>Ga0164241_10000351_pt1 | contig 92091 bp, 77 predicted proteins | sample OricomyardsoilBY_FD_108780 | JGI IMG/M metagenome (GOLD analysis project Ga0164241, IMG submission 108780) | Backyard soil microbial communities from Emeryville, California, USA - Original compost - Back yard soil (BY) | ecosystem: Environmental > Terrestrial > Soil > Unclassified | place: USA... | reverse complement strand
TCATGCGTAAACTTGTGCATATTTGTTTTGGTGTGCGGAAAAATCAACAAAAATACATACCGCAAGGAGCATGATCGGCCACTTGCGGTGGTATCTGAGAGATGGTATCTACAGGTATTTCGAAGCAAAAAATGACATTGAGGCCTGGGGGAATGGCGTTGAGTTTAGCGCAGCTGCATCAGCTTGGCCCTCTCCCAAAGGCAATGTCATTGAGTTAAGAGTGTGGTGTAGTTTTACCAGTGTTTTTTGCGCGCCCAGAAACCCCACCCCAACCCTCCCCTTAAAAAGGGGAGGGAGCAAAATAGTGCTGGAAATACGCGTAATTTCTTCGTTTTAGGCTTTGCAGCCTCTCCTTGCATGTCATTAAGTTAAGTATTTCAGTTTACTTTTTCTTGGATTTACCGCTGCCTCAAAACCCCCTCCCAGCCCAATGTCATTAAGTTAAGGATTTTGAGCTGTTTTGTGGGCCTATTCTTACCCTCACCCCAACCCTCTCCCAGAGGGAGAGGGAGCTAAAGCAAGGCCTCAAGGGTTAGTAAACACTGTCCCCTCTCCCTTTGGGAAAGGGGGAGGAGCAGAACGCCTTAAAACCACCTCAGCCTAGCGACATCGGCCTGAGCAGCTGCCCAAGGCCTACTTCTGTCGCACACCTTTAGGGAGCCTCTGATTAAGTGGCATTTTCAAAAACGCACAAGTACGTCCCTGTAGCTCCGGCGCGGGCTTCCTGCCCGCGACGGTTTTGAAAATACCACTTAATCCAGAGCTTCCTTAGGTAATGGCGCTGCCAATGCTGACACTCATTAAGCGAATAACTGACGTTTTCGCCTTTAACCGGCCCTGTTAAACACCCTATCATCCCGCAGGCTTAAAATTTTGCCGGGGCGCAGGCCCTGCGCAATTCACAAATTAAACGCGTTATGCGCCTGAGGTGTTTTATGTTAATTAAACCGGATGTGGTTGCAGTTGCCCAAAAATTAACGAGCAGCTCATTAAAAAATACCTTTGATACGTTTAACCGTGTGGACTACCAAAGCAAACTCAACCCGGATGCGCTGCAATTCCCGGAGGAATTTTTAAGCCTGTACCACCACCCTATCTACGATGGCGTTAAGTAAAATCTATTATTCGCTCATGCGGCCAATAACTATAACATCTTAATAAATCCATTTTTGTATAGCTTTTGTAAATGAGACATTATTTCACTTGGTGAAGGACCTCCGAGCTGTGGTTGCCATGATAAAACGTCTGGGATAGTGAAGCTCTTTTCGTGAGAAGAAAGCCGTTGCAGAATAGGAGCAAAAATTGCCGGAAACCTAAGCATTTCATTGTCGCAGGGCACAATCAATTCATCCTGAATTTCAATAAAGCGGAGCAAGGAGGGGACAACACGAAAACGCTGGTCGAGGGCCACTGCCGGTATCGATAACATTGGATCAGGTTGCCATCCGGTATAAGGATGATGGGTCAATGATTTCAACCAGGGCTCGTTTAATGCGCTTGGATTGTTAATGGTACTCAGCGTCATTTTGTGAAGCTCGTCGATGCGCTCTTGCATATAAGTTGACACTACCTTCGGCATTTCTCCTTGGGTTTTTTCTAAGGTGGCGGGCGGGCCGCCTCGCCAATTTTCATTGGAGAATGCAAAGTCCTGCAGCAGTGGAATTAACTGGTCCAGAAGGTTGCGCGGTGAGAAATAAAGGTTGAGCGCCAATGAATAGCCAACACCGCGAGCAGAATGCCAGGCTCCTGCGGGGAGGCATAGCAAATCACCTGGGTTTAATTCTACTTCGCGAAATTCCATTTCATCGGGTAATTTTCCGACGCTGGAATCTGTCTGCCCTTGTTGATATACCTCATTGGAATTGGGCCATGTTTTCGCTGACTCAATCGAGTACCGCCATCGTTTTTTTCCTGCGATCTGAATACTTGTGGCAACCCTTTTGTCGTAGTGCATAGGTAATCCTGAACCATCCGCCGATACGTAGCAATTTACACCTACGGTGCCAGTAAAATTGAGCTGTGTACGAATTGCCTGTGCCCATCGAGCGAGAAAAGGATCCGCCATATGAATATTAGTGATGCAAATTGTGGCTCCAGCGTTGAGTAGTTCACTTACCTGATTATGATGGGCCTCCATCATGCGCCGAGTGCTTCCAGCCGCTTCTCCTCCTGCGAATGAAGCCATTATATTGTAGCGTTTATCCTGAATTTTCTGCCCTCTGGCGAGCGCTTGCCGCAACTTTTCCCAGCTGAAAATATGGTCGAATTTATGAGGGTGTCCCTGTATGTTCAACGAAGCTCTCGAGAAGTATGAGCTTACAAACTCTTCGCAAGATAGTGGATTAACAAGCTCCTCAAGTTCGTGCCCATTCAAAATCACAGGCGCGTTAGATTCTATAAAAGAGCTGGTGTCGAGCAACGAATGAAAGTCAGTTATCTTCATGGATTTTTCTTTTTAAAACTCGTGAACTAAGTTAATTTTATTTAAAAGTGACAGCGCAAGAGGAAATGACACTCATCATTTGGTTGCCCTCGCTCGAACCTCAAAAAACTAGATCACTACACCCTAGTCCTCTCAGTAACTGCTCCCAGCGTGACTTTACCTCGATTTCATTCTCGATGAAATTCTACCTCCCCCATCCATGGGCTCCTCTTGCATCCATGCGCTCGTCCCAAAGTGAGGATGAGAGTGCGTACTAACCCCGGAGAGCTTGCTTTTAGCTTCCTCCCCACTGAGAGAGGGTAAGAATAGGTGCGGGAAGCAGATGAAAATCCTTAACTAATGACATCGGCCTGAGCGGCTGCCCAAGGCCTACTTTGGAGGCACCCTTTAGGTAATGGCGCTGCCAATGCTGACACTCATTAAGCGAATAACTGACGTTTTCGCCTTTAACCGGCCCTGTTAAACACCCTATCATCCTGCAGGCTTAAAATTTTGCCGGGGCGCGGGCCCTGCGCAATTCAAAAATTAAACGCGTTATGCGCCTGAGGTGTTTTATGTTAATTAAACCGGATGTGGTCGCAGTTGCCCAAAAATTAACGAGCAGCTCATTAAAAAATACCTTTGATACGTTTAACCGTGTGGACTACCAAAGCAAGCTCAACCCGGATGCGCTGCAATTTCCGGAGGAATTTTTAAGCCTGTACCACCACCCGATTTACGGCGACTTAAGTGATGAGCAGAAGTGGAAGTTATCGCTACTTGAAACGGTAAATTTTTTCTCGGCAAATATTTTTGGTGAGCAGCATTTAATTTCGCATATGGAGAAAAAAATCTACCGCAATAAATTTGTCGGTGAAGACCCCATCTCCAGCGAATACGCGCAGCATTTTATCCACGAAGAAAATTCCCACACCTTTATGCTGGCAGGATATTGCGTGCGCTACCACAATGGTGTGATGCCCAACCGCTCTATCGCTATGGCGGACCCTAAGTTGTCCCATTATGGTGAGGATTTATTATTTTTTGCCCGCACCTATGTGCTGGAAATGTTTTTAGGCTACATGAACCGCTTATCCCGCGAGCGCGATGATATTGATGATACCGTGCGGCAGATTCATTACTTTCACCTGTTAGATGAGGTGCGCCATATTGCCTGGGACCGCGCTATGGTGGAGGGCAATTTATGGGAGATGCGCGAGCGCGGTTTGGAGCATGAAATTCCGCAGATTAAAGAGCTGGTGAAAACCTACGCCAAGGTGTCGTTTAACAGCCTGTACAACCCGCGCATTTATAAAGATATAGGCCTGGAAAACCCCACCCGTTTAGCCAGCGAGGCGGCCGCAAGCGAAGCGCGCCAGCAGCAGGTGGATAAATGGAGCCAGGGCTTTGAAAACTATTTATACAAAATTGGCCTGTATGGCGAAGAGGATTTGCGCCAACCCTACAACCCCAAAGCCGCGCTGCACACGGCGGATGCTTAAGGAGGTTGTATGCGTACCTTATTTAGCCGCTTTAGCCAGGCCTCCGAGCGTTTTGGCGACGCCCCTTACCTTAAAAACGACAGCCAGCCACTGAGTTACCAGCAGGCGCACCATCGGGTGTGTGGGCTGGCCGGGCAGTTGGCTGCGGCGGGGGTGAAGAGTTGGGATAGGGTGCTGCTGGTGAGCCCCAACCATATCCAGGTGCCATTAGCCGTATTGGCGATTAATGCCCTGGGCGCGATTGCCGTGGTGGTGAACGAGCAGACAACCCAGGCCAGCTTGGCGGCGATTCTGGCGGAAACCCAGCCGACGCTGGTGTTCGGCCACAGCGGCCAGGCCGAACGCTGGGCTGAGCAGACGCGCCAACCAGTGTGGTTTATCGACCAGCTTGAGCTTGCCGCCGCGCCGAGTGCGCCTGCTCCACAGCAGCCGCCCTGCAGCCAAGACCCGGCGCTGATGATTTACACCTCCGGTTCTACGGGTAAGCCTAAGGGCGTAGTGCTGAGCCAAGATAATGTGTTGTTCGCCAGCGAGCAGATTCAAGCGCGCCTTGGCTACCGCCCGGACGACACCATCGGCCTGTTTTTGCCGCTGTCGTTTGATTACGGCCTGTATCAGATGTTTTTGGCGTTTTTAGCGGGCGCTTGCCTCTATGTGAGCGATGCCTCCAAGGCGGGGCCTGCCCTGGCGGGCACCCTGCAGCAACAGGGGGTGACGGTGTTCCCCGGTGTGCCCCATCTGTACAACCTGCTCACGCAGTTTTTAACCCGCAAGCAGATGCAGTTAAGTGGCATTCGCCTGTGCACCAACACCGGCGCGCACCTGCCGCAGGCGCAGATTGAACTGCTGCGCGAGCGCCTGCCCAACAGCCAGGTGGCGCCTATGTACGGCCTGACCGAGTGCAAGCGGGTGGCGATTTTGCGGCCGGAGGAAGTGGCCAGCAAACCCGGCTCGGTGGGCCGCCCACTGGATGACACCAGCGCCTACATAGTGGATGACGCGGGCAACCTGCTGCCGCCGGGGGAGGTGGGGGAGCTGGTGATTGTGGGCCGCCATGTGGGCCTGGGTTATTGGCAGGCGCCGGAGGAGACCGCCCTGCGCTATAGAGTGCACCCCTGCGGTATAGGCCGCGCCCTCTACAGTGGCGATAACTTCCGCCAGGACGCCGAGGGTTATTTGTATTACGTCGGCCGCCGCGATGAGCAGATCAAGCGCCAGGGCTTTCGCATCAACCGCTTGGAAATTGAAGACACTGCCCTGCGCCTGCCGGGGGTGATCAACGCCTGTTTAATTCAGGCCGATAGCCGCCTGGTGTTGTTTGTGGGGTTTATGCAGGCCGAAAAGGCCATTGGCGAGCGGGAGATTTTGACCTTTCTGGCCCGCGAGCTGGAGCCTTACAAGGTGCCCGATAGCGTTGAGGTGCTGGAGGACTTTCCGGTGTCCAGCAATGGCAAGATCAACCGCAAGGCCATAGAGGCAGCCTACTCATGACCCCTGCCTTCAGCCTGTCATTCGAGCATATCAGTAGCCTTGCCGAGCGCTTTGGTACGCCTTTGTACCTCTATGAACTCACCCAATTGGAAGCCGCCGTGGCGCGGCTCAAGGCCGCCTTGCCCAGCGGTGCGATTATTTACCACAGCCTGAAATCCAACCCCCTGCCTGCGCTCTTGCAGGCCTCGGTGGCGGCCGGTTGCAGGCCTGAAATCTGCTCCACCGGCGAGCTTGCCGTGGCCCTCGCCAGCGGCAGCGCCTCGGCGGATTTTTTGTATTCCGGGCCGGGTAAATCCCCCGGCGAATTGCGCGCCGCCCTTCAGGCTGGGGTGCGGCAGTTCTCGGTGGAATCCTGGGGGGATTTAGATCGCCTTAAGCAGGCGGCCAGTGCCTTTGCCTCCGCTCAAATACGAATTCTTTTGCGGGTCAATCCGGCCGAAGGCATTCAAGCGGGCCTGGCCATGAGTGGCTCGGCCACTCAGTTTGGTTTTGAGGAGGCGGACCTGTGCGCCGAAGCTGCGCGTTTGACGGGGCTGGGCAGCCAGTTGAGCATCGCGGGGTTCCACGTTTATTACGGCACGCAAATTCCTACAGAAGATAGCCTGCTAGCGTCTTTTAGTAACGCCATCGCCTGTTGTGAGCGCTTAAGTGCAGCCCTCAATCTGCGCCCTGAGGTTCTGGACCTGGGCGGCGGCTTCCCCTGGCCCTACGCTAGCGAGGGTGAGGGGGCCGACTTTAGCCAGCTCGCCGAGCGGCTGCAGCCGATACTAGCGGCGCGCAACTGGACGCGCGACGCGGCGCTCTGGTTTGAATCCGGCCGCTATATCACCGCCGCCTGCGGCACCTGGGTAAGCCGGGTGCTGGATGTTAAAACCGGCAAAGATGGCCAGCGTTTTGTGGTGATGGACTCGGGTATCAATCATCTGGGCGGCATGGCGGGCCTGGGCCGAGTGGTGCGGCCTTACACGGGTTTTATCAGCGGGCGGGCAGCGGACGCTGATGCCGCCAAAGCCGCCGTGGTAGGCCCTCTGTGCAGCCCCCTGGATCGGCTGGCCTCCCAAGCGCCCTTGGGCAATGTGCAGGTGGATGACCTACTGGCCATCCCCAACACCGGTGCCTATGGCCTCACCGCCAGTTTGACCGGTTTTTTAAGCCACCCGGCTCCACTTGAGCTAGTGCTGCGCCGGGGTGAACCCCAGGCGGTGTTTCAACTGCGCACTGGCCATGCACCCTTAAACCTTTTGTAACCTCTGGAACGTGTTATGTCTGCAACCCTTGAAGCCAGCGCAAGCCTTGGCAAACTCAAAACTATTATCGCAAGCCACCTAAAACGCATTGCCTCGGCCGAGGACTTGCCAGAAGATGCCGAGCTTGCAAGCCTGGGGCTTGATTCCATGACGGCCATGAACCTGCTATTTGATATTGAAGATCAATTTAGCGTGGCCTTTGATGAATCCCTGCTCACCCCTGAGGTGTTCAAAAGCTGCCGCAGCCTGCACAACGCCCTGCTCACCCTGATCTAGAGAACAGCCTATGACCGCCTTTGTATTCGTGCCCGGCTACGGCAATTCCCTCGGCGGCCACTGGCAAGAACTTTGGCACGCTCAGCTGGCGGGCAGCCACTGGGCAGAACTGGGAGCGAGCAGCGACGGCGCTGAGCTCGGCAGTTGGGACAGGCCTGATTGTGCCCTCTGGGTGGCGCGCCTGCAGGCCTGTATCAGCGCCATCGCTGAGCCTGTGGTGTTAATCAGCCACAGCCTCGGCGGCCTCACCATCGCCCACTGGGCCGCCCAGCACCCCGCCGCTTGCAGGCAGATCCTCGGCGCTTTTATGGTGGCGGTGCCCGACCCCACGCGACGCGACTTCCCCAGCGCCATCAGCGGCTATGGCGCTACGCCCTTAACGGCCTTGCCCTTTGCCAGCCTGATGGTCACCAGCCGCGACGACCCCTACGCCGCACCTGAGCAGAGCGCGGCCTTCGCGCAGGCCTGGGGCGCTGCGACCTGGGACATAGGCGAGGCCGGCCATATCAATGTGGCGCGCGGCTTTGGCGCCTGGCCGGAAGGCCGTATCGCTCTTGAGCGCTGGCAGGCGGGTTTGGCCTGAGGTTTTTATTCTGCCGCTTGCAGCGGCGCAGTTTTCCCAGTGGTTATACGCTCGCCCCGAAACCCCACCTCAACCCTCCCCTTTTAAAGGGGAGGGGGCAGGATAGCGGTGAAAACCAGCGGAATTCCCTCGTTTAAGATTGCTTGGCGTCTCTCCCTTTTGCACAAATTGCAGGCGCAATTTGCTTAGTGCAGCTGCCTGACGGGTAAACCACAGGGATGAGGTTTATACACGGGGAGGCTGGGGCAAGGTCATTAAGTTAAGGATTTTTGCCCTCTGGCGTAGCCCGGATGAAGTGAAACGCAATCCGGGTTTGGTTCGATACACCCCGGATTACGCTGCGCTCCATCCGGGCTACTCAAGGCAATAGAGGTAGCGACAGCAAAACTCTTAACTTGATGACATTGGGTTGGGTGGGGATGTCGATAAAAAACAGCCGATACATTCAGTGCGAGATTAATAGGGCAGTGCGAGATCAATAGGGTCGCAGCAGGCTTCACGCCAGCTCCCGCTGCCGCTCCAACCATTCCAACGGCGTCAGGCCGATTTTTTTGCGGAACACGCGCGCCAGTACCGAGGCGTTTTCATAGCCCACCTCATGGGCCACCAGGCCGACGGGTTTGAGCTGGCGCAACAGGCTCTGGGCCACCCCCAAGCGCCACTCAATTAAATAATCGCCCGGCGGTTGGCCCAATACAGCCTTGAACAGTTCGGCAAATTTGCTGCGCGACATACCGGCCAGGTTCGCCAATTCCACCAGGCCCCAGGCCCGCGCCGGGTCGCCGTGTATGGCCAGCAGGGCCTTGTGCAGCTGAGGGTGAGCAAGGCCTGCCAGCATGCCGGTGTGTAAGCTGGCGCGCTCCACCAGGTGGCGCAGCATCTGCAGCACCAGTAGTTCCCCCAGGCGGTTGATGGCCAACTGGCGCCCCTCCAGCTCAGCAAAGGCTTCATCGAACAACCAGGTACACACAAAGGCCAAACGCGGGTCTTCATCCAGCGGCAACACCAGTACCGGCGGGAAGGCATTGGCGAGCGGGTTATTGTTGCCCACGCCGTACAGAATACTGGCGCACACCACCTGAGTGCCCGCCTCCAGCTGGGCGCGCAGCTGGTGCGGCTGGCTTCTGGCCATAAACACCAGGCTCGGTCGCTCGATCAGGTAGGCGCTGGTGTCGCCGGTGCGAATAGCCAAGCGGCCCTGTTTAATCAGATGCATGTGGCCTTCCAGCGGGCTGGCGTGCTCAAAGGCCAGGGTGCCGCACACATCACCGGCGTAAAACACCTGGGCGCTGAGGTTGAATCGGTTGAGGACTTCACTGAGCTTGAGCATGCTGGGGTGTACCGATAGAGGTCGATAAAAAGGCCTCCTGCCGGACGATTGGATGCTAACTCTGGACTATTGCTGTACTCAATTGAACGGGTTAACCGTACAGTCGAAGTCCGAACGAGCTGCTTACGGAGTAATCATTATGGCCAGTCGCGCGCACATCGTATACGCCCCATCTTTAACATCTGAAGAAACCCGCCACCGCTGCTGCCCGGCCAGTTGTTGGCAGCAGATCGCAAGCCCTTTGCGCAGTCTGGATATCGCCCCTGCGTTAAGTTTTGGCCTGCCCAGTGCCATCGGCGGTTTGCGCATTTTGTTATTGGCGGAGGGTAATGGGCAGGAGGTGTTTTGTTTGGCCCAGGCAGCCGGGCCCGCTGGCGAGGTGTTCGCCGTCACCCCCAATTCAACCACCCTCGAGCAATGGCGCCAGTGGCAGGGCGAGTTCAGCCGCAGCCAGGGTTTTGACAACCTCAGCCTGTTGCATTCCGGCAGTCAAAGCCTCAGTCAACTGCCTTTAGCGGCGGCGAGTTTTGACCTGATTATCTCCCTGGAGCCCAAGCTGCACAGCCTGGTATTTGACGCCCCCTATTTAGCCCGCCTGCTCAAAAGCGGCGGCGAGTGGCTGCGCATCAGCGCCCGTCAGCCGAGCAGGCGCCCGGCCGGTTTTTGCGGCCCCTTTGCCATGGCCTCACAACTGCCCGGCAATCACTACCGCGCCACCCGCTGGTTCAAACTCGGCGCCGAGGCCGCTCGCACCGAGCCTAGCCGCCTGTGTTATACCGGCGGCATAGAAGACTGCCCCGATGAACTGGTATTCGACCAGTTTCGCCTAGTGACCGGCCAATTCACCGCTCTGCCGGAGGATCGCTTCCAGGTGCTGATCAACAGCCGCTACCGGGATTATTTGGTGCCCGAACAAAAAGGCGCGGCGGGCGGCCTGTTTGCCCACTAGCCTAAACACCTCGGTTCGAGCGCGCCTAAGGCTCAGAATATGGGCCTTAGGCTGTTGCAGTTGGGTGTAACTGAGGCTTTTAGGATTAAACTCAGCAGGGGCCTGTTGCCCTTAATGCTCGCCACCTGGGTGGCTTTATGTTTGGAGTCTCGTTATGTCCGCAAGCGCAATCTGCCTTGGCCTCTGCCAATTTTTGTTTATGGCCGCAGTGGCGGTGGGCATAGCTTTTAACTCCCTGGTGGGCAAGCAGTTGGCGCCCAGCCCAAGCCTCGCCACGCTGCCGTTTCTGGGCATGATGGGCGCCACCGCCGCGCTCACCCTATTTATGCCCAAAGCCCTCAGCCGCTTAGGTTACCGGGGCGTGTTTATCCTCGGCGCCAGCCTGGGTGCGGCAGGCTGCGCCCTGGCCACCTACAGCATCTGGTTTGAGAGCTTCGCGCTGTTTTGCCTGGCGGGCGCTTTGATCGGCGTTTATCAAGCCTCCGCGCTTTACTACCGCTTCGCCGCCGCCGATGCGGTGGACGGCCCCCTCAAAAGCACCGCCATCGCCTGGGTGTTGAGCGGCGGCATAGCCGCAGCCCTCATAGGCCCTATGATCGGCAAGAACCTGTTGCACAGCCTGCCGGTGGAATACACCGGTGCTTACCTCGCCGCCATGGCCTTGTGCCTGTTGGCCATACCCGTTTTTGCCTGCGCGCCGCTGCCTAAGCGGCAAGCGGCGCCCAGCAGCGCCGTCGCCTGGTGGCCGCTGCCGCGCATTGCCGTGCAGGCCATGTTGTTTTGCACCGTGGGTTACTGCCTGATGCTGATGGTGATGCTGGCCAGCCCCCTGGCCATGGCCGGGTGTGGCTTTCACGCCGGGGATGCCGCGAGCGTAATCCAGTGGCACCTGCTCGGCATGTTTGCGCCGTCACTTATGACCGGTAAATGGATCGCGCGCTGGGGCGCACCGGCTGTGGCCTGGACGGGGGTGGGCGTGCTCGCCTGCGGCTGCTTGGTGGCGTTGGCTAGCCCAAGCCTGCTGGCCTTTCACGCCGCGTTGTTTGTGGTGGGCGTGGGCTGGAATTTTATGTACATGGGCGGCAGCACGCTGCTCACCCTCATCCCCGAGGCGCCGCTGCGCAGCAGGCTGCAGGCGATTAACGAGTTTTGTACTTTTAGCGCGGTCACCCTGGCCTCCGGCCTTACCGGTTGGGTCTACGCCCAGTTGGGCTGGCAAGCGATTTTGCTGATGGGCATTGCGCTCTTGGCGGCATTGTTCGCCAGCCAGTGGAGCCGCAAACCCGCCCTGCAGCAGGCTTAGGCGCCCACATCGCTGCACCCCGGGCTACTAAAGTCAATTGCATTGAGATAGCGATACCAAATCTTAACTTAATGACATTGCCATCCATGGGGGTGTTGAGCCGCCGCTGCCCAGGCCGTGATTCTCGAAAAAGCCTATAAAAATAGGCTTTATTTGTTTTATTGACTGACTATATTGCTACTACCCAAACCGCTTGGGAGTGTGATCCTGTTCATTCTCTATCGACAAAGTAAGCACCTTTAGCCAACAAGCAAGATATATGTGATAAATGCCCCGGACGCATGGACTGCAAGGGGTTTAATTTGCACCCTAGGGCAATGGTGGCCGCAGAGCGACCGGGCTTTTGACATATTAAAAAACCAAAAACTATAGGGCTTGCATTATGAAAATCCACACAGGGTCAACCGACCCGCGATCACTCATTGGGGTCGGTTTGGTGAGCCTTGCGCTTGCCGCCTGTACCGGTACTCCAACCAGCAGTTCCTCCAGCTCCTCATCGTCCAGCTCATCCTCTAGCTCCTCCAGTTCTTCCTCCTCCAGCTCCGGGCGCAGCTCGTCCAGCTCAAGTTCCTCAAGCTCATCCAGCTCTGGCCGCGCCAGCAGTTCATCGAGTTCCAGCTCTAGCTCCAGCTCCGGCATTACCTCGGTTGATCACTGTTTAACCGGTTTTAAACCGCACTTTACCAACGGCCACATCGGCAGCAGTTATTTTGAACACACCCTCAACGGCCAAACCGATGTCTCGGTGCAGCCCACGGTGTACGACTATATGTATGACAACGGCTGGCAGGACGCCCACGTGCTCTGGCACCAGGCGCGCACCTGTGGCGGCTTCGGCGGCGCCAACGGTATTAACGGCCTGCCCAGCGCCTGTAATTTCAAAGACCTATTGCCCAAACAAAACGACTGCCAGGGCGCAGTGAACGGCCTGGACTTTTTATCCGGCCACCGCATCATGCGTCACCAGTTGATCGAACTCTGGCCGGACAACGCCGAGCAATTTACCGGCTGGACTAAATTCCCCCGCACCGCCGCCGACTTCCCGCCCGCCGTGCGGCCCTACTTCAAAGCCTGGGGTTCAGAGATCCTCAAGGCCGCTGATATAGCCGATAACATCGAGCAGCACCTGAGCGAATTCCCCACCGAGGGCGACTTGGGCACCTGGATCTCCTGCGCCATTAAACCCGGCGGCGGCAGCGCGGCGGATTTCTCCACCGCCCGCAACCTGCACTTTGCCCTGCACAACAACGGTGTGCCGGTGAACAACCAAAAACACGCCGCCAATAACAACAACGTCAATATAGACGCCTACCTGTTCTGGAAACTCCACGGCTGGATCGACAACGTCTGGGATCGCTACCGCGCAGCGAAAAACAAAACCGCCAACGACGCCGATTACAAAGCCGAAATGCTGGAGCAGTGCCGGGAGATGGATAAGTGGCGGCAGATTGGCGTAGATACGCGCGGCAGCAAAGGCCACCCCAACCAAGACCCCGACTTTGTCCCCAACGTCAAAGAAGCGGGGTTCTTCCACGAGAAACTGCGCCCGGCCTTTGAGTCTCAAGCCGCCAACTGCTCCAGCTGCCACGGCGCCGGGGAAGAAGCGGGCCTGCGTTTGGGCTACCAAATCACCTCTACGGAAATCGTCGAGAAACTCATCAACCGCCAGTCCTCCTACGCGAAAGACTACAAACTGGTGGTGCCGGGCAACCCGGAGAAAAGCTGGCTGTACTTAAAAGCCTCCGGCCTCAGCCGCGACAGCGGCGTGGTGTGCCAGGGCAATGCCAGCTGTTCCAAAGTGATGCCAGGCTTAAGCGCGCAGAATATTCAGGATCTCTACGACTGGATTAAAAGCGGCGCCCCGGCGCCGACTATCCTGCCCTAGGTGATGCGCCTAAAGGCCCTTGGCCTGCTGCTGGCGGGGGTTCTGCTGCTCGGCCTGGGCGGCCCTGTCGCCTGGGCTGAGGCCGAGCTGCCGCTGCCTGCCGAGTGCAGCGGCGGTTTTGCGCCCCAAGCGCCCGCTGTGGCAGGCGGCGCCAGCCGCCGCGCTGCGGGCGACCTGCCTGCGGAGGTAAGCCGCTGGCTCGCAGAGCGCCACTGGTCGGCCGCTTACGCCCTCTGGCAGCGCGCACGCCGCTGCCAGAGCGGCTTTGGCGCCCTCGACCCAGACGCTTGCGGCCAGCTGCCAGCGCCCGCCGAAGACATCTGCCAAGGCCCCCAGGACGGCCTGGCCTTTTTGGCCATGCACCGCCACCTCTTGCACTCCCTGCGCGCCGCCTGGCCCAGTTACTTAGATGAGTGGGCGAGCTGGCGCCGCCTGCCCGAGCGCAGCGATTACCCAGCCGACCTGCAAAATGCCTTCACGCCCTGGCCCAGTGCTGTGCTGCGCGCCGCCCAACTGGTGGACAGCCTGCGCAGCATGCCCCGCGCCCAGATGTTGGCCCGTTGGCCCACTGAGGGCGCCTTCGGCCAGTGGCTGCAGTGCGGCACTACCGCAGGCGGCATGGCTGCAGACAGCCTGTACGGCGCCCTGCTCGCCAACGCAGGTCTCGATCTGGCCTCCCAACGGCTCGACAGCCGCCTGCTGTGGCGCCACCAGGCCTGGCTTGACCGCGCCTGGGACGTCTACCGCGCAAAACTCGGCCAAACCCCAGATGACCCACAATTACAGGCGTTGTTGATTCAGCAGTGCCAGCTGCACAGCGCCTGGGCGCAGCGGGCCGGGCCGTTAAACCGGCAAGAGCCCAGGCCGCATGCGCCAGTGCCGCTGTTTGAGCAGGGCGCGCCAAGCCCTAAAGGCGTTGGCGCCTGGCTGAGCCTAAGCGGTGAGGTGACGGCGCTCAGCAGCGGCCCTGGGGGCAAATGGCTGGTCAAATTGGATCTGCATCTGCTGGCCGCCAAACCCCTCTGGTTCACCAGTTACGCGCCGCTGGTCGGCATCCAACCCGGCGACCGCCTGCGCATCGCAGGCCAGTTGCAGCCTGCCAACAAGCTCGACCCCAGCGGGCAGCTGGCCGCGCAGATTCAGCAGACACATTTGGTGTTGGCGGAAGCGGTGCAACACCTAAGGTAGGCGGTTGTTGTTGGTTAATGAGGTTCTCCATCTGCGCAGGCCGCAGCCTTGGTTGGCCCCGCTGGGGGGCTAAATCCCTGTGGTAGACTGAAGTTTTCTGCACCCTGTCAGCCTCTATGAATAAATTCGCCCAAGGGATTTGGCTATCGGCCATAGTCTTTTGCTCTGCGCCGCTGGCCTGCGCCGCCGGTCTGCTCGATTCTGCCAATGCGGCGGGCAAACAAATGCTGGAGCGCTGGCGCACCAGCGAGGAGCAAGCGCCCAAACGCCCGCCACAGGATCTGCCCGCGCACTGGCGCGGCGCCTATATGTTTGACGACGACTTTGACTGCGAGGTGTTTGTTGCCGAGTTAGGCGCAGCGGCCAAGCCAAGCCTTTTATTGGTCCACGGCCTAGGTCAAAACGGCAGCAAGGATTGGCTTAAAACCATTCCCGCCCTGGAAACCAACTACCGCATTGTGGTGGTGGATTTACCCGGCTTTGGTTATTCCGACAAACCCGCCAAAAAATTATCCCCCACCGCCTATGCGCGGTTGTTGCGCCGCATTAAACAGCGCTATGCGCCCGACCAGCCTATTACGCTGGTAGGCCATTCCATGGGTGGGGCGGTAAGCCTGCGCTACGCCCACCAGTATCCGGCGGACATAACCCAGCTGGTATTGGTGGATGCCGCTGGCATTTTGCAGCGCACCGCCTTTGTCAAACACAGCGCCGATGGCCAGGTGGATGTAGAGCTGGACAACCTGCCCAATTCACTTATTGGTTATGCCGCCAACCTGCAGGATTTAGGCAGCGCCCTAATCGAAAAATTACTCACCATCCCCGACCCCACCTCCTTATTGACCCGCAGCGATAAAGCCTGGGGCATAACCCTGGCCAAAACACCGAATCTCAACGCTGCTTTAGCGCTGGCGGAGGAAGATTTCAGCCAAGCGGTGCATTCCAACGGGTTTAAAACCAGCATTATCTGGGGCGAAAAAGACCCGGTGGCGCCCCTGCGCACCGGCCAGGTATTAGCGCATGCGCTCAGCAATGATCGAATAAGCATTATTGCCGGTGCCGAGCATGTACCCATGAACAGCCACCCGGCTGAATTTAACCAGGCGCTGCTGGCGGCGCTGACATCTGCCGCTGCGCCCATCAGCCCGCCCGCCCCGCTGCCAGCGATAGTCGCCAGCGCCGAATGCAACCATGCCGTCGGCAGTGTGATTAGCGGTTATTACCGCTTAATCAGCATCAAAGGCTGTAAACAGGTGAGTATTGTGGATGCGGTGGCCGAGCGCGTCGTGATTGAGGACTCCTTAGTCAGCCTGCACAACCTGCGGGTAGAGGCCCCGCAAGGCGCCGCCCTCAGCCTGCGCGACAGCGTCGTCATAGGCACCAATGTGCACATCAGCGGCGAGGCCGCCATTGAAGCTACCCACAGCCGGGTGGATTTAGCCGGTGCCCGGCTCAGCGCCCAGCGGCTACTGCTGCGCAGCAAGGGTAAAAGCCGGGTGATTATGTCGGTAAGTGAGGGGGTGCTGGGCGGCACCGCGCACTTTTTACACGGCGATTTTCGCCTGCAGGATCAGCGGCTGGAGGATGTGGTCGGCTTCAAGTGACACCTGAGTGTTGGCTCGGGCGATTAATTGCCCCCTAGCTGCCCAGCCAACGCTTAAAAATCAGCGATGTATTAATCCCGCCAAAGGCAAAGTTATTGTTCATCACATAATCCACCTGCGCGCTGCGCGGTTTATCGATGATGTAATCCAGCGCGCCGCATAGGGAATCCGGTGTGGCGAGGTTGAGGGTGGGGGCAAACCAGTTGTCCTGCATCATGTTAATCGCCGCCCAGGATTCAATAGCACCGCAGGCGCCTAAGGTATGGCCGAGGTTGCCCTTGAGGGAGCTGATGGGGGTGGTGTTGCCGAACAGGGCGTAGGTGGCCTGTGATTCGGCTATATCGCCACGGTCGGTGGCGGTGCCGTGGGCGTTGATATAACCGATAGTGTCCGTTGCCACTTGGGCGTCGGCTAGGGCCAGCTGCATAGCAATTTGCATGGTTTCGGCGGTGGGCTGAGTGACGTGGCCGCCGTCGGAGTTGGTGCCAAAGCCCACCAGCTCACAAATAATTGGCGCGCCACGGGCGAGGGCGTGGTCGAGGGATTCCAGCACCAGGCAGCCCGCCCCTTCGCCGATCACCAAACCGTCGCGGCTGGCGTCAAAGGGTTTGGGCGTGGTGCCCGGTTGGTCGTTGCAAATACTGGTGGCGTAGAGGGTGTCGAACACCGCCGCTTCAGTGGGGCAGAGCTCTTCGGCGCCACCGGCTAGCATCACCGTCTGCTGGCCGTATTTGATGGCTTCATAGGCCAGGCCAATGCCCTGGCTGCCGGAGGTGCAGGCGGTGGAAGTATTCATGATGCGGCCCTTAAGGCCAAAAAACAGGCCTATGTTGACGGCTGCCGTGTGGCCCATCATGCGGATGTAGGTGGTGGCGGTTACGCCCGACATATCGCCGTTGACCAGCATGCTGCCAAAATCCGCGACTGCGTCTGGGCTGCCGGTGCAGGAGCCAAAGGCGACGCCCATTTGGCCGGAGCCGAGGATGGCATCCTCCAGCAGGCCCGCCTGGCGCAGGGCCTGCTCGGCAGCGCAGGTGGCCATGAGGGATACGCGGCCCATGGAGCGGGTTTTTTTGCGCGGGTAGTCGGCAGGTGCCGAAAAGTGCGGCACGGGCGCCGCGAGGCGTGTGTTGAGGTCTTTATAACGATCCCACTCAGCTAAGCGCACCACGCCGCTGACCTTATCGGCCAAATTTTGCTTAAACACCGGCCAGCTATCACCTAATGCTGTGATGACGCCCATGCCGGTTACCACTACCCTCTGTACCATGGTTAATACATCCCACCATTCACTGAAATTACTTGCCGGGTAAGATAACCGGCATCTGGACCCATTAAAAAACTCGCTAAACCGGCCACTTCATGCACCTGCCCCACCCGTTGCATGGGGATCATTTTGAGTGCCTCTTCCACCGGTGCGGTCTGCGTCATCTCGGTGTCGATCAAACCCGGCGCGATACAATTCACCGTGATCTGCCGGCTCGCCAATTCAACCGCCAAGGCCTTGGCTGCGCCAATCAAGCCCGCCTTAGAGGCGCTGTAATTGACCTGACCGCGATTGCCCATCACCCCGGAGACCGAGGTGATGACCACAATGCGGCCCGGCTTGCGGCGGCGCACCATGGGCATGATGAGCGGGTGCAACACATTGTAAAAACCGTGCAAATTGGTGTTGATTACCTGGTCCCACTCCTCCTCAGCCATGGCCGGGAAGGCGGTGTCGCGGGTGATACCGGCGTTGAGCACTACGCCGTAGTAGGCGCCGTGGGCGGCTATATCCGCCTCGATGAGCGCCTGGGCGGCGGCTCTATCGGCCACATCAAATTGCAGCACGCGGGCGCTGCCGCCCTGCTCAATAATGGCCTGTGCCACGGCGTCCGCCTCGCTGCGGCCAGTGCGGCAATGCACCACTACCGCATAGCCCTCGGCGGCTAAACGCTCGGCTATGCCTCGGCCAATGCCTCGGCTGGAGCCTGTAACAAACACGGTATTCATGAATTTAACGACTCAATAACGGCGTGCACATCGCCGGGCTGGAAGGCTTTAATACTGGCCCAGGCGAGTTTTATGCCGGGCGATTCGGCCAGGTACATCGAACACTCAAATAAAGACACGCTGGCCTCCTCGGCAAAGACTACCTCGGCGCGAATCAGCGCCACGCCTTGGCGCGGCAGAAGGGGGGCGGCAGTCTCAAACTGGCGGGTGCCGAGTAAAAAACCGATGCTAGGCGGCAGCTGGCGGGCGGCATTTTGGCTGCCCGCATAAGCGGCTATGGCCTGCGCCATATATTCCAGCGCCACATAGGCGGGGGTGCCAGCTGGCCCGCTAAACAGATTCGGGCGGCTGAGATCCACGGCGGCGATCAACCAGTTGTCGCCCTGCTCCACCAGCGCGTGAATCAGTATCATCGGCTCGGCGTGCGGCAATAAATGGTGGATGGGGCGGGCTAAATAATCCATAGGGGCAATCAATAAGGCGCAGCCAGCCATTGTAATTCAAAAACCAGCCGCCCGTTGCTGCGCTTCTGGTAGCGGCTGCTGCTGCGCCAAGGGTCGCCTTGATGCTCCACATGGTGGATAACGGCGCCCTTGTCCTGTATTAAATCCAGCCCCTGCCACTGGCCGCTGCGCAGCTGCGTGTATTGAGGGCCTGCCAGCACACACAAAACGGCGGTTATTAATTCCTCATCGGCAATTAACTGGGCGTCCGGCACCACCCGCTCGCGCCGCCAGCGCTGGGGGGTGATGATTAGGCTGCTGCTGCGCTGGCCAAAGGCGTTTAACACCACTAGCTGCACCTGCTGCCGATCGGCCTCCACCAACAGATTTAACGGCTGGGTTTTATCGCCCTTGCTCAGCTGCCCCTGCAGCATGGCCGCCCGCGCAGGCATGGGCAGCGGGCTTAGCATGAGCGGCGCCGGGGGCAGCAGCTGGCAGCCGGTTAACAGCAGCAGCGACAGCAGCCAGGCTAAATAGGGCTTCACGGCTGCACCACCCAGCGCACCACCAAAGGCGCGAAGACAAAATTGCAGATCAGGCAGAGGCTGGTAGCCAGCCCAAAGGCCGCCAACATGGGCAGGGAGGTAAGGCTTAATAATCCAAACGACAGTGCATTGCCTATGGCCGCCAGGGTGACAATTTCCGCGCTGACGCCAGCGGGGAATTTGCTGCTGTGGGAAAACAAAATCGCGTAATCAACGCCCAGGCCCAGCGCTAAAAATAACGCCAGCACATGAAATAACGACAATTGGCCAAACGCGCTGATCAACCCGAGGGTGATGGCGCAGGCGGCCAGCGGCACGGCGATGAGCGCCAGCGCCGTGCGATTGCGGTAAAACGCCATCAACACCACAAACGCCAACACAAACGCCAGGGCCAAGCCGAGGCTGGCCTGTTTGGTTTGCAGGCTCAAGCCGTGGCTAATGGAGTGCACCGTGTCTATATCCACTAGCTGCAGCGCAGGCACGCTTAATTGCCAGGCGGCGATGGCTTCATGCAATGCGGTGTGGTTCGTTATGCCGCTAAAGCGAATTAACCCCGCCACCTGCCCATCCGGCAGCGGCACCAAAAGACTGCTGTGCAGCGATTCGGGCAGTTGATCGAGCCACTCTGCGCTGCTGGCGACGGCCGCCGGTGGGTTTAATTGCTCTGCGGTCAGCTCAAACTGAGCGGCTACTGCCTGTATTTTGGGCTCTTGCAGCAGCTGCCGATACAACGGCTCATTGCGCTTGAGGCGTGAGGGGCTTGGCACCCACTGGCTTAAATCCTGATAACTGCTGATTAAACCTGCGGCGACCCAGCTGTCCAGCTGCGGTTTTATCTGCTCTAACTGCTCAAGTAATGCCTGAGCATTAGGCGCCACCAAGGCCAAATATTGGTTGGGGACAAATTCTTTATACAGCTGCGCAATTGCCCGCTCGGTATTTTTTAGCGCCGCAGGCGGTGTGTAGAGCGCGGCTAGATTAGGCTGTATGGGGCTTTGCAGCAGCCGCACGCCTACGCAGGCTAACAACAGAACAAACACTAGATAAATAACGCCCGTCGGTACGCGCTGCCACAGGCTGGCAATGCGCGTCAGCAGCCGCTCCACCGCTAAATAACGCGCAGGTGTTGGTAGCGGCGGCAAATAGGGATACAGCGCCACTATGCTTAAACAGGCCGCCAAAATACCCAGCACACATAAAAACGCAATTTGCTGTAACACCAGCATACCGGTTTGCCACAAACCCAAATAACCCGCCAGCGCGGTGACCAGTGATAAACAAATGCCCGGCATAATCAGCCGCAACACATCAACTTTGGCCGCGCCCGGCTGGCTGACGCGGCGCTGTACGCTGAAATAATGAAAAGCATAATCCACCACCACGCCCATTAAACTGGTGCCAAAGGCGATGGCTAAAATATGGATCTGCCCAAATACCAGTATGCAGCCGACTATGCCCACCCAGCTGCCAAACACAATAGTGCCAAAGGCGGCAAGCAGCGGCAGCAGGCGGCGGTACACCGCCAAACTCAGGGCAATAATGGCCAGTGTGGCCAGTGTGCTGATGAGAAAAATTTCCCTTTGGGTCTGTTCGGCGGATTTAACAGCATGCACCGCAAGGCCAGTAGCCGCGCAGGTAACACCCGGATAACGCGCCTCCACCTGGTCCAGCAGCGCCTGCAATTGCGCGACACTCTTTTGCTGTGTTTCTAAGGTGTTATTGGCACCTTGTTGGCTGAGCGGCAGTATTTGTTGCCACTGCTGCGCGGCGTTTAACACAGGTGCAACCAGAGCGGCCGATTGCGCGCTGAAGTGGCTGCTGAGGGCTTGTAGGTATTTACCGCTCAAGCCCAGTGGATCCTGGGCGGGCGATAAAAAATTCGGCGCAAACCCCAGCCAAAAATTGAGTGCCGATTGGGCGATAAAATCACCATCGCCCTCGGCCAGGGCGCGCTGATCTTCAGCGGTTAATAAGCCGTAAGGCGCGCTGTGTAACAGCGCTAAATAACCCTCGGGCAATTGCGCAGGCAGCGCACTGTCAAAATTAATCTGCGCGGCCTGGCGGCTTAAATCTGTGTAGGCGGCCTGGACTAAATCCTGCGTGGGCGCGCTGATTAACAGCATATATCGGCGGCGAACATTATTATTTTGCTGCTCGATAATGGCCTGCTCAAGCGCGTTGGATTCCTGCGGCAGTAAATAACTCATGTCCGAGACTATCGGCAGGCCGCTGCGCCATTGGCCTGCAAACAGCCACAGGGTTAAGAGGGCAACTGCCATCCACACCCACAGCCAGGCGTGCCGCCAGCAGGGCAAAAATATTGCGCGTAGGGCTGTCACCGCTTAAGCCATTGGACGAGCTTAGCCACCGCCTCAGGTGCGCTGTCGCTATCAAACTGTATCTGTGTGACATCGCCCTGCGCAGTGGTTAATTGCAAGTGCTCAAGGCGTTGGCTGCCGACAATGACAATGGTTTGCAGCGCCGCCGACATAAGGGCGGATTTAGGGGTGAGATTTAATTGCCATTGCTGGCCCTGCCAGCTGGTGGCTAAATTAAAATCGTTTTGCAGTTGATTCAGGTCCATGGCCAATAACGAAAAAATTAATTGGCTGACTTTTTCTTCTACTTTGCCGCTGAGCGCTTGGGTGCTGCCCAGAGCAGTGGTTTTGACGCCCTGTTGATCGGCAAATAATTCATTTTCAATCGGCGCTCGGGTGCGCCAGAGCAGGCCCTTGTGTTGTTGATAGGCAAAATCACCCTTGGAAATCAGCGGTTTGCTCATGCCTTTGAACAGGCGCTGCTGGGTAAAAGTGCCGGAGGCTTCAGGGCGGGAGATGGCCATAATGCGGCTGTCCAACTCAGCGCCGTGCAGGGCGCCACTCATCAACAACACACTCAGCGACAGCCAAGCAAAATTAACACCGCGCATGATCAAAGAGCCTCGCTGTAGGCGTGTAATTTAGCCAATAAAATAGGTGGCGATTCAAATTGTAATTCGCGATTATCCATTTTTAAGGCCACCTGAGTGGTATATGCCTTGGTATGTTTGCGGCCGGTGGCGGCATCGAAAATACAATAATCAATTTTCAGTCGGTGCTCCCATTCGCTGAGTTTGGCTTCCACCTGAATTATTTGTTGGTACACCAGCGGTTGTACATATTTAACTTTTACGTCGATGATCGGCCAGGCGTAACCAGAGCTGCGCATATCTTCATAGGTGTAATGAATTTTTTTCAGCAGCACACAGCGGGCAATTTCAAAATATTTGCAATAGTGGCCATGCCAGACAATATTCAGCGGGTCGCAATCGTGAAAGGGAATTTCAATCTCAACCTGCGCCGTCGGCAGTGCTAACATGGCTAAACTCTTATGCATAGTGGTGTGGGCAAAATGCCTTATTGACTGCTGCGGCGCTTAATTTTGCGCGCCAGCAATATAGGCGAGCGTATTAACATGCCAAAAAAATGCTGGCTGTGCATCCAAGAAATACGCACATTATCCTTCACCACATGAAAATGCGATGGGATGGAATCGGCGTAGATCACCTGCGTGGCAATATGCTGTACCCGACAGCCGGACCAAACTAATTTCACCAAAATATCCGTATCAAAACTCATGCGTTTGCCTATGCGATAACGGCGCAAAATCGGCATCACCTGCTGCAGCGGGTAAAGGCGATAACCGCACATAGAGTCTTTAATTTCCAGCGAGAGGGTATTAATCCACACCCACACATCGGTAATGCGGCGCGCGCGCATACGGGATTTGGGCGCATTAATATAAATGCGCTCACCGGAAATCACCTGCTGGGGATTGGCCTGTGCCGCGGCAATAAAACGTGGCACATCCGCCAGGTTGTGCTGGCCATCGGCGTCGATTTGCAGCGCGTGGCTAAAGCCGTTTGCCTGCGCCCAATTAAGCCCGTTGCACACCGCCGCACCCTTGCCTTGATTCTGGCTGTGGCGCAGCAGCTGTACCTGGCTAAAACTGCGGCTAATGTCATCCAGCAATTGGGCGCAGGCGGCATCGCTGCCATCGTCCACCAGCAGCACCGGTAACTGCAGGGCGTTGAGCGCTTCGACTGTGGCGTGAATTTTATGCGGGTGGTTATAGACCGGTATTAACACACAGACTGTGAACATGGGGGCTGTCAAAAGTGAATTTCGCCGGATGAATATTCAACCTCATCACCCTGAAACGAAAAACGCAGCGCGTTTTTGTGCCTGTCAAAATTAATACTCAGGCTGACGGTGTGCCCCGGCATAAGCGGGCGCTGAAATTTGAGTTTTTTAATGATCAATTTCGCCAGGTCCGCCACCGTCAAATCGGCAAAGCGCACAACCCAATCCAGCTGGGCAACGCCCGGCACTAAGGCGACGGAGGGAAAGTGCCCGGCCAAACAGGCTAAATCATCGGGGATGAAGAGTTGCACAGCCAGGCTGTCGGCATCGAGCGCTCGCCTGCCTAACACCCTGGGCAAAAGGCTGGTATTACTGTGCGCTAGGCTCATCGTTGGCCAGCAATTTATAAACGGAATTCACCACATCATCGAGGGTGCGAACATCTTTAAAATCGCTGGGCGTAATTTTTTTGCCGGTGATTTCTTTTAATTTCACCACCATGTCAACGGCATCAATACTGTCGATATCTAAATCTTCATACAGGCGAACATCGCCCGTGAGTGTTTCTTTGGGGTGGTCAAACAATTCATGGATCACGCTGATAACGTGATCGCGCACGGATTCCTTAGTAAACATGGAGCATCAATCTTATAGGGTGAAAAACCTGATTATTCTAGCACCGGCGGTGGGGGGATAGTAACCCAGCGCTAGTGGGGCGGCGGACAATTAATGGCCTTTGCGAAATAGTCCATTAAGTAAGTGTTGAGTATGCGCGCTGAGCGGCTTTGTAAATGGCTTGGGTCTATGATTTGGCTTAAATCTATATCCGGCATTACCGCTATGACGTAATGCGGTGGGCTGGGGGCAATTTCATACCAGCGCTGATGTTTCAGCAGGGTTTGCGGCTGACAGGTGATCACAATGGGGGTGATATTTTTGCCCGACATAAGGGCAATATTGCTTGCCCCACGGTGAAATGGCTGCAACTGCCCCGGCGGTGAGCGGGTGCCTTCGGGAAATATAATCAGCGAGGCGCCGGTGTTTAAGGACGCTAAACAGCGCTCGATCAAGCCGTTAAATTCGTTGGCAATATAATTGGCCGCGCGCACGGGCGCGGCGGTCAGCGGCCAGTGAAAAAGGGCTGTTTTTACAATGCAGTCGCTCTCTTCGATCAGGGCGATAATAAAACACACATCCAACAGGCTCGGATGGTTGGCGATGATCAACTGCCCGCGTGGCAATAGGCGCTCGCGGCCGTTAATTTCAAACGTGATCAACCCCAGGGCGCGCAGTAGGCGCAGGTAGATGCGAAAGGTGCGCGACAGCCAGGCGCGCATCCGGCGGCAGCGCTGGTCGCGATCGCGCTGCACGGTGAGCATGCAGAGGCTAAACAGCGCCAGCAGTACGCCGCCGAAGCAAAACAGCGCGAAGCTCAGCCCGGTGGCAAACACCCGCCAGTAATAGTTAAGGCCGCGTCGGGGCTGCTGCTCAGTCACGGACGGCAATCCCTTCAATCTCAATTAATAATTCCGCCCGGCAGATGTCGGCCTCCAGCCACAGCAGCGCACACTCAGGCCCCAGCCAGGCGGGCAACAGGTGTTGCACCTGGGCGCGGTCGGCGCCGCTGCGCAGGTAGACCTTCGCCAGGCGCAGTGTGAATGTGGCAGCGGTTTGCAGCTGCGCCTGCTCTATCACCCGCTGGATATTCTGGCAGCTAAGCTCGGCCTGTTTAACCAAGTCGCCCTGATGATAAGACTGGGCATTTAAGATGCTGGCGGTGCCGGAAATAAATAGGGTGTCGCCCGCTAGGCTTGCGCGCGCAAACGAGGGGCTGGCGGGGCCATATTCGCGCGGGTAGCAATAGGCGCTGGTTTGCAGCGGGTTTTCTATGTGAATACAGGGCTCGGCTGCGGCCAGCATGTACACCAACAGGCCGCCATCTTGGCGCCCTAAGGCGCTGGCAGCGGGGAATTGTGCGGGCGCAATGGCGAGGCGGCTAAAGGCCCTGTGCCGCCCCCAGCAAAATTGTTTATACACCTCGGCATCGCCCTGGCCGCAATTGATGTCGGGCAGGTAATTCCACAGCCGCGCCACATGGGGAAAGCCCAGTGCGTGTTGCGCGCTGAACAACTCTAGGTAGGCCTGTTCGGTAATGGCGGCCACATCGGCCGCCTGGTCTAGGGGCACATGGATCTGCGCTAACAACCAGTGGGGCGAGTGCAGGTAACTGACCGCGCCGTCAGTGCCACCGCTGAGAAGCGCGCCCTCGGCAAAGCGGATCTGTTCGGCGAGGGCCGCGTCGGCGGGCACCGCTGGCAGATGGGTGTCTATACAAAAAAGTGCCCTGTCGGCCGCAGGCTCAGGTGTGCCAAAGCGGATCAAACAAACGGCCGCCTGCCCAGGGCAGGGCTCCTCGCTTGAGGTATACGAAACGTGCAACTCCAACATCCACTCCAGGGTTCGTCGTTATTTTAGTTGGGATGTATTGATCAATGCGGCTGGCGGCGCCTGGCCGCTGGGGCCGGGAGTATACAAGCGGTGCCGGGCAGAACAAAATTAATTGCCAATTCGCTCTAGTGGCCGCGCCGGGCGGCTTGTACTCGCCTTGCGCAGCCACTAGAGTACGCCCCTTTTACTAAGCGCACAGGTCGTGCGGTTAAAGGTGGTTGGGTGTTATGAAGCAAGACAATAGTGGATCGGTATCGCCCCATCCAGTGCTAACGGGTTATTACGCGGACGCTCAATCGCGCCGCCAGAAAGTTGATCAAATGTTTAATGACTCCGCCGAGCATTACGATTGGATCAACAGCATGATGAGCTTCGGCTCCGGCGAGTGGTATCGCAAACAGGCGCTGCTGCGGGCTGGTTTAAAAGCCGGTGATGCTCTGTTGGACGTAGGCGCGGGCACAGGTGTTATTTCGCTGCTCGGCCAGCAGATAGTAGGCGCTGAGGGCAAGGTGATTGCGCTGGACCCCAGCCCCGGCATGTTGGCGGTGGCTAAAGCGCGCGGTGTTACCAACACCATGGTGGGTTTGGGGGAGAACCTACCCTTTCCCGATAACTCCTTCGATATGGTCAGCATGGGTTATGCCCTGCGCCATGTGGCGGACTTAAGCCTTCTGTTCGCCGAATATAAACGCGTATTAAAACCCGGCGGCAAGGTGTTAATTTTAGAAATTACCCGCCCGCAAAGCCCGCTGGGCCGAGTGCTGCTGAAGTGTTATATGAAGGGCATAGTGCCCACCATCACCCGCCTGTTGCGCGGCAGTAAACCCGCCCAAGAATTAATGCGCTACTACTGGGACACCATCGACCAGTGTGTGCCGCCGCAGACTATTCTTGACTGCATGGGCGCCGTGGGCCTCAGCGCCGTCAAACGCCACCGCGTACAAGCGGTATTTAGTGAATACACCGGCGTTAAAGCGCCCTAAAAAATGCAGCATAGGTTTTTTCGTGCACACACCATTTGAAACAGAATTAGCCCAGTTATTGATTCAAACGCTGGACCTTGAAGACATCAGCCCCGCCGACATAGCGCCTGAGGCGCCGCTGTTTGGCTTTGGCGAGCCAGACTCCCTGGGCCTTGATTCCATCGACGCGCTGGAAATTGCCCTAGCCCTGGGCAAAACCTATGGCGTGCAGCTCAAGGCGGACGATGAAAACAATAAAGAGACCTTTCGCTGCCTGCGCAGCCTCGCGGCCTACGTCAGCGCCCAGCGCGCCTAAGCCGATTGTCTGGCTGAACGGCCAGCAGCCGAAGAATACGGAGGTAAGCTGTGAGCATTCCCGCCCATGCCTATAGGCTGAGCCTGCCAGCGGCGCTCGCCTGCGCTCTACTACTGGGCGGCTGGCACTGGCAGTGGGCGGGCTTGACCGGCAGTGGCGTGGGCTGTTTGCTGGCAATGCCCTGGCTTCTTAAACGGCGCGGTCTTCCGGGACTGCTGGTGCTGCTGATTGCGGGCGCGGCGGGGTTTGCCATCGCCAGCAGCGGCGCAAGCGCTGAGATACTGCGGGTTGGCTCGGCGCTGGCAAGCTTAGCCCTGGCGCTTTTTTTTCTGCGCACCCTGTTGCCGCCGCACATCGCTTTGATTACCGCCATAGGTGAGGCCTCGCGGGGGCCATTGGAGCCCGCCCTGCGCCTCTATACGCGAAGGATCACCTGCTTTTGGGGGCTGTTTTTATTGCTCTGCAGCCTGTTATCGCTCGGTCATTGGTTGCACCTGCCCGCGCTCGCCCCATTGCTTTGGCTGCCCGCCGGGCAGCTGCCGCTGTCGCTGCTGATTTTTGTCGGCGAGTTTTATCTGCGCAAACGCCTCTTTCCCGCCCATAACCATCCGGGGTTTAAGGAATATCTCATGATTGTTGCCAATGCCATGGCCCACCCGCCGCGCACCCGTTGACCTATGTTGCCGCACCGATTATTTATTGCCCTGCGCGCTAGCGCTCCGCTCTTCTGTGGAGGGCGCCGAGGATGCAACTGCCTCTAATCAGCCGCCCCTTAACCGAGGTGGTTTTTTATCAGCAGGGCGCGTCGATTACCGGCGCCCAGTTGTTGGCACACAGCGCCCGCTTAGCCCGCAGACTCACAGACTGCAGCGCCGTGATTAATCTGGCCGACAACCGCTTGGATTTTACCCTGGGGTTCCTCGCCGCCTTGCAAGCAGGCAAAACAACCATTCTGCCCGCCAACAGTAAACCCGCCAGCATTCAGGCCCTATTGGCCGAACACCCCGCCGCCCAGGTGTTGGTGTCCAGCACCAAACCCTGGCCGTTTGTGCAGCACATTATTCCCGCGCTGGATGGCAGCCAACCCGCCGCCGAGGCCAGTGGCGAACACGGTTGGCTGGCCGCCGATTTCCCGGCGGTGCGGGTGTACACCTCGGGCAGCACCGGTGCACCTAAGGCCAATGACAAAAGCTGGCGCGCCTTAGTCGCCACAGCGGAAAAACTCTACGCCCGTTTTGCCCACCTAGGCGCCCTCAGCCGAGGCAGTTATGTCATGGGCACTGTGCCCAGCCAGCATATGTACGGCTTGGAAATGCTAGTCATGCTGCCGCTGGTAAGCCCGCTTATCAGCCTGGTGGAGGGCGGCCTGTTGCCGGATGAGCTGATCGCCAGCGCCCAGCGCGCGCCGCAAGCGGTGGTGTTGGTGAGCTCGCCGATTCATGTCAGCGCCCTTGCGCAACAGGCGCGCGCTTGGCACTGGTGTGCAGGCGTCATCAGCGCCACGGCGCCTTTGGAGCACGCCTTAGCCGAGCAGATCGAGCAGCAGGGCATTGGCGTCTGGGAAATTTACGGCTGCACTGAAGCGGGCAGCATGGCCACTCGCCGCACCTATTCCACAGGCCAAGCGGTGGCAACCGGCTGGCGGTTTTTACCGGGCCTCAGGCCGCTGCAGGAGCAGGCGCAGTGGCTAGTCGAGGTGGATCACCTGCAGGCGCGCATTCCCTTGCAGGATCAAATCGAATTACAGCCGGATGGCTCTTTTAGGCTGGGCCAGCGCACCAGTGATCTAATTAAAATCGGCGGCAAACGCGGCTCCCTAGCGCAGATTACCGCCTTAATTAAGCAGCACCCACAGGTGCACGACGCCTATGTATTTGTCTCCGAGGGCAAAATCCCTCGCCTGATGGCGTTGGTGTGTGGACAGGTCAGCAGCGGCGACTTAAAACAGTTTGTGGCCAAGCACAGCGATGATGTATTCGTGCCGAGGCAGATCCGTTTTGCCGCCAACCTGCCGCGCAACACCAACGGCAAAATTATTCAGGCTGACGCGCTGGAACTCTGGCGCCGTTTAGATCCGCAGGGCAGCGCACATAAAAGCGCCGATGACTTTAGCCATCGCAAGGTCTGTATTGCTGCCACACACCCTATTTTTAACGCCCATTTTCCCGGCCAGCCCTTGGTGCCCGCCGCCCTGTTATTAACCTGGTTGGCAGGCTGGCTTGGGGAGGCCGGGGTTGTCATCAGCGGGGTTAAAACCTGCAAATTTTTGCAGCCCGTAGTGCCCGGTGATGAACTGACGCTGGCCTATAAAATAAATCCGCCCCATCGCCTATCGGTTAAATTAATGAGGGCAGATGTGCGTGTATTAGAAGGGCAATTTAGCCTGGCGGCGCCTTATGTCGAATAATTCGTGGCGGCAGCGCGCTGAGTTGGGCAATCGTTTTTTTATCAATTTATTAGTTGGGCTCACCAGCCTGTTGCCGCGCCCGCTGCTGTCGCTGTGTCTGTGGTTTATCGCCGGTTATTATCTGCTGTTTAATCGCCCCGCCCGCACGGCAGCGGCGCACTATTGGCAGCGCGTCCGCACGCGCGCCACACGCCTTGACCTGTGGCGGCATTTTTATACCTTTGCCCGCGTGAGCGTAGACAGATTAATTATGCTCAAAAAAGGCTGCCACGAATTTAATGTGCAGTTTGCCGCCGATGTGGATATTGAACAACTGCAGGGGCTTAACAAGGGCGCCCTATTTTTAGTCAGCCATATTGGCAATTTTGATGTGTTGCGCCACGGCGCTCAACAGAAGGGTTTTCCGCGCATTAAAATTGTTTTGGATACGCGGCAAAATCCGCATTTTCTGCGTTTATTGACGGAGCGCAACGCCGATATTCTGCAGGATATTATCGATGTGGCAGACGGCGGTTATGATCTCGCGCTTAAACTCGCCGATGCGGTCGCCAAAGGGTTTTGGGTGGGCATAATGGCTGATCGCCTGCAGGGCGCCGAGGCCAGCACCGAGGTAAATTTTATGGGCGCCAGCGCTACAGTACCTCTAACCCCATGGCAAATTGCCAGTATTTTAGCCGTGCCGGTGTACGGCTGTTTTGGTATTTTTTGCGGCGGCAATCGCTACTGCATTTATCTGCGTAAAATTGCCGACAGCCTGCACGCGCCGCGCAAAGAACGCCATCAGCAGTTGCTGCTGAATATTCACCGCTATTTTTCTGAGGTGGAACAGATTCTGCGCCAGTATCCCTATAATTGGTTTAATTTTTACGAATTTTGGCCCGCTGATGACAAGTGATACAGGTGGCAATTAAAGGTGGCTAGTACCATGGCAATTAAAATCGCTCACTACACGCTGAGCACGGCCTTAGGCTTGGGTAAACAGGCCCATATAACGCCGTTAAATGAAAATCGCAGCGGCTTGCGTGAAATTGTGATTGGGCCGCATGCGCGCAGTTTTGCCGGTAGTATGCATAGTATTGACGCTGTGCAGCTGCCCGATGCGGTACAACATTTTGATTGCCGCAATAACCGCTTAGCCTACTTAAGTATTCTGCAGGATAATTTTTTATCCCGCGTGCAAAACCTCTGCGCAGATTTAGGCCCTAAGCGTGGCGGCGTTTTTATGGGCACCAGCACAGCGGGGATTTTATCTACCGAACAGGCTTATCAGGAGTCTAATCAGTTTCAACATTTGCCCGCTTGGTATCAGTATCAATACACACAAAATCCATCCTCACTGGCTAATTTTGTTGCCAGTATTACCGGCATTAGCGGGCCGTGTTTTACCGTGTCCACCGCCTGTTCATCCAGCGCTAAAGTATTTGCCTCGGCGCTGCGCGCTTTAAATACCGGCATGATTGATTATGCTCTGGTGGGCGGTGTGGATACCCTATGCGCTACAACCCTACAGGGTTTTAATTCGCTGCAATTAGTCTCCAGTGAAGCCTGCCAACCTTTTGATCGCAGGCGCAGCGGAATTAATTTAGGTGAAGCAGGCGGCTTTGCATTATTGGTGCGCGGCGCAGCGCCAGGTGATTTAACGCTGTTAGGTGTGGGTGAATCCAGCGATGCTTATCATATGTCCTCCCCCCACCCGGAAGGTTTAGGCGCTTATTTAGCTATGCAACAAGCACTCAGCACAGCCGATTTAACGGCGGCGGATATTGATTATATAAACCTGCACGGCACGGCAACTATCGCCAATGATTTAGCCGAGGGCAAAGCGGTTGCGCGTTTATTCCCGCCAGCGACTGCTTGTAGTTCCACCAAAGGGTTTACCGGTCATACGCTCGGCGCGGCAGGTATTGTGGAGATTAATCTCTGCCTGTTGGCCATCGAACAACAAAAAGCCTGGGGCAATAATCAATTAACAGAATATGATGCTGCCACCTTGATAAAACCTTTATTAACCACGCAAAGCGCCGCTATTAATGTTGCGCTGAGTAATTCCTTTGGTTTTGGCGGCTCCAACTGCTGTGTAGTCGTGGGGCAATAATTGATGCAAACCCTATATTTACGCCAAATAGAATTATTAACACCGGGTATGGAAGGGTTTGGTGGCGCGCTGCCCTTTTTGTGCGGCCAGCCTTTTCTAGCGCCTGCCGACAGCAGCAGCAATTATAAACCGCAATTATTGCCACCTAATGAGCGCCGCCGCGCCACTCGGCTGACACGTTTAGCCTTTGCGCTGGGGGAATTATTTTTACACAACCACGCCGCGCAAGACGCCCACACCTGGTTGAGTGTATTTGCCTCCTCCGGCGGGGATTATCAAATTATTGATGCCATATGTAAGGATTTGGCCTTAGGCAATGGTATTTCTCCCACACAATTTCACAACTCGGTGCACAATGCGGTGGCCGGTTATTGGTCGATTGCCACTGGCGGGCAATTAGCGTCCACCAGTATTTCCGCCTTTCAAGACACCTGTGCCGCCGGTTTATTTGAAGCCGCCGGTTTAGCCGCCAGCAGCCCTGCGCCGGTTTTTTTATGTCTGTATGACGCGCCCGCGCCGCCTTTATTAGCTGCGCCCAGTACGGTCACACGAGAATTTTCTGCCGGTTTATTATTAAGTGCTACACCTAGCGCAGAGGATTTAGCGCAACTGCAGATTGCCTGCACACCCTCGGCTAATATTACGCACTGCCAAAATGCCGATTTAGAAACCCTGCGTTTAACGAATCCCGCCGCGCGTATTTTGCCTTTAGCGGAATTAATTGCCCGCCGCTGCAGCGGCACCTGTGTATTGCCGTTTAACCAGCAATTTTTAACCATTGCGGTGGCCTAGCGTGCAGCCCGTACTCGATCAACAGATATTAACCGCCGCTTACCAACTCTTACCGCACGGCCCAGAGCTGCGGTTGGTGAGCGATATAATCGCGCTCGATAGCCGCGTTATTCACTGCCGTGTAGCGCCAACAGCGAATAATCCACTGCAGACAGATAAAAGCCAAATGGCCAGTTTTAGCTGTGTGGAATACGCTGCCCAAGCGGCGGCCATTCACGGTATTGCCATGGGCGCCCACTACGACCCTTTAAAACCTGCTTATATAGGTGCGGTTAAAGATATCTGCCTGCTGCAGGCTGAGTATGCCGCCACACACACCATCACCATCCAAGCCACACAGGAATACTGTGAAAACGACGGCGCTATTTATAGTTTTAGCGCCTATGCAGAAGATGCAGCGCTTATTACCGGCCGCTTGATTCTAAAAAAATAACGGCGCGGTTTTTAGGATTATTTACCCGGCGGCAAAATAATTCGCCCTGTTTTATTGTTCGCGGCTAATTGTGGGGATTGTTTTGTTTTAGCGGAGTTTGCGGCGGCCTTAGCCGCCGCATGCGGCATGAAGGCCGCTGAGATGTTAACCCGAGATAAAAACTCTGCCGGGTTAATAAAGCAGTTTAAACCTAAAAACCTTGGCGGCTGACGCCAAATTCCCGTTGAATGGTGTCGGATAACATAGTCACCCATTTATTGTAATTGCGGTGAATTTTTTGTTTTTTCTCATCGTAATCCAAATCCCGTGAGGATTTATAAGTGATGGAATACGCCTTTTCAGAGTAACTAATATCCACCTCGGCAAAGTGTTTTGAGCGCACAGAAAGCGATGCGGTAATAATATTGCCGGACTGACCTAAGACCGGCGTCCACCCGCGCGCCCGGCAGCCGCTGATAATTACTTTTTTAACCTCCTCAAGTTTAGGTGTGCTGCCATCGAGATTGACTGGCACTGGCACATCCACGAGGTTTTGGATGGGCTCGGCGGCAAACACCAGCGAGGAGGTAGTTAACAAAAGGCAGGCGAATAAAAAGCGAATTGCGTGCATAAGAATCCGTATCAAGAGTTGAAGTTGAGGGCACCTGAGGAAATCCACTTTTCGCGATCATCACGACAATTGAATTTCCGGAGGTGCCCTTAAGGTTAAACGCATAGACGGGGCCTTATGCGCAGCGCGCTAGTTTAACTGCGATGCTTCACAAGACAAAGAGAGAAAGCTGCGGGGGCGATTTATTAACCCGGCGGCGCGCTGCTGTGGGTAAGGTAATTTTTCCGAGGTTCCTTAGCTTTTACCACCGCCCGCAGCGCAGCTAGGCCTGCGCGCTGCGGGTGAGAGGCCTACTACCTTAGTTGCTGGGTTCTAACATAACGCTCGCAGGCGGGCTGCTGATCTGCTGTTGGTACCGAGCGATCATGGGGGCGCTCACCACGCCATAGTGGTTGCACGCCAGGTGCATTTCGCGGCACTGGCTGGGGAGCAGGCGGCGCCAGGTGGTTAGGGAGTTGCCCGCTACACGGCTTTCCACCTGCTGCTCGGCCATGGCCAACAAGCAGGGTACAGCGGCGCTTAAGGGCGCGGCGTTATAAGCGTGCAGCAGGCGGATGTTGGCGCTAAAGCAGGCGTAAATAGCCTCCAGCCCCCGCAGGTTGCCCGCCGGTAGCAGGCCTTGCTGTTGGATCTCGGTCAGCACGGCGCCCAGCTCTGGGTGCGGGTTAGCCAGGCTGTGCAGGGCGGGCAGTTCATCCAGTTGCAACAGGTCGCTCAAAAACCAGCTCAGCAGGCCCTGGGCATCGGGCACGGCGCGCACAACTGGCGCGGGGCTATCGAGCAGCCAGAGGGCCGCTACCTTCTGGCCCTGTTGTAGTAATGCCTCGGCCGCCGCGTAGGCGATGACGCCGCCCATAGACCAACCGCCCAGATAATAAGGCCCCTGGGGTTGGCGTTGGCGAATGGCGGCGAGGTAGGTGTGCAGCATGGCGTCAAAGTCGCTGAATTGATGTTGCGCAGCACCCTTGGCCGCTTGCACGCCGATCAGGTTAAAGCGGCCGCGCAGGCTGTTGGCCAAGTCTTGGTAACAGAGCACATTGCCGCCGGAGGGGTGAAACCAAAAAGCATCCGGGCAGTTGTGTTGCGGCAGCAGTTCAACCAGGTGGCTGAAGGCCTGGGCCTGCTCGGCCGCCAGCAATGCGGCTAGGTCTTCTAAGATGGGGGCCTGTACCAATTGGGTGATGGCGATGTCGCGCCCCAGCTGCTCACTCAGGCTCATCACCAAGCGCACAGCGGCGAAGGAGTTGCCGCCCAGCTCAAAGAAATGATCGCCCAGCCTGACCTGCTCAAGGCCCAAAATGGCGCACCAGTGCTGGGCCAGTAGACACTCCATGGCGCTGCTGGGGGCGGCTTGGTTGCGGCTGTGGCTGTGCGGCTCTGGATCGGGCAGGGCGGCGCGGTTGATTTTGCCGTTGGCGCTTAAGGGCATGGCCGCCAGCACCACCCAGCGGCTGGGTAGCATGTAGCTGGGCACATAGGCGCTGAGGTAGTTGTGCAGCGCCTCGCTGCTGGGCGGGTTTTGCGCATCCAGCACTACATAAGCGGCCAGGTAAGCATCTTGGGGTTTAGCGCCGATCACCTTGGCAACAGCCGCCTGCACAGAGGGGTGTCTCTGCAGTACCGCTTCAATCTCGCCCAGCTCAATACGGAAGCCGCGCACTTTGACCTGGCCGTCCTCGCGGCCTAAAAAGTCTATGTAACCGGCCTCACGCATGACGCCCCAATCGCCTGTGCGGTAGAGGCGTTGGCCGCTCACTGGGTGGGTAATAAACGCCTGGGCCGTTTTTTCTTCATCGCCCCAGTAACCCTTGGCCAGGCCAATGCCGCCGATGTACAGCTCGCCGGGCACTTGGTTGGGGCGCGGCTGCAGGCTTTGGTCGAGCACGTACAGGCTCTGGTTGGTCATGGGGTAACCGTAGGGGATGGATTTCCAACTGCTGCGGGTCTGGCGCACCGGGTAATAAATAGACCAGATGGATGCCTCGGTGGCGCCGCCCAGGCTCAACACCGCAAGCTCGCCCAGCTGCTGTAGCTGCTGCGGCAGGCCGATGGGAATCCAGTCGCCGCTGAGCATAAATAGGCGCAGCGGCCAGGCGCTTGCGGTGTTGTGGTAATCGGCAAACAGCTGCGCCAGGGCCGGTACTGAATTCCACACAGTTACAGCGCCCGCCTGCACCAGGCGGCCGCACAGGGCGGGGTCGCGACCGGCGCCCTCCGGCGGAATTAACACACTCGCGCCGGCGGCGGCAGTGCCAAAAATGTCGTACACCGACAGGTCAAAATTTAATTCCGAGAGGCCGAACAGGCAGTCATTGGGCTGCAGATTGATGCGGGTGTTGATGTCTAAAATGCTGTTGACCGGGCCTGTGTGATCGAGGCTGACGCCCTTGGGGGTGCCGGTGGAACCGGAGGTGAAAATCACATACGCGGTGTCGCTCAAAAGCTGGCGCGGCGGCAAGTCGGCAAGACTGTCGTCGCCGCTAAGCGCGTCCAGGTCGAGCAGATCCAGCCCCGCTAGCGCCGCATCCCGCTGATAAACACTCTGGCTTACCGCCAGGCGGCAGGCGCAGCGGTGCAGAATATCCTGCTTGCGGGCCAGAGGTTGGCGCGGATCGAGCGGCACATAGGCGCCACCGGCGGCCAGTATGCCGAGGCTGGCCACCACCTGCTGCCAGCCTTTGTTGAGGTACACGGCCACCAGCTCGCCCGGCTGCAGCTGTTTATCCAGCAGTTGCCGCGCCAGGCTGTTGGCCAGCGCGCGCACAGCGCCGTAGCTGAGGCTGTGCAGGCTGGCAGGCTGGCTTGGGTCGGCCGCAAAGCGCAGATAGGGCGCCGTTGGGGTTTTGGCCGCCTGGGCGAAAAAAAGGCTGTGCAGGTGTTGCTGGGGAATAGCCGCCTGGCTGAGGTTATACACCTGGTGTTTGATTTGCTGCGCTTCCGGGCGCAGGTCGGTGTAGGTTTTTTGCCAAATGCCCTCGCCACTGGCATCGCTCAACAGCGCCTCCAGCATACGGCTGTAGGCGGCAAACATGGCGTCGATCACGCCCGGCTCAAAGGCGCTGTCCATGGTGTCCCAGTTGAGAGCCACACCGCCGTCCGGGCGGCTGATGGCCTGGTGGTCCATTAATACCTGGGGGGTTTCCAAGCCGCCAGCAATGGCATAGTCCCCCTCCATTTGAAAACGCCCCGGCTGTACCGGGTTGCCTAATTCGTTAATCATGCTGACAAAAGCCACCGGGCTTGCCGCGCGAAAGGTGGATTTATCCTGCCGGTTGCGCTCTTGTAAAACTTCCATGCCACACACCAAGGATTTAGTCGCATTGCGGAAAATTTCCGCGTGAATACTTTTACAAAAATCCACAAAACTTTGCTGCGTTTTACGCTCCACCTCCATTAATAAAGTACCGGCAAAATTCGCCACCGCTGTGCTTAAATCGCCCATGTTTTGGTTGCGAATTTGGTACATCAACATGGTGACGGAAAAATGCCCCTGTTTCGACCAATAGGCTAGCACCCAGCTAAAAACACTAAAAATTAACGCCGTAGCGGAGACATTTTGCATACTGGCTTTGGTGGCGAGCAGCGCCCAGCGCTCCGGGCCAATGATTAATTTGCGGCGGATTAATCGCGAGCGGCGCGTGCCATCCGTGTGCGTGCGCAGCGGCAATTGCGGCCCTGGCGGCAGAGTTTCCAAGCGCTCAAACCAAAACTTCAGCATCATCTGGTAGCGCTGGGAGTTTTTTAATTGCGCCATCTGTTCGGCCACATGGGCAAAATCCAGCGGTTTTTCCGGCCAGGGCGCGGTTATATCGTCGTAAATAGCCGACAGCTCGTGCAGCACAATACGAATACTGGAGCCGTCTAATAACAATAAATCTAAATTAATATGCACCCGGTAGGCTGCCGCTAATACCGTCACCGCCACCTGAATATTCGGCACTAATTCCACATCACCATCCACGCGGTAGAGGCTCTCGCGGCGCCCCTCCAACGCCAAGCTGAGCGCATCGCCCTGCAGGGCGGAATAATCCTGAATATCCTGCAGCACCGGCACCTGATGTTGCACCCACAGGCGCGTATCCTGCGCCACCCAAGCGCGCAACATAGCGTGGCGGGCAACCAGAATTTCTACCGCGCGATACAGCCTGGGAATATCCAGTTCGGTAAATTCGTGCTCCACGTATAAATGCGTGTGTACGTGTAAATCAAAATCTTTGCGACGGCCCATAAAAAAGGCGCGCTGTAGCGTGGATAAATACACGGGGGTTGGGGTTGAAGCCTTTGCGCAACAGGCAGTTAAATTCATAGCTCGCTCACACACATGCGCCCTAAGACGCTTAAGTCAATTATTAACCCAGCGGCACAATAGATCGTCCTGATCGACTGTGCCTTCGTCCCGCTTAACCGGGCGAAAATACCTGGATCTCCTTGTTTTAGCGGGATTCGCGGCGGCTCAGGCCGCCGCTATGCACCCGGCCCTAAAACCCGCCGGGTGCGTAGTGCTTACAACCGCAGCCGAAGTTAGCGGCGGCCCGCCAGTCTGCAGGCCTTGCAGCCTAACCAGTGGCGGCAGAGGGGACAATTTGCCATTGGGTTACAGAGTGTCTCGTTTTTTGCCTATAGGGCGAGCGGCAGGCAAAATTCAGCGGGCAGGTGCGGCGGGTGACCAGATGCAAACGGCAGGTTTGGCTTATTAATTCGGCGGGTTTTACTAGCGGTACGGAAGTAAAAAATACACAGCATTTCAGAGCGTCAAAAAGAGGGACCTTTTTGACGCGCCTACTTAGGATGTATGCACGGCGTGTCTGAAATGCTGTGTATTCTGTACTTTCAGCTAGGTAGTAGTGCCGAGTTAAATCCCCTCCGCGCTGCGCATTGATGGGCGGGTGTGTAATTGCGGGGCAAAAAAAACCGCGACTTAAATCGCGGTGTTGGATGCTGCGAGCCCGGCAACACACAATTAAAAACGCATAAGTGTGATGCCGGAAGCCTCGCGCAAGAGAGGCTTTACAGATTTATTTAACCAACTCTAACAAGAGTTTATTTAAACGGTTCACATAAGCCGCCGGGTCCACCAAATGTCCGCCTTCGGCCAAACTCGCCTGGTCAAATAACACCTTGGCCAAATCCGCAAAACGATCTTCATCGGCTTCCTGGTCGAGTTTAACCACCAAAGGATGGCTGGGGTTTAATTCGATGGTGGGTTTGCTGGTGGGCACTTTTTGCCCGGCAGATTCCAACAAACGGCGCATTTGGCTGCCAATTTCATCTTCGCCCACAACTAAACAAGCCGGTGATTCAGTTAAACGGTGAGTAATACGCACATCCGTCACCTGCTCTTCCAGCACTTTTTTCATGCGCTCAGTGAGGCTTTCAAATTGTTTTTCCGCCTGCTCCTGTTGTTTCTTTTCTTCTTCGGTTTCCACCGCACCTAAATCCAACTCACCCTTGGTGACATCTTGGAAATGTTTGTCTTTATATTCACGCAAATGGCCCACCAGCCAATCGTCAATGCGATCAGACAACAACAGTACTTCGATGCCTTTTTTGCGGAAGACTTCAATATGTGGGCTATTTTTAGCGGTGTTATGGTTATCCGCCACCACGTAATAAATTTTTTCCTGCCCCTCTTTCATGCGCTCAATGTATTGATCAAGGGATTGATCTTGTGTGGCGGCATTGCTGTGGGTGGTGGCAAAACGCAGCAATTTGCCGATTTTTTCACGGTTGGCAAAATCTTCTGCTGGGCCTTCTTTAAATACCTGGCCGAAGGTCTCCCAGAATTTTTGGTAATTTTCAGGCTCGGCGCTTGCCATTTTATCCAGCATATCCAACACCCGTTTGGTAAGGGCGGATTTCATGCTGTCGATATTGGGGTCTTTTTGCAGAATTTCTCGCGATACGTTTAAGGATAAATCGTTGGAATCCACCACACCCTTAATAAAACGCAAATACAGCGGTAAAAACTGCTCCGCGTCATCCATAATAAACGTGCGCTGTACATAGAGTTTTAAGCCGCGCACTGCATCGCGGTTAAACATATCAAAAGGCGCTTTAGCGGGCAGGTATAACAAACTGGTGTAATCGAGCTTGCCCTCCACGCGGTTGTGGCTCCAAGTGAGCGGCGCGTTGTAATCGTGGCTGATGTGTTTGTAAAACTCAGTATATTCCTCATCCGTAACTTCACTGCGCGAGCGCGTCCATAAAGCGGTGGCGCGGTTAATGGTTTCATCTTCCGCCGGTTTATCTTTGGCATCTTCACCAAAATGTTCTTTTGCCATCACAATAGGCAGAGAAATATGGTCGGAATATTTTTTAATAATAGAGCGCAAGCGCCAGCCATCGGCAAACTCTTCTTCACCGGCTTTTAAATACAGAACAATCGTGGTGCCGCGCTCGGCTTTTTCCGCTGGCGCAACAGCATAATCAGCCTCGCCGCTGGATTCCCAGAGCACCGCTGCAGTGGCGGGTAAATCGGCGCGGCGGGTGAGCACCTCGACCTTTTCCGCCACAATAAACGCCGAGTAAAAACCCACCCCAAACTGGCCAATTAAGCGCGAATCTTTTTTCTGCTCACCGCTTAAATTTTGCAAAAACTGCGCCGTGCCGGATTTGGCAATCGTACCCAAATTAGTAATCGCCTCCTCGCGGCTCATACCTATACCGTTGTCGCTGATGGTAATGGTGCGGGCGTCTTTATCGTAGCTGATACGAATGCGCAGCTCCGGGTCGCCGTCTAACAGGCTGGGGTTGTTGAGCGCTTCAAAGCGCAACTTATCCGCCGCATCCGACGCGTTGGAGATCAACTCACGCAGGAATATTTCTTTATTGGAATATAAAGAATGGATCATCAAATGCAGCAACTGCTTGGCTTCTGTGGCAAATCCACGGGTCTCTTTAACGGCCTCTTGGGACATGGATCGGGTTCCTCCGTTGGTGGGTTCAATGCGGCCTGGCGCCGCTGGAATTAGGGTGCAGCTCTAATTGGGGTTTGTAGAGGGGAATTTCAATGGGGGCCTACCGCCCCCGTTGTCAGCTTGCCGCCCCTAGCAGGGTTATTAAGGGTTTGGTGCGGTTTTCCCCAGTGGTTATAGCTCGCCCAGAAACCCCACCCCTCTCGTACATAAATCACTTCCTGGTGATTTACCCGCAGGGCAGCTGTGCTGTGCAAATTGCTCCTGCAATTTGTAAGAAGGGGAGGGAGCAAGATAGCCTTGAAAACAGGCGAAATTCCTTCGTTTAAGTCTTTTTGGCGTGGGTGGTAATGTCATTAGGTTAAGGGACATCAAGGGGCGGCCCTTGTGGTCGCCCAATGTCAGCCCCCGATAATTCTCAGTATTCGCGCGGGTTTGGGCACCCACAAGGGGTGCCCCTACAGGAGTTTCCTATTCAGAAAATCCTTAACTTAATGACATTGAGCTGGGTGGGGGTTTCTTGCAGAGGGCAAAATCTCCTAAAAAAACCAGAGGAAATCCCTAACTTAATGACATTGCCATGGGCGGAGGAGGTAGGGGCTCACTGGGGGTGGAATCGAGGTAGAACCCGTTACCGCGACCGGTTCAAAAGCCTAATCGCCGAACTCCCCCACTATAACCCCATACTGCAAAAGATTAAAAACGGCGAAGCGGTAAATAGCGACGAGGCCAATCAACGGGTCGAACTGCTACACGAAGAGCATCGTGTAGTTTGGGACATTTTTAAAGCTCAGCTTAAAAGTACATTTAATTTCAAGCGATTCAGCATTAGCCTGTCAATTTGTGGCACTTTTTGAAAGTGAAACTTAAGATAAGGCGTGGCTCTTGAAAGAACACCTAGGATCAGTATCTAACACACTTTTCCTATTCTTAGTGCCCAGTCGCGCTTATTCGTATGCTGTTGTGGATGAAATTAATCCGACTCTATTCATTTCGCGCAAATATGCAGCCTTAAGAAACATTGCTTCAGTCCAAGGGGATTCAGAGCAAATCAACAACTCTGCTTCTAAAGCCTGCTCCGGCGTCTTGCCATAATTCCTGCACTCTAATCGAATTCTGTTTGTCCAAGCCTTGCTCGCCGGGGAGCAACATCTGGCAGCAAAACGTTCAGTAATGTTATAGAGTGCATCCCAGGTTTTAATTTCCTCCTCAAACCCGTCACACTTAAGGCCGATTACCATTTGATCTTTATTGGTTGGCTGCATATCTTGCAGAAACTGCACTGAGGTTTGAATAGGATAGTTATTTAGGGCGTAGGGATAAAATGCTCGCCGTTGTTTGCCGCCAGCCCCCGCAAGCGGGTCTTTTGCTAATTTATACTGGGAGTTGCACTTGTGGCATGCCGGGGCGAGATTTTTAAAATTCACGGAGTTAAATGGGTAAATGCTGGAAGGAAGGTAATGATCATAGGCTTCTTTGGTAGGGTCATTATCTGTATCCATCGGCTGTAACCCACAAAATGGGCAGCTAGTTAATTCATTGGCTTTGGTGAATGCGTTGTAATGGTCGTGCAAGTCAGTGCCCAACTTATCCCTCACAAATTTCAAATTAAAAAATCCACAACTATACAATTTGCTGAAGAATTTCTGAATTTTGTCGTGTAATATTGGGTTGATATTTAGCGGATAACGAAAGGGCGTAACCCGCCCCTCACACAATGCTTGGATATTGTTATTGGCTAAAAACATCTTGCGCATGTGTTTAATTTGGCTCGGTGAAAGCGTTTTGAAACCAATAAATATTTCATTGACCGAACTGAAGAAAAACGCCCCGGCGCCATTTTCTTTCCCCGCTTGATCCTCGCGAATTAACTGCTCCATTATTGCCAATAAATCCGGCATGCCGCTGAATAAATCAAGGCTGTATTCGCAGCTGGGCGCTTTGCACCAGACCTTCACAAAGATATAAGCCACAAACGCATGCATCTTGCGCATATCATGGGGAATTGGCTTATAGGTGTACAACATCAGTCTGGCTCAACTTTAGGGGCAGAGCTTTTGCCAGCCAAGATTGATTGCACGGCAAGTGTGCGTTCAATGGAGTCACCTAGGGTTTGAATAATCCGTTTTACTAAACCATGGGGGTCAGTTTTGGCAGATGGATCTGAGAGTAGATCATCCAATTGTTGTTTGGCGTATTCACCAATGGTTTCCTGCTTATCAAACGTCTCCATGGTTATCAAATTGATCGACGCCCCCAGGGTGTTGTATTCCGGGCGGCTAATGCTCACCTTACCTCGTTCGTCCTTATTAAATACCAACACCTTATCCGGCTTGCTGTCGGAAATTAAAAACGGGGTATGGGTGGTGATCAGCATTTCTTGGCTTTTGTCTTTTGAGTTTGTCAGGCACTGGCGCAAGCGGGTGATGAAGTTGGCGCGCCAGTCGGGGTTGAAGTGGGTTTCGGGTTCGTCTAACAAAAATAAACTATTGGTATTGCGGAATAACAAACACAGGCCCAGGCTGTGTAGTAATTGGTGTTCGCCATCGGATAATTCCTTGAGTAACATCGGCTTTGCTACATTTTTCTTTTTAAAGTAAAAATGCTTAAAACGCATGATACGCTGGTCTGATGCCAGGATGGGAATGGTTTCGCTAACGTAATGGCTGTTGGATTTATACAGCTCAGATTTGAGTGTGTTGGTTACGGTGTACAAATTTAAATTCAGTAGCACCTGTAAGGCTTGAAATAAGGCCAGTGGTGAATTGTCAAAATTCGCACGGAAGGCTTTTTTGGTGGCGTCATTTACCCAATAATCTAGTATTAGGGTATCGGTTTCTTCATCCACATAATGCAGGGTGGCGCTACGCTTCAGGGCGCTGACTATAGTTGGTGAATCTTCCTTGCCTTGTATCTGGTGTAGCAGATTAAGCTTGTAGCTGATATTTTCGTTTGCATCTATTTCTTCTGTAAGTGCTGAGTGACTTTTTACCAGATCGTTTAGCGATTTGCCTTGGCTGAGGTCTTCCGCATAAAACTCCAATAGCTGATTTGTATCTATCGGAATACTGCGGCGGATAATAATGCGGAATTCTTTTAATTCTTCAATGCCGATGTCTTCGCGAAAGGGCTGCAAAATCGCTTCGTCTTGGAATAATAAATTACACAGTAAAATAGCTTGGCTAAAACCACTGTCGAGATAGGCTAACCGGGTATCTGGGCGGCCAGGGTAAGGTAGCTGTTGCCAAAGGCTCTGCCAGTATTCATCAAATTGTACAAAACGCATTTTAAAAAACGGTAGACTAAGGATTTCATTCTCGCCAGAGGAATAGCCCACAATATATTGTGGCAATAAAAAATCCATGTGCCCGCCCTCAAAAATTTCATAGCCATCTGTACTAAATTCATCTTGATTATCCCATAACAACCTAACCAATTCGCCAGGACTTTTCCAAACATTTACCTTTGCCCAGATTTCTCCATTGGGTTTGGTGTAATCCGCTGGCACTCGAATCAGATAATCTAATTCAAATCCCACAGGTGCAAAATCGATATTTTCCTGCAGCGCTTCGGGCAAAAAGCTGCGGCGCACGCGTAAAATTTCTAGCTGGAAGAATATGGCTGCCAGAACTTCTAGCAGATTGGACTTGCCGCTGCCATTGCGCCCGGCGCAGACAAATGGTGCGAAGTCTGCAGATTTTGTTAAGTCGTCGTGTAACGACCAGGCATTTTGGAAGTGAAATTCAAAACCACAGGGTAGGCTGCGAAATCCCGCTGGATCGGTGATTTTGAGACGCAGTAGTTTCATTGCTTTTTATTCATCCGTGGCCGTATCAATATTTCATTGCCAAATTGCCGTCTATTATTGACCATTACTTTATTTCTTGTTTGCTTTAATGACGCCGATCTTAGCTGATCGAAGATCCATTTTTTAATGGTGCCATAGTCTTTTGAGGTAAGTACAATCTCATTATTGGGGTAGAGTTCAGCTAATTTAGCTTTTTGCTTCGTACTGACCGATTTGTCTTCCATGATTGCTTGCAGCCAATCGTTAAGGCGTTTTTGGGCGGCATCCATAAATTCTTGTGCTGTGAATTTCGCATCTCCGATTTGGGCGCAATAAGAATCTAACCAAAAATGCAAAAGGTCGTTTGTTTTCCTGGGGTTGTTCAGCTCTTTGCGCAATAACTTAGTGTTAGGTAGCTCAATTTCGTTTGGTAATGAAGTGGTCGGTGCGATTTCAATGAGTGCCGCGAGGGATTTTTTATCTAATTCAATCTCTGGTGGTAGTACTTGCGATAAATCTAGCTCACCCTTAAAAGCTTTTTGACTTAGGGTGCCATAGAGGAGTTCTAAATTGCACAAGCTTTTGTGAAGGCTCTTTCTTAAATCATCGACACGATGATGCAATTCAGAAAATTTATTTTGCAATTCGACTGGCGGCCGTTTAAGCTTGGTTTCTTTGATCAATCCAAGATTCAGACCGCTCATAATTGCTCCTCTGTTCTTGCTCCGAAACTGGTTGAGGATAAAAGGACTGGAATGGATTGAATATGATAGAAATATTGGATTAGCCAGTTTTTTATTTAAAGTGATTGCGGCCAGATGCTTTGTATTAATCGCTAACGGAATATCGCTAGGCACCACTGTCGACCTACCAATGGTCCCCATGATCGTTATTATTACGTCATCAGGATACACACGATAACTTTCGAGTTCTTCATACTTTTTCTTGGAAATAAATCGGCGCTCACCCCAAGCAAAGTGATTTTGAACAGCGTTATCTATACCCAGTACAGCCACATCACCTTCTACCAAAAACTCACTATGTAGAAGATTTGATCCAAACGGCCCCGTTCGCATAGCGCCCTTATGGGTAGCAGCCAGATCGCGAATTTCTACAATAGGCCAAATATCGTAATCTTTGCATCCTGGTCCAAACATTTTCAAATAAATACTTTTAAGTAGGTCGTCGAGTTGTTGTAGGTGTTGTTTGCGCTGGGCGATTAGCCCTTCTACTTTGCCGAGGACGTGGGCGATGCGGATTTGGTCCTGAAAATTGATCTCAGGCAATGCAATGTCATCAAGTGCTTTTCTGTTTATATGTGGAATTGTCGCGCCAGTTGCAGTTTGACGCAGGTAATCAAATTTTGACCTCAGGAAAACACCAAGAAAAGGTGTATATATTTTCTCATTTTTGTCAATTCGTAGTCGAGCGATAGTGCTTCCGATATAGCCTTTTTTACCAAATCCTATAGTTCCTGCATTTGCACCGTCCCATGCGATGAGTACATCGTCTGGTACAACGGCTGTACCTGAGGAATCATCGGTATAACGCAGAAGATTATCGTTTCTCAAGTCATCAATGCCAATCAATCGTTTTGACGAGCTTGAAGGCTTATCTACAATGAGATGCTTTTTCCCCTTGGATACAGAAATAACCGAGCCAAGCGTTTTGGTTTTGGCAACTTTCATCCTGCTATCCCGAACAATTCGAATGACACACGCACAGCACCTCTTTGAGAAATATTTAATTTCCTAACATTAAAAAATTTCATTCACTATCTCCATCATCTTTCAATTCCGCTTCAATTTCTTCAATGGAGGGCAAAGAGCCTTTCAGATCATCTGGCAAACTTTGGGTGAGTTGAGCTTCCCACTGGGCAACTCCCATAGGGCGACGGTAACCTTCGAGGGCATATTCAACAATGACAGCGTTTTTACTTTTGCACAGTAGCAAACCGATAGTGGGCTTATCATCCGGGTGACGCAGCAAGTCATCCACGGCGGATAGGTACATATTTAATGTGCCGGTAAAGGCGGGGTCAAAAGGCACTGCCTTGAGTTCAATGACGACATAACAGCGCAGTTTAAGATGATAAAAAAGTAGGTCGAGGCGAAAATCTTGATCGCCTACTTCAAGCAACACCTGGCGACCAACAAAGGCAAAACCGCTGCCGAGTTCGAGTAAAAATTGCTGTATATGGGTGATAAGGGTCTGCTCTACCTCACGCTCTTTGCGTGTGTCCGCAGTACCTAGAAAATCAAATAGATATGGGTCTTTAAATATCTGCGTGGCTAGGTCGGAATCATTTGGAGGCAGCGCCAACTTAAAATTGTTAAGGGCTTTTCCCTGGCGTTGATGGAGGGCTGTTTCGATTTGCAGAGCGAGCATGTCTTTTGACCACCCATTTTGGATGGTTTGTTCTGCATACCAACAGCGCTCATCGGTGTTATCCAGCTTTTCCAGCAGGGTGAGATTACTTCGCCAAGGTATTTGTGCAACGGTGCGTTGCACAAATTCGCGGTCCAACCACGCATTAGCAAAGTTGCGCATATATTTAAGATTACGCGGCGAGAAGCCGCTCATCTCTGGAAAGGCGTGTTTTAGGTCTTGCGATAGGTCGTCAATAATCTTGGCGCCCCAGCCCTGCTGGTTTTGCCGATGCAATATGACTTGGCCAATATCCCAATACAGCAAAATTAGGGCGGCATTGGCGGTTAGGGTGAGCCGCAGCCGCTCGCTTTTAATGCGCTGTTTGATATCGGCCAAGGTGGCTGGGTAGTCGCTGGGTAAATCGAGTTTATTCCCGCCAACGGGGAACGATGCCTGGGGTTTTTGTTTGCCTCTGGATAGACGTTTGTCGTCGCGTGCATTACTCATCCCAGCATCCTCTTCAGCTCTAGCAGCTCACGCACTATGCCGCTTTGCACTTTGGCTAAATCCTTATCGCTAATATCACCCACTTCCGCTTGAATTAAACGCTGCAGTATTTCAGCGGGTGGGTCGTAGTGCACTTCTGCAAATACATCCTGCTTGTAGCGGCTGAGGGAGAGATCGAAATTATTTTCTTCAATTTCTGAACGCGGCACCATGAAATATTTTGCGGTGCGGTCAGTATGGGTTTTCGGGTCCCGGGTGTGGTATTTGGCGATGATGTCTTGTAAGTCGCCATAGCCCTCTTGTTTGCTGCGTTTATCATCCAGGGAATAACCATCCGCCGTCATCTCATAAAACCACACCTGCTCGGTGGCGGGTTTGTTGAGTTTGTCTTTGGGCTCGTAAACTTTGGTAAATATTAAAATTGCCGTGCTCACTCCGGCATAGGGTTTAAATACACCGCTGGGGAGGGTAATAACGGCTTTTAAATCGCAGCGATCCACCAGTTTTTGGCGTAACTCTTTAAAGGCGTTGCCGGAACCAAATAACACGCCTTGGGGCACAATTACGCCTGCGGTGCCGCCTTTTTTCAGCAGGCGGTAAATATTTTCCACAAATAATAATTCTGTTTTGGTGGTAGTGGCACCTAGGCTGAGGTTTTCGTTAATGTCGCCTTTGTCGATGCTGCCGGTAAAGGGCGGGTTGGCCATGATGATGCTGTAGGCGGATTCCTCGGTAAAACTTTTGCTCAAGGTATCTTTGTAGTCGATATTCGGCTCGTCGATGCCGTGCATCATCAGGTTCATCAGGCCCAGGCGCACCATGGTGCTATCGATGTCGTAGCCGTGTAGCGATTGGCTGAGAATTGCTTGGGCTTTTTCGGTAAGGGCGGCAGCGACGGAGGTACGCATAAAACCGTCTTCATCGGGTTGCAACGCTTCCCGGTCTTTTTTGCGCAGGCTTTTCAGGGCTAAGTGGGTGACTATGTATTGATAGGCGCCGAGTAAAAACCCGCCGGAGCCACAGGCTGGGTCCGCTATGGTGTCGCCTAATTTTGGCTGCACTAATTCGGCGATTAATTTAATGATATGGCGGGGCGTGCGGAATTGGCCGTTTTTACCGGCGGAGGCAATTTCCGATAATAAAAATTCGTAAACGTCGCCTTGAATATCTTGAAAGGCCTGGCCGTTTTCCTGCGCATCCCGCTCCATAATGGCAAAAATATCGTCGATGGTTTTTACCGCTTCAACCAATAATGCCGGTTTAGGGATAATAAACACTGCATTGCGCATATGGTGGGTAAAGTTGGACTCGGTGCCGTTGAGGTCTTTTAAAAATGGAAATACTTTGTTTTGTACTTGAGACAACATGTCTTCCGCTTGCATGCGGGTAAATTCGCTCCAGCGCAGGGTGCGTTTGTCGATAGCATATTTTTTTTCGTCTTCCTGCTTTTTTTTCCATTGGGCGGCTGTGTCTTTTTCATCTTTGCGTGCGCGATACTCCGGCGGAATCCATTTGCCTTTAAATTTGGAGCTGTATTTATCCCCGGTAAATTCTGCATCCGCCTGGCGTTTTAAATCCTGCTCGTCTAAGCGCTTCATAAACAGCAAATAGGTAATTTGCTCAATGGCGGTGAGTGGATTGCTAATGCCGCCGCTCCAGAATTTATTCCATAGCTGCTCGATTTTGCTTCTAAGTTCAGGGTTGTTTTGTAGCATGGGGTTACTTCTCAGGTGTGAGCAAAATAAACTGCTCGGCAAGGCGGATAATCAGGTCTTTTTGCTTGGGCTGGCTTTCGGCCACCAATAGGGCGAGGGCAACCAGGGTGTTGTCGTTAATCAGTTGTTCTACCGGTTTGGCCAATAGGTGTTGGTTGATGCGCAGGTACCACAAAAATAGGAAGGAACCTGTGCGTTTATTGCCGTCCGCCAGCGGGTGATTCTTAATGACAAAATACAGCAGGTGGGCGGCGCGGCTGGCGATATTAGGGTAGAACAGCTCATCGGCAAAGCCCTGTTCGATGGTGGCGATGGCCGAAGCCAAGCCATCGCCCCGCAATTGGCCAAATAGTGGTGTGGCCTCGCCTTTTTGGATCAGCTGGTGTTTGAGTTGTGCGATGGCCTGCAGGGCATCCTCCAAATTTAATGCCTGCATGCCCTGTTGCCGTGCGGTTTGATTGCCAAGGCTTTGTTCGTCGTAGCCTTGCAGCAGGCTCCAACTGCGGGCGTATTCGCTGATGACCGACAGCACCGCTGCGCCATCGGGCTTTACCAATTGCTGATTGGCCAGGGTGCGGGTGAGCAGGTGTACGGCTTGTTCAAACTCAATGCCGCGCTCCTGCAAGCGGCGCTGGTTGAGCGTGTAGCCTTCTACCAGGTGTTGTTTGAGAACAGCTGTTGCCCATTGGCGAAATTGCACGCCGCGCGGGGACTTAACCCTATAACCCACGGAGATAATTACATCGAGGTTAAAGTGAAGGGTCTCGTAGGCTTTGCCATCCTCTGCAGTAAGTGCAAATTTTGCACATACTGCCTCGCGGGCTAATTCGCCTTCTTTGAATACATTGCCAATGTGTTTACTGATGACCGAGCGCTCCCGTCCAAATAACTGGGACATTTGGCTTTGGGTTATCCAGACGCTGTCTTTGTCCAGAGAAACTTCAAGGTTTATTTGGCCATCTGCAGATTGATACAACTGTATGAGCGGTTTGAGCATGGTGATTTCCTTATCTAGGCTGCGAATTGTTCGGTTAATTGCAGGATTTCCGTTATCTCAGCGGGGGAAAATACGCCGCGTATACCTTGTGGGTGAATCACCGTGAAGGGCGAATTAATCAGGTCGCGTTTTTCGACCTTTTCCCGCTCGACGATAAAGTTCTTTAACAGGTCGAGAAATTCCAATTGGCGACTATTGAGTGTGGTGTGGGCGCGAATAAATTGCTCAAAGGCGGCGCTTACGGCATCAGGGAAGCTGTTTAATAACTCAATGCCGAGGATGTGGCGAATAAATTGTAAAAAGTGAGCTTTGCGGTTTTTGTACACCTGGCGCAATAAATCCTCGGTGATGTGCGGATGCTCTTCGTGTAGCAATTCGGCGAGCTGCTCAGCTTCGCTTGCACTTACGGCTGCGCCACTTTTAATTTTTTGCAGGACGGTGTTGTGTTCGGTAAGTTCAGCTATTAATTCTTCTACCATTTCGCGGTAGCGGGAAATACTCACGGCTTCATGCTGAGGGCCAAATTCTACCCATTCTTTTTTATGTAATTCATCCTCTAGATCCAGGTGTGTGGGGCCGGTACCTGTGTCCTGCGCGCGGAATTTCATCAGTGGGCCGAGTTTGAGGATAAGCATGTCGTAATCATCTTCATCCGCCGTGGCCCAATAATGGTTGGTTTGTGCGGCGCGAATGAGTGTTTCTTCATTTTGTACAAAATGAATCGCTAAGGGCAGTTCACTGATTTGCTCAACAATACCCGCTTTAAGCGTATCGGCCAGTGCTTGTTCTTCTATTAATACAGCTAATGAGTATTCTAGGAGGTCGCGCTCAAAACGCATGGCTTTGAAATCCGCTTCTGAAACGGTTTTAAATAGGGGTTTAATTTGCGCCCGCAAAAATTCTAATTTTGTGTGGGTAAGTGTAATCCAAAAGTTCTCGTCTTCCAGTTGTGCCAATGCGGTGGCAGCCTCTTTAATAATTACCGAGTTTTGCGGCAATTCACGGATTTGCTGGCGGAGTTTATTTATTTCCCGTTCGGCAATATCGCTGTGGCCACCATCAATAGCGGCTTCGATTTTATCTAAGCGCACACCCACTAATCGAACAGGCAATGATAACTGAGGTTTGAGTTCTTTACCTTTGGGGTTGAGTTTGAAGTATTCGAAGTTGTCCCAGCAATCGAGAATTAAAAATACGTCTTTTTCTGTACACCAGGGTTTGGGTTTATTCGATTCAAGTAAGCGCGTACCGCGCCCTACCATTTGCCAAAACTTAGTGTAGGAATAGACCGGCTTGGCAAACACAAGGTTGACGATTTCCCGAACATCAATACCTGTGTCGAGCATATCCACACTAATGGCAATACGCGGCATGTCGTTATTGGTGAATTGATCGAGTAAACCGCCTTTGCCGTAGACGCGCGGGTCGTCTGAGACTAAAACCTTAGCCAGCTCGCCTTTGAATTGCGGGAACAGGGTGTCGAACACTTCCTCTATACGCCGAGCATGGGCTTTGGTGGCGCAGAAAAAAATGGTTTTGCCGGGAATTACGCCGTTGGCGTCTTTAACGGATTCCTCCATAAACTCCCGTACTATAAGAGTGTTGGTACCTTTGTTGATGACTTGTTTTTCAAGTTGCGAGCCTTCGAAATTAATTTCTTCGACTTCTTTACCTTGCAATATAAGTGCTTTTTGATCTTCCAATGAAATAGTGCGTTTACTGATACCCTGCATTTGGAATTTGGTTTGAATTTTCATCACCTGGAAGCTGCACAGGTACGGCGGCGTATTATTTACGGCTTCTTCATAGGTATAGGCGAACGTTGGCAGGCCGTTTTCACAGTGAAAAAGCTGAAACGTATTATGGTCAATAATATCCGTAGGAGTTGCCGTTAAACCCAGTGTGATTGTTTTGAAATAGGCGAGCACTTCGCCAAAGGTGTTGTAAATAGAGCGGTGGCTTTCATCTACCACTATGAGGTCAAAAAAATGGGGGGAGAGCGCTTGAGTTTCATCCCGAATAATATTGAGCATGCTGGGATAGGTGGAGATATAAATGCGCCGATCTTTGGCAATTAACTTTTCACCCACATTGGGCCAGCGTGGCTCGTTGGGCATGTGTTCTTTAAATGCGGCAAGCGCCTGTTCACGCAATGCAATACGGTCTACCAAAAATAGCACTTTCTCCGCATGTTTTGCCCGCATTAGGGCATCCACCAGTGCAATGCAGGTGCGGGTTTTACCCGTGCCAGTAGCCATAACCAACAGGAAGTCCCGCTTTTTTTGGCTAATGCCATCCAATACCGAGCGAATGGCGCGAATTTGATAGTCGCGCCCGGCAATAGAGGTATTGATAAATTCTTGTATCAAGGGCTGCCGATTGCGGCGAATGTATTGAAAGCGCTCTAAATCGTCGCGGGTTGGAAAACCCACTACCCTGCGGGGTGGGTAGTTTTCTAAATCCCAGAAATAGATTTCATGGCCGTTGGTGTAAAAACAAAAAGGCAATTCTCCGCCGAGCTGTTTTTGAATGTTGTAGCAATATTGCTTGGCTTGTTCGCGGCCTAGGGCAGCGTCTTTACTGGTTTTTTTTGCCTCCACCGCTGCCAAAGGTTTGCCGTCTTTGCCTAGCAAAACATAATCACTGAATTGATGGCCCTCGTAAGCGGTGCGCGCCTCAGCCACTCCCGATGGCAATTCGACAAGGACATCGAATTCTTCAACTACTCGTGTCGGGTCCTTAACATCCCAACCTGCCTGCTTCAGGAGTTGGTCGATAAGCTCTGCGCGGGTTTGGGCTTCGGTTTTAGGCATACACGTACCCTAGGGCAAATACCTGCTAGATCAAGCAATATAGCTTGGTTAAAGCGATTTTTTTGGTCGGCACTTTGATAAACACAATGAATGATGCAATGCTAAGAAGGCTAAATTCTTTTTTGACGTTATCCGGCACCAATATTAAAAACAAGGCTTCTCAGCCTGTACGAAGCCATGGGGCAGCGTACTTGAAAAATCCTCCGTCCGCACCGTCCGTTATCGCACTTCCATGCACATAAATTTTGGGCAATTTAGCTCTTCTTCCCATGCCCATTAATCCCAAGAAACAGTAACCACAATGACCTTTGGCGGAGTTTCCGGTAGCGCGGTACGTTTAATATAGACGGAGGGCATAGGTGCGTCGGGGAGGTCAGAGCCGTAAACATGAGTGCCTTTGGTGGATTTAACGAAGGTTAACTCTAGGGTTGTTGAGGTCATGATGTGTTCCTGTGTGGTGAGTTTAGGGTATTTAACTTTTTCTAAGCCTTTGGTTGGTGGCTGCAAGCGCCTGGTCTAATGAGCACAGTTTTTAGTTGAGACTAAAAAAGCCACCTCATCCCTACGGGATACCCCTGCTGCTAAGCGGATTCAATGGAATGGTTACCGACACATCATCTTTACGGAGTTGTTTTTCAGGTAAAACATTCTGCTCAAAAAAACACAGACGAAAAAAAACCCATTAAACATGGGCTTTTTGAGTATAAACATGTGCCGGAAGGTACAGATTATTTGCTGAATATGGTGCCCGGGGCCGGACTTGAACCGGCACGGCCTTGCGGCCGGGGGATTTTAAGTCTGATCCAATCAAACGCCCACAACAACCGACAACAGAAAAACCTCTATAAATTAAGCATTTCGTAAAATATGCCTGCTGTAGTCTGTTGTCAATTTTGGTCCTATATTATCTTCTAGTGTGACGCCAGTGTGACACGGCATTGGGTTTGGAGCCTCTGTATATAGTTGGAAATAGTAGGATTTTCCCTTGGGCTGGCCCGTGTGTAATCAATAATCAGTAATAGGTTTCATTCGGATTTTACCCGCAAGGTTGGTTATGGCGTGATTGTTCCGGCGCCTGTTGTCCCAAACTGACGGTCTCGGTGACCCTACACCAATCCGAGGCACCGAAATTCACCGGCTATAATGTGCGAATTTGTCGGCTAGTTCACGACGTTCCAACGGTTATGTCATTATTCGTCAATGTATCAAGGGGTTTGCCTGTAAAGGCTTGCAGGGAATAGGGGGCGCAGGAAACCTGGGGAATTATGTCAGGTTTTATCAGGTCTTCATGGGCTTTGCTTTAGGGCAATCACCTGATTATTTGGGGCATCGGCATAGCTATGTACCCCAAGAGGAAATAGCATAACCGCCCGGAACTCCAAAAGGGCGAGCCTGCAACTGCATTCAATAGTTTAGAGGCGAGTGTTTATAATCTCCCCAACCAATAACAACACCGGCAAAGGCCCAACACCTTAGCCCGCCAAGAATAGAGTACACACCTTGAACCCCATCGAACGCCAATTCTTCAACGACCTCGAAAAAAAGCTCTGGACCGCCGCCGACAAGCTGCGCTCCAACCTGGATGCCGCCGTGTACAAACACGTAGTGCTGGGGCTGATATTCCTCAAATACGTCTCCGATGCTTTTGAAGAGCGGCAGAATGAATTGCGGGCGCAGTTTAACGACCCCAGCCACGACTACTACATGGACCCTGCGGATTACCCCGAAGATTTCCATTTGGACATAGCTGCCGAGCTGGAAGTGCGCGATTACTACACCGAGAAAAACGTCTTTTGGGTACCGCTGGAAGCGCGTTGGCAAACCCTGCGCGATTGCGCCCAATTGCCCCCAAAAGCGCCGCTACCCTGGAATAAACCCGGCAAAAACGAGCCGGAAGAAATGCGCAGCGTGGGCTGGTTGATTGATAACGCCATGGATGCCATTGAGCGCGAGAATGAAAAAAAGCTTAAAAATGTGCTCAATAAAGATTTCGCCCGCACCCAAATCGACAATCACAAACTGGCCGATTTAATCGCCCACTTTTCCGATACCGACTTCAACCGCAAGGATTACAACGGCCAGCCCCTAGAGTTAAAAAGCAAAGATATTCTCGGCCATGTATACGAATACTTTTTAGGTCAATTCGCCCTGGCCGAAGGCAAAAAAGGCGGCCAGTATTACACCCCCAAAAGCATAGTTACTCTAATTGTGGAAATGCTGCAGCCCTTTAAAGGCCGGGTATACGACCCAGCCATGGGCTCCGGCGGTTTTTTTGTGCAAAGCGAAGAATTTATTGCAGAGCACAGCGGCAAAATTACCAAGGGCAAAAACGCTAAATCATCCAGCCAAATTAGCGTCTACGGGCAAGAGAGCAACCCCACCACCTGGCGCCTCGCCGCCATGAATATGGCCATTCGCGGCATCGACTTTAACTTTGGCGGCGCCCCCGGCGATACGCTGTTAAACGACCTGCACCCAGACCTGCGCGCCGATTTCGTCATGGCCAACCCGCCGTTTAATATGAAGGAATGGTGGAGCGAAAAACTCGCCAACGACCCGCGCTGGATCGTCGGTACCCCGCCCCAAGGCAATGCCAACTTCGCTTGGCTACAGCATATGCTCTACCACCTGGCGCCAGCGGGCAGCATGGCCCTGTTGTTGGCCAATGGCTCCATGAGCAGCAACACCAATAACGAAGGCGAAATCCGCAAAAAACTCATTGAAGACGACTTTGTGGAATGTATGGTGGCACTGCCCGGCCAGCTATTTACCAACACCCAAATCCCCGCCTGTATTTGGTTACTCACCCGCGATAAACGCAACGGCCTGAGCCTAAATAAAAACAAACGGGACCGCCGTAGCGAATTTTTATTCATCGACGCCCGCCAGCTGGGCTTTATGAAAGACCGTGTGCTGCGGGATTTTACGGTGGACGACATCAAGAAGGTGGCCGATACCTTCCACGCTTGGCAATTAGGTGAAGGCTATGAAAATGTGCCAGGTTTTTGTTACGCCGCTACGCTGGCGGATATTCGCAAACATGAACATGTGTTGACGCCTGGGCGGTATGTGGGGGCAGAGGAGCAAGAGGAAGATACTGAGGTATTTGCGGATAAAATGGTCCGGTTGACGGTGCAGTTAGCGGAGCAATTTTCGGAAAGTGCCAAGCTGGAATCTGAAATTAAGCTGAATCTGGCAGGGCTTGGATATGAAATCTGACCAAGCAAATTGGAAGTCTATGCCCTTGGAGGAATGGATGGAGGCCATCATAGATTACCGGGGCAAAACTCCGGCGAAGACAAGTGCTGGTATTCCTTTGATTACTGCAAAAATCGTTAAAGCAGGAAGAATCATGGAGCCCGAGGAATTTATTGCCGAAGAAGATTATGAAACATGGATGCGCCGAGGTATGCCAAAGCCTGGAGACGTCGTATTAACGACAGAAGCACCTCTCGGAGAGGTGGCGCAATTAGATGACAGAAAGGTAGCCCTTGCACAGCGAATAATTACTCTACGGGGGAAGCCAGATTTACTCGATAACACATATTTGAAGTTTGCACTACAGGGCTCGTTTATCCAGGAGCAGCTGCATGGCCGTGCTTCTGGCTCTACCGTTACAGGTATAAAACAAAGCGAATTAAGGAAAATGCCGCTCTCTTTTCCTAATATTCAACAACAGAAAAGTGTCGCAAAGATACTTGGGTCTTTGGATAACAAAATAAATACCAACCGCCGCATCAACCAAACCCTCGAAGCCATGGCGCAAGCTATTTTTAAATCCTGGTTTGTGGATTTCGACCCGGTTAAAGCCAAGATAGCTGCAAAACAAACAGGCCGCGACCCACTGCGCGCCGCCATGAGCGCCATCAGCGGTAAATCCGCAGCCGAACTCGACACCCTCCCCCCCGAGCAATACCACCAACTCGCCACCACCGCTGAACTGTTTCCAGATGCGTTGGTGGCGTTGACTCTGAGTGCGGTCCCTAGTGGGTGGAGTTATCAGGCCGCAGAAGCATTGTCAGAGGTCGGTATTGGCAAAACCCCGCCGAGAAAAGAATCTGAGTGGTTCACTGATGGGGTTGGAGACTGGCGCTGGGTGTCTATCAGGGACATGGGCTCTAGTGGTGTATTTCAGCGGCAATCATCGGAGTTTTTAACTGCAGACGCCGTTTCGAGGTTTAATGTGAGAGTTGTGCCAGATCGAACAGTAATACTCAGCTTTAAGTTGACCGTGGGTCGTGTTGCCATAACAGATGGTCCCATGGTGACCAACGAGGCAATCGCCCACTTTAGGTTGGCTGACGATGCGTGCCTTTCACCGGAGTATCTATATTTATATCTCAAGGGATTCGACTACTCGACTCTTGGTAGCACATCGTCGATAGCAGACGCGGTCAATTCCAAGACCATACGTGATATGCCAATCATTGTGGCGAATCGCGACCTGATAGATAGGTTTACGAAAATAGTTAGCCCTATTTTTGAGGAAATCCGAAATCGGCAGAATGAAATTGCATCTCTTCAAGCGACCCGTGATGCGCTTTTACCTAAGCTGCTTTCGGGGGAAATCGAGGTCCCTATATGAAGCACCTCAGACCGATGTTCGCAGAGGCTTTGGCGCTTTTCGTCGACAAAGGGCGAGTACACATTCGAAACAAGCACTGGGCGCCTGATGAGATTTTGGAAGGATTGCTCGACACCGCCGTCTACGATGATGTTTTTTTGGACTGGGTCCAGGAGCGCAAAGAAGAGCTTATCGAGTCGGCAAAAACCATATTGGATGAATTTGGCTTGCAAGACCGCTTTGGCAAGCTTAAGGAAGTTTACGCCAGAGGCGCAGTGGTTCCCTTCGTGGGGGCTGGCTTGTCAATTTCGAGTGGTTATCCTGGGTGGACAGCTTTTCTCAAACAGAACGTCCGCGAGACAGGTATTAATTCCGATGAGTTCGACCAAATCCTGCGTAACGGCCAATATGAGGAAGCGGCTCAAAAATTGGCAGACGCGCTTGGCCCTGCCTTTAATGAAGCAGTGGAAAACTCCTTTGGGTGTTCCCGTGCCATTTCGGGCTGTGTGCAACTATTGCCACACGTTTTCGATTCCTGCGTGATCACGACGAATTTTGACGATGTGACCAAGCGTTGTTACGCGGCTGCTGAAAAGTCTTTCTCGGAAGAATTATCAGGAGAGTATTCCCGAGAACTTCCAAGGAAGTTAGCCGAGGGCAAGAGAATATTGCTCAAACTTCATGGAACATCTACAAGCTCACGCGGCAGAATTCTGACTGCGACCGAATACCAGAAACACTATGGTGATGGCGAAGAACTGCAGAGGGCGATAGAGGCGATCTGCTCCAAGACTTTGTTATTTATTGGTTGTAGCCTGACCGTCGATCGAACCCTCACGGCTATGAGGGAATTTGTAAAGGCCAATGGGCATGACAATATCGCACGGCACTACGCGTTTTTACCATTGCCGATAAATGATGCAGATAAAATTGTCCGTCGAGATGCCTTGGGTGAATGCAATATCTACCCTATTTGGTATCCGGCCGATGCACACGATGAATCTATTGAAGCACTCCTGCTTGCTCTAATGGAGGGTGTATGAACATTTCTGTCCACCAGATCGATGTGTGGCGAAGTAGCCCCTCTGAAACGCAAAATTTAGAATTTAAAGAAGCTAACAATCAGTACGACACGCGCAAGCTATGCCGCTATTGCATTGCGATTGCTAATGAGGGTGGTGGTCACCTGGTGTTGGGCATTGCCGACAAGCCCCCGCGGGCAGTGGTAGGCAGCCTGGCTTTTCCCGATACTCAAGACATAGCTGAGAAGCTCTTCCACTGGGTTGGCTTTCGTGTGGACGTTGAGGCAATTGCCCACCCCGACGGGCGCGTAGTGGTGTTTAGCATTCCAGCGCGTCCGAAAGGCACCGCATACCACTACGAGGGTGCTTATTTTATGCGCTCTGGTGAGGAGCTTGTGCCGATGAGCGAAGACCAGTTGCGCAAAATCTTTGCGGAGGGGCAGCCTAGTTGGCTGGAGAATCCGGCTTTGAGTGAGATTTCTGCGCAGGAAGTTGTGCAAGTGCTGGATACCCAGACATTTTTTGAGTTGATGCGCCTGCCATATCCTACTGAGCAGGCAGGGGTGCTTGCCCGTTTGTTGGATGAGCGGCTGATTGAGCGCAGCGCCTTGGGTTTCAATATTTTGAATATCGGTGCTGTCTTACTGGCTAAGAATATGCGCCATTTTCCCAATATTAGCCGCAAGGCTGCGCGCGTTATTGTGTATGCGGGCGAATCCAAATTGCAGACAGTCTCTGACGTTACCGGCGATAAAGGTTATGCCGTGGGGTTTTCTGGGCTAGTGCAGTACGTTATGGGTAAGCTGCCTCAGAACGAGATTATCGAAGGAGCTATTAGAAAAGAGGTCAAGTTGCTGCCTGAGGTGGTAGTGCGGGAGCTGCTTGCAAACGCGTTGATACATCAAGACTTTGACATCAATGGCGCTTCCCCGGTGGTAGAAGTTTTCAATAACCGGGTAGAAATTTCCAACCCAGGGGTACCGATTGTGCCTGTCGAGCGCTTCATCGATGGTTACTTGTCCCGTAATGAGCGGCTTGCTGATTTGATGCGCCGATTCGGTATTTGCGAGGAGAAAAGTAGTGGTATTGACCGGGTTATTGAGACTGCCGAGATCATGCAGCTGCCGGCCCCAGATTTTTTGAGTAGCCACCAGCGGACGATCGTTGTGATTCATGGGCCTCGTCCATTTCGCGATATGAATGGTAGCGATCGAGTTCGAGCCTGTTATCAGCATTGTGTTTTGCAATACGTGCTTCGTAAGCAGATGACGAACCAATCACTTCGTGAGCGCTTCGGGTTGTCTGAGGGAAGTAGCAATGCGGTTTCCACCATAATCACAGCTACCATGGAGCAGGGCTTGGTCAAAAGCGACCCCAATGCACCGGACTCACGTCGCTATGCCAGATATATCCCCTCATGGGCGTGACTGCCATTTCATTGCAACCTTTGGGACTATGAGCGTGCCATTCCAACCAGTTGATTTATCGAACTTTTCTTATTTCATTGCTAATCGAGGTGGCCTGTCGACCATGGAGACACTGCATGCTCAATGAACAACGACTCGAAGACCTGTGCATTGGGTGGTTCCAAGAAATAGGCTGGAATTTTGTGCATGGGCAAGACATTGCGCCGGATGGCACTAGCCCAGAGCGCGCAGACTTCCGCCAGGTAATATTGCGCGATCGTTTATTGGCTGCCATGGCGCGCATTAACCCAACCATTCCCGCATCAGCGTTGGAGCAAGCTGCGCATGAGCTGAACACCATTAGTGAGCCTTCCGCAGTAGTGCGCAACCGCAGCTTTCACCAACGACTACTCTCGGGTGTGACGGTGGAATTTTCGGTAGGCGACGAGAAAAAAATAGATTTAGTTAATGTTATTGATTTTGCCCATCCGGAAAAAAACGATTTTTTAATTGTTAACCAATTTACCCTCTCGGGTTCCAAACAACCACGGCGCCCGGATTTAGTCGTGTTTGTTAATGGTATTCCTCTAGCAGTAATCGAATTAAAAAACCCGGCCAATGAACAAACCGATGTATGGGACGCATTTAATCAGCTGCAGACTTACAAAGAGGAAATTAGCGACCTGTTCACCAGTAATGTGGCCATAGCCGTCAGCGATGGTTGGACAGCTCGGGTAGGCTCCCTTACCGCCAATGCCGAGCGCATGCTGCCTTGGCGCACCGTAGCGAATGAAGACGACCGTCCCCGTTTACAAATGGAATTAGAAACCCTGGTGCGCGGGTTTTTCGCCCCAGAGTTTTTCCTTGATTACCTGCGGTACTTCGTATTATTTGAACAAGACGGCGATGTGATCGTTAAAAAAATTGCTGGGTATCATCAATTTCACGCCGTGCGTGAGGCGGTGCGGGCCACAATTATTGCCGCCAGTGCGCCCACTAAAAACATACTTGAGGTGCATGAGGAGCGCGCCACTTACGGCAAACAGGTGCAACCGGGCAGCCGCAAAGCAGGTGTGGTTTGGCATACCCAAGGCTCAGGCAAGAGCATCACCATGGCCTGTTATGCGGGCAAACTGCTGCAACAGCCGGAAATGAAAAACCCCACTTTGGTGGTAGTGACGGATCGCAATGACCTAGACGGTCAATTGTTCGCTACCTTCTGTGCTGCGGGTGATTTACTGAAAACGACGCCACTACAAGCAGGCAGCCGCGACGAATTGCGCGAGATGTTGGCCTCACGTCAGGCGGGCGGCATTATTTTTACCACCGTACAAAAGTTTGCCCTGCTGGATGAGGAAGACGAGCACCCATTACTCACGGACCGCACCAATATTGTGGTGATCTCCGATGAAGCCCACCGCAGCCAATATGGCTTGAAGGGGCGTTTTAGTGAAAAAGCGGGTAAGTACGTATTTGGCTACGCCAAACACCTGCGCGACGCATTGCGCAACGCCACTTTTATAGGGTTTACCGGCACACCCATCGCGCTAGAAGACAAGGACACCCGCGCGGTGTTTGGCGATTATGTAAGCATCTATGACATTCAGGATGCTGTAGATGATGGCGCGACTGTGCCCATCTTTTACGAAAGCCGCCTCGCTAAGCTGGACGTGAAACAAGCCGAAATCGACAGCCTGAGCGAGCAGGTGGAAGAGGTGGTGGAGGATGACGAGGATATCGCCAGCCGTGAAAAAACCAAAAGTGAATGGGCTGCACTGGAAAAACTGGTCGGAGCCAAACCGCGCTTGTATCAGGTGGCAAACGATTTAGTTGAGCATTACGAAACGCGCAGCAGTGGGCTTGAAGGCAAGGCCATGATTGTCTGTATGAGCCGGGACATCTGCGCCCAGTTGTACAAAATCATTTGCCATGGTGATGAGGAAAACGCGCCTTTGCGTCCAGACTGGCATAGCGATGATCCCGAGCAGGGTGCCATTAAAATCGTGATGACCGGCTCTGCGGCTGACAAACCATTGTTACAGCCACACCTATACACGAAACAAGTCAAAAAACGCCTGGAAAAACGCTTTAAAGACCCTAATGACCCATTAAAGCTGGTGATTGTGCGGGATATGTGGCTCACCGGCTTCGACGCCCCCTGTTGCCACACCATGTACGTGGATAAGCCAATGAAAGGCCATAACCTGATGCAGGCAATCGCACGGGTAAATCGCGTCTTTAAAAATAAGCCCGGCGGTTTGGTGGTGGATTACATCGGCATAGCCAATGAATTAAAAGCCGCCCTGAAAATTTACACCGAAGCTCAAGGCAAGGGCGACCCGACGCACAATGCCACCGAAGCCTTAGCCTTATTGCTGGAAAAGATGGCCACATTACGCGGCCTAATGCATGGCTGCGATTACAGCGCCTTTGAAACCAATGCAATGGTTTTAATTGTGCCCTGCGCCAACCATTTGCTGGGCCTTAAGGATGGCAAACAGCGCTTCCTCGACACCATGGTGGCCATCGCCAAGGCGTATTCTTTGTGCGGCACCCTGGATGAAGCCGCCGAGCTGCGCAAAGAAATTGCGTTTTTCTCGGCGATAAAAGCCGCTATTACCAAATACACTACTGTAGATAAACGCCGCAGCGCAGAGGACAAAAATAGCGCCTTAAAACAAATTCTCGATAACGCCTTGGTAGCTGATGGCGTGGCGGATATTTTTGCCTTAGCGGGTTTGGATAAACCTAATATTGGCTTGTTATCCGATGAGTTTTTGGAAGATGTGCGGCAGATGAAAAGCCGCAACTTGGCCGTGGAGCTTTTAGAAAAATTATTGCGCGATGAAATAAAAGCACGGGCACGCAATAACGTGGTGCAGGAGAAAAAATACGGCGATCGATTATTAGAAACTTTGCGAAAATACCATAACCGCGCCATAGAAACGGCCCAGGTCATTGAAGAATTAATTCAGATGGCAAAGGACTTCCAGGCCGCACTGGCAAGAGAAGCGGCACTTGGCCTAGGGCAGGATGAAATCGCCTTTTACGATGCCCTCGCCAATAATGAAAGAGCTGTGCGTGATCTTGGCGATGAAATTTTAAAGAAAATTGCGGTGGAAATTACCGAAAAATTGCGCGCGAGCACCACGGTGGATTGGCAGGTGCGGGAGAGCGTTCGAGCGCGGCTGAGGATTTTGGTGCGCCGGACTCTTCAGAAATGGAAATACCCGCCCCCAGGCCCAGGTGAAAAAGACGCCGTCGAATTGGTACTGCAACAAGCAGAAGCGCTATCAAATGAATGGTCCAGATAGGTTTGCATAACTGCTCCAAGCTGCTGCCCAGCCATTCTGGTGTATAGCGTTTCAAATGTGAGGATTTGTAAGGATTTTTCACTCACAACCTGATTTGCTCTCTGGGGATTAGCCATTATTTAGGCGTGGGAAAGCGCCAAGTTTCAACTCCTGCCCTCAGGTTTTACAGAGGCAAATAACGCAGACGTGTCCAAACAATACTGGGAAATACTGGGTATTCAAGGGCTTTGCTTCTTGCCTTACAATGTGGGGATTCCAAAACCTAGGATTTCATAAGTATTGCGTGCTCATTCGCTTGGATTGCAACCCATTAAGCGCCACTTTCGCTTTACCGGCAGCTGTTCTTGGCCCCGTCGATTTACCTCCATGAAATTTACAACGCCCAGACAAATACAAGTCTGTGCGTTTACATGGCGCACCATTGCGAGTTTTTGCACTGCAGGCCATGCCCCTTAAATCTTCAGGAAACGGAGGAGTAAGCAATCGTAGCCCCAATTCATTTTGCTGCAGATAGATAGCCCGACATTCAAGGAAGTGCCGCCGGTAACGACGGCGCATATCTGGAGTGGAGTAATTCATAAGTCACCTTTGGTCTTGGCTAGTACATGCTTTTTTATTTGTGCAGATGCACCAAGCATTCCTTGGCGCGTTCTAAATTTAAACCGGTAACGGTCACGCCGTTACTTTTCCGTTACCCTGGCAATGTGAGGTTCTCTTTGTGGTCGTGTCAGTTCGTGACACAGTGTGACGTCACATCTGCAAAACGCCCTAACAAATCAGTACTCCTCGCGATTTGTCTCGATTAATCGTGATAGGTATCTAGTCCCCATTTAACCCTTAAATCACTGTGATTTCACTGTTGCAACACAAGCGCAGACTTCGCGATTGGAACACATTCTGTCCTGTTTTGACCCCTGAAGGACTGCTTTGCAAACATGCTTTCAAAAAAGGTTTAGCGGACGCTTAACGGACGTTAAATTTCGTTAAATGTACTTTTGCTATTAACCCAAAACAAACCCAGTGGGTTTCCCGCCATGGCCGCGAGGCATCTGGAGCCCATTAAATTTGGCCAAAAATCCGCGCAGTACAGCGAAACACCTAAACGCTGCAATTGCCCAACAGATAAACCCTAACGGCAATTATTTAGATGGATACATGGTAAATATATAAAGGTGACTAATTTTTAGTGCGATTCCAATTCAAAAAACGACGGTCTCGGGCTAATTTTTAGTGCGACTTAAGAGTGCTAGCACTAATTTTTAGGCTGAACCACACTAATTATTAGAACGAGTCGCACTAAATTCTTATCCGCAGAAAATCGAAAACTTCACGAGCTTGTAAATCTCCTCACTGGCGTTGCAGTTGGTCTAACGTCTAGTTTCCCGCCGCACTCGTCAATGCTTTTCCAAGTCAGGGCAAAAAGTGCGCACTGTCCATGTGGGTTTTTGCTGTCGAATAACGGGTCGCGTGTACAAATAATCAATTCAGCGGCAACCAGTTCTCGAATAGCTTTGTACCAGGTCGCTTTGCTTAAGCCATATTTTTTGGCATAGCTAGCTGGCGCGCACAAATCCCCATTGTTTTGGCCTCGAAATTGATTAGCCAAACACAGCAACACCTTGATGGCATTACCTGAAGCCAGTCTAAAACTTTCACTATCTGCCACCAAGCGCGGAATAGCGATGAAAGCGCCCTCCTTGGCGCTGCGCCCCTTAGCTTTCGCATAGGTCTTTGCCATTAGTCACCCCCAAATGCCTGCCACTCTGCCGAATCTGGGAAGCGATTCGAGTCTACTTCGTGTAAGTCCAACACCTTCAGCGCCCACGGCTGACCGTGCTCTCGTTCTTTATGTATTAACCAGGGAGTTAAGTAATACTGTGCGAACGGTTTGCGGTGACGCCGAGACCTTTGCTTGGCTGTAAGCGGTAAATCTTGGGCGATAATTGCGCTTCCCACGCCCAGCTGACGCAGCGTGCCGATATAGGCAGGCAAGCGCGTTGCGTGCAGATTGGAAAACGTAAGCGCCGGCGTAGATACCGCTTTACCCAAGAGCATTAAAGCCAAGGGGATTGCGGGTAGCGTTTCGGGGTTTGGGTAAATAAAACTTAAAGGTTTATCCATGGTGGGAGCCCTCTAGAACCGCTTGGGCCATATCCATTCCAATGTTATGCTCGTCCTTGAGATTATTTGGCTTGTCGCTTTGTGTCTCAGCGGCAAAAGAGGTGGCACCCTCTCTTGTCGCAACCTTTTCAGCGTCTAATTTTAAAACTTTCATCGCGTATTCCTGCCCTTCAGTTCCTGCCCAAGCAATAACGGCTTTATCCAGCCAATAACGTGTACACACTGCGCAACGGGCCGTTGAGTCTGCCGTTTGTACGCGCGATTTCTCGCGCTCAAATAGCCAACCATGAGTTTTCTCCAGGTAGTTCACTTGGGTGGATAAACGGTAAAGGCTAGTATTTGCCCGATATGGCAGTGTTCTAAGATTTCGCCCAAAAGGAAGCGAGAGCGGGTGTGCGCGGCAAGCGATGAGGGTTTTGGATAAGTAACAATGGCGGTGCTCATTGTGTCTCACCTCCATTTACTGCCTGATTGTCCAGCCAAGCCTCAAACCGGTCTAAATCAATCAGCACTTTGCGGCCCATGCGCACTATGCAAGAGGAAAAGCCATTTTCCTTCGCGTTGAAAATCAGCCAACGAATTGAACTTTCAGTTATATTTGCGTCGGGATATTTTAATGGGATGTTTTTTGTTGTCGATAATCGTCTATTGATTTCTTTCATTGTGGTTTCCTGTTAGCTGTGAAGAAACCACATGCTAGCAGAGCGAATTTATTCAGAAATATTATTTATCTCTTTTAGTTAGGATTAGTTATCTAATCCTAGGAATAGGTATCTGCTCCTACCTTTTTTACTTTTTTATCTTGAATTTATTGAGGGTTTCGATTAGGGGGATAGTGAATGCTTATCCATCGCCTCGCTGTATCCTGCTTGACGGAAGATAGTTTTATTAATCTTTCATCACTTGGTTCATATCTTCGTTCCAGCCTCCGAAAAACCTTCTGAATCATATTTGAGATTTGTGTTATTTTTGCGCCGCATTCCAATTCCTGGTCCCAAATCTCTTTAGCCATATTTTTGAAATCGTCCGAAACAAGGCTATATCTCGAAAATTCTCCGATTCTCTGACGTTTCTGCCGCTTAAGGCCGATCTCAATGAATTCATAAGACTCACAAGCGGCCAGGGTATGTTGTAATGTTTGCGAAACTATTAAATCGAAGCCCATTTCATAATTTGTAATTCCTTGAGCGGTTGAATGGGCAAGATATAGTTCCCTAATTGAGAGGAATGCATAGTGCACCACGGGCTCAAATTTAGTCCTCCGATGTCCAGGCATTTCCATGGGGTGATTTTCAAATAGATTTTTCAGTATATTGAAATCGTTATAATATCTGGGGGTTTCGTCCACCACTCCTTGAGCAAATGCATTTCCATGGAGCCACTCTAACTTCTGGCTTCCGATCTTTATAAGCTCGGTAACTTCAATTGCAATTTGCGAAAAGTCGTCTAATCCAAAGACGTTTAAATGCGTATGAATCACGCCTTTTATTTCAAAGCATACAGCTTCGGCATGAGCCAAAGAGTGTGGCTTTAGGTGGTCAGCAGGCGGATCGGTCTCATATAGAAAATGAAAAATAAATTCTGGATTACACAATTGGTTATCGCTCATGAAAAAATTCGTTCATTCATTGAGCTTAAAACTTTGCTCGTGTGCTGCTCAGATAGGTGCGCATAGCGTTGTACCATTTGCAGAGTTTTATGGCCGAGGATTTCTGCTATTTCAGTGAGAGAGGCGCCGTTCATGGCTAAGTAGCTGGCAGCAGTGTGGCGCAAGTCGTGGAATCTAAAATCTTTTAATTCTGCGGCAATAACAGCAGTGTCCCAGGGGCCACGTAAATAGACGGGCTGTTTAGGATTAGCTAAGGAATAAAACACCAAATTGGTATCGAGGCGCCGCACTTTGGCCATTTGGCTCAATAGGTCTTTGGCGTGCCCAACTAGGGGTACTGCCCGGCGGGTACCGTTTTTGGTCTCGTGCAGAATTAAGCGGCCGCGCGTTAAATCAATATCCGGCCAGGTGAGGGCCAGTATTTCTCCTTGACGCATACCTGTTGATAAAGCCAGTACCACAAGGGTGTATAGGTGCGGATAAGTTGAGGCCTTGCAGTGCTCGAGTAAGCGCGCACGTTCTTCATCATCCAAAAAGCGCACTCGGCCCCGCGGCTCTTTGGGGCGGCGCACTTTACGCATGGGGTTGTCATCCAGCCATTGCCACTCGTTTACTGCTACGGTGAAGGCATGAGACAAAGCAGCCATATAACGCACAACTGTTGCAGGCTCACGCCCTTCCTGCAGCTTGGTGCGGGTATCGCTTAACAGTACTGGAGTTACTTCTGCCAAGGATCGAATGCCTAAAGCGTCCTTCCACCATCTAAGTTGCCGACCTTGGGAATTCATGCTTTTGGGTTTGGTGGGCAGTATTTCCTTTATATAACGGTCGATAAGCTGGCCAAGAGTGCGCTTTTTAGATTCAGTGGTTTTAAAGTGCCGCCCCTCCTTTATCGCCGCTTCCGTGGACTGCACCCACTTCTTTGCATCGGTCTTGCGGTCGAATGTGGCGTTCTCGGGTGGAAACCCTTTTAACCGAACTTGCGCCTGGTAACTTACACCCCCATCACTGTTTTTGCGTTCCCGTATTGTGCCCATATCTGTTCCCCTGCTGATGCCTGGTAACAGCCTACTAAAGAGTACAACAAATGACAACAGAGGATTCAAAATCCCCTGGCATTTTAAAATAAACACCTTGTAAACAATGATTTATAAAATTTGCATTTACCATTGTCACACTGCGGTCACAACTCATATCCAAAAAGGCCAAAATTGCTCAGAATTTAATCTGTTGTTAGGGCGGGAATATGACGTCAGGAAATGGGGGTGTGACACTAGCTGGATATGTTTTGGCAGTGTGACGCCAGTGTGACATTGCTGAAGAGAGAACAATAAAAAAGGCCTGCAATCGCTTGCAAGCCTTTGTTTTATATGGTGCCCGGGGCCGGACTTGAACCGGCACGGCCTTGCGGCCGGGGGATTTTAAGTCCCCTGTGTCTACCGATTTCACCACCCGGGCAGGGGGATCGAGCTGTGCTCGTCGGTACTGCAGCGCGCTGTGGCTGCTGCTTGTTACATCATCATCGCTCATTGTGAGCGTGTATTTGGAGGCGCGACCCGGAGTCGAACCGGGCTAAACGGAGTTGCAATCCGGAGCATAACCGCTTTGCTATCGCGCCTTAACAGGGGGCGCATTCTACTCAATTGCAGGGCAAAAAAAATAGCCCTGCGGGAAAAATTCTTACCGCTGGGCTTATTTGCGAAAGCTCGGCCAGGCGGCGCGCAGGTAGCCCACCATGGACCAGAGGGTGAGTATGGCGGCGCTGTAGAGGGTGGCGTAGCCGATGTAGAGCATGGGCAGGTTAGTGGTGGGGTCGAAGGCGAGCAGTATGGCGATGGCGGTCATTTGAAAGCTGGTTTTGACCTTGCCCAGCATGGAGACGGCTACGTCGGCCCGGTTGCCCGCTTCGGCCATCCATTCGCGCAGGGCGGAGATGCCGATTTCGCGGCAGATAATGACGGCGGCAGGCAGGGTGAAGACGGCGCTGTTGTGGGCTTGGATGAGCAGTGCGAGGGCCACGGCCACCATGAGTTTATCGGCCACTGGGTCTAGGAAGGCGCCGAAGGGGGTGGTGAGTTGGTAGCGGCGGGCGATAAAGCCGTCGGCCCAATCGGTGATACCGGCGAGGATAAACAAGCCGCTGCAGAGGGGGTATTTCCAGCTGAAGGGTAAATAAAAGGCCACCACCAGCAGGGGGATCAATGCGATGCGCATCAGGGTGAGCTGGTTGGCGAGGTTATACATGGAATACTCGAACAGATGGAGCTAGGCGGGGCCGCTTGCGGCAGGTTACTCACAGTGCAATGCAGTGTAAACCTCTTGCGCCAACTTTTTGCTAAAGCCCGGCACCCGCGCCAGATCCTCGGGGTTGGCGCCGAGCACTTCTTGCAGGCCGCCGAAATAGGCCAATAACTCCCGGCGCCGTTTGGGGCCTATGCCGGGTATGTCCTCTAGGCGGGACTGGCGGCGGATTTTATCGCGGGCGTTTTTGTGGCCGGTGATGGCAAAGCGGTGGGCTTCGTCGCGGATTTGCTGCAGTAGGTGCAGGCCGGGGTGGTCGTCCTGCAGGGTTTGCTCGCGGCCGTCGGGGTGGATAAGCGTTTCAAAACCGGCTTTGCGGGTGGTGCCTTTGGCTATGCCGAGCATGGGTACATCAAGCCCCAAGCGGGCAATTACTTCCATGGCCTGGCTGAGCTGGCCTTTGCCGCCGTCCACTATCAGCAAATCCGGCAGGGGTTTGTCTTCGGCCTGTTGGCGGCTGTAGCGGCGTTCAAGGGCTTGGGCCATGGCGGCGTAGTCATCGCCGGGGGTGATGCCGTCGATGCTGAAGCGGCGGTAGTCGGCCTTGTGGGCGCGGCCTTCGAGGAAGACTACACAGGAGGCGCGAGTGGCTTCGCCGGAGCTGTGGCTGATGTCAAAACACTCCATGCGATTGGGCAGCTGGGCAAGGCCGATGGCATTTTGCAGGGCCTGCAGTTTGCGCAGCGACGAAGCGGTGCTGACGGCGCGCATTTTAAGGTTCTGGGCGGCGGCCTCCTGGGCCAGGGCCAGCCATTTGGCGCGCATGGCGCGCACCCGCAGGTGGAGGCTGAGGGTTTTGCCGCGCAGGCTGCGCACGGCTTCAATCAGGCCCGCTTCACCTTCCAGCGGGTGGCTGAGCACTACCGCATCAGGCAAGTCCATACCGCGCAGAGAGAGGTATTGTTGGGCGAGGAATTGTTCCAGCAGGTGGCTTTCGCCCTCATCTAACTGGTCTTTGGGGTAGAAGCTTTTGCTGCCGAGGATGCGGCCTTGGCGCACATACAGCACATGGATACAACATTCGCCCGCCTCGCGGGCAATGGCCACTACGTCCACATTGCCCTGGCCGCCTTCTACCGAGCTGGAGGATTGCACTTGTCGCAGGGCGGTAATTTTGTCGCGAATGGCGGCGGCTTCTTCAAAGGCTAGGCGCTCGGCGGCCGCTTCCATATCCGCCACCAGTTCCGCCTGCAACACTCGGTCGTCGCCGCGCAAAAACTGCTGGGTGTGGTGTACGTCCTGGGCGTAATCCTCGGGGCTGATCAGCCCGACACAGGGGCCGCTGCAGCGGCCAATTTGGTACTGCAAACAGGGGCGAGTGCGGTTTTTGAAGACAGAATCTTCGCACTGGCGCACGCCGAAGGTGCGGGCGATAAACAACAGGCTGTCGCGCACGGCCAGGCCGCTGGGGAAGGGGCCAAAATAATCGCCGGAGTGTTTTTTGGCGCCGCGATGGAAGGCCAGGCGCGGGTAGGGCTCGCCCTGGGATAAAAAAATATAGGGGTAGGATTTATCATCCCGCAGCATCACATTAAACGGTGGCCGCTGGGCTTTAATGAGGTTTTGCTCCAGCACTAGGGCTTCGGCTTCGCTGGGGGTAACGGTGATGGTGATGGAGGCAATGCGTTTAACCAGCACTTGGGTTTTAACCGTGTGGCCGGTTTTTTGAAAATAACTGCTGAGGCGGTTTTTGAGGTTTTTGGCTTTGCCGACGTAGAGGATCAAACCCGCTGCGTCGTACATCTGGTAGACCCCCGCTTGGGTGGTCAGGTGGCTTAAAAAAGTGGCGTAGTCAAATTCGGGCACGGACGTACAACAGGCCTAGTTCACATCGTCTATATCGAGGACTTTGTGTTTTAACGCGAGGATAGTGAGCTCAACATCGCTGGTCACACCGAGTTTTTCAAAAATACGGTAGCGGTAGCTGTTGACGGTTTTTGCGCTGATGGAGAGGGAATCGGCGATGGACTGCACCTTGGCGCCGTTGGCTACCATGATGGCGGTTTGTAATTCCCGCTCGGAGAGACCTTCAAAGGGTGAGCCGGTTTTGCTGCGGCTGCAGGTGCGCAGGGCCAATTGCTGGGCGACGGTTGCGCTCATGTAGGGGCGGCCTGCGCAGACGGATTTAATCGCTTTGATCATTTCATCAAAGTGGGCGTCTTTGGTGACGTAGCCGCTGGCGCCGACACTCATAAAACGCTCGGGGAAAATATCATCGGAAATAGCCGTAACGGCGATGATTTTGACCTCCGGGTCGCCAGCGATAATGCGGCGAGTGGCTTCTAAGCCGCCGATACCGGGCATTTTAACGTCCATTAAAATAACGTTGGGGCGCAAAGCACGCGCCATGCTTAAGGCCTCCTCGCCATTTTTAGCCTCGCCAATCACTTCAAAACCGTCCACATCGGCCAGCATGCGCATCAATCCCATGCGCACCATATCGTGATCATCGACAACTAAAATTTTTACCATGGGCGATAAGTCTCTAAGCTTCTGGACAAGGCGCAACATCCCTCAGGCAAGCGGCGGCGAATTTACCATTGTGGCGGGGAAGTTGCCTAGAGGCAGCGCCTATATCCGCAGATCTTGTGCACCTCTAGATGAAAGTAGCTACAGACTAACCTGGTGAGCGCCGAATGACACACCAAACCCACAACAGGTGTTTAGGCCGCGCTGATATAAGTGCTTCCTTAGGTAGGCTTGGCGATAACAGGCCGGTAGTTAGGCACCAGAGTTTTCATGGCACACCAGGCGATCACATAGGCCAGGGCGCAAAACGCAAACATAATCGCGTAGCCGGTGTGAATGGCATTTTGGGCGTTGTAGAAGTCGAACAACCAGCCGCCGAATTTGGATACTGCCACGCCGCCCATGCCGCCCGCCAAACCGCCAATGCCCACCACCGAGGCTACGCTGCTGCGGGGGAACATGTCGGATACGGTGGTAAAAATATTCGCCGACCAGGCCTGGTGGGCTGAGGCGCCTATGCCAATAAGAATAATCGGCACCCACAAACCAAAATGGCCCAAGGGTTGGGCGAGTAAAACCACCAGGGGGAAGAGCGCAATCAGCAGCATGGCGCGCAGGCGGCCATCGTAGGCGGTGTAACCTTTATTAATAAAATACGCGGGCAGCCAACCGCCGCCGATGCTGCCCACCATGGTCATGCTGTACAACACGGTTAGCGGCAGCATTAATTGTGTGCCGGATAAACCGTATTGCGCATTTAAAAATTTCGGCAACCAAAATAAATAAAACCACCACACGCCGTCGGTAATAAATTTCCCCAGCGCAAACGCCCAGGTTTGTCGGTAGCCCAATAGGCTCAACCAACCCATGGCTGGCGCATCGAGTGCGCTAGGGCTGGTGGGTTCGTCAGCGTTTTTATTGATGTAGGCGGCTTCTGCTGCGCTTAGGCGTTTTTGTTGCGCGGGGGCGTCGTAGAGTTGCAGCCAAAAAAACAACCAAATAAATCCTATGGCACCAATCACAATAAACGCGGTTTGCCAGCCCCAATGTTCGGCGATCCAGGGCACGCTTAAAGGCGCTAAAATGGCGCCTACATTAGCGCCGGAATTAAATATTCCCGTCGCTAAGGAGCGCTCGTGTTTGGGGAAATATTCGGCCGTGGCTTTAATGGCTGCCGGGAAATTACCGGCTTCGCCTATGGCTAAAATCATCCGCGCCAACATAAAACCCAACACTGATGCGGGAATAGCCGCGATGCCTGCTAAGGCCAGTAGATTATTGCTCAGCTCGCCGAGGGGGACTGAATAAGCGTGCACAATAGCGCCGAGCGACCAAATAATAATCGCAAGAATAAAGCCTTGTTTGGTGCCTAATTTATCCACCAGGCGGCCTGCGAACAACATGGCAAAGGCATAGGCAAATTGAAATACCGCTGTGATATTGGCGTAGTCGGTATTGCTCCAATTAAATTCTTTGGATAATTGCGGCGCTAATAAGCTGAGCACTTGTCGGTCGAGATAATTAATTGTGGTGGCAAAAAATAACAAGCCACAGATGGTCCAGCGAAAGTTGCCAATATGCATTTTATTATTCTCGTTGTGCGGCGGGGAATGCGGACTTAATTAGGCGCCTTGTGCGCGAAGTCTCTGCCAGCCCCAATAATCGACGCCTGTTAATCTGTGCACTTTAGTAAGACGATTACTGCGCAGTTTTACACTTTTACACAGATTTTAGCGGGCGGGCAATTTACCATGTGGGCACATTAAAATGTGACTCTGCGAGGAGCTTATTATGTCAATAACAACAATGGCCAAACATCTGTGCATGCTCATGATGATCACAGGCGCGCTCACCGCGTGCAGTGGTGATCCATCCAAAGGTGGCAGCAGTAGCGGTGTTACTAGCAGTTCCAGTGGGCACACCAAACCCAGTTCATCGAGTAGTTCGTCTTCAGGCAAGTCATCCTCGTCCAGCAGTTCCTCCTCCGGCGGCACCATCTGCCCGTCCATTTACAAGCCAGTTTGCTCAGTAGAGCCGCAAAACCTGCAGTGTATTAAGGCGCCATGCCCCACCGGTGTGTATAAAACCTATTCCAACCAATGTGCCTCCGATGTGGCCAAAGCTAAGTTCATCAGCAATGGTGAGTGCGGCGATTTAGAGGGCAAGCCTTACGTAGAGGAGCCCACGGCCTGCACACTGCAATATGATCCTGTCTGTGCGGCCGCAACCGATGCGGCGCCCTGCAAAACCATTCCCTGCCCGGCGGTTGTTCATAAAACTTTTGGCAACGCCTGTGAAGCCAATGTGGCCAAAGCACAGGTGGTGAGCAAAGGTGAGTGCGGCAAATTAGAGGGCACCCCGGTACCTAAGCTGGAGGGGGCCTGCACCACAGATGCTCCGGGCGCCTGCGCAAAAACCACTAGCAACATAGTCTGCGTTACCACACCCTGCCCCACCCATGTATACAAAACCTTCAGCAATCGCTGTGAAGCCGGCCGCGTGTTGGCCAGTGTGATCGGCGATGGCCCCTGCGGCAGCTTGCAGGGTGTTACTGCAGGCGGCGAACCGCCGGTAAAACTGGTGGACAGTCTGCCCACAGCATCTGCCGCTAAAGTCGGCAATGTGCAATTTAAAGGTGATGTCTTAACGCTGACGCTTGGCTACAGCGGCTGCGGGCCACAGCATTTTGATTTGTACATCGGCAAGGCGTTTTTAAAGAGCAAACCGGTGCAGGCGAATTTCGCCTTTAAAGCTCAGCGCGAGGAACTCTGCGAAGCCTATTTCACCACTGAATTTAGCTACGATTTATTGCCTTTAAAACAGCACTACGGCGCGGAGCACGGCGAAATAGTATTGCCGGGCATTGGCAGCTACGTGTTCTAATTTAGCGCTTGTTTAGACCTAAAGTTAGCCGGGCTCTGCCCGGCTTTTTTTTGCCCGCAAGTCGCACTGTGTGCCGAGCGGGTTTTAGGTTGGCGGCGCAGCGGGTACACTGCGCAACTAAATAAAAATACCTTGTAGATCCTATGCTTGACGCTCCTTCACCCCAGCTTTATCGCGTCGCCGTGCTCGGTGGCGGCAGTTTTGGTACGGCCCTCGCCAATATCATCGCCCGCAATGGGCACAGCACCCATTTGTGGATGCGCACCCAGGAGCAGGTGTTGCGCTGCCAGCGGGAAGGGGAGAACAGCAAATACCTGCCCGGTTATGCCCTGGAGCCAAGCCTCATTCTAAGCAGCGATTTAGCCGCCAGCCTGGCCGGCGCCGACATAGTGGTGATCGCCATCCCCAGCCAATCCTTTCGTTCGGTGGCCTCGGCCATAGCGCCTTTGCTGCCGGAGGATGCCCTGGTGGTCAGCACTACCAAAGGTTTGGAGGGCGATGGTTTTACCCTCATGAGTGAGGTGCTGCGCCAGGAGCTGCCGGGCAAACGCATCGGTGTGTTGAGCGGGCCGAACTTCGCTAAAGAAATTATTCAAAACCAATACACCGCAAGCGTGGTGGCCAGCCCCTATCCTGAAGTCTGCGCGCTGTTGCCCAAGGTGTTGTCCTCGCCGTCCTTTCGCGTCTATAGCAACCCGGACATGTTCGGTGTGGAGCTGGGCGGCGCGCTGAAAAATATCTACGCCGTTATCACCGGCATGGCCGCCGCCCAGGGCTGTGGGCAAAATACCCTGGCCTTAATACTCACCCGCAGCCTGGCGGAAATGAGCCGCTTTGCCAGTAAACTCGGCGCCAATCCAAAAACCTTTTTAGGTCTTGCGGGCATGGGCGATTTAATTCTCACCTGCACCTCCGACCTCAGCCGCAATTATCGCGTGGGTTTTGCCATAGGCCAGGGGGCGAGTTTGCAAGAAGCGCTGGGGAAAATCGGCGGCCAGGTGGCCGAAGGCATTAACACGCTCAAAATCGTCAATGAACAAGCCCGCGCGTTAAATGTTTATATGCCCTTAGTGCGCGGCCTACACGCTATTTTATTTGAGGGCCAGGATATGGCGCTGATTGTGCGCGGGCTGATGACTGCAGCGGCAGCCAGCGATGTGGAGACCTAGTAGCGCGACGGCTAGACGTGGGCATAAATAACTGCCTTAATAATAAACCGCACCCATCCTTAGAGGACTTTGCCGTGGATAACCAACAAATTAAAAACAATCTTTTATCGCCCACCCACTGGATGCGGCTGATTTATATGTTGCTGTTCGCCGTCTGTTTGCAAGTGGCGTCGTTTGTGATGTGGGTGGTGGTGATCGTGCAGTTTGTGTTCGCCCTGATCACCGGTGAAGACAACGCTAATTTGCGCCATTTCGGCCGTTGTTTATCCCGTTATATTCACCAGTCGCTGCTGTTTTTAACCTACAACAGCGAAACCAAACCCTTCCCCTTTGCCGATTGGCCCAGCTGCCAAGACGAGAGCGCCGAGCCCAGCCTGCCCCCCAGCGACAAGCTTTAAGCGTGCAGCTATTTATTCTGCGCCATGCGGAGGCAGGGCTGGATGCCCCTGCCGATTTTGCCCGCACCCTCACCGCACTTGGCAAACTGCAGTTGAGCCAGGTAGCCGGCCGCCACACAGAAGCCCTCGCGAGCATCGAGCAGGTGTGGGTGAGCCCCTATGTGCGCACGCAGCAGACCCTGCAGCAGATCCGCCCCTGGCTGCCTGCCCAAGTGCGCATCGACACAACCGAAGCGCTCACCCCCGAACGCCCACCGAGCGGAATACTGCCGCTGCTGGAGCGCTCGGTGGGCGAGGGCGTGTTATTGATCAGCCACCAGCCGCTGGTGGGCGAGTTGGTGGCGCGGCTGTGTGGCCTTGAGCCGGGCGCTTATCGCTTAGGCACCAGTGCGTTGACCCATATAGAGCTGCCTTTAATCGGCTTCGGCCAGGGCCAGGTGCGTTTTTGCGATCAGCCCTGAGCGGCCCTTAGCCTCATGGCGAGGTGCGCATGCCTCGTCCAATTGCCCAAACCACGCACGGGAGCCCCATGCAACCTATTGAATCTGAATTCATCATTGGTGACATGCAGTTCGTCGCCAAGCACTGGGGCAACCCGGCGGGCAAAAAAATTCTCGCCCTACACGGCTGGCTGGACAATGCCGCCAGTTTCGATTTTTTAGCGCCCCTGCTGCCGGACTACCACTGGGTGTGTTTGGATTTAGCTGGCCAAGGTAAAAGCGACCATCGCGTCCATTTTGGCGCCTACAACATCTGGCAGGACGTCACCGAGGTATTCGCCGTCGCCGACGCTTTAGGTTGGGAGCGCTTTAGCCTGGTGGGGCACTCGCGGGGTGCGGTCATTGCCGCCCTTGCCTGCGGCACCTTTCCTGAGCGCATCGAACATCTGGCCCTGATCGAAGGCATAGCCACCTTCATCAGCCGGGAGCGGGACGCACCTGAGCTTTTAGCCAGCGCCTACTTAAGCTTAAAAACCCAGGCCGCCCGCCACCAGTCCGTGCACCCGAGCAGGCAGGCCGCGATTGCGGTGCGGGTGGACGGTAAATTTCCGGTCTCCTTAAGCGACGCCCAAGCCCTCGCCGCCCGAGGGGTAGAGCCATTTGAGGGCGGTTATACCTGGGCCTATGATTACAAGCTGTTGGCCAATTCCGAGGTGCGTTTTACCCTCGGCCAGCTGAACGCCTTTTTTGCCCGCATCAAACAGCCGGTACATTTACTGGTTGCCGAGCAGGGCATCATCATTCAGCACGCCGAAGTACAAAGCTGGCTGGCCACACAAAGCAATATCCAGCTCACACACATGCCCGGCGGTCATCATTTGCATATGAGTGAAAATTGCCAGGCGGTGGGCCAGTGGTTGCAGCGAGTATTAAGCGCCCAGTAACGCGCTGCGATTCCCGCCGGGTACCTAACACCAGCAAAGCATTTATGGAGTGATTACTCCTGCGGGTGTAATTCTTCGCCCAGGTCAAAAACGTTTATCCTAAACACCTCAGTTAAACCCATCCGCGAGGCTCTATGCGCCAAGATAATCTGTACGGTAAATTCGCCAAGCGCACCGCCAACCTCTGCGGTAAACCACCCACTTTTGCCTTGGCCGTAGCGGTAATAGTGGTTTGGCTAGTGAGCGGGCCGTTATTTCACTTTAGCGATACCTGGCAATTAGTCATTAACACCGGCACTACTATCATCACATTTTTGATGGTGTTTTTAATTCAAAATACCCAAAACCGCGATACTGAAGCGCTGCAGTTAAAGCTGGATGAATTAATTCGCGCAACGCGCGGCGCACACAATGCCTTGTTAGATTTAGAAGAACTTGAATTGGCCGATATGGAAGATTTTAAACAGCGTTATATTCATTTAGCCAAACACGCCCGCGCCGCGTTGGAGAGCGGTGAGGACGACACGGATACACCCGAGGCGGTTTAAATACTTAATAGCGTATTGAGCTAGGCCGCCGCCAGTCCTGCTAAAACAAAGAAATCCACGTATCTTCGCCCGTTTTCTAGTCGGGTTAATAAACCTCTCAATAATTACGTTAACAAACGGCCAGTAAATACCATGACAACTAACACTGAATTAGAAACCCGCTATTGGGATCTGGTAGATCAGTTGATTCAGCAGGCCAATGACGCCTGCGAACAGCTTGATCCCAGCGCAGTTAGCGCCGCATTGCTCAACGCCGCCGCGCGTTTTAATGCTTTTGCCGTCGCCACAGCGTCTTTGGATCGCAACGAATTTAGCGAGGAAATTGAGCCTGCCGTGCAACACCTAACGGGCCGTTATCGAGAATTATTGCGCGAGAATCTTGAGGATTATCGCGAGCACTACACCACCTATATTCGCCCAGCAGAGGGCAATTAACCTCGCGGCGGCTTAGGCCGCAAATATTAACCCGGCCACTATAAGTCGCCGGGTTAATCAATCAGCCGCTATAGTTAACGTGCCTTCTTCCGCAGGCCTATTTTTTATTTTTTTGAGCCTACACACATGTATAGCGGCAAACGCCTGATTAAAACAATAAACGAATCACTCTGCGCGCGTGCGCGTTTGCGCTTGGCGTTTGCTGCGGCATGGCTAGTTGTGTTGGTGATCGCGAGCCTACCCAGCACGAGTTTTGCCGACGTAAAGTTGCCCAGGCTAATTGCTGACGGCCTGATTATTCAGCGCGACGCCCCCATCCGTATCTGGGGGTGGGCCGATGAGGGTGAACAGGTGCAGGTGACGCTAGGCGATAAAACCCAGCGCGTTGTTACTCAGCAGGGGATTTGGCAGGCACATTTTAAAGCGCTGCCGGCCAACACCCAGGTAAGTATTGATATTCAAGGCAAGAATCATCTGCGGGTAAATAATGTAGTAGCCGGTGATGTGTGGGTGGCATCAGGGCAATCCAATATGGAAACGAATATAAAACGCGTGGCGCCTCGCTACCCGGATTTAATCGCCAACACCCAGCTGCCGTTAATCCGCGAATTTCGTGTGCCGGTGGCCTATTCATTTAAAGGCCCGCAAACCGATTTTACCCAGGGCGAATGGAAAACGGCGACGCCGCAAAATCTTGCTGAATTTTCCGCCGTGGGATTTTTCTTTGCCCGCAGTTTATACGCACAATTAAATATCCCCATCGGCATTATTGTTATTGCCGTGGGCGGCTCACCCGCCGAAGCCTGGATGAGCCCCGCAGCGCTTAAAGCCTATCCTCATTATTTAGCGGCCTATCAAAAATTCACTGATGAGGCAGTTTTAAATACGACTTTGGCGCAGGATAAAACCCGCGTGGATAATTGGTTTCAAACCCTTAATGCGCAGGATTTGGGATTGCAGGCGAAACCCGCCTGGAGTTCAGATGCAGTTAGCTCAGCACAATGGCCCAAGCTTGTGGTGCCCGGTATGTGGCACGAGCAGGGCATTGATTTTAAAAATGGCGTTGCCTGGTTGAAAAAAACCATTCAACTAACGTCTCAGCAAGCGCAACAAGCTGCCACCTTGTGGCTCGGCGCCCTCGTTGATGCCGACCAGGTTTATTTAAATGGCGAACAGATCGGGCAGACGGGATATAGATATCCACCGCGTATTTACAGCTTAAAACCCGGTAGTTTAAAAGCGGGCGCCAATACAATAACCATACGTTTGACTAGCACATCCGAAGATCCCGGCTTTGTACCGGACAAACGCTACGCGCTGCAATTAGCTAACGAGCAAGTGGATTTAAGCGGTGAATGGCATTATCAAATAGGTTATCGCGCAGGTGGCTATCCCAGCACTACTACGCTGCATTACCAACCGGCCAGTTTATTTAATGCCAAATTAGCGCCGCTGTTAACAATACCGTTTAAAGGCGTGCTCTGGTATCAAGGCGAATCCAACACTCAGCGCGCTGAGGAATACGAGCATTTATTTGCAGATTTAATTCGCGATTGGCGCCAGCAATTTGCGCGGCCCAATTTACCGTTTTTATTTGTGCAATTACCTAACTTTAATGCGCCGCAACCAACCCCAGGCGAAAGCCAGTGGGCGCAAACCCGCGAGGCACAACGGCAGGCATTAACCCTGCCGCACACGTCTATGGCGGTGGCCATTGATGTGGGCGAATGGAATGATATTCACCCCTTACATAAGCAACCTGTGGGTGAGCGCTTGGCGCGGCTGGCGTTAAAAAATGTCTACGGCAATAAAAAAATCATCGCCCAAAGCCCCCTGCCGGTAGCCGCTAAAGCGCATAAAAACCAGGTGGTGATTAAATTTGCTAAGGCCAATCAACCGCTGCATTTATGCTCTGGCGAGCAATTAAATCATTTCGCCTTGGCAGGGGCCGACAAACATTTTGTCTGGACGCGCGCCACATTGCATAAAAACACCGTAATCCTCAGTGATGCACCTATTAGCGCGCCTAAGTTTGTTCGTTACGCCTGGGCGGACAACCCGCAAGGCGCCAACCTGTGTGGAGCTGAGGACTTACCCGCAACACCATTTGAATTACCTATCCAGTAAACTGCTCACACAGCTGGTGCACGCAGGGCGGCAAGTCCACGGGCTGCGCTGGCGCATTTGCCAAATCCACAAGCGCCGGGGTTTTTGCTGAGAAGCGCGTTGAGCAATTAGAAAAACCGCTATCTCAGGCTGACAGTACAAGCTACTGATTGCGCACCTATTGTTAACAGCCAGTTGCAACACCTAGCAAGGTAGTATTAACCCGGCGATATCTAGTGTCGGGTTAATGACTGCGGCATGGATACCGAAGACAACATAATCAGGACGATCTATTTTGTCGCCGGGTTAATAGTTCAACTAGCGGCAAGGGGAGCGGCTGAAAATTATCTTACCCGCTCTGGCGTTGTTGCATTTGGCCTCGGGCACCTCACCTAAATTCGCTCCAGCCAGTGCTTCGCCGCCCGTTTTTCTCAACGCTTCCCAGCCTTTATTCATGAGAGCAACGGCGTTAAGGACTGATTTAGGTTTGGATAAGGTGCTGCCGTAGAGAAGCGAAGATAAGGCACTGTGTTTTGTTTGTTATCAACAGGATTAGCCATAAACCGCCGTTAAATCCTGCTGAGCCGCCGAACAGCTAGTTGAAATACCGTCTTGCCAGACCTTCGCCGCCAGCGTATTGCAACAAGCGGCTAAGACTTAACTCTGCTTTTGCATTCAATTTGGTTCTACTTAGGAGGGCTATTGTGCTCCCTCAATTTTTGAAAGAAACACCTATATGCCGAGCCTTAGGCGCTCTCGCTGAGAGTTCAATTGAGGCTTTGAGGCTAGCTCGCGTGGCCTGAAGCCAATTACCAATACAATGCAGTGAGCCAAAAAAAAGCCCCCTTGGTTTTGCCAAGGGGGCTTTTGGTGTTAGCCGATGTTAGAAATTATCGGCTGTAATCGCTTGTACCAAGAGCTGGGTAAGCATTGTTGATCAGCATCAGGAATTGCTTGTGGAACCAGCCACCAGCGTGTGGAGACAAGGCAGGAACTACGTTAACTTCTTTGTCGCCGTCACGAATACCGCCAGGGGTACACATAGTATCGAGGGTTTTGCCCGCGTACTTAGGATCGGCGGCGCTATCAACTACAGCCTTATCTACAGCATCAAGAGCGTTGTAAGCGGCAGAACCTTTGGGATACTTGGATACGTCAAAGGAGATACCGTCCGCTTCACCTGGAGGTTTCATCCAGAAGAATGCGTGCAAGTGAGATTTTGCAGCGATGGGTGCAGCCTTAGGTACTTCACCCACACCAGCATTGTTCACGTTACACCAGTGACCACGGTGGGCACGTTTGTCTACACGCTTGCTGCTGTCGGTGCCTTTGGTGCCAGTGCCGGGCTTAGGACGGTTTGCAGCGCCCCAACCGTTACGAGCGGTATCGATAATGAAGCCAGGTTGGAAACCAGATTGTTGTGCGCGGAAGCGGGTGTTGAAGGCATCAATGTAGCTGACTTCGTCAACGGATTTGTTCCACTCATACCAATCGCTCAGGGCCATACGGTCAGCTTCTGCGTTGGAAATCAGCGGCTCTTCTACTGGGGTATAACCAGAGGTGTTAGAGGCAAAACCTTTCACTTTCTTGAAGCCGTCTACGCCGTCGGTGTTGGCGCCTTTAATCAAGGCCTGGAAGCCAGCTACAGCGCGCTTCAAGTTGCTTTGGTTGTTTGCAGAGTCATCCCAACCTAACCAGCCAGCGTGGCCGATATCCAGGTAGGTGTAGACGTTGCCAACTTTGTAGAGCTCTTCGATGGCGATCTGCAAGCCGCGACCGTATACACCAAGGCCAGTTGCCAGGCCAGGTGAAGAGTAGGTCAACAGAGTATCGCAGTAGGTGGTGCCGTTAGCGGTAGTCAGCTCAGGCCATACCAGTGAAGGACCGTCTGGGTTCAATTTGGTATTGGTGATCATGTTGGGGAATGAATCTGGCTCCAACAGGGCAACAATCCGCAGGTCTTTATACTCTTGCTTTTTGCTCATGGTGTTGGCGATTACACGGATGTACTCATCGCGGTATTTGGCCAGACCATCGTTAGGCTGAGGGTTCTTCGGTTTGCCGATTTCATACAGCTGGCCGTTCGATGCGAAGGCAGCACAGTCACGATCAGGCAGGTTGTAGATGATGATTACGATGGTCATAGGTGACTTCTGACCGTCTTTCATCTCGAAGAATTTCTGCTGGGCAACAGCAGCGTCCAAGTGGCCTTCTAATGAGCGACGGCCAGCGGCTGGATCGCCGTAAATAGTTGCAGTGGAGTCCATCCAGATAGCGCTGGGCTGACGCTGAATGTACTTGATTTTGTTCACCAGGGTGGTATCGCTAACTTGCTTGAGCGAGTAATCCATCATGGTGCTGATGTCAGGGCTCAAGTAGAAGTAAGAGTCTGCGAAGGGGTTGCCGGTGGTTTGCAGGCTGGCACCAGGTTTGCCCTTGGCTTGCTGAGCCAGAGCGATGCTGCCGGTATAGGTTGCTGGATCAACAACAGCCGTATCTGAGTTGCCCGCACCTGAACTGCTAGACGAGCTTGAAGAGCTTGACGTTGAGGAGCTGGAGGAAGAGCTCGAAGAAGAGCTAGTACGTCCAGTTGAAGAGCTCGAGCTTGATGAAGAGCTTGAGCTGGATGAGCTTGAGCTAGACGACGAGCTTGAGCTTGAAGAAGAACTTGAGCTTGAAGTGGTGCCGCCACAGGCACTCAGTAGCGCGATCGAGCTTGCCACCATAATGCCGCCCAACAGCTTGGGGCTGATGGCGCGAATAAGAGAGTTGTGCAACATGTTTTTCTCCGCAAAAAACGTTTTTGTTATTTAGACAGCCTTTTAAAGCTGTTGTATCGATCAGCTTGCCCTACCTGTGCCCACAAAACTGTCGGGAATATCGAACTCACCACCTGCAGTGCTGTAAAAAAATGAACTGGAAAATAGTCCACTTGGGGTTATTGTCTCAGCGAATACACCGGGGTTCCGTCGCCGTCGTCACACTTTGCAGGTTTGCATAGGGGGCTTTGGGCCCTGTTTCGGTGAGAAAAGCGACCTGTGTCATATTGTGTGACGAGCAGAAAAGCATTTATATGCTAAAACCCAAGGGGCACTCTGTTTAAAGGCGGTTTGCAAAATCCTCACACGCGCCGGAATTACACAGATGCACTGCTGAGTTGTTCTGTATTCACCCAGCTATACCGGCCGCCATTTGTTTAAAGCGCGAGTATCAGTGCGCAGCTGCAGCAAATTTTTGGGCTGCGGCGCTAAGGGATGCATCTAGCAACTTCTGAAAAATTCAGGTGGTGAAGCGCTGATTAGGTCAATTTGCGCTAGGCGTCCCGCTCAAAATCGGCGTTTACTCCGAGTAAATGAGCATTTTTTGCCAAATTCAGCGACGTCAGCGCGAGCAAGGTAATTTTTCAACAGGCTGCTAGCTACCTTTGCCCGTTTTAGCGGGACTAAAACACGATAGATTAGGGCCGTTTATTCTGTTGCCGAGTCGTTAGGCGCCGAGCAGAGCCCTATTCCGCACGCAAAAATATTACTGGCGACAAATAAGCTCAATCATTGGGCTGCAGGTAAACGTGTATTTTTTGCTTTAAACACTATGTGCTCAAGCGCCCCCGTTGCGGCATCCATGCCGCACCTATTAACCCGGCACCTACTAGCGTTACGGAAGTAAAGAATACACAGCCTTTCAGACCGTCAAAAAGAGGGATCTTTTTGACGAGCCTACTTAGGATGTATTCACGGCGTGTCTGAAAGGCTGTGTATTCTTTACTTTCAGCTAGGTAGTAAACCCGCCGGGTTAATAACTGCACTGAGATGATTAACGGTGCGACGAGTGTTGTTAGCTTTTGCCCAGCATCGCGCCGATGTGCGGTTAACCTGTTTGGCATAATTGTTTATACTGCGCGCCGCCTGTGAGGCAGCTAGAGGTGGTATTTTAGCCATTAACGGCCTGTTGAATTATTACCTTGCTAAGGCTGGCGGCGCTAAAAACTCATTTGCTCTGTATAAGCTCGACAGGTGCTCATGCACTTGTGCGATTTTTTGCATAGTTCAACGCCGCCAGCTCTATACCACCTACTGATTTCAACCGGCAGTTAATGTACGGAATCTGTGATTAATTGGCATGTTTAAGATACTGCACGCATTGATAATCTACAGGTGTGTGCTGTTGCTTCAACAAGGAATACGAAAACACCACTTAGCTTTGATTCTAGCCATCACTCCTGGATCACAGAATCGCTGTCCCCTAAGTTGTCCTAAATTCCGCAAATGTTTTGTACGCTAAAACGCCGTGCAATGCCTGTGCTGATTATTTAGGTGGCGCCAATACTTATTAATTATTAGGAATAATTATGCCAGTTAAATTAAACACCTTGCTGTTTACCCCTAAAATACTCGCCCAATGTGTGTTATGTGCTCTGCTCGCCCAAGCCGCCCGCGCCGATGTCAGTGATGCGGGGATTCAAGGTGAGGTGCGCACCGGCCAGGCGGCCGGTCAAATAATTGAGGCAACTAATTTAAATACGGGCCGCGTCACTAGCACACGCACCCAGGCCGATGGACATTTTATTTTAAATGGTTTGGCCCCCGGTAATTATTCCCTTAAGTTGCAAGGCACTGACGCCACACAGATGCTCACCTTGCGTGTAGGGCAAACAACCCAAGTGGTGTTTGATGAAAAAAACAGCCAAACCCAAGAGGTAGTGGTTACCGGTATTGTCGAGAAAGCCAGCAAAGGTGGTGCTATAGGCGCGCAAATATCCACCGAGCAAATTAAAAACCTGCCGCAAACCAACCGCAATTTTTTAAGCGCCGCCGATTTAGCCCCTGGCGTGGCGTTTGTGCAAGAAGATGACGGCACCAGCAGCATGCGTGCAGGTGCTAGCACCCCGGCCAGCATTAACGTATTTATCGACGGCGTTGGGCAAAAAGATTATGTCTTACAAGGTGGTGTGAGCGGCCAGGATTCCAGTCGCGGCGATCCCTTCCCGCAATCGGCCATTAAAGAATATACCGTTATTACACAAAACTATTCGGCGGAATTTGACCAGATTAGCTCAGCCGCTGTAGTCGCCGTGACGCAATCTGGCGGCAATGAATTTAAAGGCGGTGTGTTTACTGATTACACTACGGATCACTGGCGGGCACAAAAGCCCCGTGAAAAATTAGATCACTACAAAACGCCCAGTAATCAATATCAATATGGCGCCAATGTTTCCGGCCCCATAATAGAAGACGTGCTGCATTTTTTCGTCACCTATGAGGGTAAAAACTACGAAGACCCTAAAGAGGTGGTACCTGGTAATGGAGCGGACTTAAATAAGTTGCCTGCCGCACTCAGAGCAAAAATAGGTGGCGAAATTGCCGACTTTAAAGAAGATTTATTTTTTGGCAAATTAGATCTCACCCTCAATGAGCAGCACTCGTTTGAGCTCACCGCTAAATACCGTCAGGAGACTGAATTAGCCGGTGTGGGCGGCACCAATACACTCGAGCACGCTACGGATCGAGACAATCGCGATGTACGCATTGCGCTGGGCCACAAATGGCGCAGCGATTTTTTCTTGAACGAGCTTAAAATCACCCATGAAGATACGCAGTTTAATCCCAATCCTCATACGGATGGTTACGGACAAATTTATGAGCGTGAAGAGCAAAAAGAGCTGCTAAAAGTTGGCGGCGGGGAGGATTTTCAAGATAAAGGCCAGAAAGGTTTGGGTATTCAAGAAGATTTCACTTATTCTGGTTTTGCTGGCCACAATATTAAAACCGGCCTTAAATACAAGTCAGTCACCCTGCACGCGACCGAACAACAACCCTATAACCCGCAGTTTTATTATTATCAAGGCGCTATCAGCCAGCCTAACCGCGTGCGCTTTGGCGCGCCGCTGAAGAATATCGGCAATGGCAGCGTTGAGGCCGACAACACACAGTGGGGCCTTTATCTGCAAGACGATTGGCGAGCCACCGATGCGCTGGCGCTAAACCTTGGTGTGCGCTGGGATTATGAAGAATCCGATGCATATTTAGATTATGTCACGCCCGCCAAAGTTGTGACCGGCATTAACAATTGGGATGCGATTAAAAAATCCGACGTACCGATTAATAACTATGTCTCCAACGGCAATAATCGCGATGCATTTAAAGATGCTATTCAGCCGCGTTTAGGTTTTACCTATGCATTTAACGATGAGGGCTTTGAATTATTCGGCGGTGCAGGCCGCGCCTATGATCGCAATTTGTTTGATTACGTACAGCTGGAAACCACCAAAGCCACATACCCGACCTATGAATATCGCTTTTTGGCTCCCGGTGTGCCCGGCGCATGTGACACGCTCAGCGCCAATTGTATCGCTTGGGATAATAAATACTACGCCACCGATAATCTCTATGCCTTGGCTAATAGTGATGGCGCAGGGCGCGAATTGTATTTGTTGCCTAATGAATTAAAGGTGCCCTATTCAGACCAATTCAGTTTAGGTGTGCGCAGCCCAGCGGGTGATTGGAATTTACAGGCGAGTCTTGCGCAAATTTATACCAAAGATGGGTTTGCCTGGTTATTGGCCAACCGCCGCGCTGACGGTAACTTTTTTAACCCAGGCAAAACCTGGGGCACGCCTTGGGGTAATGGCATACCCGGTTACGGCAATACACTGATTGGCGGCAGCGGCTTAGAAACCCGCAACCGTTCCTTTTATTTGCAGGCGGAAAAACCCCGTGCGGAAAGTAATTGGAGCCTATCGGCAGCCTACACCTACACAAATGCAGAAGAAAACCGCAAATTTCGTGAATATTTTGCACTGGATTACCCGCACTTCTCGGATTACCGCTTTTTGCCTGCCACCAGCGTGCCCGAGCATAAATGGGTTCTGGCCGGCAGTTATTTTTTCCCGCGTGGCTTTACTGTTTCGGCCAAGTGGAAATTAGAGAGCCAGAAGCCAATTACCGGCATTGATTGTCGCGCTGGCTGGGAAGACTGCAAATATGCGAGCACAACGCCTGAAACCGGTGAATTATTTGGCTTTAATCAATTCGACATCAGTTTGAAAAAAACCATTATCGATGATCCGCGTTATTTTGGTTCTGGTGTAGTGCTACGCCTGGATATTTTAAACCTGGCCAACACCCGCAACGACAAAGGCTTTAACGACTGGTTCGGCGGCGCCGGAGAGCCCAAGCCGGATAATTTTGCCACCAGCGATAATACTATCGCAGGCCCCATGCGGACCATGAAGCTAGGCTTAAGTGTTGACTGGTAGTTGCTGCTGATCTAGTGCTAATAGCAACAGTCGTATAAAATATGGCGGCCCATTTTTAATGGACTGCCATTTTTTTATTATTAACCCAGTAGGTTTTAGCGAGGTGACGACACAAGGGTGCAGAGGGATTTAATGTATAGTCGGCTTAGTAATCGCTAAACAACAACCGGCCATCGGCGGCGCAGCTGTTCAGCAGGGGGATTAATACGGCATTTTTATTGTAGATGGAGCGCACAACTAATAAACCCGCCGCCCGCAGAGCTTCAACGGTGCCATCTAAAATCACAATTTCCGCACAGGGAATTAACTGTTCACCGGCATCCGTTTTTTCTACATGCAGCGGCAGCTGATCAATTTGGCTGGCCGCTGCAGAATTAATAACGCCCTGGCCGTTCAGCCACAGTTCTGCTAACACCACACCTACTAATACGGCTCCAGTACCCCATAAATAATGCTGGTGCTGCCCGTCGGGCATCATTTCGGTAAAGTCAAAGGTTTCAATGGGTGAGGATTTTTTACCGTAAGGCGGCCGCAACAAAAAACGCGGCGCGGTTAAAGCCACATGTGCCGCATGCTCACTGGCGCGAAATGCCTGCCAGGCAGCCGCAAACTCATCTGCAGGCGCATGCCATTCTTGGGGATCTGGTTGCGCAATTAAATTCAAGCAGCCGGCAATGCTAGGCTGCGCAGCGCCCACACAGGCGCCATTGTTAGCAGCGGCAATAGCGGCAAGCGTTGTCACCATCTGGAAGGATTCAAGATGTGTGTCGGTAGAAAACATATTAATCACTAAATTATGAGCGCTTTGCCCGGCCGCTTGGCGCTGTTTAACTAGAAGATCAAACAGAGCAGATTGAGCAGGCTCGCCTTGCGTTGCTTGAGCTAATTCCGCTTCGCTAATATCCAGCAGCCAAATTTTAATGCCGTTGTCGCTGCTTATTCGCCGCACGAAAAAATACAAACTGCGCCATGTGGCTTCAAGATTATGAAAATGCCCGTGATGCAAAATGCTGCGCAGGGTTTGCGCCATGGCTTGGTTGATCGCACTTTGCACTTCACTTAAGCGTATATCCGCCTTGAGGGTTGCGTAAGGCGCAACAATTGAACGGATAAGTTGTTCTACATCCGTTTGGGTTGATGCTTCAACTTTTTGATTTAACACCTGCTCCAATAAAAAATCGACGCTCATATCGGCTTTGGCCTCTGCGCTAGGCGAATTAGCCTGCAGAGCAGGTGCTTGATCCTGCCAAATATTGGCAGCGCGCAACTCATTTAAGAGGCCTTCAAAATGTTCAGGTTTTAAGGCTTTGCGTTGCCACTGGCGAAAACGCGCGAAAATGGATAATTGATCCAGCAGATAATCCGGGTGCAAATGCTCAAAATCTTTAAATTCAATCGGCTGCTCATCAAAAGGCAGTTTGAGCTTAATATCAAAGGCGTTAAACAGATCAAAAAAATTATCCCGGTCCACCGCCACTAAGCGGCTCAAAGGCCCATTCACCCCCCGGCTAGCCCGCCCGGAAAAATCACCCAAAATAACCACAGAAAACTCGCTGGAGTGGGAGGACCGGTTTTGTTTGCCGCTGATGCGGGATTCGACACTCATATAGCTCATGGCTGGCTCCTGGTTTTATGTGCTTAGCACCATAACAAACTCACCTGCGCTGGGGAACCTCAATGGGAATTTCCGCAGCGAGATCTCGGGGTGGTATTCTTATCCCCGAAATAAAAAAGAGGTTTGATTGCTCGGCATCTTAAAGTAGCATTTGCCCAGCGCGTGAACGCGCAGTTTCGAAGACACTATTAACCCGGCGACATTTGGCGTCGGGTTAATAACTGCGGCATGGATGCCGCTACGGCGGCTTAAGCCGCTGCGAGCCCCGCTAAAACAAGCAGGTCCACGTATCTGCGCGGTTTAAGCGGGGCGAAGACAAAATAGATCAGGACGATCTATTTTGTCGCCGGGTTAATATGTGCCTAAGGAATCCAAGGAATGCCCCCCAATCAGTATTTATATCTCGCCGGTATGGGCATGGTTACCGCTATAGGTGGCCGTGTAGATACAACTAACGCCGCCATTACCTGTGCCATCAGCGCCTATCAAGCAAGCGAACATTTCTATCAGCAGGGTCAACCCATCACCCTTGCATCGGTGCCGAATCAGCTACTGGAGGCTTTAGAGCTTGAGCTAGACGAGGGCAATAGTTACAACTGGCGCCACGACCGCATCACCAAAATGGCGATTATTGCCGCTCGGCAGGCGTGCCAAAACCTCGAACAGAGTTCTATTCCCTTAATAATGGGCCTAGCCGAAGTGCCCGAAGCCCCCTCATTACCGCCGTTTCTCAACAATTTGGTAAACAATTGCCAGCCCTGGTTAGGCGCCCACCTAAGCCGCAGTATTGCCACTGGCCGGGCCAGCGGCATGGACGCCGTCGCCTTTGCATTTAACCATGTGCCCGCAACCTACCCTTACTGTTTGGTCGGCGGCAGCGACAGCTACCAAGATATGGCAATTCTCACCCCCTTGATGGAACAGGGCCGCTTGCACAGCTCAATCAATAACAATGGTTTTGCGCCGGGGGAGGGGGCGTGTTTTCTCTTGCTTACTCCACACCGGGGGCTCGCCACCCTTCGCAATGGCCACATCATCGGCCTGCGGCCGCCGGGTATTAGCGAAGAGCTTGGCCATCTCAACAGCCATCACCCCTATCGCGGCGATGGCCTTGCTGAGGCCTTTAAACGCGCGCTACTCCACCAAGCGCCGCAGAGTATCAGCCGAATTTATAGCAGTTTAAATGGTGAGAATTATTGGGCAAAAGAGCTGGGTGTGGCCCATCTGCGCAGCCAAACAGCCTTTAAACCGGACCTGTATATCGCGCACCCGGCCGACTGCTACGGGGACCTAGGTTGCGCCACCGCTACCAGTTTAATTGCCCTTGCGGCAGAGCATCTAATTAAAACCCCCACAGCGCATGCCCACTTGGTGTGTTGTTCCTCTGATACCCAGCGGCGCGGCGCCCTGGTGGTTGAGAAGCTGCCGGCTTAGGCAGCTTGCAGGTAATAAAATGTGCACTGTTAAAAATGTTAGAAGTTGGAGATAAAAATGACGGATGTAAATGAAGGGGTCTCAACCCCTCACAACGACGAAGAACCCAAACAAAACCCAGATAAAAACAAGGAACCGCTTAAAATTCGGTTGGCACTTTTTTACGATGGCACCCTTAATAATCGCAACAATATTAATGTGCGGGAGCTAGCCGGTGATACGCATGACACCCAGGGCGGCATACACCTACCGCCCAATACTGAAAAACGCTTCAAAATTGTAGATGGCAAGCCAAAAGAACTGCTGTCTTATCCTGAGAGCTACGAAAAATTCCGAGATCCAAGTGGGCCTAATAGTTACGATAATGGCCGTACCAACGTGAATTTAATGGAGGCCCAGGTGCCGAATAAGGCGGATGGTTATGATCACTACATAAAACTGTATGTAGAGGGGCAGGGCACTTTTGATGATAAAAAAGACAGCCTCGCAGGATATTCTATGGGTGGCTTGAGCTCCGGGGTGCCTGCACGAGCTAAGCTAGGAATAATAAGAGCTGTCGACTTAATTCAGGACGCCTTGGATAAAAAATTACCAGAAGATAACTACATCCAAGAATTAACAATCGATGTCTTTGGCTTTAGCCGTGGCGCCGCCACCGCCCGGCAGAGCATTCATCAAATGCTTAAATCCACCATTCAACCCATGTATAAACGCCTGCGCGGCCTGGGTTATCACGACACGGCCAAAAGTGCGGTTAAGGTGTGTGTGGCGGGTCTTTATGATACGGTGCTGTCCTATTGGCTAGGGCAGTATCTGCACACCGAGTGGTTATTGGATATGCAAGCCGTTACAGAAGCTGAGCATGTTTTGCATCTGGCCGCAGCCGACGAACACCGCCAAGATTTTCCGGTAACCAATATTGATAGCGCCAAAACCAAAAATGGCGAAGAGTATTTTTTACCGGGCGTCCATTCGGATGTAGGGGGCAGTTACAACATGGCCCTGGATCTTGAAAAACAAAAAGACCTGCCCGAAGAAAATAAAGAATATATGCGCACCACCGCCGAGCGGGACCGCATTATCAATAGAGGGCACCCCGATATTTTAGCTCAAGACAGGGCCAACCTGATCGCGCAAGGCTGGTATAAAGAGCAGGAAATAAAGGTAAAAATAATCCTCCATGGTGCGCCGGGGGTGCGGGGTCAGCCACCTACCCCACCCTTGGCAGAACTCGTGGTCAACCGCAGTGGTATTCGTTCGGCCTATAGCAATATCCCGTTAAAAATCATGGCTGAATTTGCACAAAAACACGGTGTAAATTTTTTGCCTGAATTAACCAAAGTTGCCGACAGAATTTTAAGAGATGAAGACGATTTGCTGAGCCTGGAGAAAAAAATCCGCGCCTATATCAACCCGGCCAGGGGCAGGGCCACCGATCCGGCATCTCGCTCAAAGCCGGAAGACTGGTTAAATGACGAATCCATAAAACCCATTCGCCACCGCCATTTTAATTTTTCCTCAAAAGTGGGGGCAGGTTATAGCCCCCGTATCGTCAATGGTATCCGCACCCGGTATATAGTCCATGCTTAGTCGCTTAGTCAAAAATAGCTTTACCACTTTTTTTATTTTATTAACAGGATGCGCCAACGCCATGAGCAAAAATCAAACCGTATTTGAATGGGTCGCCTCGGAGAGCGCGACGGATCTGTACCCGACTAAAATAGTGCAGGGTATTTTTCACTACCGCGGCAGCGAAATGGGGGTGTTTATCCCTAGCGGTGGCACCTATGAAGGTGAATGGGGTAAGTTTATTTCTACTCATGTTGGGGGGGATGATGTGCGTGAATTACCGGATCGCATGAGCATCCTGTATTATTCCTTGGCTGAAAAACAATTCTACAAAGGCACCTTTAATTTACCCTACGACAAAATATTAGCTCTATTCCGTGAGGGCGTAGCGGCGGATAAAAAAAGGCCTTGGTTTAGGCGCATTATGGTGGGCACGGCC
>Ga0164241_10000350_pt1 | contig 92265 bp, 69 predicted proteins | sample OricomyardsoilBY_FD_108780 | JGI IMG/M metagenome (GOLD analysis project Ga0164241, IMG submission 108780) | Backyard soil microbial communities from Emeryville, California, USA - Original compost - Back yard soil (BY) | ecosystem: Environmental > Terrestrial > Soil > Unclassified | place: USA... | reverse complement strand
TGATACGCCGTGAATCCGTCCGTCGACCGGTTCAGATACCAGTTTCCTTCCGATGGCCTATATACCGATACATCCGTCCGTCCGTCCCCATCGAAATCTGCTCGTGCAGACCCAGTCGTTGGAGTTACGTTGCAGGAATATGATCCCTTCACTGAGATCGTGTCAACATTCCAACCGGGATCCGTGCCGGTTCCGGTTGTGTTATCGTCAGATCCTGTGCGGAATTTCAATTGGATGTTCTGACCGTTTGCCGAAGCCGGAAGTTGAGCGATAGTGGTTACATAGCCACCTGAATCACCACTCCAAGCATTGCGACCAGCGATCGGGTTATTGACGCCGTTTGCACCAAGAATACCGTTATAGCCATTTTGAATAAATGAACCACCGGCAGTAACAATATCCTGGAATGCTCCAGCACCTATTTTGATCTCCAATACTCCGCCATCCCAGCCGGCTTCAGTATTGTATTTGTGACGGAACGTTACTGTTGCCGCACTCGAAGAGATTGCGGTGGCAGGTGAAGTAAGATCACTTCCGCCGCCAACAGTCGCGGCTTCCGGGGCAAACGCTGAATTCGGAGCCGAATCAGATGAAGATGCAGTGCTTACAAAGATCGGACCGCTGCTGACAGATACTGCCGTCCAGCCCGCAGGAAATGCCGGAGCAGTTACTCCGTCAAAGTTTTCCGACATTGTGACAACAGGTTCACCGATCAAGATAGAACGTGTGAAGCTGGTTGCTCCGAGACTGCTGTTAACATTGAATGTTAAAGATAAAGCAGATCCGCAGCTTACATCGCCAGGTACTGTAAATGTTACATCACGTGATACTGTCGCTCCATTGGCAATGTCACCGTAATTGGCTGAACCACCGCCAACAACCTGTAAAGTTACGCCAACAGCAGTATTGCCGGTCGAGTTGGTCAACGGAATACTAAGCGTTAACTGCTCACCAGGCTCCGGATAACCATCACCGTCTCCAGCAGAGTCACTGACGCCAAATGTTGGTTCTTGATAAAGATTAGGCAGATCGAATGCTTCGACCACGCGTGTGTTGTTTGATCCCGTTCCTTGATTAACGACTTGGGCACTAAATCCCATACCGCGAATCGCGAAACCATTCCAAACGTCGGCAACATCCGAACCCGTACCACCTGCCTGAGCCGCGGCGATAATTGCATCGCGCTCTTGAAGGAATGTCGGTCCGATAGGAGCGAGTTTCATACCGTCGGTAACAAACTGCAATGCTTGAGTCGTTCCAGCTTGGAAACCAAGACGATCGACCATTAAGCATCTGACCTCCCAAAGAGCACTGCTCCAGATCTCGCCCAAGTTATGAACTTGGTCGGCTGTTGATACGCCAAAGGGGCCTCGGCCGAAAGCTCCGTCGCTTAAGTTGATCTGTGTGGAATCTACATCCGCAAAGGTCAAAGGATTATGCGGTCTATTATTTGGGCCACCTGTAAAAGATCTACGGGCTTTTGGAAAACGTCGGATACCATAATAGTAATTGCCGGTAAATCCGCCTGTAGCCAAATATGTAGCATAACCGCCTGTGGTGTAAATACCGTCAAGTGGATCGGTTGGTTCAGCAAGAAGTGAATGGCCGTAGAAATCTCCCCAGCCTTCGCCCATGCCGCGTGACATGTTACTCGAAAGCCCACTCGCATTTCCATGTAATCGGTTCGATGTTCCGTGTGTCACTTCGTGAACAATGACGTCAACGTCCGTGGTGCCGTCATAATCAGGTGTCGGGCCATCCCAAATATACATCTGCATTCTTCCGCGTCCGCCGTCAGCCGGAGTGTTGAAGTTTGCGTTATTGGTGCATGGCTGTGCAGGACATGAAGATCCGACAGTGTTGTCTTGGCCTTCTGCCGAAACACGGTCGTTGCCCGCTCCGCCGCGACCAAAGTTGTCGTGTTGGAAATTACGTGCAGCTTCTGTAAAACCAAGCTTATACAGAGCATCGTGATAGCGGTTCATCGCATAGAACATTTGGATGACAGCTCCTCGTTGTGCCTGCGGCGTCAGAGGATCGTCGCCAGGCGCCGGATTTCCCGGAGGCGGGTTCCAAGTCGAATCAAAAACACGATTCGGGCTGCCTGTTTGTGTTGCATCCACGCCATTGGGAGTATTTCTGTCAACTCCGGCTTCAACGGCATTACCGTCGGTAATGTTTGCTCCATCGGTTATCCAGCCGTTGTTGTTGAACGAAAGCGAACCTTCATTACCGATCAATGTTACGTTTGTGCGAGTCAAAAGAGCACCTTGGGTGCCAGCTGTTGGTGTTACCGGACCAGGGGTCAATGGTGCTGGATTATCAGCGACTTGCATATATGCATTAGTGTTGTTGTAAACCTGATAGGTCGCAGATTGTGTTTGATCTTCGCCTATATTCTTACGCCAAAGCATCGTGCCTGTTTGGGCATCAACAATAACATAATATGCACTTACCGGTTCCCAAATAAGCACTCTCCAAGCTGTACGGGCAACACCCGGTTCTGTTGGGAAGTACATTTTCTCAGCAGTGGTCGCCCAATCGCCGTGACCAAAAACGGCTTTAATGTCTGTTGATTCCTCTTTATTAAAGGCCGTATCGACAGATGTTAATTCATATTTGATATTAGCGGCGGCTGCACGCACGGCATTGACTGGATCACCGAAATCGGTGGAAAGCGATGAATAATCAAGACCCGGAGCCAAGTTATTGATAACACGGATGATCTCGCCATTACGGGTAAAACCGGCTTTCAGTTCGCCGCGGAAAACTGGTATGCCATTTATATCTTGTTCAAGATGAGCGTAAGACAGGATGCCGTTAGGGTTGGTGTAATCAGCAGTTACTTTCAGATCATCTATCTGTCTTGGATCGACACCTACCAAAAGATTGTTCTCACGTGCGAAGTTACGAAGGATGTCGGAACGTTTTGCACCTGAAGGGGATGTTAGGAAATTTCGGCCTTCTTTTGCGTCCGGCCCGATAACTTCCGGTATTTTAATATCGGTATTATATTCGATCTTGAGGGAAGGTACACGAGATCTTAACGCGGACTCGCCTGTGACAAATCTATCACGAATGTTGGCCACGTCTGCCGGAGCTAGATTTTGTCCGTTCCTAAATGCGGCGATCTTTTCGTATGCCGATTTGTCGGAACGAATATCGTAATTTGGGATCTCAGGGTCATGGCTTTCAACTTGAATGAAAAGCCCTTTTACCTTCTTAGTCGCGCTTGCTTCAGATTTTCTCTGAATCGGCACGATTATTACAGCGAAAACAAACACAGTCGCGATTATGCTCAAAAGCAATCCTCGGCCGGTTCGTCGCGAAATGGAATTCTTCATTTTTTTACTCCAAAATACTGACTAAAATAAGGGTATGACAAAGCAGTATGCATTGTACCGCTTTCGATCCCGGCGAACATTTACCACGAAAAGCCAGTATTGAGCCGGGTGCTTCGACACTGGTGCAAATAAAATCTACAATTTAAGAGATGGAGGATAAGTTGAATACAATTTAAAGTACGAACTGCGGATCGCAGGATCGGAATACTTAAATATAAATCGTTTTTTTATCCTAATAAGCTTTTATCAGATTAGTTGGTTCTAGTCAATGGTTTCTTTTTCAAAATGCATCAAGAAAAGAACGACCAAGTGGAAGAGATATTTGGTCCGAACGGCATAATATCAAACAGCCATGAAAATTATGAAAACCGTCCCGGCCAAATAAAAATGGCCGAAGCGGTGACGACGGCGCTTGATAAAAAACGCCATGTAATTGTGGAAGCCGGCACCGGCACAGGTAAGACTCTCGCATATTTGATACCGGCGATCGCGGCTGCGCAAACTGAAAAGAAAACCATAATAATCTCAACCGGCACTAAGAATCTACAGGAACAGTTAATGGAAAAAGACATTCCGTTCCTGCAAAAGATATTGCCAAAAAAATTCTCCGCCGCATATATGAAAGGCCGCGGTAATTATGCCTGTATAAACCGCATACAAAAAGCCGAGCACCAGCCTATACTTGACGGCCTAGACCAGATGGATCATTTCGATAAGGTTCGCCGTTGGGTTAAAGAAACCGATACGGGCGACCGCCGTGAACTTACCGATCTACCCGAAAATTTGCCGTTTTGGAACCGCATTAATGCGCGTTCAGAAACATGCATAGGTCAAAAATGCCCTGATTTCGAACCGTGTTTTATTACACGAATGCGGGCAAAAGCAGAGCAAGCGGATATTATAGTTGTTAACCACCATTTATTTTTTGCCGACCTAAATGTTCGCGGCAACCAATATGGAAAGGTCATACCAGATTACAGCGCTGTTATATTTGACGAAGCACATTTGATAGAAGATATCGCCGCCGATTATTTCGGTTTTCAGATATCTAATTTTCAGATAGACGAACTTGTTCGCGATACTGACACCTTGCCGATAACCGATGCCTTGGCGACACGTGAAATAATGAAAGCGGCAGTAAAGGTCAACGGTATCGCCGAACAATTTTGGATATTGTTCAATCAACTGAGAGCGGACGGCCGCATTCAATTACAGCCAGATCTGTTCGTAACGCGAACGACTGACGGAGATCATCGGCCGACACGTTTAGGAGAAGCTCATTATTCGCTCGAGCAATCTCTCGATTCGCTTGCGAAAATACTCGAACCTTTTGGAAAGGATTTTCCTGAAGCCGACAGCCTTTTGCGCCGTGTGCGACAAGCAAAATTTGACCTTGATTTTATCGTCAATCAATCTGAGCGTAATTTCGTATATTGGTTGGAACGCCGAGGCCGAGGGTTTTATTTGAAGGCTTCGCCAGTTGATGTTTCAGAACTGCTTCGCGATAAATTGTTTGAGAAGGTCGAAACCTGCGTGCTGACTTCGGCTACACTTTCCAGTGGCGGAGCATTTAAGTTTATTCGAGAAAGGCTTGGATTAGACAGTTCCAAGACGACAGGGTTGGTCGCTCCGTCGTCGTTCGATTACGAAAATCAGGCGATAATTTATTTGCCAAAAGCAATGCCGGATCCGCGGACTCCGGAATTCACACAGCTTGCGGCGGGCGAGATCGTTAAGATATTGAATGTGACGAATGGCCGTGCTTTTGTGCTTGCGACCAGCAACGCATCTATGAATGCGCTCTATGAACTCGTGTCATCGAGGGTTCGTTTTCCATGTTTTTTGCAGGGAACAATGTCAAAATCCGGCCTGCTGGAAAGTTTTCGTGAGACTCAAAATGCGGTCTTATTTGCAACGCAGAGTTTTTGGCAAGGGATAGATGTGCAGGGCGAACAGCTTTCATGTGTCATAATCGACAAGCTTCCTTTCGCCGTGCCGACCGATCCGATAGTTGCTGCTCGAAGCCGGTTCATTGACGAGAACGGCGGTCGCTCGTTCTTCGAATACAGCGTTCCGCAAGCCGTTATTTCGCTAAAACAGGGCGTTGGCCGATTGATAAGAAGCCGCAGCGACAAAGGTGTCATCGCGATACTCGATCCGCGTCTTCGAACAAAATCTTATGGCCGCGAATTTTTACAGAGCCTGCCGCGGATGCGTATCACCAGCAACCTCAATGATGTCACAGATATCCTGGACTAGATTATCCCTTGCTCACATAAGATTAGAGAGATTAAGCTCTGCAATTTCTCTGAATGGAGCTATATAAATTTGAATATTCAAGAGAATTAAATTTTATTCCACTTAAAAACAAAAAAGGCAGGATCGCTCCTGCCTTTTTTTTTATGCTCAATACCGGATCATTATTGATCGGCAATGAGGTTAAAGGTTGTTTCTTGCTGATTCAGCGTTACAGTTTGAGCGGAGAAACTATGCCCTCTTGCGACCGCCGACAGTATATAAGAATGTCCCGCGTCGAGATTTTCCATCCGGAAGAATCCAAATGTATTCGTCCTTGTTGTAAAGCTTCGGTTCTCATCATCTATCGCAATAACAATAGCATTTCGTATCACAGAACCACCCGCCGTCAACACCTGCCCCTCAATCGATACATGTGCCGCTGTCGGCAACAAAACGGTTACTGAACCACTCACCAAAGTGCTAGATGGCGTGCCTTCCCCAAAAAAGAAATATACGAAGTCAATTGGCGACACCGATCCAGGACTTCCAATGACTTGAAAAGTGATGTTTATTATTGAACCAGCTCCATTTGTACTGGATATGGCATTCGTTTGTATTGAAATTTGATCAGGTCCGGGAAAAACATTACAAATGTTCGATGGCGAGACAGTACTAGCGAAGATCGTTCCAGTCAGCGAGCATCCGGCGTTCGGCCCAACAGGTGTTATTATTGATGGGTCAAATCGGATAGTTGTATTGTACCCCGTCACCCCCAACCCCGTTGTGTCCGTTGCTAAAATGGAAACTGTTATTATGGAACCATTTGATGTGGATATTGTCGGAGCGGTAACGGTGATAATACTACCAAGATCTTGTTTTCCTGATGTCGTCGAACTTTCAGACGTTCGAGAAACGACAGGCCTCTGACTGGTTACAAATTGGGTGGAGATAAGAATAAAAGTAAAAGCCGAGATCAATAAGAATGATCTTTTGGTTTTATATTGTTTCATAAGGCTTTATTTAGAAAAAAAGGTGAGTAAACGATATTGAAAGGCAGAACGTAGAATTTCTACATCACCTCTATTCTATCGGACTTAATTTACATAATGCAAGATATTTTTACAGGGAGGATAATTATCCTCCCTGTAAAAATACAGTTATTCAGGCCTCAATTGAAGAGTGACTACAGAATTTGCCATAGCAACATTTATTGGAGTGAATTTATACGCTTTAGAGCCAATAGTAAGTATATAAGATTCACCCATTTTCAAATTGCCGATTTCAAATGAGCCAAAGGTGTTAGTTCGAACAGAAAATGCTCTGCCTTGGGTATCCGTCACATTTACTCGTGCTCCAGAAATACCTTCATCTGCATATGACAGAACACGCCCGCGGATAACCCCACCATTGTTGCTTTCAACAATATGCACTTTCCCAGAAACCGGATACGATTCGATCTCATTTTCATTGAGGACTAAATTCCGTATACCGATAATGGATTCTGACCCTTTATTACCGATGGCCTTGAAATGCAGATTCAGTAGAGTTCCTTCTCCATTTAGAGGAAGTATTCCATAAACGACGATCAGAATGCGTCCTTCATCAGGTGAATTCGAAACGATAGTTCTTCCTTCACTTACTGTTCCAGCGATGTCGGCTATTATATCAGCAGGTTCAAGTAGTTTAGGATCATAATTTATTTCAAACTCATATCCTGTAACGCCTTTTGCAGTTAGATCAGAAACCTGAACAGGAACGACCACTTCTGAGCCGGAAACTGCATTGACATCGGTTACGCTTACAGTGACAGCGTCTTTGGACGGCTTTTTGTCGATCGGTGCAAAATTAGGAGCCTCAGCCGGGTTCCAGTTCCCTGTAACGTCACCCTTAAGAATGGCGTTATAATTTTGTCCGGAAATCGAAGCATTTACATCAGCATAGTTTCGGGAGGAAGGCTGGAATATCCAAGTTCCCGTATTTCCAGGATTGGCGACACCAACTTTCCATTGAGCGATATAAGTGGAATCCAAATTCGAAACGGTGCCATTTCCTGTAACATCGCCAGCAATTATCTGATTTGCATTCAGAGTAACCAAGCCAACGTTATGTTGGGCAATTCGTGTTGAATCGACATTTGTGATCGCAGAATTGAAACTACCCAGAGGTAGTGGTGCTTTTGAAGGTGTAACCGTATAAGCTCCAGCTCCGAATCCGCTCATGCTGTAGTTACCGGATCCGTCAGTTATTGTCGAAACATTACCTCCGACCCCGGTTCCCGCCATATTGACATTAGGAACTCCTGGTGTTGTAGGTGTTCCATTAACATAAGTTACAGTTCCCGAAAGGATACCTGAATTTATGATGACCGAGCCATTAATTGCTGTGCTGCATGGATTACCTTCATTGTAAACAAAGTTGGTAAAATTAATAGGACTCGGGGTTGGGCTTATTGAACCTATAACTTGGAATCTAACTTTTAATAGTGTGCCGCTTCCAGTTAAGGCCGCTGCAGACGTGCTAAACGCCGAGATGTTAAGAATACCCGGAGTTGACGGATTAGGAACTATGGTTAAATTACTGCTCATTGTTCCAACTTGTTGGATCCCTATGTAACTAAGAACCGCAGGGTCATAAGTCAATGATGTTTCATAACCAAAAGCGCTTCGTCCAGTAAGGTCATCTGTATTGATAGGTACCTCAAGCTGTACACCAGTCAGTGTTGGGATCGCTGTCGGTATTGACACAACATTACAGGTTGCTACGTAATATACTGAATTATCTGTGGATGTGGACGGAGCATTTGGAGCACCACTGATAGCTCCATTAGCAATTCCGGAAGCGATCGTAGTTACGACAACTCCGTTGGCCGACATACCGCTAACAGCGACATTATAAACCATCGGCCCGCCGGTTACGTTTGCGGTTGTTCCCGCCGATCCGGGTCCGGTAAGAGTGACGTCCGAACCATCAAAACCGGTTACAGGTTCGCTAAAAGTAGCAGTAAAGTTGATCGGACCCACACTTGTCGGGTCGCCTTGACCAACTGCCTGGTTGATCGTTACCGACGGTGTTGTCGGGTCAAAGTCAGTTGTGGTGCTTGCGGTATTAATTCCAATTACAAAATTATCCACATTACCATCAAAGTTCGCCCACGGTGCGCCTGCGGAGTTTTGGCCTGCTTGGAATTGCGTTCCAAAGCCGTCGGTAAATCCATACCAAGTGACAACTTTAGCATTTGGAAACTGGGCAAGGATGTCAGAAAAGCTATTAAAGCAATTGAATGAACAAAATGCCGGTGGAAGAGTGATTGATGAAGAGGTGAACCACCATTTTCCTTCTCTAGCATTCCAATTCTGCCAAACTCCGGGAGTAATCGGTCCTTGCGTTGATACCGAATAAATTGGCTCGAATACCATGGCGGTGTCACGAGAGCCATTCCCATCCAAGTCGACTTGGAACTGAAGACTTGCGGTAAGGCCAGAGGTTGCGGAGGACGGCGAGACATATGTGCTATAGCTTAAAGCATTGATATTAGCCAGCAAGGTATTGTCATATTGCTGTGTTGTCAGCCAAACTTTGCCGCCTGTTCCTGCTCCGCCTTGAGGTAGATCAGGCCCAGAATTGCCGGCACCAGTCGTCATACGGAAACTGCCTATGCCAAGTGGTGGAGTTGCAGGACCGAATACATAATTGCCTGATCCGGTTCTTTGAGATACGGAAAACCAACCGTTGCTATTTCCCGATGTCGAAGAAGCCACGCCTTGGAAACCAAATGTTCCGCGACCAGGTGTTGTTTCTACATTTGTATCAGTGCCGCTTGTTAATAGCGGTGAGGTCTGGAAATTAGCAGATGCCGGGCCTGCAATATCCGGCTGACCGCCGGGAGCGGTCGCGGTACCACCAAAGACTACAGGAATTAACGACCCGTAAGCTGGTTCGGCACTGTTTGCTGTCGTAACAACAGGTGAAGTCGAACCATACCAATTTCCTCGGAAATTTTTAAGATTTGTCGTTCCCGGCGCCGGTAAGGATCCACCGACCTGTCGGTCAACAATTCCTCCATACCAGTTACCACTAATATTGTTATTCGTAAAATGTGAATTCGAAGCGGTCTGAATTGGGGAATTTGAACCACCAGAGGCATCGAGAAATAAAACCCCAACCGTTCGATTATTCGTTACTTGATTTTCAGTAAACAAAATATTGTCGGTCTGATTTCGGAAGATCAAACCCGTGTGGTTATTGTCAATAACATTATTGCGAACTGTGTGTCCGTTACTGTTATTGATGTCGATAGCCGTACGCATACCAGAGATCACGTTGTCGTGAATTACCGTTCCCGAAAGTGCTTGTCCCTGAATAGCGATACCTGATGAGTTAAGACCCGCGTTGTTCCAATCGGTGGGGTTATTACCATCCCGTGTGATAGTAAAGCCGGACAGATCTACGTTACTTGCTACAATTTGGAAAGTCGCTCCGCCGCCGCCAATCGGGCCGGATACCGTTGTTGTGCCGGCACCTGCTCCTTGGATCTTGAGAGTTTTATTTACTACAACATCTTCATTATAGTTGCCTGAACAAACTTGAATAGTATCATCCGTAGAAGCCACTGCGATCGCGGCGTTTATAGAAGTGTACGCTGCCCCGGGACAAGCCAAATCGTCGTCTACCACAAATGTCTGACCAGTTGTGATCTTTATTGGGATCGTGCCATAAGGTGACCAATTTGAATCTTCACGGAATATACCAACACCGGCACCTCCATGATCTGAATAATTATTTGCGGTTGAGGTATTCCAAAACGTGTAATCGGTGTTATCGTCAGAACCGGCTGTGATAGTTCCTTCAGCAGCGACATTAAGAGAATCGAATGGGCCTGAAACACCAAGTGGTGTTGCACCCCAAGTTTGCGTATTGTATGCAATTCCAACAATAACATCATTCGGTAGGACCGCATTTAGGCTACTCATATCGAATGTAAGATTGAAAGCGTATCCATTATAGCAAAGATTATCTGAAGGAGATCGCCATGCTGTTGGGGTAGAACATGTTGGATCGGCTTCAGGTCGCCACGGAACAAATTTAGTTTCTGTGAGTGTAGTAATTTGAGATCCTATTTGTCGGGTTCCCGCTGTTCCTGAACCAACATTATAAAAACTTAAGGTAAAAGGATGCATGAAGCCTGCAGATGAGCAAAGCGAAGGATTTGTCGAGCAGTAAGCAACATTGGTTGGTGTGCTTTGAAGTGCCCAGTTGCTCATCGTTATCGTAACAGTATTTAACTTCCGGTTTGTGCCTGTAAGATGAACGAAATCACCAAATTCAGCCGTTTGAGTTGCTTGAAAACCGAGGCTCGCATAATTTGGAGCCAATGTGCTTGGAACGGCGTTATAAACTGTTGATTGTGAAAACGCTGCAACTGTGAAGGCGAGAGTGAGCGATATAATTGTTAGAAGTGATAGAAAGTTGCATTTAACAATCTTATGATCGCGATTAGCGAATTTAACTTGTGACGAAAAAAGGAATGGGGGTATTCTCATGGTTCTCCTAATGAAGTTTTGATTTTTAGTTTTGTTCGGGCTCAACAAAAATGCGTGTGGAGTATCTTCGCGATACTACATTAGAGGATATCCAGTTATGAGTTGAGACTCGGGTTTACGAAAAACAGTATGAACGATGGGCAGACGTAATTGCAAGAATTTTTTGCGTAAAGTATTAATAAATTATTTTTTCCAGAAATTTTTTTTAACTTAACTCATTGCGAGGCTTTGCTTTAACTCAAAATATTTTTTTTCGTATTAATGTTAAATATAGCCAAGAAAAATAAACATGAGGATAGAAAATTATTGCCGGACGTAAATTTTGCTGATCAGAATGATATATTTACCTTAGAGTATAGAAGCCGACTTTATCAACGGCGGTAATATTGTGGATTAGAATTATGGATCCTTTTTTTGAAGTAATGATCGAGCGCAATTTTTCGTCCGCACATCAGCTGCGCGGATACAAAGGGAAGTGTGAGAATCTTCACGGGCATAATTACAAGATAGAGATCTTTGCACGCGGCAGCGAACTGGATAATATCGGATTATTGATCGATTTCGGCGATCTGAAAACTGCGGCGGATGAGATCGTTAATTATCTGGATCACCGAAATATCAATGAGCTGCCGCCTTTTGATGAAGAATTGAATCCGTCGGCAGAGAATCTCGCGCGTTATATCCTAGAATATTTATCGTCGCGAATAGATGATGAACGAGTGAAAGTCTATAAAGTGCGGTGTTATGAAACGCCCACGAGCGTAGCTACTTACCAAACCACATAAAAAAGCACTCCGCTAACGAAGTGCTTCATAAAAATGGTCGGGGCGAGAGGATTTGAACCTCCGACCTCACCGTCCCGAACGGTGCGCTCTACCAGGCTGAGCCACGCCCCGTGAACTCAAGATACTGAGTTTAGGTGACACTGTTGGGTAAGTCAACCTAAGTAAACATTAATTTAACTCAGCAGCGGCCTCTGATTTCTTTTCTCTTTTTGCACGAATGTATTCGATGATGATCGGAATGATCGATAGGAAAACAACGACGATAACGACCTTATCGATGTGATCTTCCAAAAGAAAACCTTCTACACCGAAAACATTTCTTACAAACTTTTCCACCAATCCGCCGAGGAAATAGCCTGCGAACAGCATGCTTGACACCCAAAAAAATCCGCCAAAAATATTATAGGAAATGAATTGTCTGTATGACATATCGGCCGCACCGGCAACTATCGGTGCGAATGTCCGAACTATCGGAACAAAGCGGGCGATAATTATCGTCTTTCCGCCGTGCTTTTCATAAAACTTATGAGCTTTTTTTAAATGATCCGGATTGAAGAAACGGGATCTCGGTTTACTGAAAACAGCCGGTCCAACCTTTTTGCCGGAGTAATAACCAACTGCATCACCAATTATGGCGGCGGCGAATAGCAATATCCACATCAGCCAAATATTCAATTTGCCGGCTGCAGCAAAAAGTCCGGCTACAACGAGTAGGGAATCGCCGGGCAAAAAGAATCCGACAGCCAACCCGGTTTCGGCAAAAATGATGAAAAACAATCCGAAATATACATAGATACCGAATTTTAAAAGCATCCAATCGATCAAAAGTTTTGGATCGAGATAATTTTTTATCTGAATTAAAAGATCGAGAAGTGATTCCATATAAAAATTACTGCTCGGAACTCCAGCCATGTTCGCCGATCAAAGGAACGAACGAGCATGGCCCAAGATCTTCACGCTTAAACCCATTTTCCGTCTTACTAATTCTAACAAGAATTTGTTTTTTCTTATCATCGCCCAGAGGCATAACAAGAATGCCGTTCTCGCCTAATTGTTTTAATAGTGGTTCAGGCACGTTCGGCCCGCCGGCGGCGATCAAAATTCGGTCAAAAGGCGAATACACCGGCCAGCCATTCGTGCCGTCGTCCGCTCTGACCGAAACATTTCTGAAGCCAAATCGAACCACCTTTTCTTTTAGTTCTGAAGCCAAAACACTTAATCGCTCCACGGCATATATCTTTCTTGCAAGAACGGAAAGGATAGCGGTCTGATAGCCGGAACCGGCTCCGATCTCCAACACGCGTTCACCGCCCATTAATGATAAAAGTTCGGTCATCCGTGCGACAATAAAGGGTTGCGAAATTGTTTGACCGCTTGAGATCGGGAGGGCATTGTCTTTATAAGCTTGTGATCGCAGGCCTTCGGAAACGAACAGATGTCTAGGTACTTGATTCATGGCAGCAAGAACTCGTTCGTCTGAAATTTTATAATGTGTCCGCAGATGTTCGACCATTCGCCGCCGCGGGATCTCGAACTGATCCATTTATTTTTCCCAAGAGCTAATAAGCGGAATTGAATTATGATCTGTCATATCGCTGCGCATTGGAGTGATAGAAACATATCCGTTGTCGATCGCTTCAAAATCTGTCCCGCCTTCGGCTCGAAAACCTTCACGGACCTCACCAATCCAATAATATAACTTGCCACGTGGGTCTGTATGTTCGGTTATTATAGGCCGTGCGGATTTAAAGCCTTGTTTTGTGACATGAAATCCTTTTGCAATTCCTGCAGGTATGTTCACATTTAAGAGTGTTCCATTCGGTAAACCGTCCCTTAATGCTTTATTCGTGATCTCACGAGCTACTTTTGCAGATTCGGTAAAATCATGATCGCGGCTTGAAACCAAGCTAAATGCCAAACCTGAAACCCCAAGGATCGTAGCTTCCAGAGCCCCGGCAACTGTTCCGGAATACGTTGCATCATCGCCGAGATTTGCTCCATGATTTATCCCTGAAGCACAGATATGCGGGCGTTCTTCGGGCGGAATAATTGTATTTAATGCAAGTGTGACACAATCGGTCGGCGTCCCGTCTACTGTCCAATGACGGTTGTCGATCTTTCTAATACGAAGCGGTCTGGCAAGGGTAAGACTGTGTGATGCCCCACTCATTTCCGAAGCCGGTGCGACAACATAGACATCACCGACCTCTGATAGAGCTGCTTCGAGAGCCGCAATACCTTCGGCATGAATGCCGTCGTCATTTGTAACTAATATCCTTGGTTTTTCAGCAGTCATTTATTAGCCTGAGTCAAAATTTAAAAAGTGCGTGAAGCATTAAATGCCTCACGCACTTCGTTGTTCTTTAGAATTCCACCTAACGGTTGCCGAATCCTGGACGTGAGCCCGCGTTCATCGGACGCTGTTGGCGAAAACGACGTCTGTTGCGTTTCCGGGCGTTAACTGATTTAAGTTTTGCTTTTTGGCCGGGCGGTATGAAGTGGGCGTGCTTTTTAAGATCTTTTATGATCTCTTCACTTATTACCTTTCGCTTAAAGCGACGCAGTGCGCTTTCGATCGATTCATTATTGTTTACTACAATAGCTGCCATTATTTCCTCACCTCCTCTCGGCTAAAATGTCCGTACACATCGACGGCACGGCAAATAAGTATTAAATACATTTTTGATGATAATTGCAAATGTAGATTTTACTAATATTTTAAAGGAGATGCGGCCTGCTTTCTGGAAAAGCAAGCCGCTAATTATCAGAGGTTACCTGTAGGCTTTGCGGAGCAGATAGGCAAAAGGCAGATTGTCAAATGGCAGGTTGTTGCCGTTAGATAAATTACTCCGCTTATTTATCTTTCAGCACGTGAAATCTTTTATCTTTGTAAACTCATTCCGATCTTACGAGCTTCGATCTCTATTGTTTTGCGGTCACTCTTCAATTTATAAATATCTTCCTGAAGTTCCAAGTTTTCATTGCGGACCGAGTCTATTTGTTCGGTCAAAATTTTTTGCAGTGCGGTTTCTTTACTTAATTCGGAATATGCACGGTAATTGATAGTCAGACAGATCATTACTGAAAGCGATCCGGCGGCCAGCGGTGCAAGCCATTTTGGTTGGGATCTTGTTCGCAGAGCATTATCACCATTCGAATTCGCTATCTTCGATCGTGTCTTATCCCAATAAATAATTTCGGCCTTGTTCAAGTAATACCTCCAGATCCGCCCTACTTTCGCTTTCTGCGTAAATTCTAACTACCGGCTCGGTTCCTGATGGACGCATAAGCATCCAACTTCCGTTCGCAAAAATAAATTTAACTCCGTCCAGCCTATTTATTTCGGCGATCTCTCTGCCGCCGATCTCGTTTGGTTCCGCTGAAAGCTTTTCTTTAAGCTTTGCGGAAACATCTTCTGTCAATCTGACGCCTAATCTTCCTGATTCAAGGTGTCCGAGCTCCTTTGTTAGATCGCCGAGCTGTTCTGTCAAGCTTTTTCCTCTAGCAGCCACAGCCTCAGCTGCCAGCAAGCAAGCCAAGATCCCATCTTTTTCCGGATAATGCCCGCGAATTGAAAGGCCTGCAGATTCTTCGCCGCCCAAAATGATCTCGTCTTCTTTTATCAATTCGCCGATAAATTTAAATCCAACCGGCGTTTCGTATAATTTCAATCCGTGTGCTTTTGCAACCCTATCGACCATATGGCTTGTCGCCACACTTCTTGCCAAACCTTTTATCCATTTCCGACTTTCCGCAAGGTAATCAGCCAATAATGCGATCAAACTATTCGGCATCATAAATTCACCATTTGAATCTATGATGCCGAATCTGTCGGCATCGCCATCAGTAGCTAAACCTAATGTCAAATTGTTCCGAATAACTTTTTCCCTGAGTTCCGATAGATGTTCTTCGCCCGGCTCGGGAGCTTGTCCGCCAAAACGAACATCACGCCAATCGTGAATGGTTTCGACGCTTAATCCTTCATCCCGCAGAAAGCCGTCCAAAAATCCTCGCCCCGTTCCCCAAAGCGGATCGTATGCGTATTTTCCGCCTGCATTGGCGATTACGGCCATACGAACTTTCTTTTTCAGATCGTTCAAATATCCTTCGCGAAGATCAAAGCCTTCTATCGAACCGCCAATTTTGTCCTCGACCTCATTTTCGCTGTCAATCAGATCCTCGATCTGTTTAGTGATCTCTGGCATTGCCGGAGATCCATCCGAAGTCGAGAATTTTATTCCCTGATATTCGGGAGGATTATGCGAGGCTGTGAAATTCAGGGAGCCCGCTGCGTTTTCAGCAATAATGGCGTATGATATTGCCGGCGTTGGGACAGGCTGATTGCAAAGCAAAACTCGAAAACCTTTCCTTTCCGCTATTTCAGCCGCGACTCGCGAGAACTCCTCACCCATAAAACGTGTGTCATGACCGATGATCAAGGGCTTAGAGTTTGTGCTGTCTTGAGTTGTCAAATATCCGCAGATCGCTTTTGTTACAAGTTCGACATTTTGAAAGGTAAATTCCTTAGCAATTATGGATCGCCATCCCGAAGTTCCAAATCTAATTGCCATACCTAGTTAATGTCTTAAAAATTAAGGCTAAAATGAAGCTTCAACCCCATTCATTGAAACCGAAAATACATGATTTCTATAGGGTATGAAAATCTAACATAATTATAATTTATTTGTAAAGCGCTTTTTTATGCGCAGTAAACCATTTATAATCAATGAGATATAAATTACCATCTAAAGTAAACCGTTATAATAGTGTTTAAGAATGAACAAAAGGTGAACGTTTTATTTATAATAGCTTTGATAGTGGTATTATTTGATCGATTTGGCAAACGGCAAAAGGTTTTATCGGTCTGATGGCAGTTAGTTTAAGCGCGCATTAAGCGATTGAATATTGGTGTCAAAAAAGCGATCTGTCTATGTGTCAAAATGGCATGGTGGCAATGATGTTAATCGTATGTGCAATTGTGGCACAAATGAGGTAATGTGGTGTTGTTCCTTAAACTATTCTAAATACAGCTGTTATGCCGTTTGAACTGAACGAAAGTATTGGCATAGTAATTGCACTTTTTGTTACGGATATTTCTGCTTGCGATAATAAAGAGCATTAATTTTTTAAACTAAATTTGCCAGCGAAAATCACCTTCTAGGTGGAGAAGAATCAATTATGAGACCTGTAAAGCATTTTGAAAAGGGATTGACGTATGTCGCCAGCGGAGCGTTTAAGGCGATCAAGTCCATCAACCAATATAAACCGAATGAATCGTTCATTCCGAAGTGGTCGGATAAGCCGCTTCTTAAATCGTGGCAAAAGTCCAAGCCGACGCTTGGTTTTCCGCGACAGACAGATTCGCTTTGTCCGAACTGTGTGATCGAGACGCGTGAAGAGATCCTGGCGGGCAAGCGTGATGTTTCGACGCTTATTAATGACAAGGTTGGCGAGATCAAGGCGCAGATCATCGAGCGTGATGGTCAAGTTTGGATGGTGAAGGACTGTCCGGAGCACGGCCATTTTGAAGACATGATGGCGATCGATTCGGGCTTTTTGCAGCATGTTGAATCGCTGTTCCCGGGACGCGATATCGAAGCACACAATGATGAAAAGCTTCACAATCACGGCACGTCGTCGGTCAAATACGGCCGCGGAGCCGTTCTGACGGTCGATCTGACGAACCGCTGCAACATGATGTGCGATCCGTGTTTCATGGATGCGAACCAGGTTGGTTTCGTGCATGAATTGAGCATGGAAGATGTTCAGGAGATCCTGGACAATGCGATCCAGATCAAACCGCGTCGGCAGATGTCGGTGCAGTATTCGGGCGGCGAACCTACGCTCAGCCCGCACTTTTTAGAAGCTGTTCGATATGCCCGCAAGGTCGGATACAATTCGGTGCAGGCGGCGACGAACGGCATCGAATTCGCAAAATCGAAAGAGTTTTGCCGTGAAGCGGCAGAAGCCGGTTTACGCTTTGTTTACCTCCAATTTGACGGCATTGGCAACGACGCCAACTCGCATCGCCAGATCGGCAACCTATTTGACGTAAAGCTTCGTGCCATCAACAATCTTCACGAAGCCGGCGTCGATATCATTTTGGTTACGACCCTCGTAAACGGTATAAATAATGATCAGGTCGGAACGATCATTCGTTTTGCTTTGGAAAATCCGAAGAAGATCTCGTTCATTTCGTTCCAGCCGGTTTCATTTACGGGCCGCGACGAGCTGATCACGGAAAAACGCCGTCTGCAGCAGCGTTATACGCTTTCGCACATGGCTTTGGACGTGAAAAAACAGCTTGGCATAACAGAGCCGACGCGTGATTGGTTCCCGCTTTCGCTGATGGGAGCATTCGCCGATTTTGCGGACGTTGTTCACGGGCCGGAAAGCGATTGGGGCCAGGTTTCATGCGGCTGCCACCCGAACTGCGGTGTCGGCACGGCCGTTATGGTCAACAAGGAAACAAAGGAAATGGCGCCTGTGCCGCAGTTCCTTAATATCAAAGGCCTCGTTTCGGATATGCAGCACATCACCGATACGGCACGCGGCAAATGGTTCTCGAACTTTATGATGGGTCTTGCTCTTCTAAAGAATTACAACCCGTACGGAGCACCGAAATCATTGACGCTTGGCGGAATTCTTAAGAAATTCGATAAATCGTTCGGCCTGTCGGGCAAAGATTACGGAAAGGTCGGCCCGGAACGTACGATGGAAGACATCGAAAAACGCCGTCAAGATCCGTGGAACTTCCTCTTTATTGCGGGTATGTGGTTCCAAGATCTTTTCAACTACGATTTCCGCCGCACCGAAATGTGCATCATTCCTTACGGAACGCAGGAAGGCGAAATCTCGTTCTGTGCTTATAACACCGGCATCGGCTGGAGAAATATCATCGAGCATATGCACCAAAATGCGACCGTTGCTCAATGGTATAAAGAACACGGACGCCACGATGTTTTCGCACGCGGCAAAAATGTCGAACTCGGCGATGCTTCGCACAACCTGGTTCTGAACGAAGTTGACCTTAGCCGTCCGAACAAACCGGAAATGGAAGGCCCGAAAACGGCTGCTGAGGAAATGCAGATGATGCGCAAGCTCTATAACGAAATGGTTATGGAAAAAGCCGGCATCAAAGCCGAACCGCTCGTCCAGATCGGCGGCATCAAACGCGACAAATCCGAAGACAAAGCAAAAGCCGTCTCCGGAATCCCGAACGCCTAACGGAACGCTCATCGGAACGCGGACACTCTTTTGTCCGCCTCCTGTGGTCGGCAGTAAGCAGTAAGCAGTAAGCAGTAAGCAAGAAGTAAAAAGCCTCGGACTCTTCCGGGGCTTTTTTTACTTCTCATCAAGCGGCCGATCGCGAAACCGTGTGCACAGGTCAGAACCGGAAGCGATAGCGACCGGGTTCTTGTTCTTCCGGTTCTGCAGCCTCTTATCAGTAGCCCGCACGTGAGTAAGGGCTCGACGTTAAGCATTGGCCGCGTTGCTTTCAATATTTTGCCGCATAATGTTAATCTTCTTTTGCGCACTTGCCGAAACACCTGACGAATCGGAATCAATTATGGCAAACGGAAACACGAACCTCACGGCCGCTATGCGTGCGAAGAATGACGAGTTCTATACGCAATATGCGGACATCGAAAAGGAAATTAACGCCTACATCGAGTTCAACCCGGACGTATTTCGCGGAAAGACGATCCTTCTTCCGTGCGACGATCCCGAATGGAGCAATTTCACGAAGTACTTTGCGCAAAACTTCGACACCTTCGGGTTGAAAAAGCTGATAAGCACGAGTTTCGCGGAGGAAAGCAAAAATTACCAGGGCAATTATCAGCCGACGTTGTTCGAGAAACGCGATCCGCAGTTCGACAAGAAAAAAACTCGGGTCAAGGGAAAGATATTCACGCTTGACCGCGACACGAACAAGGACGGAAAGATCGATGTCGAAGACCTTGATTGGAAATATCTGGACGGCGACGGCGATTTTCGAAGCAAGGAAATAAAAAAGCTGCGTGACAAAGCCGATATAATCATCACAAATCCGCCGTTCTCGCTCTTCCGCGAATTCCTTGCGTGGATAGTTCAGGCAAAGAAGCAGTTCTTGATAATCGGAAATATAAACTGCATAACGTATAAGGAGGTCTTTCCAGAAATAAAGGCCAATAGGATATGGCTTGGAAACGGAATGGGAAGATGGATTTCGGGCTTTTTAGTTCCTGAAGGCTATGAGCTGTACGGAACCGAAGCTCGTATTGATGAAGAGGGGAATAGAATCGTCGCAACAAACAGCGCGTTGTGGTTAACCAATCTTGAACACGGTCGTCGTCACCAGCCGCTGCCGTTGATGACGATGGATGACAATTTGAGATTCAGTAAACATAAAGAAATCAAAGGAAAGGAATCGTATGACACATATGATAACTATGACGCGATAGACGTTCCGTTTACGGATGCTATTCCGAGCGATTATGACGGCGTGATGGGCGTTCCGATCAGCTTTCTCGACAAATATTCGCCGGAACAGTTCGATATCGTAGGTCTCACTTCCGGAAGGGATGAGTTCGAGTGCCGTCCGACGAAGAGATATATCAATCCAAAGCAACACAATAAAAACGGAACTGTCGGGAACGGAAGTAAAGCGAATACACGGTCAACAATTAGGCTAAAAAGCATCCCGAAAGGTGAGATTTACTACACAGCAGACAACGCGGACGGTCCGCTTGCAGTGCTTTACGCTAGAATTCTTATCCGGCGAAAGGAAGGAACTGATTCGAATGAAAACAACACTTAACACAGACAATATTTATATCTGCAACCTGCGGCTTTGCCGCTCGATGTGCGGCGGATCTTTTCATATTGTTAAACTGTTTTCTTCCGGTTTTTTGGCTTCGCATAGCCACGCCATTTATGGCGTGGGTGAGTGCGAATAATTTGGACCAGCCCGTTCACGGGCTTATGCATCGAAAAGGGCGTGAACGCCCTCCGGCACGTTTGACAGGCGACCTACCACGCCGTAAACGACGTGGCTAAGCTGAAACAAGAGAAAATGAAAACAACACTTAACACCGACATCACGATAAAGGACATTTGCGAAGGTTTTGTTTACAACGAACTCGAAGGGAAAGGCTTGTTTGGTTTGGCGGGGCGTTTGACGATTCAGCCGGAGTATCAGCGCAATTATATCTATGCCGACGGCAAAAGAGATGTCGCCGTTATCGAATCGATTTTAAAGGAATATCCGCTCGGGTTGTTCTACTTCGTAAAAACTGCGGACGGACATCTGGAAGTGTTGGACGGCCAGCAGAGAATCACGAGCTTTGGCCGATATGTTACGGGCAAGTTCGCCGTGAAGGACGAGAACGGTATGGAGCAGTACTTCAGCGGCATCGCAAAGGACAAGCAGGAACGGATACTTCAGACCAAACTTCTTATATACGAATGCGAAGGAACCGAAAGCGAGATAAAAGAATGGTTCAAGACGATCAACATAGCCGGTGTTCCGCTCAACGATCAGGAATTGCTGAACGCGGTTTATTCCGGGCCGTTCGTAACGCTTGCAAAGGCGGAGTTCAGCAACACGCAGAACGCCAACGTTCAAAAATGGAGCGCATACATTCGCGGTGCGGCCAACCGACAGGATTTTCTGGAACGCGCGCTTGAATGGGTCAGCAAGAACAACGTTGGCGATTATATGGCAAAACATCGCCACGACGACAACATTACGGAATTAAAGACCTATTTCAATAGCGTGATCGATTGGGTTTCTGCGGTGTTCGATGATGTTGAGGACGAAATGCGCGGACTCGAATGGGGACGTCTGTATGAGGAACATCATGCGAAACGGTACGACCCGAAAGAGGTCTCGGCGAAAGTGAAAGAACTCTATTCCGATCCGTTCGTTAAGAAACGCCGCGGCGTTTTTGAATATATCCTCGGCGGTTCGACCGATACAAAGTTGCTCGAAATTCGCGTTTTCGATGACGTGATCAAACGTACCGTTTACGAAAAACAGACCGAAGTCGCGAAAAATGATGCCGTGTCGAACTGTCCTTTGTGCGCTCTCGGTCATGACACGAACAAAACTAAAATTTGGGAACAGAAAGAAATGGACGCAGATCACGTCGCCGCGTGGAGCAAAGGCGGTGCAACGGATATTTCGAACTGTCAGATGCTCTGCATTACCCATAATCGTGCGAAAGGTAACAAATAATCTGCGAAAAGCAATAAACATAGTCAGCCCGAAGACATCGGCTCGCTTGCCAGTAGCCCGCACGTGAGTAAGGGCTCGACGTTGAACATCGGCCGCGTTGAGCCCTTACTCACGTGCGGGCTACCGACACAAACTAATACATCGCGGGTGCACGTCAGAACCGGAAACGTAAGCGGGCGGCCAAGCCCCAACCAATACATGGCAAGCAAGGATGCTTGCCGCTCCAGTCAATACATGGCAAGCAAGGATGCTTGCCGCTCCAGTCGACGGGCACAGCCCGAGCATCCGAAGGGTATGGTCTCGACGTTGAACATCGGCCGCGTTGAGCCCTTACTCACGTGCGGGCTACCGACACAAACTACCGACCTTGTTCGAGGTAGGTTTTGTAGTCGCGTGAAAGAAGGAAATCGATGGTGTTTTTGGGTTTGTTTTGGGCGGCTCGTTTTAGGACGGGCGAATTTTCCAGGATGAGCTGGATCGTTTTTGGCGGCACACCGGCTTCGGTCATGCGGCGGATCTGTTCTTTGAAGACAAGTCGTTCGATCTCTTCGGTATGATCGCGGAGGTGTTCTGATTCGGCAGAAGAACCGAGGTGGCGAAAACCGACGAAAGGTCCGCCGGCGGCCCCGATCTTTTTCGATCTTGCCTCGGCTCGAGTGATCATGTCTTTGGCCAATTCTACGGCGACGGCACGCACGACCTGTTCCGGTTCCATCTCGATATTCGGCAAACGGAATTCGGGAGCGGAGAGCCATGTGGAACCATCTGCCGCGATGTTGTCCGGTTCAGGTTCGGTTTCCATATTTTCGGAGCGTTCGATGCGGTAAACGTTGACCCGAGAGGCATCATTAACGATCGGACCCGAACGCGATTTCAGATGCTTTATATATCGGATGTTATCGCCGTAGGTGCTAGTGCCGATCGCAAAAACGCTGTCGGCGAGGTCGGCGACGGCTTTGTTTACCAAGCTGCTCAATTTTATCTCTGAACTTTTTCCCGCTGTTCGTCCCGGAATAATGGCAAGGATCGAGATATTGTATTCGTATCTGATCACCCGCAGCGTTTTCATCAGCGAAGCTGCGGCGGTATTATTTGTCAGAGCCGCGTATTTAAGGTGCGTTAAATTATCAATTATGATGAGGCTTGGACGCGTACGCTCGATCTCTTTGCGAATGGAATAAATGACATACTGACCCGGATCGTCGAACTCTTCGGGAAAACGGCCATGCAGAATATTGGACGCTCTATAAAAATTCGGTGCAAAATCATACGTTCGTTTTGTTTTTGGGTCGATGTAACGATTGGCGAACTGATCGTCCGACATTTCCAGATCGAAATATAGAACAGTATTTTCTACCAAATCGGACGATCCAAAAGGAGCTATCGAACGGCCGCGAGCCAAGGCATCGGCAAGCTGAACACCCAGAATGCTCTTGCCTGCCGCCGCGTCGCCGAACATTACGGCAAGTTCGCCATCCAACCAAAGGTCGCCAAATAATTTACGCCTTTCGACGGCTTCGTCCATATATTTGAAAACATCGTTACACGGCGTTACGTAGAGCATTGTTTCAGGCGGAAGCCGTACATTTATATTTTTGGTCTTTGTTTTCTTTTTCGAACGTCTATCATCATCTTCTCCGTCTTCTCCCCAGCCGATGGCCGAATTATAACGGTCGATGTCATAAAGATCGTCGCCCTTTTTTTTAGTTCTTCCATAACTTTGCCGATCTAAACGATCGTTGTGGGGATTATAATAAATGTGTCAACCATAGTAAAGCGTTTTATTTACGAAATGCGAACGAATTGAGTTTTCGGTGCATCTTACCGAGAAAATGTTGCTTTTTGGGCAATAATCAGGTATCAAATACGTCTAGGCACCGGTTATTAAGATAAAAATTTAGGTAATTAAGCCATGAAGAATTTTCTTGCTGCGATCGCATTATGTTCGGCGGTTCTGTTGATATGTTCTTTTGTTATCGTGCGTTCGGTCGGTGCGGGAGCAGGCACGCCCGAAGATATTATATCGGGGCTGTTGATGATGCCGGCGCCGCCGGCTCCGAATCCGAAGCAGAACTACAGGCCGCTGAAAGAACGTACCGAAGAATTTTATTCTAAAGACCAGCCGCCGCCTGACAACGCACCGATCGATGACATTTTGGATTATTGGGCGAAGCAGCGTTATCAAACGATCGATTACAATATAAAGCCGACGGCAGTAGTTTTGGACCGCATAACGGCGGCGATGGAGAGCGATCCGGCGAAGATAGGCTCGTATTTGAATTACCTGAAAGATTCTGCTCGCGGCATCGCGGCCGTTCGTTCGGCATATAACCAAACCGCGTCCGGCACGGGAACGAATTCAAATACCCTGGAATATGAAGGCGAAGATTATTATTACGACCCAAAAGATCTTCTAAAACGCTGGCTTATAATTAACGACCCGAGCTTTTCGGCGGAGCTTGAGCCGCTGGCCGCCGAAGCAAAAGATACAGATGCCGGCTACATACAAAATTACAACGAATTTTTAGCTCTCGCGAAAAATGATTGGAGCCGGGCAAGGCCGCTTATCGACAAGATGTATGCGGACAGCAGTCAGCCCGCATCGCAGACGCTTGCTCGGTGGTCGCTTTACAGAAAGGCGATGGACGACGGTTCGCTTAGCGACGCCGAAAAATATCGCGCAGAACTAACCGCGACGATCAAGAATAAAGACCTGAAACCAGGCGTGCGCGATCTGGCCTTTGACGCTCTGGTGCATGACAAGGAATGGAGCGGCCGCGACGAGTGGTATTTTTCGCTGATGGAAGACGAATCGCTGTTGCTTCTGGATGGCTACACCGGATTGACGACGCTGATAAGATATTCGCCGCCGGGAAAATACACCGCACAAATGGCACGGCTCGTTAAAAGCAGCAACCCGACGGTCCGAGCGGCCGCGGCGAGAAATCTTGCTATCGAAGCAGGACAGGGAAATGTGGAAGCGATAACGGCATTGCTGCCGTGGCTTGAGGATCCCGATTGGATAAAAGATGTAGATAATTCGCGCGGAAATTTGGTTAGGGCTTTGGGTCAGGTGAAAATAAAGGGAAGCGTGCCGGGTTTGATCGCGATAATGAATGAGCGGGTTGAATCGAAAGACGACGAAGCCGCGTACGATTCGTACTCAGACACCGCCTATGTATCCAACACTGTTTCGTCGATGATGAATCGGGTCGTGAATGCCGCTTCAAATACGAACGGAGCGGTTTACAAAGGTCCGAAATATTCATATCCATTCAGATATTCGGCGATCTCGGCTTTGGCCAAGCAGGAAGATCCGATAGCGGCTCCGGCTTTGCGGCGGCTTTATTTTTCGACCGATGATGAAGGTTATTATCGTGGAGTTCTGATCGGAGCTATTTATGCATGCGGCGGATTTTCGCTGGCCGAACAGGTCGATGCTTTGGAATTTTCCGCAAGACAAAATCGGTTTGTAATGGTAACGAATTCGCCAACCGGAAATTATGTCGATTTTGCGCCTAATGAAGATGAGGGTGAAGATTATGTCGAAACTTCGAACAGAGCAAATGTCGCACCGATAAGCGATGCAGATCAGCTTAGGGTCACGCTGGCGCGCATGATCGAATCGAATGAAGACCCTTCGGATGAGCTCGTTGCATTGACCATTCAAAAGATCAATTCGATCGAACCGCGTGAGCCGATTGTTGCAAAGGCTCTTCGGCAATTGACGCTGGCGTGGAGCACACGTGCGGCGTTCGCGATGCAGTTGGCCGATCTAAAGAACGGAAAAAGTTCGACATTATCTGTTATCAATATGCTGACGGCACGAAAAAAACTGCGCGAAACTCAGCCCGGCGATGTTTATGACGCTCGAAACGGCGTGCCTATGGCGGCGGGGATCGCGACATGTATCTTAGAGGACACGCCGTCATATGATGCGATCTTAGATGGAACGAACACCGAGGTAAAAGCCGCATTTTTTGCATGTTCGCGTTTGATCAGAATACCGCTGCCGGTGCAGGCCGCCGCCGCTGCTATGCAAAGCACGGATAAAAGGCTTGCTTTGGCCGGCCGGCTTTATCTGGAAAGCGAAGATTCGCCCGAGGCTAGAAATATATTGTTTGCGGCTTTCCCTAATCAAGCAAAAATAACCGGATCGCGGGTTTCTTTCGAAGGCAGCGATGAGAAAGACGTAATTACAACTCTGCCGGAGCTTTTTGCGACCGTTGACGGCAGATTTAGCGGCGTTGGTTATAGAAATAATTATTTTTCTGAAAATGATCTTGATAAAAGGACCGAACGTTTTCAGAAAGAGGCTTTGACGAAAAACGATCTGCTCGGCATATACATTTACGGCAAAAATATTCTGCGCATTTATGCAGACCGTGTGACATATGATGTGGAAGATGATGAATCGCGCTCATATCAGCGGATCATTTCTCAAGAAGAATTCGATCAGCTAAAAAATTATCTGGCACAAAATCAGGTCAATGACATGAAAGCCTTTTTGGGGTGTACTTCCGGCTGCCGTCCTTTGGAATTAGTGATGGTCGGAAAAGCCGGCGGCCGCCGCATATTCGCTTTTACAGATGAAGAGCCTGAATTTTTCAAAGGACTTGATGAGATCTTCGAAGGGCTGGAAAAGCGTCAAGGCCGGCTTCGCTACGCCGCGGCCGACACATTGCCGGGTTTTCAAGTGCTTTTTGCCGATCCGCGTTTGGTTGCCGGAACGGTCTGGGCGGATGGCGACGACGTGCGGTTCTATGCGACAGATGTTGAGGCAAGAAAAACCATTGAAAAAGAGATCTCTGAAGAAGTAAGACGTTATTTTTCTACGGCAGAAGAAAACGGAAATGATGAATTGGATTATTCATACGACAATACATTAAGAGAAAAACGCAGATACGACGGCACGGCTTGGTATAAATTCTCGCCGCAGGGAATCGTGCCGCATGCCGTTCAGCCTGTGGGTGTGGAAATTATCCCGCTGAGAACCGGTCAAAATATCGATGTTTTCGAAGATCCGTGGAGGTCGCGCGGCGGCGGTGTCGAACTTCGTTCAGATGATGATGCCTTGTACAAAGTTTCGGGCGGAAGCGAAGTAAAGATCGCTGACGGAGATTTTCAGCAGGCTGTGGTCTCAAGCGACGGCAGATGGGCCGCGGCGCAGGTTTACAGCGATGAGACCGGAATGAAGCTGATCCGTATCGACCTTACTTCGCGGCGTCAATATGAGGTCGTTGCCGCGACACGCTGGTTGACGCCGATAGCTTGGGTTTCGGGTGTCAATAAATTTTTGGTCGCATCTCCGGCGAATGATTATTACGAATATGATGTCGTAAGTACTTTTAGATCTCCGATGTGGCTCGATCCGGTCACCGGCAATATCAGCAAAGTTTCCGGAACGGTCGAACCGCTGCTTCAGCAAAGTTTCAGGCCGCTGCAAAAGGCTTCGGCCGGTGGTTTTTGGGCGGCGATGCCTGATAAGAAAACGAATGAAACTAAGATCGGGCTTTATGATCCGATGACGCAAAAATTCGTTTCGAAAATGACCGTGCCGAGCATTCAGTTCAGCAGCATGGAAATGTGGGTCGATGAAAAGACAGCTCTTATCTATTTTGTTTATGACGGCCACCTTTTGCGTGTGCCTTTGCCGAAATAGTGTGCGAATGTCAGAACCGCCTGCGTATGCGGACGGTCAATATGTTTACCAATTAACAGTTCCACAATTAACATGCACAATTAGGAACAGGTCGCGGTTTCGCCGATCTGCGGCTCCAGCGGAGCCGACTGTTTGTAGCAGCGAAAATAAAATATGAATCTAGTTCCCTAGGAGCGGTCTAAAAAATGTCGCTCCTAACGGAGCTTGGGATTTTTTTGGCGGCTGATTTCTACAAATAGGTCGCTCCTAACGGAGCTGCATTCTGAAAACTATTCACGGTTCACAATTACGAAGAACGATTGACTTCGCGGTGTGTAAAGCCGATAATCATTGATCGATCTTTAATAATTTGAAGCATAACGGTAAATGGGAAGTCGGGTGAAAATCCTGCACGATCGCGTCACTGTGTATATTTTCTGCAGCAGCGGAAAATAATAGTCAGAAACCATTCCGAAAATGCTTTGTCCGAGATGTTTCGCGTCAAAACATCGTAGGCGAACACGGCTACCGACGCTCTGTTTTTCCTGTCATTTTTCGAGGCGGAATTACAGGGCGTTTTTTGTTTAGAAATGAAAATTTTTGCATTGATATTTTTTGCGGTCCTGATGCTTTCGGGCTGCGGCAGTTCGACCGAAAAGGCGGCGGCGACAGGCAGAACGTTCACCGACGGCCTTGGGCGAACGGTCGTTCTGCCGGAGCATATCGACCGCGTCGTTTCGCTTGCGCCTAGCGTTACGGAAATGATATTTGCCGCCGGAGCCGGCGACAAACTCGTCGGCGTTACGACGTATTGTGATTATCCCGAAGCAGCCAAGCAGATCAAAAAGATCGGCGACACACAAACGCCGAATATCGAGGTCATCGCGGCTCTTCGCCCGCAGGCCGTTTTTGTCACGACGGCTTCGCAGATACAAGGCTTTATGGGCAAACTCGAATCGCAGAACATCGCGGTCTTTGTAACGGATCCGAAAAGCGTAAAAGCCGTCGAGGAAAATTTGCGGCAGTTCGGCGAGATCTTTGGAACACAGACGGCCGCAAACGCCGAAGCTGATAAACTTTCGAACCGTTTTGCGGAGCTGAATAAAATACTGCAGGGAACGACGCGGCCAAGAACATTTGTGCAGATATCGAAAGAGCCGCTTTATACTGCCGGAAAAGATTCGTATCTGACCGAGCTCATATCGGACGCGGGCGGCGATTCGGTGACGAAGAATGTGCCGACGGCGTTTCCGAAACTGAGCAAGGAAACGGCCGTCGCGATGGAACCCGATGTGATAATCCTTTCGGCAAGCGACGACAACCGCGAGCCGAACGAGATATTCCGCAATTCGACGGCGGTAAAAAGCGGCCGCGTTTACAGCATCAACGCCGATATCATAGCGCGTCCCGGACCGCGAATGGCCGAGGCCGCCGAAGAGATGGCAAGGATGCTTCATCCGGAAAAATTTGCGGACAATAAACAATAGATTTGAGAAGCAGATATAAAATTGCAGCCGCTCTGTTCGCAACACTCGCGGCATCGATAGTTCTGGCGATCGCCGTCGGCAGCGAGAATTTGCCGCTGTTCTCGCTCGACGCGCAGCAAACGGAAATACTTTTCGATATACGCGTTCCGCGCGTGCTGCTTGCGGCCGGTGTCGGAGCGAGTTTGGCGGCTGCCGGTGCGGCTCTTCAATCTCTGCTGCGAAATCCGCTGGCTGAACCTTATCTGCTGGGCGTTTCAAATGGAGCGGCGCTCGGCACAATGATGGCGTTCGTCTTTTTTTCGAACTTCGAATTTGCGCGTCCGATCCTCGCTTTTGCCGGTGCCGGGATCGCAACGGCAGTCGTTTATAAAATGGCGAAAAGCCGTTCGGGAATGAGTGTCGAAAGACTTGTGCTGTCGGGTGTTATCGTCACCACATTTCTTTCGTCGATAATCGTTCTGCTGACGAGTTTGCTGGACGCGGCAAAGCTTCGGAGCTTTACATTTTGGCTGCTCGGCGATCTTTCACAGGCTTCGGCGACAGGATTCTATTATGTTCTGGCGGCGGCGGTCGCGGGAACTTTGGTTCTGAGCTCGCAGGCGAGATCGCTGAATCTGCTGATGATCGGCGAACGCGATGCATTTGATTTTGGTGTTGAGGTCAAACGCGTAAGGCTGATAATTTTTACGGCGTCGAGCGTTCTGGTCGGAACGGCGGTCGCGGCCAGCGGTTCGGTCGGCTATGTTGGTTTGATCGTTCCGCATCTCGTGCGGCTCGCGTTCGGCAGCGACAACCGTTTGGTCGTTCCGTTCTCGGCGGTCGCCGGAGCGGCGTTCGTCGTTTTGGCGGATACGACGGCGCGCACGCTGATCGCACCGCGCGAATTTCCGGTCGGCGCGATAACCGCTTTGATCGGTGCTCCGCTGTTCATTTATTTGCTGAGGCGTGCCGGATGAGCGAAAAACTGCTTGAATTGAAAGACATTTCGGTACGCTACGGCGGCCGCGAGATATTGCGCGATATATCTTTTGGGATCGACGCGGGTGAGATCGCCGTCCTGATCGGAGCGAACGGAGCCGGAAAAACGACGCTGTTGAAAACGGCGAACGGCGGTGTAAAACCCGCATCGGGCGAGGTTCTGCTGGACGGAAAACCGATAATAAAAATGCGACGGCGCGAGATCGCGAAAAGGGTCGCGGTCGTTGCACAAGAGAACGAAACGAAATTTCCGGTCAGCGTAGAGGAATTTGTTTTAGCCGGACGTTTTGCACATTCATCGGCATTCGGTTGGGAAACGGAAGAGGACGAACTCGCCGCGGTCCGCGAAATGAAAGCATGCGGATTGATGGAATTTCGAGGCCGATCGATGAACGAACTTTCGGGCGGCGAACGCCAGCGTGTTGTTCTGGCGCGTGCGCTTGCGGCGGAAACCGGGCTGTTGATGCTGGATGAACCGACCGCGAATCTTGATCTTTCGCATCAGGCATTGATGTTTCGCCTGATCCGCGAAAAATGCGAAACACGCGGTTTGGGTGCGCTTGTCATCACGCACGATCTGAATCTGGCGGCGGCATTTGCGGACAAGATAATTTTGGTAGGCGGCGGAAGGATGATCGCTTTGGGCAGACCGAGCGAGGTTCTTTCGGCCGAGAATTTACAAAGCGTTTACGGCATAGATGTGCTGATAGACGAAAATCCGTCGAACGGAAAGATCCGTGTAACGACGGTCTATAACTAATGGATGGCGAATATTAAAAGGGAAGTTCGGTGCGAATCCGACGCTGCCCCGCAACCGTGAACGAATGATCCGAAAGATCATTCAAAGCCGGGAACCTTTTATATTTGTTGGGCTAAAACCATTCTGCGTGGGGCAGAAAAAGGAAATGAAATGAAACCAATTTGTATATTATTTTTTACGATCTTATTATCAGCGGCGGTTTTTGGGCAGGACGCCGCGACAGGTATCAGCGGTATTGTCAGTGATTCTACCGGAAAGCCGATGGCGAATGTGAGCGTTCGGGTGATTGGCGAAACTCAGCCATCGAGCGTTTTTGAAACTTTTACAAACGACGACGGAAAGTATCGAATAGAAAATGTGATGCCCGGAATATTTACGGTGGAAGCCGGATTCACCGATGCGGATTCGATTACTCACACACAATCAATAAAAGTTCACCATTATTTGGGGAGCGAAACTAGAGCCGACCTTCAGCTTTCTTGGCCCGATGCGATACGTGAAAGCGTGAATGTTTCGGCGAACGCCGAACAGACCGAACAGGAAGTTTCGAAATCGGTTTCGCTCGTCGGCAGCCGCGAGATCGAAGCCCGGCAGGAAACGAATTTGACGGACGCTCTGCGAACAGTTCCGGGATTGCGGATACAGCAGCTTGGCGGTTTTGGCAGAACGGCAAATATAAAAACGCGCGGAATGAGAAATCAGGACACGGCTATCTTGATCGACGGCATACGCTTTCGCGATGCATCGGCGATCTGGGGTGATGCTTCGTCGTTCCTTTCGGATATGACGCTGACGGATACGGCCGCGGTCGAAGTGCTTCGCGGTTCGGGTTCGTCGCTTTACGGCACGAACGCCATCGGCGGAACGATCGATATTAGATCTGCGGCGGTGCGAAAAGGTTTTCACGGAAATGCATTTGCAGGGATCGGCGGTTTGGGAATGAACCGTTTTGGCGGCGGCATTTCTTTCGGCGGCGAACGATGGTCGCTCGGCGGCGGCATTTCGCGAAGTGCCGTTACAAAAGGCATTGACGGCGACGACGACGCGGATAACATAAGCTCACGCGGGCGTTTTGATGCAAAGCCATGGCGTGGTGCGAACGTTTCCGTGCGGCTGTATAACAGCAATTCGTTCGTGCGGCTCAATTCCGATCCGGACACATTCGGGGCTTTGCCGCCGACGAATGCGACGATCATCAGAGCCGACGAAGGTGTGAATTTTATTTCGGACACGGACGATCCGGACAACACGCAGCGTTCGAAATTTTTGAACGGACAGGTCGTTTTCGCCCAGAGATTTTCTGATAAATTGGCGTTCAATGCATTCTATTCGGGTGTGAAAACGAACCGAAAGAACATCAGCGGACCACTCGGCGTTGGGTTTCAAAGCGCATCGACGAGCTTTTTTGATGCGACGATAAATACATTCAACGGCGGCATAAATTGGACGCCGAATGGCATGCACCGCGTTACTGTGGGTTATGAATTCGAACGCGAAACATATGGCAACAAAGGACTTACGCCGAGCGGCACGGCTGATTATTTTGCGAACGCATCGCAGAATTCGAATACGTTATATGCACAGGATCTGATCAGTTTGCTGGACGGCAAGCTTCAGTTCACGGGCGGTTTTCGCGGTCAATTCTTTGGTTTGGGAACGCCCGGATTTAGTTTGCAGAACGCGCCGTATGCGGACATTTCGCCGGCAGATCCGGCAAGTGCGGTGACGTTCGACGGTTCGGCGGCTTATCTGATCTCAGCGATCGGGACGAAAATTCGCGTTCACGCCGGGAATGGTTATCGCGTGCCTTCGCTGTACGAACGCTTCGGAACTTTTTACAGCACGTTCGACGGCAACAGATTTGTGCCGATCGGCGCGCCTGATCTAAAGCCGGAACGTTCGGCGGCGTTCGACATCGGCGCGGACAAATATTTTTCGAAATGGAATTCGAAGCTTACGGCCGTATATTTTTATACGAAGCTCGACCGCACGATCGGTTATGGATTGCTTGATCAGCCTGATCCGTGGAGCCGCGATAATTTCGATTCGGGCGGCGGTTATCTGAACACGAAAGGCGGCATCGCACGCGGCGGCGAATTTAGCGGCGAAGTGCATCCGATGCGTTCGACCGACATTTTCGCGTCATACACATACACGAACAGCGATCAGCGCGAACCGCAGGTCGCGGGCAGCGGCGTTATAACCTCGCTCGGCATTCCGTCGAACCAATTCACCTTTGTCGCGACACAGCGCTACAAACAGTTTTGGGTAAATTTCGATCTGCTGGCGACGAGCGATTATCTGGCGCCGATCTTTAGCAATGCGACATTCAATTCGTACGTTTATCAATTCAAAGGAAACCGCAACGCCGATCTGACGGCCGGTTATCGTTTCGTTTTTGGCGAAGACAAATATTCGCTGACCGTTCACGGAAAGATCGAAAATATTTTCGGCAACGAATATTTCGAGAACGGATTTCGCACACAAGGCCAAACCGGAAGCATCGGATTGGCATTCGATTTTTAAAAACTTCAGCGAAATGGACTTGACAATTTCTAGAGTCTTATATAGGATTGTGTCCTCAGATTTTTGATTGGTTTTGTACGTGTTTTTGAGTGTTATGCATTAAGTTAGTCGCGGAGATTAGATTTTCGTGATTTACTGCAAAAAAGCGAAATAGCCATGTTTCTCTCAACAAAAATCAAAAATTTAGATAAGATTCAAAGAAATGATCTGTTTCCAGTCGTAAGCCCTTGAACTAGGCTTACGACTTTTTTGTTTTTTGCAACTTAAGGTTATTAAGTTAAACGTAAAGAATGCAAAAAACACTACAAAGCCACTGACGAATCGTGCAAAGTACGTTCATGACCTTTTTCCCACGACCCTTCAATAAAAACCACTAGGAGGAATATATGAAAGAAAGAATAGCGACAATTGCGCTATCTACCTTTGGCGTCATAGCGATTGCAATGAGTATTATTACAATATTGCCGAATTCTGTTTTAGCGAATATAAGCACTATAAGCGTACTCTGTCATGGCGGGCCACCCGTTAGTTGTTCTGGGCCAACATGTAGTGGTACAGACTTCGTTGGATGCCAGTGTTCCAACGGAACTAGCGCTTCCTGTCCGGGTTAACAGCCTCTAACGCCCCGGATGACTTTTTATTAAGGTTGTCCGGGCTTCCCACTCTTTCTAATTATGTTTTCGGAGACTTCCATGACAAATAAACTTCTATTTTCGATCACAGGCATTTTATTGGTTATGAATTGCCTTCTTATATTTCACAATAGGACCTTACAACATCAAATCGAAGAACTGAAACCAAAACAAATTGAGGTTGGAGAAAGACTTCCACCCTTTGTAACTAAGGATTTAGATGGAAATACTGTAGATATAACTTTAGCAGCAAAAAAGAAGATGGTGTTTTTATATTTTCAAAGTCATTGTGGTTTTTGCAAAAAGCAAATCCCTTACTGGAGCCAGTTAGTTTCTCAAATTGATAGATCCAAATATGACATCGTTGCTATTACGGCTGAGAATAATATGGATGACGTTAAAAAATTTGTGAACAATTATGAAGTTTCAGCGTGGAAGGTATTAAGTATTCGCGCTGAAGATGCAAACATCGCGAAACTGAATGCCACGCCAATAACGGTGGTGGCAGATGATAACGGAGTAGTTGAAAAGGCATGGGTTGGAATGTGGCGTGAATCAGAGCTAGACGATGCAAGGAAGTATTTTGCAATTGATTTTGTTGCTCAAACAAAATAAGTAGTAGAGCCTTTTTTTGATGCTGTTTGCAAAAAACAATCTTCGAATATTATTAGTTGGGATGATTTGTGGGTTTTTTCATCCTTCGCTTTTGGCACAAACTAGTTCCGCAACCGGTCGAATTGAAGTTACGATTCAGGATTATTTCAATGGTTTAATAAGAGACGCAACGGTCGAATTGTATTCCAATAATAAAAAGGTAACTGAACAGCGATCAGATTCTAACGGTATTGCTGTGTTTTCCAATATTCCAAAGGGACACTATAAATTAATTATAAAGGCAGTAGGTTTTGAAGATCTTATCGAGGAACAGATCAATGTTCAAAATAAGAAGGTGTTGATATCGGTTGTTCTGCAGGTGAGCTCGATTAAAAGTGATGTGGAGGTTGATGATGCGGCGGCTGATCTAACAAGTTTTGGTGCCACAAGGTCGTTGACGCAAACGGAAATCGATTCATTGCCTGAGGATCCTGAGGAATTAGCAGCAGCTTTGAAGAAAATAGCCGGTTTAACACCATCAGGAAAAGATTCTCAAATAAATGTAAATGGGTTCAATGACAGTCAACTTCCACCTAAAGAAGCGATAAGAAAGATAATCATCAATCAGGATTATTATTCGGCTAAATACGACACGGATTCCGGCGGCGGAATAGATATATTCACGAAAGCTGGTTCGGAGAAATTTTCCGGAACTGTGGGATTTGGATTTGGCGACTCTCGCTTAAATGCCACAAATGCCTTTTCCGGTCTCCGTGTTCCCTATTCACATCAGTATGGATGGACATTCTTACGAGGGCCGATAACTAAGAAATCATCTTTTTCATTGTATTTCAGGCCGGGAAGATCGACATCCGAAGCAGTGATAAACGCGAGAATTCTTAACCCATTGCTACAGCCGATCGATTACGACACTTCGATATCACAGCAAAGCAATTCGACGCGGGCTAATGCTCGGTTAGATTATGACATAACAGAAAAATTAAAACTGTATGCGAGTTTGGAATATGGGCGAACAAGATGGAAGAACTTCGGAGTTGGCGGGTTCGATCTCGAATCCATGGCGTATGACACATCGGAAGAGCCGGCGACTTTTCAAATCGCGAGTACTGCATTTCTAAACGGCGGCTTAACCAACCAGACCAGAGTTGAGTATAGAGCGTTGTCAAAAGACAACATTAGTAGAAACAACGGCGTGACCACGGTGGTGCAGGATGCTTTTACTGCCGGCGGAGCACAGAACAATAGCTTTACAAAAAGTCATAGATTCGAAGTTTCAAACGATACGATCTGGCAAAAGGATGGACATTCTTTTTACTTTGGTGGAAGGTTTAGATACGTTTCAATTAACGAAGATTCGACCAATAATTTTGGTGGGCGATACATCTTCAATGGGGCTGTTGCCCCTGAGCTTGACGAAAATGACCATCCGATCCTCGATGAAGATGGAGATATCGTTTTTACTTCGATCACGAGTCTTGAAAGTTACCGAAGGACGCGATTGTTCCTCTCATTGGGCTATTCGCCCGAGAGGGTCAGAGAATTGGGCGGTGGTGCCGTCCAGTTTTTAATGAATAACGGCGAACCGTATTCGCATATTGACCAAAGTGATGCGGCATTTTATTTTCAACACGGCTTTAATTTACGTAATGATCTTTTTATCAATTACGGATTGCGTTATGAGGTTCAGACAAACATTAAAGATCGTGCAAATTTTGCTCCAAGATTTGGCCTTATTTGGTCTCCAGAAGTTACACGTCAAACAAAATCGCCGCTTAGATCATGGCCAAAGATCAGTGCCGGCATAGGTATTTTTTATGAACGGGTAAATGAGGATCTGACACTCAGGGCATTGCAGTCGCGTTCGAAATTTCAATACCAAATAACCGATCCGATCATGCTGAATGCGTATCCGGAGATTCCTGAGCTTGACGATTCTCAGGAATTTAACCGATCAAGAGTTACTAAAGAATTGGACGGCGCATTAGCTAGTCCTTATCAAACCTTAGTGAGCGTAAATATTGAAAAAAGAATGCCTTTCGGATCGATGTTCGCCGTAAACCTTTCATATTCGCAAATGGATCGAGCTCTTTTGCTACGTAACGTCAACGCGCCGTTTGCAGGAGACTATCCACTTGGACAAGATTCCGGCATTGTGCTACAAACTCGTTCGCGGGGACAGGTAAAAAGTAAAACATTGTGGTTTCTTGCAAAATTTCCAAAGATCAAATTTACGGATCTGCAAATTATCTACACATATAAGACAAAAAAAGACAATCTCGTTTCAGGAAGTTCTTCGCCGAGCGACCCGTATGATTTTCATAATGAATTTAGCTATTCGGATGATGACGTTCGACATAATTTCATGGTCATTTTGGTAAATAGTCTGCCGTTTGGAATTCGCCTGACGAATGCGATCGAGGCACGTTCAGGCACACCTTTTAATATTACGACGGGTCGAGACACCAACGGAGATACTTTCTTTCTGGAGCGGCCGTCTATAGCATCTGATATGAGCAAACCCGGATTGATATATAGTTCACTTGGTGTTTTCGATCCGAATCCTTTGCCTGGAGACCGTATTATTGGGCGAAACTCCGGCCGCGGCCATGCATCATTTGGCATTGATACGATCATCAACAAGCAGTTCAAAATAGGTCACGGCAATGGAAATAATGTGCCGAAATATAGATTCTCTATCTCAACGAAAATTTCCAATCTGCTTAATATTGTCAATAAAAGCAATCCAGTCGGGAACCTTCTGTCACCGGATTTTCTAGAATCCAATTCATACCAACCAAGACGGGGATTTGTTACTACTTCACAACCGAGGAGTATTAGTTTTGATATGAATTTCCAGTTTTAAATAGGAGATATTTTATGAAAAAACAATATAGAACAATTAGCTTTCTGTTGATGGCATTATGTGCCGGAAGCATTTATGTTTCAGGCGAGATCCTTCGATCTGGAACTTTTCCAGATTCAAATACGGGAAAATGTACTCAAGAATGTCCTAATGGAAAAACAGTAGAATGCGAAGGAACTACGATGTCCACTATAGATGATCCGCAAAATCCCGGATGTATTTGTGATGGAAAAGAATACAGATGTTTTCCTAAAATGGAGGGCAACACAAACACAAACACAAACACAAACACAAACACGAATACAAACACGAATAATACAAACGCCAATTCAGATAAACAAAAAAAGAAGAACTAAAAGAAAAATAAGAAAAAAGACGAGAATCAGTTTTAATCTCTGTATATAAGACGTTCCTAGGATATCTATTCAGGTATTCTAGTTTTTGTTTACTATTCGCGTTCTAGGGTCTAAAATATGAATTATGACTATGGTTAAGATCGTGATCGGGGTCGTTGTTGCCGGTGTTCTTGGGGTGTCGGTTTCGGCGCAGACGAAGACGGTGACGAATGCGGATCTGGCGAAATTTGCGGAAAAGCGGATAAGCGCGGAACGTGAATACCGCGAAAATTACGAGCGTCCTGGGATGCCTTCGCCCGAGGAGCTGGAAAAGCAAAATGCGGACGAAGCCATTGAGCGAGAAGAGTTATCGCGGCGACTGCGTGCGGAAAGGCTTCAGCAGGAAGCGATAAATGCACAGCGCGAGGCTGCGGAAAGCGTTCGGCGTCCGCAGACATATTACATCGAAAATCCCGATCGGCCGTATTATTCCGGCTATCCGTATTTTTACGGCGGCGGCGCTTCATACGGCCGAAGGCCTGTTAGACGCGTAAATGATCCGGTCTTTAACCGTTTTCGCGGAAATCGGAACCGCAGCTATTATCCGTGGATGATAATCCGCACGCCGACCATCACACCAAATTTCGGCGGCTTTCCGCGAAGGCACTGATACGTCAGATGACCGCGGCTAAGAGTGTCCGCGTTCCGTTTTTCTTTTTATCGTTTCGCGGTTAAAATCGTTGTATGAAAAACGGTTGGGAAGCGGTCATCGGCATGGAGATCCATGCACAATTAGCAACGAACACAAAGATATTTTGCGGCTGTGCGGTGGAAACGGGCGGCGAACCGAATTCGAATACGTGTCCGACGTGTTTGGGTTTGCCCGGCGCTCTGCCGGTGCTGAACGCAAAGGTCATCGAACTGGGCGCTCGTGCGGCGTTGTCGCTTGGGCTTGAGGTTCAGGAAACATCGGTCTTTTCGCGAAAGAATTATTTTTATCCCGACCTGCCGAAAGGCTATCAGATATCGCAATATGACAAGCCTTTTTCGGCGAACGGCGAACTGACGATACTGACATCCGAACGCGACGAATCCGGCCGCGGTAGCGATTGGCAGCCGATGAAGATCCGTATCGAGCGGATGCATCTGGAAGAAGACGCCGGAAAGAATGTGCACGAAGGTTTACCCGATGTCGATAAATATTCCTATGTCGATCTGAACCGTGCCGGAACGCCGCTCGGCGAGATCGTTACCGCGCCGGATTTTCGCACGTCGTGGCAGGCATATGATTATGTCAATCATGTCCGCCGCGTTCTGCAATGGGTCGGCGCAAGCGACGCCGATATGGAAAAGGGAAACCTGCGGTGCGAAGCGAATGTTTCCGTGCGAAAGATCGGCGAAACGAAATTTAACAATAAGGCCGAATTGAAGAATCTGAATTCGGTGCGGTTCATGCAAAAGGCCATCGAATTTGAGATCGAACGCCAAATAGCGGCGCACGAAGCGGGCGAACCTGTGAACCAGGAAACACGTCTTTGGGACGAAAAGAACAACGTCACACGCGTTATGCGCTCGAAAGAGGACGCACACGATTACCGTTATTTTCCTGAACCCGATCTGCAGCCGCTGGTTGTCACGAGCGAATTCATCGAACGCGTAAAAAGCGAAATGCCGGAATTGCCGGACGCAATGCGCGACCGTTTTTCGGCGGAATACGGTCTTTCATTCGCCGATGCGTCGCAGCTTGTAACCGACAAGAGCCTGGCGAGATTTTATGAAGACACCGCAAAAGCTTCGGGCGATCCGCGTGTTTCGGCTAATTTTATTTTGTCCGAACTACTCCGCGAATTGAACAACGCCGGAAAGACCGCCGATGAAAGTCCGGTTTCCGCGGAACATTTGGCCGAGCTGATAAAAACGCTCGGAGCCGGAGATATCAACAATAATCAAGCGAAAGAGGTTCTGGTCGAAATGTTCGCAAGCGGCAAAACAGCCGCCGCAGTCATCGCCGAAAAAGGCTTCGAACAGATTTCGGATGTTTCAGCAATAGAAAAGATCGTTGACGAAATTATCGAAAAGAACGACAATCATGTCAAAGCTTATCAGGGCGGCAATGACAAGCTATTTGGGTTCTTTGTCGGACAGGTGATGAAGGCATCGCAAGGCAAAGCAAATCCTAAGGTCGTCAATGAGGTTCTGAAAGCGAAGCTTTAAGTTTACCAACTCTTTCCCCAAACTAAACTCTATGGTTCGTTCGGATGTGTTTTCGACCGAACATATTGATATTTACCACATCGGAGGGGAAAAAATGAAGACGATTCTAAGATTCATACTGCTAATACTTGCTCTATCAATGTCGGCTTCGGCTCAGATACGGCCGGCGCCGCGGGACGGCAATCCCCAGGTAAGACAACCTAGTGAGAATGTTAGGCAAAATCAGCGCGATCTAAGCCGCGAAGCTCAACGAAGAGCAGAGATGGATCGCCTAAATAAACTTGATAGAGAAAAAAATGAAGGTGGCGGCAAGATCCCAGATTGGATCAAAACAAAGATCACCGAAGAATATCGTTTTCCGAACGAAACTGAAATAAATGTGATCCGTCCGCTTCCTGAAGATATGGAAACCTATAAAGATTTCCTAAAAAGCACACGAACGGGAATAGTTCGGTTCGCAAACGTCGATGCTTGTAAAAATATTAAAGGCTGCACGGTGAATCCGATGCCGGGCAACGCTTCATCATTCTCTTTTCGGGTGGCGAATTACCGAACGCCGAGTATGTCCGATCTGATATTTAAGGATGGAGATTTTTCTGTCACAGGTGTTTTGGATCATGGATATCTGATATCGCTTGGCGACGTGAGTCTTGATCTGATAACGAACAAATACGACGCTCTTTCGCCCCTAAAAAAATTCAAACCATCGAAGAACATTAAGGATTTCAAAGAGGTCGAAAAAGAACTTTCTAAAAAACCCGAGATCCAAAAGGCAAATGGCGCGGTAAATAATACTTATGCGCTTCGTTCGGTGGCTTACAACGGAACGGCACTTCGTACGATCAGTAATTTTTCCTATAATGCTCTTGTATTTGACACGCGATCTGATGTTTTGGTCGTTTTTCGTGTGATCAGAAAGCATGACGACGGCAGTATGACGGTCTTATGGAAACTGATCGATAAGCATGATTCGCCAATGCTTAAATAGCCGCGGATAGATTTGATCGAATCTGCGTTATCTGGGTGATCTGCGGCCAAAGGAGCATAAATAATGGGAATTAGCGGAAAAGTTGCGATCGTGACCGGCGGGACGAAGGGCATTGGGTTCGCTGTTGCGGAGGCTTTGGTAAAAAGCGGAGCGAGTGTTTTTATCTGCGGGCGTAATAAAAGCGATCTGCGTCAGGCTTTGGAATGGCTTGGCAAACACGGAAATGTCGAAGGCGAGATCTGCGATGTTCGAAGCGAAGATCAGGTGCGGATGTTGATCGAAGAATGCGGGCGTAGGTTCGGCGGGCTCGATATTTTGGTGAACAACGCGGGTGTCGGTTTTATGTCGCAGACTGTGGAAGAAATGTCCGGCGACGAATTTCGCCAAACCTTGGAAACTAATCTATTCGGTGTTTTTTATGCTTGTCATTACGCTGTTCCTGTGATGAAGGAACGCGGCGGCGGATATATCATAAATATTTCATCGCTTGCCGGTCAGAACGCGCATCCGAAAATGGCCGCCTATAACGCATCTAAATTCGGGCTGAACGGATTTACCGAAGCCTTGATGCAGGAAGTTCGGCAGGACGACATAAAAGTAACCGCGATCTGTCCCGGCAGCGTCAACACATATTTTGGCGGCGATACGCCGAGCAACGAAAAGGCTTGGCAGATACAACCGAAAGATATCGCCGAACTCGTCATAGATCTGCTGAATATGCCGGCAAACGCTCTGCCCAGCAAGATCGAGATCCGGCCCAGCAAACCACCGAAAAAATAAAAACTATGAAAAAGCTCCTGATATTTCCAGTCGTTCTCCTGTGCATTGCGAATCTTTTTTCACAAACGCATAACGGCGATCTCAAAAAGGCCGATGAATTAAATAGAAAAGCCCTTCAGTTATTCTCGCAACAGAAATTCAAGGAAGCTCTCGAACCGGCAAGGGAGTCGTGCGCGTTGTATGAAAAGGCTGCCGGAAAGTATGACCTTCAGACAGCCAGAGTATTGACGAATATAGCGCAGATCTACCTAAAGCTGGACAAAAGGAAGGATGCGAAGAACGCATTCGAAGACGCCCTCGATGTGTATGAAAAGAATGATCCGCTAACTGCCGATCATCAGGGCAAATATGTTGGGCTTCTAGAAACTGTAGGACTGCTTGAAGCGGGTGATGATGAAGTGGGAAAAGGCGAGAGCAATCTTGAGCGAGCTATCGCCATTCGTGAAAAACTCAATGGGCCGGATTCGGAGGAACTGGCGGCTACATTATATGGTTTGGCTCGCGTTTATTTGATGAGCGGCAAGTATGAGGAAGCTCTGCCTGTCATGATGCGAAGCATCGATATAAGAACTGGTGATGATGGCAAAGTTCATGGTGCGCCGAGTGTAATGGAAATGTCTGCCGATTGTCTTCTGAGTAAGCTGGGAAAAGAAGATGAGCGAAAAACATTGAAACAGAGATTCGCGGATCGAAATGTGGTGGAACCGGCCGGCCCGAGAACACCTGAAGAGGTTAAACTTATTCAAGGCGGCGTTGTAAATGGAAAGGCTCTGAGTTTACCTGCACCGCGTTATTCGGCGACCGCCAGATCGAAAGGCGTCCGCGGCATGGTTAAGGTTAATGTTCTGATAAACGAAGCAGGGAAAGTTATTTTTGCCTGTGCTGTCGAAGGGCCGAGAGAACTGCATTATTCTTCTGAAATGGCTGCTTACGCATCAATGTTCTCGCCGACTACGTTGAAAGGACACCCGGTCAAGGTCTCCGGCGTCTTGAAGTACAATTATCTGCCATGATGGCAAAATAATTATGAATGAGCCAATCCAATGATCCTTTCCGCTGCGAAGTTCTTGATCATATCGGTCAATACTTTATCGTCATATGGTTTTGACAGATATTCATTGACGCCGATATCGATGGCCTTTTGGCGGTGTTTTTCGGCGGCACGCGAGGTTATCATTATTACTGGAATATGTGCGAAATCTTCGCTGCGTTTGAGCGAAGAGACAAATTCATAGCCGTCCATCCGCGGCATTTCCACGTCGGTCAAAATAACATCGGGAAGTTTTCGTGCGGTCTGCAGAAGTTCCAGTGCTTCCAGTCCGTCTTTGGCGGTCATCAAGTTCCAACCGGCATTTGCGATCACTTTTGATGTCATATGGCGAACGCTGGGGCTGTCATCAACGATCAAAACGCTGATCTCAAGCGGTCTTTCTGTGACGGCGGCCGTTAATGGAACGTTTGTAAACATTTTATTCATTAGTAGATATGGAAGATCTAAGATCGGGACAATGTCGCCGTTCGCGAGCATTGCCGCGCCTAAAAGGCCTTTTAAATTTTCGAGCGGCCTGCCTAGATTTTTGATGACGATCTCTTCGGATTTTATTATTTCGTCAACGGTCAGAGCACATGTTTTATCGGTCGTTTCGATCAGAAGTGTCGGAATATTTTCCGGTGATTCGTCATTGCCGAGCTGCATTCCGATATGATCGGCCAATGCCGTCACTTCATATTTTTCTTCGCCTATCGTAACCGATGAGGTGTTTTCCAATGTAAATATTTCGGCGGCGGTTATCTCGCTGATATTTCTTATCAGTTTCAACGGAATAGCGAACATTTGAGCCGAGGCTTTAACGAGCAGGACGTTCGTTACGGCCAAAGCAAGCGGCATGCGCAGCGTCAAACGCGTTCCGACCTGCGGTTCCGAACGGATCGAAACTGTTCCCTGATGGCTTTCCATGCTTTCTTTTACGATGCTCATTCCGACGCCGCGGCCGGCGCTCAGGCTTAGGCGTTCGGCGGTCGTCAGGCCGGGTAAAAAGACGAGTTCCGTTAGTTCGTCTTCGCTCATACGGTCGGCTTCGCCGCGTGTGATGGAACCATTGAGGACAGCTTTTTCCTTTAATGCGGATGTGATAATACCGCGTCCGTCATCTGATATCGACAAGGCAATGTGCGTCTCTTCATTCGAAACACGAAGGCGGATGACGCCTTTTTCAGGCTTGCCCAAAAGCCGCCGCGTGTCAGGAGCTTCGATGCCGTGCACGACGGCATTGCGGAGAACGTGAAGCAGCGGTTCGATAAGCGAATCGAGAACCTGTGTGTCGATCTCAAGCGATTCGTTCTCGATAATGATCTCTGCTTTTTTATTTTCTTCTTCGCAGGTGACGCGAACAGCCCGCTGCAGGCGTGTGGACATTGTGCCGAATTCGACCATTCGCATGCCCATAAGTTTTTCCCGCATTTCTTCGATCAAACGTCGCTGGCTTTCGAAAAGCGTTTCAAAATTTCCGCGGATCGAATCGAGTTCGCTGTTGATGGCAAATGTGTCGCTGGTCGTTTCGGCAAGTTCGCGTGTGCACTGATGAAAATCGGTATAGCGATCCATTTCGAGAGCGTCGAACTCATCAGCCTTGTCTGCAGAACGGCCAAAACCGAATCGCTGGGCGTCATAACCGCGTGCGGGTGTGCGGCTGAGCATTGAGGCTTCGTATTCAATCTCGAGTTTTGCATTTGTTGTCTGCAGCCGCCGCGTGCTGTTATGCAGTTCTTCGATCTGCTGTTCCAGATCGCTGAGCCGCTGTTCAAAGATCGAACGGCTGACGACCAGATCGCGAACGATACGCGAAAGTTCGTCAAGACGTTCAAGTGAGATGCGAACGATAGAACGCGGCTGGCGTATTTGCGAAGCCGGTTTATTTTCGGCGGCCGGAGCCGTAACGACTGTGCGGGCGATGGCTTTTTTGAGCGGTTTCGAGGTCAGATCCGCCATCATCTTATCAAAGCGTGTATATATCTCGGCCGTTTTTTGTGTTAGCTGCGGCGACGATTCGCCGTTCGTCATGGCATTCAAACAATCGGTGGAAGAGCGTAAAAGCTGAAAGATCTCGTCGTTTGAACTGATCTGATTTTCCGCAAGATGATCGAGCAGATCTTCGACGCGGTGGGCGAGTTCGGAAGGTTTTTTGAATCCGACAATGCCGGCGGCTCCTTTAAATGTGTGTGCGTTGCGGCGGATTTCCCACAGAGCATCCGTATTCGCCGGATCGGCGGCTATGGTTTCCAGGCTGATGCCGATGTTTCGCAAAAGGTCGTCGGCTTCCATGCGGAAAACCTCGAGCATTTCTTCGTCTATCTCAAAACCGTCTTCATCTCCATCAGCGTTCTCAGGTTCGTCTGATGCGGTTATTGACCGCAAAAGATCGAATGATTCATCGACAAATTCGCCGACATCCATAGTAGATGTATCCGAACTCATGCGTATCTGTACTAGCTGAGATTCCATTCGGGCGATGATATCCAGCAAATATCCGGAAATATTGACCGGTATCGGTTCTGTCGAAGAAATTGCATCGCTGATCAGATCTTCAATGATCGCGGCCGAATTTTCTATATCAGTCAAATTATATTCGGCTGCACCGCGTTTTGCGGCTTTGACCAGCCGAAGCGGATGTTCGAGTTCGCTTGGCGAACTTGAGCCGCGCGAATAAACGAGTATCGCACTGCGGATGCCCGGCAGGTCGCGTTCGGCGTTGGCAATGAAAAGTTTTAGGTTATTTGCGTCCATGAGATCTGAGGGTTAGTTCAGGAATTGGCCGGAGCCGGCCGGACGGACTTTCGAAGGAACTAGATCGTCCGGCAGTTTGAAAGGCGAGATGGAACTGCGTAATTCATCAGCGAGCTGAACGAGCGTGCGAACCGAACCGGCGGCGCGTTCGGAACCTGTTTGCACGAGTTCTGTAACTTCCGAAATGGACGACATCGCGCTGGAGATGTCTTCGGAGCTTTTGACCTGGAATTTTGCGGATTCGGAAATGGAACGCAAAAGTCCGTCGAGTTTGGCGGAGATCTCTTCGATCTCGATAAGCGAACGCCCGGCTTTGTCGGCCAGAGCCGAACCGACGCTTACTTCGCGAATGGTTTCTTCCATTGAAGCGACAACGTCCTGAGTTTCGGTGTTGATGGTTTGTGTCACTTCGGCGATCTGCTGAGTTAATTTTACGGAGCGTTCGGCAAGGCGTTCGACCTCTTCGGCAACAACGGCAAAGCCGTCTCCCGGTTTTCCGGCGGCTGATGCCTGGAGCGAAGCGTTGAGTGCGAGCAAACTCGTTCGATCTGAAAGATCGTCGATCAGGCCAACGATCTGGCTGATCTCCTGCGAACGTTCGCCGAGACGTTTGATGCGTTTTGCCGTTTCCTGCACCTGTTGGCGGATCGAATTCATCGCGTCGATATTATCGCAGGCGGCCTGCGTACCGGAGCGCGCATAATCGAGCGAAGTTGCCGCGACCTGAGCGGAAAGCGAGGCATTTTCAGAAACTTCGTGTATTTGGATCGCCATATTTGCGATCGAAGCTTTTGTGCGCGAGATCTGCGAAGCTTGTGCGACGCTTCCTTTTTCGAGCTGTTCGGTCGTATCGCTGATGGCGGTCGCGGATGCTCCGACCTGTTGGCCGACGTCTTTGATCTGGCGTATCAGCGAACGCAGATTTCGCGTCATCGAATTAAATGCATCGGCGATCGGTCCGGTTATTTCGGTGCCGACCTCTGCCTGAACGGTCAGGTCTCCGGAAGAAACTTCGGACACTTCATCGAGAAGCTTCATCACGGATTGATGCAGACGAAAACGGCTTTCCTGAGATTGGACGACCGTTCCGAGAGCTTCGGACATATCCTGAAATGCAAGGCCGAGCACATCCATATCCGAACGCACGCGGATCTTGCTGCTGAGGTCGCCATTAACTATTTTTCGTGTGTCTTCGGCTTTTTCTTCAAAATATAACGAGATATTCCTCAACGAATCGAGCAATTCGGTTTCGGCGGGTCCGTCAAAAGTTTCGCCGACCGAAAGGCTGTGAGCGATCTCGGCCGCTTCGGCAAGTTCGCGGTTAAGGCGAAAATGAGAAACATTCGCGGCTGCAAGAGCCGAAAGAGAAAGCACGGAGCCGACGAACGAGATCAAAATACCGGCGAAACTATTCGCTACGGCACCGATGCCGAAAGCCAAAAGCAAAACGATACCAAGCACCAAAAGTATTCCGCCGATCAGCGAAAATACTCTTATCATCAAGTTCCAAATAGGATTTTGCATGGTTTGAAATTACAGTTCCAGTTCGCCGCCGGCGGACATATTATCGTTCGGCCGATAGTTCGCGGCCGGCATTGAAGCTTCGCCGGATCGAGTTTCCTGCGGAAGTTTCAGCTTTAGATCTGACAACGCCGCAGCGAGGTCTTCGAAGGACGAATTCAGATTTTCCAGATTCGTTTCGCATTCGTGGAGAGTTATCGAGGTTTGGCCGGCTTCGGCGGTTGTCGCGGTAAACATTTGCAGAGCGTTCTCGCGTTCGTTGGCCTGATCGGCGGATGAAGCGGCGATCTTTGAACGCAGATTTTCGATGCGTTCGAAGATGCGTAGAAGGTCGGTGTGCGAATCTCCGTCGCGGATCGTGCGGACGGAAATTTCCGAAGCTTCGGAAACGGCGTCGTTCAGACATGACATTGCCGAATCGATCTCCGCTCTAAGCGTTTTGTTCAATTCGGAGATCTCACGGTTGATGCCTTCGGCACGAACGGCTAAAAAGTCGATGCCGTCAATTACCGAAGAACCGCGGCGATCGATATTCGTCATATCGGAACGTTGGATCGAAGCATTGAGCGAAATAAGATTTGAACGACGCGAAAGATCTTCGGCGGTTTTTGCCGCTTGTTCTATCCGTGCAGAATGATCGGAAAGCTTGCGAAGCCTTTTTACGGCGTCGGTGATCTGTTTGCGAAGACTGTTTACGGAATTGAGATTTTCACGCTGCGGTTCGACGCCTTTGGCTGCGGCTTGAGTCTTATTGATCGTGGTTACGATCGTGCCGAGTTCCTCAACGATGCTTTGCAGGCTGTTGGGATATTCGCGGAAAGCGCTTGCCAGCCGGTTGATCTTGGCGGCACGCGATTCATGTTGATCGACAACGGCCGCGATGGTTTCTTTTGCTTCGGCTGCCGATGTTTTTGCGACGGAAGCATGCTGGCGAATATGCGTCACCATCAAGTTCAAACGGTGTGAAAGAAAATTAACTGTTTCGGCAAATTCTTTTACCGGAGCGGATCCGGTTTGCAGCATTACGCTGAGGTCGCCGTCGCGAACCTCGGCAAGACCGGAACGAAGCTGGTCGAGAGAGGCATGGAGTTCGTTGAGTTCGTTCTTGGCGTCGATGGAATCTGTGACCTTTGCAACAAGTTTTTGAAAAGAAACGCTCAAACGGTCTGATGATTGGAGCGGCGTCAAAGCGATATCGGTTTTTCCGTTCGCGACGCTGTCCATCATATTTATCAGGTTTTGAAGCTGATTGCTGTTGCGGCTTAGAGTTGCCAAAAGTTCATCGGTCTCATTCGAACCGGTCGTTTTCGGCATTGAAGCGATCGGGCTACGTTCGAGGCTTTTGGCCAAAAGGCTGAGTTTTTCTATCGGCCGCAGTATCTCGTTCGAAAGCCACCAGCCGAAAACCATCATTATAAATGCCACGAACATGAACGGGATCAGAACCGGCAAAAATGAATCGCTCAGAAAATTCGATGTGACAAAATAAACACCGACACCGACGATGCAGTTAAGAACAGCGAGACCGCTGACGGCGAGCCATATTTTGCCCTTGAGCGAATTGAGCAGGAAATCGGTCGATTGGGTAGCCATAGTCGGGGGTGAAATTTTTCTAAGTTAACAAGATCTGTAATTTTTCGGTGTTGATAATGCCGAGTTTTCCGGCATCCGTTTCGGCGGAAGCAATGACGATATCGTCGTCATCTTCCAAGGGTTCCGCATCGGCGGAAACTATCTCGAACATCCTGTCAACAAAAAAACCGATCCGCGTTTCTTTACTGTTTGATGGATTGAGAAGAACGAGTTTCATTCGAGCGGCCGGATCAGGCGGCGTTTCGCCGATAGCAGTTCGCAGATCTACGACCGCAAATATCTCGTCGCGAACACCTATTATGCCAAGCAAACCCGATGGAGAATGCGGCAGCGGAGTTAATTCGATCGGTCGGGAAACTTCGGCCACTTTTTCGGCAGCAACACCGTAAAGGCCGGAACCGAGATGAAATGCGACAAATTTTTGCGAGCTGCCGGGATCGTTCTGCAATTCGATCTCCGGCAGTTCATCGCCGATCTCCGGCATTGATTCAACTAAAGCTGCTTCAAACATTAATCTTCGAGTTTCAGATAAGTTTCGATCGCTTTCATCAACGTTTCAGGCCCGAAAGGCTTTGTTATATAGCCGCTTGTGCCGGCCATGCGGCCGCGGACCTTATCAAAAAAGCCGTCTTTACCGGAGATCATTACGACCGGAACATCCTTTGTTTCGTCGTTCGTTCTGATCAATTTGCAGACCTGATAACCATCCATTCGCGGCATATTTATATCAAGCAGGATCAGATCGGGAACCATAGATGAAAGCTGGCCCATTGCCTGAACGCCGTCCTCGGCGCAAAAGACCGAATGGCCGCATTTTTCGAGCTTACCGGAAATAAGCTTGCGAACCGTCGGGCTGTCATCGACAACAAGTATCGATTTTCCTTTTGGTTTTGAAACATCGGATTCTTCCTGTTTGCGTATCTCGCCAAGACGTATATGAAGAGCATTGACCTGGCCTTGTAGAACCACATTGTTCGGATTGAGCTGAGCTGCGAGCAGAAGGCAATCATATCCGAACTGGAAATTTCTTAGGTTAAGATGGCCGATACCAAGCACGCTCAATTCTTTTTCATCGAACTCACGTTCGCCGCGTTCGCGTTCCATTTTTTCGACGGCTGTGCGAACCATAACTTTATCGGCATGCTGATTTGCAAGCAGCATTTCAAGATCGGAAAGCGTAAGCATTGCCATGCATGTCTGACAAACAAAGGCCTGCGGATCGTTCTTCGACGAACAGAACGGACACGTTCTGCTCTGAGCTTCGGCGGCGATCGAATCCAGATGCATAATACGTGTTTTGAACACGTCCTCCGCGCTTCCGTTATCGAGAGCTTCGAGCATACCGGCCGGCATCGGAATGCCTTCGTCATCTGCGATCCTTGCTTCGAAGATCTGATCTTCATTTTCAAGACTCGCCATCAGATCGGTATATTCCGAAGACAGCATCGGCGGTTCGGACGATTCGAAAGAAACCGAAGATTCGACGGCATTTACCTCAACGACGGTTTCGGCATCGACCGAGGCTGCTGCTTCGCCGAATGTTTCATGAACCGGCGAAGGAATAGAAGTATCAAAAGATTCTTCTTCTTCGAATGTTTCCGCGGGTTCTTCGTAGTAATAGAAAGCTTCTTCGGGAGCCGAAAGATCCTGAACGGGTTCGGCAAAATGTTCCTCAGCGGCTTCTTCTTCTACCATTTCAGGAGCGGCGGAAATGAATATTTGTTCGCTTATGTTCTCCGGATACTGCACCGGTTCTTGGTCAGCTTCGTGAGATGCGAAGCGAACTTCTTCGGTCGTATAAAGCTCGTCGTCGGCATCCAATTCGGCTGAAAGCTCTTCTGTTTCCTCAACCTCGCCATCGACCTTCAAATAAGAAGCTTCGACCGGAAAGATCAGTTCCTGAGTCGGCGATCTGTGCGAACTGTCCTCTTCCAATATTTCGCCTTCTGATCTTTCGTCGGCCAAAAACTGCATTTCGGCGACGGATCCGAAAGGTTCCTCGACATTATCTTCGGCAACATTTTCAACTTCGTCTTCGACAACGGCGGCTTGTGCGGCAACAGTTTCCATCACTTCGTCTTCTTCTACGATCGCGGGAGCAACGCTCGCCATGATAGATCTAAGTGATTCGAGGCTCATCATAGCGGTCGTATTTTTTGGATTGATACCGAGAACCATTTCGAATGAATGTATCTTTTCTTCAAAATTATCCGCAAAATGCGAACTGAGCATCCATGCTTCTTCCGATTCGGGCATTTCTTCCAAGATCGCTTTCAGCATCGATTTCGCTTCGTCGATACGGCCATCGACAGCGGCGGCTTGAGCTTCGTGAAGTAGTGCTTTTGTCGTGTCCTTACGTGCGGAAGCGAGGCGTTCGGTCGCTGTTGCGTTCTCCGGATCGATACTTAGAACTTTTTCGAGATAATTTATTTTGCCGTCGGTGGAATCAGCTAATGATGCCATCCAGAGCCAGGCGGCGACATTTTCTTCGTCATAAGCCAAAGCCTGTGTGAAGCATTGCATCGCGAATTCGGAATTGTTTTCCTCAAAGGCATCGCTGCCGCGCTGAACAAATGTTTTGGCAAGCAGCGTTTTTGTCGCGGCCGCCCATTCGAGAGCGCGTTCATTTTCCGGATTGATCTCAAGCACACGGCTGAGAAAGGCCAAGAGCTCTTCGGGAAATTCGCTGATCGAGGCAAGCCAGAGCCAAGCGTTCTCGTTTTTGGGATCGAGTTCGGTAACGCGAAGCAGGGAAACGCGAGCCACTTGGCGGTTGCCGGAATTAGCGGCTTTTATTCCGTCGCGAAGCACCTGTCGAATTTCCAATGCATTGTCAGCTGTTTCGGGTACGGATTTTTCAACGAACGGAATGGTTGTTGGGTTTTGATCGAGTTCTAATCTCATAAACTTAGTATTTTGCGAGGTTTTCGTGTAAGTTTCGTATTGGATCTAAGAGCGGGAAACGGGTTCCTAACGTACTTCACCCGTATTCGGCGTAAATCATATTGCAAAAGCAATGCCACGCGGTATTTCAACCGCAGGATATTGTTAAAGCGTTCTAAAGTGCCTAAAATAAAGGGTGATATTGATGTATTGAGTTTTTGCAGATCGCTTTTGAGAATGGTTGATAGTGCCAAAAAGTGACAAATTACGTCACAATACATTGACAAAAAAACGTAAATTCACAGCATAAAAATGTCGAAAAATAGTACGAAGATCGATAGGAAATTTGACGGAATCGTCATCGGCGGCGGCCCGGCCGGAATGTCCGCGGCGATGTGGTTCGCCGATCTCGGAATGTCTGTTTGCATCATCGAAAAAGAAGCCGAATTGGGCGGATTGATGCTCAGCATTTTTGCTCCGGTCACAAATTATCCGGGCGTTCGAACAGAAAATGGCCGTGAAATGCGTGACCTTTTTGCCGCACAGTTAAGCCAAGATATCGAGATAAAATTTTCGGCCGATGTGAGATCGATCAACACGGATGAGAATTTTGTTGAATGTTCGGATGAAAATATCGGATTCGGGGCTTTGATCTATGCCGCCGGAGTTCGCCGACGAATGCTGCCGGCTGTAAAAGATTTTACCGGATCAGGTGTTTTGATCAGCGGTTCGGGCGAGAAAAGGACCGTCGAAGGACAGCGTGTGGTGATCGTCGGCGGCGGCGACGCGGCGCTTGAGAATGCTATGATATTGGGTGAATATGCAAAGACCGTTATCGTCGTTCACCGCGGCGGGGAATTTTCGGCTCGAACGAAATTTGTCGAAAAAGCCGCCTCACTGCCGAACGTAACTTTTTTAATGCGGCATGAGATCGTCAGGCTGAACGGCAGCGCCAAACTCGGATCCGTCACAGCAAAAAGCCGCGTGGACAACGCGGAAAAGATCATCGAAACCGACCGCATTCTGGTTCGTATCGGCACCGAACCGAACAGCGAACTTCTGCAAGGCATCGTCGAACTAGACGCCGCCGGTTTTATCAAAACCGACATAACCGGCGCGACCAATATCAAAAATATCTACGCCGCCGGCGATGTCGCAAACCCAACTTCCCCAACCATCATATCCTCCGCCGGAACAGCCGCCGCCGCCGCCAAAGCAATTTTCAGTAGCTCGAAAAAACATCGTTGACAGAACGAATTTTGTTTTCCAGGATTTAGCGGGCGGCGAAGGAGTCGTCGCCGGTGGTTTGGATAAGGTGGCGTGTGTCGTTGAGGGAAAGGACGCGGATGTTGTTGCGGCCGCGGACCTCAAAGCGGTTGATGCCGCAATTTGATGTAACGAGCCAAGGGGTTTGTTTGGTTGTGCGGTGGATGGCGCCCATTAGATGGAGCGTCATAAAACAGATGGCTCCGGTGTGCGAAAAAATGGCGACCTTTTCGCCCTGATGACGGCGGAGAATTTCCCACAGAACGCCGCTGGTTCGGCGAAGAAGCTGACGATAGCTTTCGCCGTTTGTGATGACATGATGCACGTTGCGGTTTACGAGTGCGTAATAATCTTTTGGAAATTGGCGTTTCGATTCGTCGAAAGTAAGGCCTTCGAGTACGCCGACATGACGTTCGCGAAATGCGGAATCTTCATTGATCGGAGCGTTTATAAGATCGGCGAGCGGCTGTGCGGTTTGAACCGCGCGGAGCAGGTCGCTGGAATAGATAGCGGAGATGCCTTCTTTTTTGAGAGCTTCTCCCGTTAGTTTCGCCTGCTTTTCACCGAGCTTCGAAAGCGGCGTCGGCCCATGTCCGCCAAAACGGCCTTCGGCGTTTCCGGCTGATTGGCCGTGTCGAACAAGATATAAACGGGTAATGGGCATTATTTAGGATTCTGCGGGTCGGACTCCGAATCAATTTCAGCGATCATTTTCTGGACGACCAGTTCAAGTTCCGAAAGCTTATTTTGTGTAATATCCCATACAACATCGAGATTGATTTTAAAATAATGATGGGTAATAATGTCACGAAATCGGGCAATTTTTTTCCAGTTTATTTGAGGTTTTGACGAGCGAAGTTCTGCCGGTAAATTCTTAACTGCTTCACCTATGATCTCAAGGTTTCGTACTACAGCATCCACAGTCTTGGGATCTTTCGCGAAATCTTCAAACGACCGAGTTCCGATGTAAGCGACAATTTTCTTACTAGATTCCAAAATATCTACTAAGTAGAGTTTAGAATACTTGGACATACACAGTCTCCGCTAAAATTTTATTTCGGATCACCGGCTTTATCGTGTCCTTCATAACCAAGTCAACTTTTCGATCGAACAAACCTTCAAGAAAAAAAAGAAGGTCCATATAAGCGTCGAATGTTTCATATTCCAGATCTACGAGTACATCAACATCACTTTTCTCGGTTTGCTCATTTCTGGCAAATGAACCAAAAACACCAAGCTCGCGAACGCCGAAACTTTTAATGGTCTCGCGTTCGTTTTCGAGTATCTTAATGATGTCACCTTGTGATCCCATATTAAAAATCTAATCGCAAACGAACAAATTTGCAATTTAGATTCCTGTTGACGCCGATTCCGCTTTGAGCTTTTCGGTTTGGTAATGCGTTCGAAGAGCTTCGATGAATTCGCCCAACTGGCCTTCCATAACGAGGTCGAGTTGGTGGACGGTCATGCCGATGCGGTGATCGGTCACGCGATTTTCCTTGAAATTATAAGTACGGATCTTTTCGCTGCGGTCGCCGCTGCCGACCATCGATTTTCGTTCGGCAGAAAGAGCGTCGTGCTGTTTTTGCTCCTCCATTTCCTGAAGCCGCGCACGCAGAACGCGCATTGCTTTTTCGCGGTTCTTGATCTGCGATTTTTCGTCCTGCATGGAAACGACAAGTCCGGTCGGCAAATGTGTGATGCGGACGGCCGAATATGTCGTATTGACGGATTGTCCGCCCGGACCGGACGAACAGAAAGTGTCGATGCGCAGATCGTTCTGATTTATTTGGATATCGACCTCTTCGGCTTCGGGCAGAACAGCGACCGTAATTGCCGAAGTATGTATGCGTCCGCTTGTTTCGGTTTGCGGCACACGCTGAACGCGGTGAACACCGGATTCATACCGCATTTTCGAATAAACGCTGTCGCCTTCTATCATCGCAATGGCTTCTTTGATACCGCCGACACCGGTATCGGCCATTTCCATTATCTCCATTTTCCAGCCTTGCGTTTCGGCATACCGCGTGTACATACGCAAAATATCGCCGGCAAAAAGCGTGGCTTCGTCGCCGCCGGTTCCGGCTCTGATCTCGAGTATTACGTTCTTTTCGTCGTTCGGATCTTTGGGCAAAAGAAGCATCTTCATCTCTTCTTCTGCCTGCGGAAGTTTTGCTTCGATCTCGTCGGCTTCGGCCTGTGCCATCTCGCGCATCTCGTCGTCATCGGCAAGATCGATCATTTCTTTTGCGCCTTCCAGGCCTTCGCTCATTTTCTTGATCTCGCGATATTTTTCGACTATCTCGCCCAGCGAACGATGCTGTTTCATCAATTTCGCGTAAGCGGACATATCGTCCATAAACTCCGGCGAAGATATCTGAGCGGTCAGTTCTTCGTAGCTTTTTTCGATCTGTGCAAGTTTCTCAAACATTAGTTGGTAATTGTGAACGGTAAATGACGAATGGTAAATGTTAATTTCTTAATTCATCATTATCACGTCGCGGGTTCGAGTTTCAGCGATTCGTCCAATGCTTTTATTGCGACCTCAAGCTGTTCGTTATCAGGTTCCTGCGTTGTTATATTTTGAAGCCAAAGTCCGGGTTTGGTCATTACTTTGAATATCGCACTGCTTTCTTTTTTCGCGGCGTAGCGGATGATCTCGTAAGAAAGTCCGGCGACCAGCGGCATTAAAGCGATCCGCACGACGAGGTTCATCCACATCGCGTCAAATTTTATGACAGAAAAAAGCACGATCGCGACAAGCATAACAACCATCAGAAATGAAGTTCCGCAACGCGGATGCTGGCGTCGCTGAAGCGTTGCATTGTCCGGTGTCAGATCCAAGCCCTTTTCCCAGGTGAACACTGTTTTGTGCTCGGCTCCGTGGTATTCGAAAACGCGGCGAATGTCCTTTAAGTAAGACATCGTAAAGATCATAATAACGAAAAATACCATTCGCACGAGTCCGTCGATCAGGTTAAAAGCGATCCACGAATGCGGTTTGATCTCCCAAATATACGCTTTGAAAGTTTCCCAGGCGCCTGCGTCGGCAAGCAGAACCGGAGCGTCCGCCCAACCAAGAGCTATGAACGCGGCGTTCGTCAGCAAAAGCGGAGCGACGATGAAAAGCAGGATATTAAAACCGAGAGCAAATATGATCGAACCTACCGCACCGGCAGATTGAGCCGCTTTTTTTGCCGGTTTCTTTTCTTCCGGCATTGTTACTTTCACCGGTGCTTTTGTGAAGTTTTCGTCAATTGTGCCTTCGGCCGGAACAGCCTGCAGTTCTATTGCGGCCTCTTTTGTTAATTCTTCTTGAGCAGCGAGGTCGTCCTCATAGACCTTTGCGGAAAAATTCAGAGCCTTTACGCCCAACGCCATAGATTGGATAAGTGTCGCACCGCCGCGAAGCACCGGCAGATTAAGCCATTTATATTTATCGCTCCATTTCGGCAGAGCTTCGGCTGTCGTGACGATCGTTCCGTCAGACCTGCGGCAAGCGATGGCATATGCCGACGGCGTCCGCATCATTACGCCTTCCATAACGGCTTGGCCGCCGACTATTAGGTCGCGTTCCACTGCAAAAAGCGTGTGGATGAATCTCAATTTTCTGACCGATGACTTTTTCATATATTCCTATATTAATTGACGCCGGGATGGCCTTTCTTGTTGCCTTTGTTATGCTCTTCGTCAAATTTTACAATGCTGAATTCGCCGTTGCTTTCAAGGCGGCATTCTTTTACATCGGAAAAATTCTCGATGCCCTGCAGCCGAAGTTGGCCTTTTAATTCGTCTTCCGTGATCATTTGCCGTTCCAGTTCAAGGCGTTTCACGAGGCCGTTCTTTATAAGAACCACCGGAACCGGTTCGAGCAATCGTCCCAGTGTTTTCGAGCTGAAGCCGAGCCAATCGATAACATAATCCCAAAATATTATAGTGCCGATCAAAATTCCCGCTTCCGTAATGGATTTTGTGTCGCCGGCCATTCCATTTTGGGCGGCATCGGCTATGACCACAATAAAAAGCAGATCGGCGATGCCGAGCGAACCGGATTGACGCCGGAAAACCCGCAGCAGCGTAAACATTCCCAGATACATTATCGTGCCGCGGATAACGGGCTCGAGAACGGATCCTTTTAGGGCGAACATCGAATGCCAATCAAGGTCGAACATCGTGTTATTTGAGAATGCAAGAACGCCGGTCTTTTGTTTTGCCTAAAGCCGCCGCGATCAAAAGATACACGTACCGCTTTCGGCGCTCAAAAGAGCCGGCGTCGATCTATTAGCTAATATTGGTTAAATATTAGTGCCAATATATTATTTCTGGCTCGCTCCGGCACGGGCATAACGCTTGTTAAAGCGATCGACGCGTCCGGCCGTATCGACCAATTTCTGTTTGCCCGTAAAGAACGGATGGCATTCGGAACAAATTTCGACGTGAAGGTCTTCGCCAAGCGTCGAACGTGTTTTGAATGTATGTCCGCAAGCACAGACAACGTTTATTTCTTCGTAATTCGGATGAATTTCTTGTTTCATTGCTTTTCCTATCCTTAAAAAATGCCTATAAAGACAATCTCTAATTATAAAGCGGACGGTATGTTTACGTCAAGGCTTCGTGCCCGCAAGAAAAGTATTGACCTGTATCGGGCATTGTCGTAAACTTTCTTGCTCAAACTATATTTGAGGCCGGAAAAACCATTGTTCGACAAACATTTTTATGTCAAGAAAATCACTGATCTCTTTTATGATCGCCGCATTATTCGTAATGATCTCGGCACAGTTTGCATCTGCTCAAATGGCCGGAAAAACTACGGCTTTGAAAACCTTCACGCTTTCTGACGGCAGGTTCAGCATCGATCTGCCTGGCGAACCGACTCACGAAACCGAAACGAAAGATGGCGTGACAACAAACACATATACGTTTGAAGATGAGGACAATATTTTCTCAGTTGTGGAAATGACAGCTCCGGGAATAGAAAAGCTGTTGGCGGAATCACCAACGATGCTTCAGGCTTTATCTAATAGCTTTTTTACAGGAATAATCGAAGAATCGAATAAAACCAGCGAGGTCGAAGGCTCGTTGGAAGAGGTACGGTCGATCACTCATAAAGGCATGGACGGCAAGGAGTTGAACGTGACGATATCCGGGTTTCCTGTAAAGGCTCGGGTTCTGGCAGCAAAGAACGCTGTATATATGTTCACGTTTTTTGAAGGAGAAGTTGTGGAGGCGGATCTGATCGATAAGATCCTAGGCTCTTTTAAGGTCAATGAACCAAAGATAACCGCCAAATAATTATTTCGATAAAAGCGTTTCGAGCCGATGTTCCGAAATGCCGAAAGTTTCCTTGATCGCCGTGATCTGTTCGGCCGCATCATTTGCGGTTCTATCCGAACGGACAGCGGCGATCATATTATTTTTCGGCGTGTGTTCGGTCGGGACAAATTCGAAAACCTTTGTCGAATAGCCGCTTTTTTCGAGTAAGAGCGCGCGAAGCCCGTCGGTCAAAGTTTCGGCGGTTCGTTCGAGCAAAGTGCCGTGTTTCAAAACTCCTTTTAAGATATCCGGCGGTGTTAATTGTGTTCGGATCTGTTTGTGACAGCACGGCGAAGCGACTATGATCTTTGCTTCGGCCTTTATGCCTTTGTATAAAGCGTCATCCGTCGCCGTATCGCAAGCGTGAAGAGCAATGACAATATCGGCATTCGATATTTCCTGATCGGCAATGTTTCCGACAATAAAATTCAGCCCGTTATATCCGCCGTCCTTTGCGATCTTGTTACAAAGATCGACGATGTCCTTTCGGGCTTCGATGCCGGTCACAGTTAATTCGGCATTTTCGCCGAGTGAATTTCTAAAATGTTCGAACACGGCGAAGGTCAAATATCCTTTGCCCGAACCCATATCCACAATGTGTAATTTACGCTGATCTTTTAGCTGCGATCTTTCGACAAGGTCGCCGATTATTTCGACAAATTTATTTATCTGCTTCCATTTTCCGCGTTGGCCGGTACGTATTTCGCCGGCGGCTGTGGTTATGCCGAGAGCTTTCAGATAGAACGCCGTCTGATCGACGCTGTAATGTTTTTCGCGGTCGTGAGCGGTATTTTGTTCATTTGGGAACGCGGGTTCTTTTGAAACGAGTCGCGAATTACGCTTGCCGATCGTTAACTGGTAGTCGGCTTCTGTCGTAAAAAGGTCTCCGCTGCGAAAGCCCGCGTCGAGCATTTCTGCGAGTGTTTTGAGAGCTTCGCCGATGTTCTGATTTTTTGCAACGTCGCGCGTTCTATATCGATAGAGTAATTGGAGCATAGCGCCTTTGCGCGTTTCGATCTCGCGGACGAGTATCTTTTGCAGATGTTCCTCGTTGCCTCTATAATTGCCTAAAGTCAGCTTAACAAAGGTTCTTTCCGTAAGGCTTTTGCGCAAATGTTCTATAAACTGTTCGATATTTTCGGCTGACATAATTTAGTTTATTCTACCGCAGGCCGAACGATTATTTGAGGTTAAAATGGAAACTATCGAAAAGGCGGATTTTTTAAGGAACATTTTTCTGATATTGCGGGAAACTTTCGAAGGTTCCGCCGAAGGCGAGCCGAGCGCATATCTCGACCGCGGCGTCGGCTTTTTGACCACGATCAGAAATGTGGATTCCGAAAGAGCATCGCGGTTCGTGAACGGAACGACCATCGCGGCTCATACCGAACACGCGAAATTTTATTTGGATCGATTGGTCGAATTCCTCAACGGACGTACCGAAAAAGTGAATTGGGACGACAGTTGGCTGATCGAAACGGTCAATGAAACGGAATGGAATGCGCTGAGAGAAACGGTCAACAGAACTTATGACAATATCCTTCGCTGTTTGGCCGACATCGATGCATGGGATCAGGACAACATCGGCGAAGCCGTCGCGATGATCGCGCACACGGCATATCATCTAGGCGCGGTCAGGCAGATCGCGAAAACCGAAAACAAATGAAGAATTTATTTCACCTTGCGTTCCCTGTGGACGATCTTAGCAAAGCCCGCGATTTTTACGGCGGCGTGCTCGAATGCAGAGAAGGCCGAAGCAGCAATAATTGGATCGATTTCGATCTTTACGGACATCAGATCGTTACGCATCTTGCTCCGGATTTTATTCGGCAGAACGTAACCAACGGCGTGGACAGCGATGCCGTGCCGATACCGCATTTCGGTGTGCTTCTTTCAATGGACGATTGGCGGCAGCTTGCCGAACGGCTTCGGCAAAAGAACGTAAACTTTGTCATCGAACCAAAGATCAGATTCGAAGGCGAGGTCGGCGAACAGGGAACGATGTTCTTTCTCGATCCGTGCGGAAATGCACTCGAATTCAAAGGTTTTCAGGATTTTGCAACGGTCTTCGAAAAGTAATTTCGCCGTATGGCAAGAAAGGTCAAACATCTGATCATCGGCGGCGGCGTTATCGGCGCAAGTGTTGCGTATCATCTGGCGATGCGCGGCGAAACCGATATAGTAATGCTCGAGCGCGATGCCTTGCCGGGATGCGGTTCGACCGGACGAGCGACCGGCGGCATTCGCTGCCAATTCGAAACACCGGTGAATATTCGGATGTCGCAGCATTCGTTGAATTTTATTAAAAACTGCGGTTTCGACGCCGGATACGAACCACGCGGATATCTGTTCTTTGCGACACGGCCCGAACATTTCGAATATCTGAAGACGAGTTCCGAACGTCAGAAAAGACTCGGCGTCGCGAATATTCGCTTAGTTTCAAAAGAAGAGATCGAAGAAATAGTACCGGGAATGATCACCGACGATATTCTGGGCGGAACGTTCTGTACGGACGACGGATTTGTAAATCCAGTCGCGTTGTTAAGCGGTTTTCTTCGAAATGCTGTCGAACGCGGAGCCGAGATGCGGTGCGGAACATCGGTAAATTCTTTCGCAGTTCGTGACGGAAAGATCGCAGCGGTTCACACTGATGACGGCGAGATCGAATGTGAAAATGCCGTGCTTTGCGCCGGTGCGTGGGCCGCGAAGCTTGCGGCAACAGCCGATGTCGAATTGCCGGTAAAGCCGCTTCGGCGTCAGATCGTTTGGGCCCGCACAAAAGAAGACCTGCCAAGAGATCTGCCGATGGTCATTGATATCGGCAGCGGTTTTCATTTCCGTCCGGCAAAAGAATTCGGTTCGATCGCGGACGCCGCCGGCGGCCATTTGCAGAGCAACGTGAGGCAAGCGATGGATGAGGTTTTTTTCGCATATCCCGATCCGGCGGAAGCAAGCTCGTTCAACACAAAGCCGGACGAAGATTTTGTCGAAAAAGTTTATGAACACGCTCGCGAACGAGCTCCATTTCTCGCGAATTCTGAGGTGATACGCGAAAAATGCCGAGCCGGACTTTATGAGATAAGCCCAGATCACCATGCGATACTCGGCCGATGCGGCGTCGAAGGCCTTTATCTGGCTAATGGTTTTTCGGGGCACGGCGTTATGCATTCGCCGGCAGCCGGCCACGCTCTTGCTGAAATAATACTTGACGGCTCGTCACATACTATAGATGTTTCGCAGCTTTCGCTGGAACGGTTCGCTAAAGGCGAGCTGATAAATGAAACGGCTTTTATTTGAGGTTTTATGAGATCATTTTTTGCGGTTCTGTTTTGTTGTTCAATGCTTTCAATGTTCGTTCCGGCACAGCAGGTTCAGCGCCGTGTCGCCATAACGATAGATGATCTGCCCGTCGTTTCGACCCGATCGGATATCAAAAATCGACGTGAGATAACAAAGAAGCTGCTAGGACATATAAAAAAGGAAAAGATCCCTGCGATCGGTTTTGTTAACGAGAATAAACTTTACAAGAAGAACGGCGAACGCGATGCCGATCAGATAGCTTTGCTGCAGATGTGGCTCGATGCGGGCTTAGAATTGGGAAATCACACTTATTCGCACAGAAGCCTGAACACGATACCTTTGAAAGATTACGAGGACGATCTGCTGAAAGGCGAAATTATCACAAAAGAACTGCTCAAAAAGCAGGGCCGTGAGATCAGATTTTTTCGGCATCCGTTCCTGCAGACAGGCCGCACTCCGGAAATAAAAAACGAATTTGCCGATTTTTTGAAAGAGCATGGTTATACGGTCGCACCGATCTCATTCGATAATGCCGATTATATTTTTTCGCGTGCGTACGACATCGCTTACGACAAAGGCGACAAAAAATTGATGAAAAAGGTCGGTGATGCATACATACCGTATATGAAAGCAAAGCTCGAATATTGGGAGCGGCAATCAACTAAGCTATTCGGCCGCGAGATCAGCCAAACGCTGCTTATTCATGCAAATTTTATAAACTCCGATCACCTCGATGACCTGGCAAAGATGTTCGAAGAACGCGGTTATAAATTTGTCGATCTCGAAACGGCTCTGAAAGACGAAGCATATTCGAAGCCGGATAATTTTATGGGAGCAGCAGGCATTTCGTGGCTGCACCGCTGGGCTCTGGAGCAAGGCCGCGACAAACTAGAAAAGGACGAGCCGCTTGTACCGGCATTTGTTCTGAAACTTTCCGGATTCGAATCGGAGTAAGAAAGATTAACCACAGAGACGCAGAGAGAATGATGAGAGGATCAGTTCTGACTCATTCTGCCGCAATGGGGACAAAATGTTCTGTAGGAACTCTTGTTGTCCGGTTTTCTCCTCTGCGTCTCCGCGTCTCTGCGGTGCTACTATAAATTATGCGAACCGCTATCATTCATCATCCGATATACGAAAAGCACGATACTGGCTTTGGTCATCCAGAAACGCCGATGCGTTATCGTGTCGTAATGGACGCATTGCGCGCGGACGAGAAACTTTGGAACGAACTTATCGAGATCACACCGGATAAAGTGCCGCAGGGTTTGGTGCAGGCGGTTCACACAAAAGACCACTACATAACGGTCGAAGAGGCATTCGGCCGCGGGCTTGACCGTTTGGATGCCGATACGACGATATCGATGAAGTCTTTTGAAGCGTCGCTTTTTGCCGCCGGCGGAGCTTGCCGTGCGGTCGATGCCGTGATGAGCGGTGAGGCAAAAAATGCGTTCGTTGCGGCACGTCCGCCGGGACATCATGCGACCGGCGAACACGCTATGGGCTTTTGTCTTTTTAATAATGCCGCGATAGCCGCGCGTCATGCGCAGAACCGTTATAAAGAGATCGAACGCGTTGCGATAGTCGATTGGGATGTTCATCACGGCAACGGCACGCAGGGAATTTTTTACACCGATCCGAGCGTTCATTTTTTTTCGATGCATCAATATCCGTGGTATCCGGGAACCGGTTCGCGCGGCGAAACAGGCCATGGCCGCGGGCTCGGCCATACGCTGAATGTAACGGTCAAAGGCGGAACCGCGGCAGAAACACAGCGGCGTATGTTCGATGCCGCCATCAGCGATATTGCGGCGAAAATACAATCTGACCTAATAATAATTTCTGCCGGATTTGACGCACATCTCGCAGATCCGCTCGGCCAGCTTCGATTAACGGACGACGATTTTGCCGCAATGACGAAAACGGTAAAAGATTGGGCCGACGAAACCTGCGGCGGCCGCGTGGTTTCTGTAATGGAAGGCGGCTATGATCTGGAGACGCTCGGCGGAACGGTCACGGAGCACGTTCGGGAATTGAGAAGATGATTTCACCACTGAACAAGAGGAGAAAGAGGACTAGAAACTGATATCTTCGACACGTACGGCGGTGGATGTGATAGACTAATTCCATTCACTTTTTATTGGCTTCTTCCCCCAGGAGTAACTGCTATGCCGGATATTGAAACAACTTGCGTTCAATGCAAGGAACAATTTATTTTTACCGAAAAGGAACAGGAACTTTTTTACCAGCGAAATATGCCTTCGCCGCAGCGGTGTACGAACTGCCGTTCGAAAAAGAAAGCGGCCGCGGCAGCGGAAAACGGTGAAAAAACGCGGTTTGAAATAGTTTGCGACAACTGCGGTAAACACGACCAAGTGCCTTTCCAGCCAAAGACCGGCCGAACGGTCCTTTGCCGCGAATGTCACGAAGCAAGCCGTTCGCGTGCGAGGTTCGCGTAAAGTTACAAACAGCGTATCTATGAGTTTTGAAACGATAAAATATTCGCTTAATGGAAACGCTGCGACCATAACTTTCGATCGGCCCGAGGCACTCAACGCTTTGTCGCTGCAGCTTTGCATAGATCTGCATTCGGCTATCGAAAAGGCGATCGGCGATCAGGCTCGTGCGGTAATCCTGACCGGCGAAGGCCGCGCGTTCTGTTCCGGCGGCGATCTGCGTGAAATGAAAACGATGTGGGAAAAAGAAGGCCGCATCGAAGCATTTCTGGAAGAACCGCTAAAGGCTCTGCATGATGTTATTGCCTTGATACGGAAAACGCCGATACCTTTTGTTGCCGCTGTGAACGGTGTGTGCGCCGGTGCGGGAACAAATTTTGCGCTTGCCTGCGATCTCATTATTGCCGCCGAAGACGCGTCGTTTAACGAAGCTTTTGTTCGGATTGGCCTTTCGCCGGATTGCGGCGGAACTTATTTTCTGCCGCGCGCGGTGGGTGAAAAACGTGCCGCCGAACTATTGATGTTGGGCGGAACTTTGAGCGCCGCCGAGGCGCATTCGATGGGCTTGATAAATCAGATCGTTCCTGCAAATGACCTAGCCGAAGCAGCCGCGAAGCTCGCCTCAAAGCTTGCCGCCGGGCCGACCGGTTCGATCGGCCGCATCAAAAAAATGCTCAATGCGTCCTTTTCAAATACGCTCGAAGAACAGTTGAAACTTGAACACGAATGCCAGCTTGAATCGGGGAGATCGGCCGATTTCAAAGAAGGCGTTGCCGCTTTTTTTGAAAAGCGTCCGCCGAAATTCTAAAGGATCTTTGCTACTTCTTTCTGCAGAAAGAAAGATCAGACACTTCTAATTTTCTCATTTACAACAAAATATTTCTTTCATCGCTTTGCGGTTTGACATACAAATTCGGCTTTGATATTTTTATGAAATTGAAAATCACTTTCAATAAGAATCTCATAACAAAATATTTGATATACGGCCGACATTCGACGCCGAATGAACACAATAGAAGGGCATTAATGGAAATACAGATACGTAAAGCGAACAACAAGAAAAGAAAAGGTTCTGAACGAAAAGGATCGCGTTATTGGATATTGGCCGTGGGCACAATGGGAGCGGTCGTTACTTTCACAGTAGGCAGCAGCCGTGCGATGCATGTTGCTTTTGCCGCTGAAAGAGACGGCCGGTTGGTTATCGAGAACAGCGGCCGCAAGCCGAAAGAAACGGCGGATTTCAATATTCCGGCTGGCCCGCTGAGCTCGGTCATCAAAACTTTTCAGACCCAAGCCGGTATTGATATCAAGGTCGAAAACGAAGCGATATTTGCGATCTATTCGCCGGGCGTTATCGGCAAGTTCGCGGTCGAAGAAGCGTTGCAGAAGATATTAGAAGGCACCGGCGTCAGTTATGCTTTCAAAGCACCGCGCGTTGTTGCATTGAATATCACAGCCGAAGCCGCGGTCGTCAATGTCAAACTGCCGCCAATACCGGTTTCCACATCGCCGAAATACCCCGAACCGCTTCGCGACACGCCGCAGACAATAAATATTGTCACACAAGAAGTCATCGAACAGCAGGGAGCAACTACGCTGCGTGATGTTTTGACGAACGTTCCCGGAATTACTATGACGGCCGGCGAAGGCGGAGCTCCGGCGGGAGACAATCTATCCATTCGAGGGTTTAGTGCAAGAAACGATATTTATGTAGATGGCGTTCGCGATCTGGGAGCGCAGTCGCGCGATCCTTTTAACCTGGAACAGGTCGAGGTTGTAAAAGGGCCGAGTTCGACATTTACGGGCCGAGGTTCGACAGGCGGCACGATAAATCTGGTGAACAAACTTCCGAATCTTGCTAAAAGTGTTTCAGGAACGCTGACCGCGGGTGATGATTCGACAAAACGCGGAACTATCGATGTAAACTTGCCGGTCAGCGATACTATCGCATTTCGCTTGAATGCGATGGGGCATGATTCGCGGTTCGCCGGCCGTGAGGATGTTCGTTACAAACGCTGGGGATTTGCGCCGTCGGTGAGTTTCGGTTTGGGAACGCCGATGCGTTATACGGCAAGTTATTTTTATATCGGCCAGGAAAATATTTCGGATTACGGTATTCCGTGGGTTCCGGCGAACAACAATGTGTTGGCCGAATACCGCGACCGTCCGGCGCCTGTTCCGCGTTCGACGTTCTATGGATATGTTGACCGCGACAAAGAAAAGCTGCGCGCAGATCTTCTGACATTTCGGTTCGAACGCGACATAAATGATAATTTCGCGGTTCGCAGCCAGTTTCGATACGGCTATTCGCGACGCGATTCAATGGCGACGCCGCCGCGGTTCGCTAGTGCAAATTCCTTGGTGATCAACCGTGAAATGCGGTCATGGATGACGAACGACGACATTTGGGATAACCAAACGGATGTTACAGCAAAGTTCAAGACCGGTTCGATAGAACATTCGGCGATCTTTGGCGGAACTGTTTCTTATGAAAAGAATTCGCGTGTTCTGCGTTCGGCTCCGAATGCGCAGACAACGCTTTTCGATCCGGATCCGCACGATATTTATCCGGGTGTGATCACGATCGATCCGCGTCGGCCGGAGGCAAAAGCAAATTCGCAGGCGGCATATGTTTTTGATACGGTTCGATTCAACAAATTTCTTGAATTTGTCGGCGGGCTGAGGTTCGACAGATTTGCCGTAACGGGAATGAACACGGCGACGGTCAACGGTTTGCCGGTTCTGGTCCCGATCGACCGAACTGACACGATCCTCAGCGGACGAGCATCGCTGGTGTTCAAACCTTTAGAGAACGGCAGTATTTATGCGAGCTACTCGACATCGGCAAATCCATCGCTGGAAGGTTTGCTTTATGTTCCTGCCGATTCGAAGACCGATCCGGAAACCTCGCGGACATTTGAACTTGGTACAAAATGGACTTTCTTCCGCGACAAACTTTTATTGAGCAGTGCTCTTTTCCGCGTCGAAAAGAACAATGCCCGAACGCCTTCGCTGATACCCGGCGAGCCGGTGACGCTTGACGGCAAACAACTGGTTCAGGGAATTGATCTGAGCGTTACCGGAAATGTGACGCGTAATTGGCAGATAATCGGCGGCTACGCATTTTTGGATAGCGAGATACTTGAATCCAATCAGGCTCCGACGATCATCGACGGTGTGCCGATATTCGAAATAGGTAAAGATCTGATCAATACGCCGCGGCATTCGTTCACGCTTTTCACGACATATAAATGGGATAAATTATTTATCGGCGGCGGGCCGAGATTTGTCGGCAAGCGCTATGGAAACAACATAAACACAAGGTTTGTCGATTCATATACGGTTGTCGATGCGCTTATTTCCTATGAACTTTCGCGGCACATAGACCTAAGGCTGAATATGAATAACATCGGCAATAAATATTACATTGACCGCATTGGCGGCGGACATATAATTCCGGGACTTGGGCGATCCATTTCGATAACGACCGGATTTAGATTCTGAGGCTGAAGCGATGCTGATCACGATACCGAACGTCCTTGAACGCGAACAGGTTGCCGAATGCCGTGCGATCTTGGCACAGACGCCGTTAATAGACGGTAACGCCACGGCAGGCCATCAGTCGCGTCTTGCTAAGAACAATTCGCAGCTTGCGGAAGACGATCCGGCGGCGATGAAAATGGGCGATATGATCTTGTCGGGACTCGAAAGGAATCAGCTTTTTATTTCGGCCGCATTGCCGCAGCGGATATTTCCGCCGCTGTTCAATAGTTATTCTGAAGGGCAGAATTTCGGAACACATGTGGATAACGCGATCAGGCAGGTAAGCGGCACGACGCACCGCATCCGAACTGATCTTTCGGCAACACTGTTCCTATCCGAGCCGGATGAATACGAAGGAGGCGAACTGGTCGTAGAGGATAATTACGGCGTTCAGCGTGTAAAACTCAACGCCGGATCGATGATCCTGTATCCGGCGAGCAGTCTGCATCACGTAACGCCGGTAACAAAAGGCGTAAGACTGGCGTCATTTTTTTGGATACAAAGCATGATCCGCGATGACGGCGAACGGACGCTTTTATTCGATCTGGACACGGCTATCCAATCGCTCGGCAGACATGAAGAAGTAAGCCGGACGGCCGTTCAATTGACCGGCGTTTACCATAATTTGCTGCGGCGTTGGGCAGATGTTTAGACGATCTTGATATGAGGAAATTTCGTAAAGTAATATTTTGGATGCATTTGATAACGGCTCTCGCGGCCGGTGTGGTGATCTTTATAATGTCGCTCACCGGTGCATTGCTGTCCTTTGAAAAGAACATCATCGAATTTGCCGAACGCGATGCCCGAATGGTCGCAGCCGATGCAGGTTCGCAGCAGCTTTCGCCGCAAGCGGTCATCGACAAGCTTCGCGAACAAATGCCGGAAGCTAAGCCGTCGTCTATGTTGATATCCGACGAACCGGGAGCCGCTTGGGTATTTTCGCTCGGCCGCGACGGCATTGTTTTTGTCGATCCTTACACAGGTTCGATCACGGGAAACGAGAATAAAAAAGTTCGGGCGATAATGTCCGAATTCAGAAGTTGGCACAGATGGCTGGCTATGACGGGCGACAATCGGCCGATAGGCAAAGCGGTAACAGGCGTGAGTAATCTGATCTTTTTATTTCTGGCGATATCAGGCATTTATATTTGGATGCCGCGAAAAATAAATTGGCGGTCGGTAAAGCCGGTGTTGTGGTTCAGGCGCGGTTTGCGCGGAAAGCCGCGTAATTTCAATTGGCATAATGTCATCGGATTTTGGACATCGCTGCTGCTGATAGTATTTACTGCGACAGCGGCCGTCATCTCGTATCAATGGGCAGGAAATCTAATTTATACGATCACCGGAAACGAGATCCCGGAAAGACGCGAACAAGAACCGAAAAAGGAAAAGCCTTACGAATTTCCCGAACAGATAGATGCGGCTTGGGCCGCGGCAAGAGAAAGAACGCCGAATGCGAGATCGATCTCGCTGAAATTGCCGGTCGATGACGGAGCGGCGACATTTACGATCGACGAAGGCATCTATTGGAATATATTCGGGCGTTCGAATTTGACGGTCGAAACCGAAACGGGAAGCGTCAAAAAATGGGAACCGTATGCCGAACAGAATTCCGCACGTCAGCTTCGAACATGGTCGCGCTTTACGCACACCGGGGAAAGCGGCGGAATTATCGGACAAATAATAGGTTTTATAGCGTGTATCGGCGGAGCGTTTCTTGTATGGACAGGATTTTCGCTCGCATTTCGAAGGTTTTTTAGATGGAGAAAACGTGCGAATGCTTCGCTCGCTTGATATTAGACAAACCGCAGGCTACGAAGATCCTTCCTTAATAACCGTAAAACAAATATAAGTTTCCAGAACTTAAGGCACCTCGCCCGAGGTGCCAAAACTATTTTTCAGGCGGTAATTATAACGGCTTTTGTTCCGGTCAATTCGGTAAAATCTTTTGTAAAGATGCTGTCAACACGGCGGACGTTTGCGATCGTATCGACAATATCCTGTGTCGTGATAAATCCGCTTTCGACGTGTGCGATTGCCCAAGTTCCTATATGTGACGCGGTTTGCAGCGTTTCGCCGAGCAGATTCAAATATTGCGATTTCGTTTCGACCGGAGCTCCGAGTTTTCCGTTTCGAGCAAGTTCGACGCTGTCCCAAAAATCATCGCCGCCGCGAAGCCATTCTTCGCGCCAAACGGCCGGTTCCATATTTCCGCGGCCGTACGCCGGCGATAAGGAAGGAAGCCGCAGATACATCAGATCGACACGCGTTTCGGCGATGAAATCATCCGGAAGTTTGTTCTGGCAGCTATTATTTTGCCCGTTGTTCACCGGTTCGCCGAGCGACATCCAGAGCCGCCGAAAAACATTTGAAAGCGGTTGGCGAAGCTCGGATGTTTCTTCCTTAAATGACCGCAGATAATCGCCGACGGCCATGACGACCGAAGCTCCGATGGCGAATGCGAAAGGTGAATGGATACGGTCGAGATTTTGACGGGCGTTATCGAACCACCACGAATCGGTTTCGTTGAACCATTTGCGAAGCGACGGATTCTTTAGTTTATGACGCGGAACATAAATGTCTTCCAGGATAATATTCACATCTTCGTCGCTCAGTTTTTCGCCGTTATTTTGGATAGAAGCAACGGCCTTTGTCCACGAAGACTGGAGCAGATCATTTGCCGTAACGCGAACCTCGCGGCGTTTTAGGTGAACGCCGAGCGTCGGGTTTCCGGTAAAAGGAAGAGCCGCTGAAGTGAATTCGAGCCGCCGCAAAATATTGAGTTCGAAAGCAAGCCAATTTGTCGGGATGGATTTAACGGTTTGGAGCATACACGCTTATTTTGCTATGGACTGCGGTATGTTGCAACTTTATCTTCGTTTTGTTTAAAAGTTTTTGGAAACTTTGCGCGAATGAACCTTTCTATTAAATGAACGGAAGAAAACGGTTTATAAGCACAGTGGCAAACATTTACCTTTGCCTTGATCAGGCGTTAGCTCTGTTCGCGATCGCAATCCTAAAGTTAGAGAACGCCGCGGCGACAACAACGACGCGGCTTTTTCGCGCGCGTTTTTCGGTTTGAACTATTGATGTAATCGTGGCAAGTTATTCGAGTATGCAAAAGGTTCTGACAGCCGCCGAAATGCGCGAAGTAGATCGGCTCACGACCGAAAGATACGGTATTCCGTCGATATTATTAATGGAAAACGCCGCACACGCCGTCGCACGTGTCATCACCGAAAAACTCGGCGGTTCGGTAAAGGGCAAATCTATATTGATCCTTTGCGGCAAAGGAAACAACGGCGGCGACGGCGCGGCTTTGGCTAGAATTCTTTGGGAGCAAGGTGCCCGATGTTTTGTTTATTTGATCGGCAAAATATCCGATTCGACAGGTGACGCTCGAACCAACTTCGAAATTGTTCAAAGACTTGCAGAAACACAGACAGGATTTTTCAACCTTTCCGAGACGTTCATTGGGATTTCTGAACTGGAGAATATTGATCGTATCTCAGAAATGTTTTATGTGATGAAGATCGACGTTTGTGTTGATGCTCTTTTTGGTACCGGATTTTCCGGTTCTATGAGGGCAGAATTCAGAGAGGTCGTTCGGAGATTTTTGAATCGCAAACGACCGACAACAAAAGACACGATCGTTGTGTCTGTCGATATTCCAAGCGGTATAAATGCAGATAGCTCATGGCTCGGCTCTGATATCCCGGACGATCTTGTCGAAGAGCACGTTCGGGTTGAAGATATTGCAAGACCCGACGCCACCGTCACATTCACCGCTCCGAAAATCGCTAACGTTTCGCCGCCCGCGAGTAGGTGTAACGGCGACCTGACAATAGCTCAAATCGGTACACCATCCGGTTTGGTCGAACAAACCGCGTCGCAGTTATATTTGAGCGAGGCGTCGGATGCTGAACGTTTCCTTAGATCGTCTTTTTTCCGAAACAATTCATATAAAAACAAACGCGGGCATTCGCTGATAATTGCGGGTTCGCGCGAATTTTCGGGTGCGGCGGTTTTGGCGGGAAATTCGGCGATGCGTTCGGGCGTTGGTTTGGTAACGCTTGTGACGGCGGCTTCGTCAAAGGACGCGGCGGCTTCGCGTATATTGCCGGAAGTTATGGTTCGCGGCGTCGCGGAAACGGAAAGCGGAGCGGTTGCGGAAGAAGCGTTTGATGAGGTCGCGGATCTTTTGAAAAAGGCAGATTCGATAGCGATCGGCAGCGGACTTTCGCAAAATGAAAGCACGAAACGATTTGTTGAAAAAGTGGTTTTTGGAAGCAGCGTTCCGGTTGTGGTCGATGCGGACGCGTTGAATCTGCTATCGCCTTTTGGGCCGCCTGAAGGCGGGACTCAAAACCTGACGCCGCCTGAAGGCGGGACTCAAAACCTGATCCTGACGCCGCATGAGGGCGAGTTTCTGCGGCTGCTTGGAACGGATGATAAGGACGCGATCAAGGATCGTGTTACGGCTGTGCGGGAATTTGCCATAAATTACAACGTAATTCTTGTGCTCAAAGGCGAGCGCGTTCTGATCGGCGAACCGGGCGGAAAGGTGGTCGTAAATCCGACGGGGAATTCGGGGCTTGGCAAAGCCGGAAACGGCGATACGCTGACGGGAATTATCGCGGGTTTTGCGGCGCAGGCTCATTCGATGAATATTGATCTTTTTGAGACGGTCGTCGCGGCTGTCTATATTGCCGGAATGTCCGGCGATGTCGCAGAAAAGAAATTCGGAAAACGTGTAATGACCGCATCTGATGTAAGAGAATGTCTGACCGACGTTTTTGAAACGTTCGAAAAAACCAATTAATAATTAATGGAAAGTGAACAATTGATAAGCAGTTCGCCGGAGGAAACCTTCGAACTGGGCGAAAAACTCGGCAAGACACTGAAGATCGGTGATGCCGTTCTGCTTCGCGGCGGTCTCGGCGCCGGAAAAACGTTTTTTACGAAAGGCATTCTGCACGGACTCGGTTTTGATATAGATGAGGTGACGAGCCCGAGCTTTACGCTTGTTAATCTATACAGAACCGAAACGGCGGATGTTTTTCATATAGATATTTGGCGGCTGGAAGATGGCCGCAACAATGCGTTGGCGGTCGGATTGGACGAGATATTCGAGAACGAACGCGCCGTTGTTATCATCGAATGGGCTGAAAAACTGGGAGATTTCAGTTTTCCCGGCTCGATCGTTGAGGTCGCAATAGAAGGCGACGGCGATCTGCCGCGAAAGATCACCAAAAATACCGGCCAAAATTTGTTAAGATAGATTTAACATGCGTGAGTGCGATCCTCAGTTATACTTTTAAGATCGCCGATCATGACGCATACCGAAGATCAATTGCCTCCGAAAGCTAAAAGCAAGCCCGATCCGCCGCGATCCGAAAAGCCGGAATTGAACCGGTTCTTTAACCGCGACCTGAGCTGGCTCGAATTCAACCGCCGTGTTTTGGGCGAAGCGATGAAGCCGGATGTTCCTGTTCTGGAACGGCTGAAATTCTTATCTATATTTGCGACGAATTTGGATGAATTTTTCATGATCCGCATTTCGGGTTTGAAGGAACAGATATCCGAAGGCATTGTCGAACGCTTTCCCGACGGAATGACAGCCCGCGAACAGCTTGCCGAGGTCACAAAACGCCTGCGGCCGATGCTGAAGAAACACGCCGAATTTCTAAGGGAAAATGTTCTGCCGGAGTTGGAAAAGAACCGCATCACGATCGAACCTTATGCATCGCTGCAGCCCAAGGAACAAAGAAAATTAAAAAAATATTTTCATGAGAATGTATATCCGATCTTAACGCCGCAATCGGTAGATTCGAGTCATCCTTTCCCATACATATCAAATTTAAGTTTAAATCTTGGGTTGTTCATCGAACCCGACCGCAAATATACGCGCAGAGATCTTAAACATCTTTACCGCCAAACACGTTTTACACGGATAAAATTGCCGTCAAGTCTGCCGCGGCTGATACAGATCGCCGAACATTCCGATAGATCCGTACTGCTCGAAGAATTGATCGCGGCGAATGTTGGCGAACTTTTCCCGCATATGAAAACGAGCGAGGCTTTTTTGTTTCGTGTGACGCGCGACGCCGATCTTGAACTGCGCGAAGACGAAGCCGGTGATCTGCTGCGAACACTTGAACGCGAGCTTCAGCGGCGAAGGTTCCGCTTTCCCGTGCGGCTTGAGGTCTCAAGCGATATGCCGCCGAAGATGCAGGAAGTTCTGACCGCCGGCATCGGCCTGACAGAGGATGATGTTTACCGCATCGACGGCCTGTTGGATGTTCCCGATCTGATGCAGCTTTACACGCCGGAACGCGATGAGCTGCAGGACAAACCGATACCGGCCGTGTATCCGGAACTGCTTTTGCGAAGCAACAAAAATGCTTTTGAGGTTCTGAAAAAACACGATATTTTGGTGCATCATCCATACACGTCGTTCAGTACCGTGACGGATTTTATCGCCGCCGCTGCCGAAGACCCGGATGTTCAAGCAATAAAGATATGCCTTTACAGAACCGGAAAAGATTCGCCGATCGTTCGTTCGCTGATCACCGCAAGCGAACACGGAAAACAGGTCACGGCTCTTGTCGAATTAAAAGCACGTTTTGACGAAGAGAAAAATATCGAATGGGCGAGGCGTTTGGAAAACGAAGGCGTTCATGTGGTTTACGGCGTCAATTCTTTGAAGACGCATTCGAAAGTGCTGCTTGTTATCCGCCGCGAAAAAAATAAGCTTGTCCGATATGTGCATATTGCGACCGGAAATTATAATCCAACGACCGCACGGCTTTATACGGACATCGGCCTATTGACGTCCGATGAAGCGATCGGCGGCGACGCGACAAGTCTTTTCAATGTTCTGACAGGTTATTCGCAGGAAGATTCGTATGCGAAACTCGTCGTCGCTCCGCATGAACTTCGGCGCAAATTCATCGCATTGATACGTCGCGAAGCCGAAAATAAAAAGGCCGGAAAACCAGCCCGAATCATCGCGAAAATGAACAGCCTGACGGACGAAGCGATCATCGAAGAACTTTATGCCGCATCGAATGCCGGTGTTCAGATAGATCTGATAGTTCGCGGCGTTTGTGCTTTGCGTCCGCGCATAAAAGAGCTTTCGGCAAATATTCGCGTGCGTTCCATAATCGGCCGTTTTCTGGAACACAGCCGAATATTCTATTTTGCGAACGGCGGCGGCGAACACGAAGAGATATATATCGGTAGTGCGGATTGGATGATGAGAAATCTGGACCGGCGTGTCGAAGTGATAGTTCCGATATCTGATCCGGCAGGCAAAAAATATCTGAAAGAAGAAGTTCTGGAAAACTATCTGCGGGATAATGTTAATGCACATTGGCTGTCGGCGGACGGAGTTTATAAAAAGGTCACAACGACGGCCGAGCCTTTCGATGTCCAGATGTATTTCGCGGGCCGCGAAATTCCGCATTAAGCCGATGCCGTTTTACCGAACCTAGCCTCCGAAACACTTCCAGCCGTTTTTCCGAATTTTACCGTCAGGCTTGGATAACCACGCGGTTCGACCTCTAATTTTTTTATACCCAAAAGTTTTTCGGCCGTTGCGATCGCATCGATCGTGCCTTCTATTTCCATATATTGCCCGAAGGGAAGCTCGTCCAAAACAATCTCGACATCGTTCAGCTTCCATGTTTTTCGGTGTTTTTCATAGACGACGGAAAGATGATAGCCAAGCATTTCGATGATCCTTTCCAAGGCTTCGGCATCGGCAATGTCCGTTTCATATTCGATCTTGTGTTTGATGCCGCCGTCATCGCGAAGCTTTTCTTTATAGGTAAGCGTTGTGTTATCGGCAGTTTTACGGATGCGCAAAGCGGCACTGCGTTCGTCCAGCGTACCTCCGCGGTGCAGGAAATTTTCCTCAAAAACCTCGCCGACGAATTCTGCTCCGACCTCAGCGAGTTTTGCGGTTAATTCCACGATCAGCCGTTTATCAAGACGATATTTTTTTTCTGTTTCGATGGCCATTTTTTGATGAGGATCTCTTTTGAATTGATTTTAAGGGTAATGTCCGGTCAGAGCAAATGGCTGAAACCAATGGCTGGAACTTGACTGAAAGGAGCCCATCAACGATACTTGAAAAAAAGGTCAAGTATTTATTTGGCCGCAGAACATTTAATAAAGAGGAAAATTTATGCCATATCCAGAAATGATGATCCAGGGAATGCGTGCGGAATTAGCACAGCTCGGGATCGAAGAAACAAAAACTTCGGAATCGGTCGTTGACGCCGTAAAGAACACGGACGGAACCGTAATGGTCGTTGTTAATTCGGTTTGCGGATGCGCGGCCGGCGGTGTTCGTCCCGGGATCGCTCTTGCCCTGCAAAATTCGGAAGCAAAACCTGCGAAGTCGATCACGGTTTTTGCCGGAGCCGATATAGATGCGACGGATACGGCACGCGAACTTTTCACGGGCTATCAGCCGTCGTCGCCTTCGATCGCATTTTTGAAGAACGGTGAACTTTTGCAGATGTTCGAACGCCGCGATCTGGAAGGCCGTCCGCCGTTCGTTATCGCCGAAGAACTTGCGAAAGCCTTTGAAAAGCATTGCGCTCAGGCCGATTCGGCAAACAACTAAATTTCTATGATCTATGGAATTAACCGCCGGCCGACGGCGGTTTTTTTCGTTCGAAAATACATCTTGCTAAAATGTGCAACAAATCGGTAGAATAGAAAAGTCCGCCCACCGGACATTTACCGTCCCGGCAATTTTCAAATCGATGTCGATAAATCAAAGAAAACATATAAGATTTTCGCTGGATATTCCGGCTACGCTGGTCAGCAAATTCGGCGAAAAACATGAGACTTTGCTTCAACAGATAAGCATCGGCGGATGTTTTACGGAATGGGAAGAGAATATCTACACCGGCGATGAGTTTCGGTTGGAAATACCGCTTGCGAACGGCAATAAACTGCCGCTGCGAAGCAAGGCTTTGTATAGATTTGACGACACAGGCATCGGAGTTCAGTTTGTCGGGATCACAAAATTCGAGCAGGAACTTATCGCAAAGCTGATCGAAAAACGCCTCGAAGACGCAGGGCTTCCGCTTGTTATCGATGCTTTCAAAAGCCCGTCGAAATTTGTTGAGGACGATGAATCGATAAAGATCACCGATCTTCGCGAATCAAAAGACAAGATACTCGAACGAATTATGTCCGGCGATAATGCTGTTTAATTTTTCGCCAGCCGGCCTGCTATTATTTTCCCAAAAGAACCCGAATTCAATTCTTCTTCCGTGATCCCGGTCGCATTCGATACTTCTTCCATCGTCAATGCTCCGCAATCGATACCGCGTTCAAAGAAATTCAATAAACCTTGCGCCGAAGCCGCGTCGTCAAATGTGCTGCCGGAAAGGCTGGCTTTTGTCGCGTTGTCCAAAAAGCCTTTTAGCCGGGCGGATTGCTTATCTTTTGCCAATAGATAAAAGCTAAAAACAGCGGCGAATCTGGCTGGTAGTTGATTTGGATGAAGATCCCAGCTTTGGAAAAACCCGTCGGTCATCGAAGCCGTGACGTTATCGAAATGCTTTTGCCAACCGGCGTGAACGGCTTTCTTGTTCTCGGCTTTTTGTTCGTCGGTCAGATCATCGCCTTTGTGAATTGCGACCGGAAGCAGCGTCGTGACCGAATCAGAAAGCCTGATGCCAAGCGGAGCGAGCGCGACCTGCATCATTTGCCGTGCGAAGACACAAGCATTGTGGCGAATGTCTTGCCGATCGGCCGAAATGCCGAGCAGCGATGTGTAATCGTATGCTCCGAAATGCGCGGATGTGCAGCGGCCTTTCGCGGCTTTGACCAAGCCTTTCATCGCGAATTTTCCTTTGCGGTCAATGATCGCGAGCGGCGATTCGATCAGTATCTCGATCTTTATCGAACCTTTGACGAGTTTCGCTTTTTTTTCGATGACGCGAAGGCGTTCGCAAAGTTGTTTTACATGTTTGCGGTCGGTGACCTTTGGCAGCGTAACAACAAAATTTGGCGGAAGTTTTCCATTTGACGCTTTCAGAAAAGCGTCCATAAAAAGATCGAGCGTAAGATCGGCACGGCCAAGCGTTTCTTTTGCAAAAGGCTTTACGCGAATGCCGCAATGACGCGTTATCTTATGTGTTTTGAATGCTTTAGCAAGTTCTGCGGCAGAACGAAAGGCGTCGGCGTCTTCTTCGTCATCGGAGCGAAAACCATAGCCATCCTCAAAATCGATACGGAGATCTTCGATGGCTTCTGACTTTAATTTAGCGATCGTTCGCGAATGAACCGAATATGCCAGCCAAGCCGGAAAACGCTCGATCTTTGCATTTTCCTCGTCCTGTTCAATAAGAGCTTTTAATTTCGCTGCGGACATTCCGTCGTTCGCTATTTCCGCCGATCGCGGCAAGCCAAAAGCCGCTGCAAATTCGACAAAATTCGGAGCCCACGAACGCAAAGACGCGAGAGCGATCTTGCCGAGCTTCGCCGGAGTTTCCGCGGTAAAACGATCTGCCCCGCCATAAACGACATGAACAGGTTCGCGCACCTGCGGCATACTCTGTTCCTTCGCCCGCTTTTCATCTTTGATGATCAACTGAACGCCTGCATCGCCATCTGTAAGTATTGTTTTGCTCATCTATAAGGAATTATAACTTATAAAGATCATGGCACATTTAAAGAGAGTGAATTAGACGGCCGTGACTCTCCATTTTGCACCGATATGTAAAAATTTCCGGATGCGAGCGTGATCGGGACATTATTTAATTCGTTTTCTGTAAGTTCGGAATTTAGTCTAAGAGCGGAATTTGGGACAATGCATGGATTAGTATCAGGACAGCCCGGGCCGATGATCTTTATAAAGATAGTATTAGGAGAAAATTGTTTACCGGTGATCTGAATATAGGATTCTTTTCCCGATATAATTTCGGAAATTGACACTATAGACTTTATTTCGGGTGGAGAGGCGGTTGCTCTTGCCGTACTGGATTTTTCGACCAACCATTTGCCGTTTATTTTCCTAACCGCATAACTGACGAAATAAGGGCCGACGGTCTTATTTTTCACAAGAAATCCGCTATTATCGTAAACCGTAATAAACCATTGTTCGAGTGTTTTGACGATCGCAAAATCGGCATCAGCGTTTATTTCTACCGATTGAAATTCGAATTTTTCTGCTTTTGTTTCATTTCCGTATTTATGCCCTTTGTCTATTAATTTATTGATCCCAGTACGAATATTCTGACGATCATAACTCGCACTTCCATCTATTTCCTTAGTCCAATATTTATCTAGGTCTGATTCCTGAAAATCAGTTGGGTTCTTGTATAGAACTAGTGATTCATACATCTGCGATTCTTGCACAATGCGTCGGATCTCATCTTCGTCACTAGGCGATCTGTAAAACGAATAAATAAGAAGACTTCCGACCGTCCCCATAATAAATAGCGACAAAAACGCGACTTTCAAAAGTTGTGATCTTTTTTTTGTATTTTTTGAGCCAATTTCGGGTTGGTGTTCAGGCGGTTTGGCCAAACTTCCCAAACCGTTCTGATCTGATGCAACAGGTTCTTCGATATCATGGATAAAGACATAACCTTTTTTGCTGACTGTCTTTATAAAACGCGGTTGGAAGGCCGAATCTTGCAGAACCTTGCGAATACCGGCGATCACTTTTTCAACAGAATTTTCATCAACGATCGTCTCGCCCCAGATCTCCTCCATTATACGATCCTTCGATTGAATTTCCCCTCGATGTTCTATCAAGAAAAGCAAGGTGTCGAATTCTCGATTTTCTAATGAAATTTCTTGATCACCACTGAAGAGTGTTCGTTTAGACGGATCAAGAGTGAAACTAAAGAATTTAAACGATTGGGAATATGTGGGCATATTTATTTCTAATTATCTATAAGAATTTTCGATCAAATTTTACATCTAATTTCTTCAAAACTCAAAAAAATCTCAAGTTTCTTATCTCTTAAAACATAAATCAGGAGATTTTCAGAAAAATTCAACTAAATAGAAGGATTTTTTATTCCTAAAACAATAGCATGCCTCGGGTGCTCTCTTTGCGTACTCTATTTACCCAAAAAATAACACAAGAAATAATCTCAATTTATTCCGGTTCAGAGGCTGGATCAGTTAAATGAAAAATTATATGAAATCTAAAATTCTACTTATTTTCCTATTAATGACACTAACCTTCTCCGCGTTTCCACAAACCGGACAAGAAGTTCTTACTAATCAAAAGATAATCGGGCTTGTAAAACTTGGTCTTGGCGAGGAAGTAATAATCGAAAAAATACGCCATTCCGAATGCAAATGCGACACCAGTACTGATGCCCTTACCAAATTAAAAGCCGCCAAGGTTTCAGACAATATCATTTTGGCAATGATGAATACCGATAAAGCCGGAGGTGATTCGAAGAGTGAGTCGGAAGATTCCCGGAAAAGCGGTTCTAAAATCACAAATTCAGGATTGAAGCAAATCGACCAAATTTCCGAGCCGGGTATCTATCTTTTCCAAGATGGAAAGATGCAAGCAATAGAGCCGACGGTTTTTAGCGGAACAAAAGCAAACTTTCTCAAGGGAGCTCTTACATACGGAATAATGAAATCTAAGTTTAAGGCAAAAGTTCGCCAGAATTCCGCAAATCTTAAAGCCGGTAAAGACCCGATCTTTTATTTTGTATTCAATCCCGATTATAAGAATTCAGGTGTGACGATGGCCGGTGGTTGGTACGGAATGCCTGCGACATCTCCGGCTGAATTCGTCATGGTGCAAATGAAAGTCAAAAAGGCTTCTCGCGAGGCAGTCATTGGTGAATATGGAGCATTCAGCGGAGTTTCAACCGGTGTTCGGGATGAAGACATTCGCGAATATTCATTCGAAAAAATAAGAACCGGAGTCTATAAAGTAACACCGAAGGCAAGCCTTTCTCCCGGCGAATATTGTTTCTATTACGCCGGAAACGTAACCGGCCTCGGCTTTGCCGGCGGCAAAGTTTTTGATTTTAGTGTGCAGTAAGCGGTGTGTTTATAACGATAGGATATGAAGAGGAATTATGAAAAAACAGATCACGCGTTCCTTATGCTTAGTCTCGGTTTTGGCGATGGTAGTTATCGGGTATTCGAACTTATCTCCGATGAACTTTCCATCAACCGTAATTACGACGTCCGGTTCGACCTCAGTATATGCGAGATCACAAAATGCTTTTTGGGTTTCAAATAATAACCTCGCCGGTCAGTGTACTTGGTACGCTTATGGCCGCGTGATTGAACTCGCCGCTTCAGGTCAGCTAGATTCTTCTGCTGAAACTATTATGAGAACGGCTTTTTGGGGCGTGTACGGTCGTGACGCAAAAAATTGGCCCGACTTAATTGGCGGCGATTGGTTTAACACGAATACGGCGGTTCTGCCCCTGGATAAGCGAAAGCCGGGAATGCTCGTCGTGTGGAGGGGCGGGTCTACTCCGGGACATGTGGCATTTGTCGAGGAGGTGAGCTCTGATTTGAGTCAGTATCGAGTATCAGAATTCAACTATCCAGTGGCATTAACTTACAGAGGCAACAAATGGTACAGTTACGCCGGTTCGCCGAGCGACTGTCTTGGGGCTCTCGGTTGTCCCTATTTTTACCAACTGCCTGTATCGGGTGCTTCAAGCCAGGGAAATGGGACTTCAACACTAATGAATCGCGACGGCGGCCCGCCAATCCATCCTCCGGGAAGCATTTTAAAAGCTGCGGGAGCCAACCCACCGACGGTTTATTTGATCGACAGCGAGGGGCGAAAGAGGGGTATTGCCTCTATGGGAGTTTTGGCCCAGCTTTACAATCAAAGTACGGATGCCAGCACCGACACAAATTTTACGAATTGGGTAATTACAGTAAATCAGAGCGAGCTTAATCTTTATGAGGAAGGAGGTGTTCTAAATGCGGCGTTACCCGGAAATGGTCGATTAGGAACCGGGGCGTTTCCCGATGGCAAGTTGATCCGAAATCCTTCGGGGGAAATATCAATCGTTACGGGTGGGGGGAAACGCCGTCCTTTTGCGTCATTGAACAGACTGAACGGTTTAGGATTCAATGAGAATCTGGCAGTGAATGTGTCATCCTCAGTTTACAATTCGTATTCAGCGGGTCCCCCTGTTGAAGCGATGCCGCTCCTGGTTTCAAATGTGAATTTAACTCCAAGTGATCCATACACTGTGGGTCAAAATGTAACGGGCAGTTTTTCAATTAAGAATGTAGGATATGAACCTTTACAAATTTCTAGTCTAGTCGTCGGCGGAAGGATAAATGGTGTTTGTTGTTCGGATATGACATCCCAATCTACTACGCTCGCACCCGGAAGTGCGTTTCCATATAATGGGAGTCGATCTATGAACACTGCAGCGACTTGGGATCTTTTTGCGTCTTATCAGGAAGCGAATGGGCACTGGACGGAATTTGTAGCTGCATCTCCCGGAATAATAAGGCGCCGACAAGTTGCAGTATCAAATTCAAGTCCCATTAGCGTGACGATAAACACGAGTCCTTCCGGATTAAAATTCACAGTCGATAATATTAATTACACGGCTCCTAGAACATTTAGTTGGATTCCAGGACAAAGCCACACAATAAACATTCTGACTCCACAAGAGGATTCCGGCACGCGTAGAGTTTTCACCAATTGGAATGGAGGCAGTAGTCAGAATCCTCGAACAATTACACCCAATAGCTCTTCTACTTATACAGCAAATTTCCAGACTCAGTATTATCTACTGACGGGACCGAACCCAATCCCTGGAGGATCTGTCAGCCCGGGAGGCAATTGGTATAACGCAGGACAAACCGTTCAAGTTACTGCCATAGCGAGCAGTGGTTATGTATTCACAAATTGGACTGGCGGCGGAAACGGTGCGTCATTAGGTTCAAATTCTTCAACAAATGTTACGATGAACAGCCCAATTTATATGGGGGCAAACTTTTCAAATGTTTCAGTACCGGTAATTCCAACTGCAAACGCAGCCACAAATATAACCACGAACAGTTTTACTGCAAATTGGTCATCGGCGAGTGGTTCGACCGGCTATAAGTTGGATGTATCTACTGACAGCAGCTTTATTTCATTTGTCAATGGATTTAATAACCTCGATGTAGGTAATACGACAAGCCGAACGGTTTCGGGACTTGCTCAAAATACCACCTATTATTATCGTGTCCGAGCTTATAACTCCAGTGGAACAAGTGGAAATTCAAATACTAGGCAGGTAACGACTTCGCAGGCTGTACCTTCGGCACCAACTGCCAATCCGGCAACAAACACAACATCAACCAGCTTTACGGCCAATTGGTCGTCAGTAAACGGAGCTAACGGATACAGATTGGACATATCTAAGCAGAGTAATTTCAGCACAATGTTATCTGGTTACAATAACCTAGACGTGGGCAATATCACGAGTAGAAATATTGTTGGATTAAATCCGGGAACTATCTATTATTATCGCTTGCGTGCCTATAACAATACTGGGACAAGCGGCAACTCAAATACAAGATCAACACAAACATTAGCAAACCCGATCGGTGAACCAACGTTCGATTTTGACGGAGATGGAAAGACGGATGTTTCGATCTATCGGCCGTCCGCGGGCGAGTGGTGGTGGTCCAGAAGTTCTAATGGTCAGGTACCAGCCACTCGATTTGGTTTGGCGGCTGATGTCATAGCTCCGGCGGATTTTACTGGCGACGGGAAAACGGACATTGCCTTCTTCAGGCCATCGTCGGGCGAGTGGTTTATATTGAGAAGCGAGAACTTCGAATATTATGCATTCCCATTTGGTACTACTGGAGATATTCCTGTTCCGTCCGATTACGATGGCGATGGTAAAGCAGACCCGGCTGTTTTTAGACCGTCGAACGGCACTTGGTACATCCTGCTTTCAAGTAACCATAGTGTAATGGCAGCAAGTTTCGGTTTGTCGAACGATAAACCTGTACCAGCGGATTACGATGGTGATGGAAAGACAGATATTGGAATATATCGTCCATCGGGAACTTCGGGTAGTGAGTGGTGGTATCTGCAAAGTTCGAATCAGACATATAGAGCTTTTGCGTTCGGGTTAGCAGGAGATCGAGCTATTCCTGGCGATTTTACTGGCGATGGGAAGGCGGATATTGCACTGTTTAGACCTTCAAGTGGTGGATGGTTCGTTCTCCGAAGTGAGGATCATGGCTATTATTCTTTTCCATTCGGAGCGACCGGAGATTTACCGGCACCCGGTGATTACGATGGTGATGGACGCCTTGATGCGGCTGTTTTTCGACCATCGACGAACGGCTGGTACATTTACAATTCCACGGGTGAAGTAGTAATAACTACATTTGGTTCTTTGGGTGATATTCCTATTCCCGGAGCTTTTGTTCGATGAATATAAAGGAAACAAGAATGCAGCTAGAGTTGCATCTATCAAAATAATTCATCGATCGCTTCTTCGAGGGTTTTTACGCCGATGACGCGGATGCCGAGGAGTTTTTCGAGTCCGGGTTTGTTGGATGCGGGAAGTATCAACTTTTTGAAGCCGAGAGTTTGGGCTTCGCGTGCTCGGGATTGGGCTTGGAGAACGCCGCGGACCTCGCCTGTCAGGCCGACCTCGCCGAAGACGGCTGTTTCCGGATCGATCTGCAGGTTGCGAAAACTCGATGCGATCGCCGCGATGACACCGAGGTCGGCCGCCGGTTCATCGATCTCCAATCCGCCGGCGACATTGATAAAAACGTCATCACCGGCAAGCTGCAAACCGAGCCGTTTTTCGAGTACGGCTATCAGCAGCGACGTTCGGTTATAATCAAAACCCTGAGCCATTCGGCGGCCGGAAGCCATTTTTGTTCCGGCGACGAGAGCCTGAATTTCGACCAGCATCGGCCGAGTGCCTTCCATACAAACCGTTACGACCGAACCGCTTGCGCCTTCGGGGCGTTCCTGCAGAAAAAGTTCTGATGGATTTCCGACGGGGATCAATCCGGTGTTCGTCATTTCAAAAACACCGATCTCATTTGCCGCTCCGAAGCGGTTCTTGGTCGCGCGGATTATGCGGTGATTGTGGTGACGGTCGCCTTCGAAATACAGAACTGTGTCAACGATATGCTCCAGTGTTTTCGGGCCTGCGATAGAACCTTCTTTCGTGACGTGGCCGGTCAGAAAAACTGGCGTCGCGGTTTGTTTCGCCAGCATCATAAATTGCGCCGCGACCTCGCGAACCTGCGAAACGCTTCCGGGAGCAGATTCGATGCGGTCGCTGAAAACGGTCTGGATCGAATCGACGATGACAAAATCCGGCCTTAATTTATCGGTTTCTGAAAGTATCGCCGCGAGATTGGTTTCGGGCAACAGAAAAAGATTTTCGGCGTTGACACCTAGGCGTTCGCCGCGCATCTTGATCTGCCGTTCAGACTCCTCGCCGGAAATGTATAAAACTTTTCCGCCATTTTTACTGAGTTTATCGGCCATCTGAATAACGATGGTCGATTTGCCGATGCCCGGAGCACCGCCGATCAGGACGAGCGAACCGGCGACAATTCCGCCGCCAAGCACGCGGTCGAACTCTTCGATGCCGGACGAGATACGAGCTTCGTCCTGCGATTCTATTTCGCTAAAGGCAACCGGTTTCGATTCGCGAAAGCCCGAAAAAGATCCGCGCGAAGCGGCCGCAGCCTGTGCCGCCGGACGAAAACGTTCCTCGACGAACGTATTCCATTCGCTGCAATCAGGGCACTGTCCCTGCCATTTTCGCGATTGTCCGCCGCAATTTTGACAGACGTATATGGTTAGAGGTTGCTTTGCCATTGTTCGAAAAGACAGAATACCGCAGTAGTTTGCCGAAAGCGAAACACGCTTTGATTTGCCGAAATTCCAAGGTTATGATTTTACATAATGTCTTCGCAATCAATACATCAATTTGCTGAAAAGGTTGCACTCGTCAGCGATGTTTCGCATCCGTTCGGGCAAGCGGCCGCGATGCAGTTGGCATTGCTCGGCGCATTTGTGATCGTCGGCGAGCCGGCCGGTTCGAACGGTGCGATCGTGAAAGAGATGGTCTCGCTCGGGACTCTTGCGGAATCGGTGGTGTTCGGCCGGAATGAGAGCGGCCTCGGGCAAAAATTGGTTCAGGCGGCGGCGAAAAAATTCGGAAGGCTCGATCTTTTGATAAATTGCCGCAAATTGACAGATCTGACGTCGGATCTTGCCGAGATGGAAGATATAAACCGTGCCGCATCGCAGCTAATGCGCGAACGGCCGAAACCGAAGATCGTTAATTGTTTTTCGACATATTGTATGAACACGGCCGACCGAAGAAAATTGGAAGCAGCAGCCAGAGATTTCACGGCAAAAAGTGTTACGGTACTTGCGCCGAAATTTCGAACCAATACCATAATCGTGCACGAAGACCGAGCCGTTCCGGTCAATACCGGCGGACTAGAACTGCGGCCGGCTTCGTCCATTGCGTGGGACGATGCGGCCCGTGTTTCCGTTTTTCTACTTTCGTCCGAGTCAATATCGCTGAACGGACAATGTTTGGTAATACAGTAAATATCGAAAAGCCGAGTATCTCATTATTTAAACACTGTTAACACGGTGTCTTGTTTTGTGCTAAAATTTTGTTGATGAAATGGGAAGCCCTCACAATTAGGATCTTTTTTGCTTTGACTCTGGCGGCTATCGGATTTTTGCTTAATCCGCTGGGGCAAACCGCGCGTTTGGACCCGATGGATATCTCCACGCGGCGATTGATATCGGCTGTTTTGGGCTTGGCGGTTGCGTTCGTGATAATCATTTTCGAGATGCGTGTCAGACGTGCATCGTTGAAAACTTTGATCGGCGCGGCGGTCGGTTCGATACTCGGAATCATCGGTGCATTCCTGATCGGAATTTTGATCTCGATCCAAAAGGTCGAAGCTGTTCCGGCGGAAATGCAGACATTTCTGACCATTTCATTGGCGTTCTTTATGGGTTATATCGGACTGATGGCCGGTGCGGCGAAAGGCGATTTTCTCGATCTTTCCGCACTCGGCGGCATTTTCAGCGACAAGACCGTAAAGCACGACTACAAAATTCTAGACACAAGCGTCATAATCGACGGCCGCATTGCGGATGTTTCCGAAACCGGATTTCTCGGCGGTACATTGGTAATACCGCATTTTATTTTAGCCGAACTTCAGCAGGTGGCGGATTCGGCCGATTCGTCAAAGCGACAGCGCGGCCGCCGCGGTTTGGATATGCTGCAGCGTCTTCGCAACAACAGCAAGCTTGATGTTCAGATCGTCGAAACAGATTTTCCGGATGTAAAAGAGGTCGATCTTAAATTGATCGAACTCGGCAAACAGCTTGACGCCGTTATCGTTACCAACGATTTTAATTTGAACAAAGTTTCTCAGCTTCGCGGCGTCGATGTTCTAAACATAAACGAACTGGCAAATGCTTTGAAACCGGTCGTTCTGCCGGGCGAAGCAATGCGCGTTTTTGTGCTGAAAGAAGGAAAAGAATATAACCAGGGCGTTGCTTATCTCGATGACGGAACGATGGTCGTTGTCGATAATGCAAGAAAACTCATTGGCAAAACGACTGATATTGCCGTTACAAGCGTTCTGCAGACAACGGCCGGAAAAATGATATTCGGCAGGCTTTGGGACGACCGCGAAGAACCATACGAGAACATCGATGATTCTAAATCCGTCGGTTTTCGAAAAGCCCGAAGCTCACGCGATTCTATGATCGATGAATTCGAATCACGATGAACAGCGTGATAATTGCCGCAGCCGGCAGCGGAACCAGATTCGGTTCGGACACACCAAAACAATTTCACATATTGGGCGGAAAGCCGCTCATCGCGCATACGATCGCCGCTTTTGAGCAATGCGGACAGATCGACAAGATCGTTATCGCAGCAGCGTCAGATCAAATACAGGCTATCGAACAGATAGTAAATGATCATAAATTCACAAAAGCCGACCGAATTGTCGCCGGTGCGGGTACACGTGCCGGATCGGTAAAAAACGGATTTAACGCCGTCGATAAAAGTTCTTCGGTCGTTGCAGTTCATGACGGAGCAAGGCCTTTTGTAACGCCGAAAGAGATCGTCGCGGTGCTGGAAAAAGCTGATGAAAGCGGTGCGGCGTGCCTGGTGGGTTCGGTCGTCGATACGATAAAGCAGATCGAGAACGGCACTATCGCGAGAACAATAGACCGTAATTCTTTGCGGCGAGCTCTTACACCGCAGGCGTTTCGATATTCGATATTGCAGGAAGCTCTAGCAGGCGATCTGAGCGAAAATATGACCGACGAATGCTCGCTTGTCGAACGTTTGGGCGTCTCGATAACTTATATCGAAGGAAGTTCACGCAATATAAAGATCACAACGCCTGATGACATTCTTATCGCCGAAGCATTTTTGGCCGCTCACGACAAATAACATATGTTTCGAATCGGATACGGGAACGATAAACACAGATTAGCAGCCGGCGAACGGCTTATGATCGGCGGTGTCGAAGTGCCGAGCGATCTTGGCGCCGTCGGACATTCGGATGCCGATGTCGTTCTGCACGCGGTTACCGATGCTCTGCTCGGTGCGATCGCAGCAGGCGACATCGGGACGCACTTTCCAAATTCGGATGAACGATGGAAGGATGCCGAGAGTTTTACATTTCTAGGACATGCATCGGATCTGGTCAAAGGTAAAGGCTTTACCGTAGCGAATATTGACATAACCATCGAGTTGGAATTGCCAAAACTGCGTCCTTTTATCGCTGAAATGCGTTCAAAGCTGGCGGAGAAACTAAAGATCGATACTGACCAAATAAGCATAAAAGCAAAGACCGGCGAAGGCATTGGCGAAATCGGCGAGAGAAAAGCAATAGCGGCGACGGCTGTCGTTCTACTGCAGAAAAAACAATGAGGCCACAGGAAATAATAGCGATCAAACGCGACGGTGGGGAACTTTCAGCGGCGGCGATCAAAGAATTTATTGACGGCGTTGTCGATGGTTCGTGGGCGGATTATCAAACGTCGGCTTTGATAATGGCGATGATCTTACGCGGATTGAACCTTGCCGAGCAGGACGCGATAACGCGGGCGATGCTCGAATCCGGCGATGTGATCGACCTAAAAAGTATCGATCTGCCGAAAGCCGACAAACATTCGACCGGCGGTGTCGGCGACAAGACATCGCTGATCATTGCGCCGCTTGCGGCTGCGTGCGGCGTTGCTGTTCCGATGATCTCGGGCCGCGGACTCGGCCACACCGGCGGAACGCTCGACAAACTCGAATCGATCAAAGGCTACAACGTAAATCTTACGACCGAACAATTCAAAAGCGTTATTGAAAAATGCGGCTTCGCAATGGCCGGGCAAACGGCGACGATCGCTCCGGCGGATAAAAAGATATACGCTTTGCGCGATGCAACGGCGACCGTGCCATATATTCCGCTGATCGTCGCTTCGATAATGTCGAAGAAATTGGCCGAAGGTTTGGATGCTCTTATGCTTGATGTGAAGACCGGCAGCGGTGCGTTCATGCCGAAATTCGAAGATTCTCGCCGATTGGCCGAATCGCTTGTCGCGACCGGAAAGAATTTCGGGGTTCGCACCGAAGCGGTGATCTCGGATATGAGCCAGCCGCTCGGCCAGTTCGTCGGAAATTCGCACGAAGTTTATGAATGCATCAAGATCCTTCGTAATGAAACGAGCGGACAAGCTGCTGATACGCGCGAGCTTTCGCTTGAATTGACCGCAAGAATGCTGGTTCTGAGCGGCGTTGCGGCGGATATTTCCGAGGCTCGTTCGCTTGCACTTTCGAAACTCGAAAGCGGCAAAGCCCTCGAATCATTTCGGCAAAATATCGAATTGCAGAACGGCGATCCGTCGATCTGCGACGATCCGGAAAAGCTCATCGAAACAAGTCTTACAACCTTTGAATTGCTTTCGAAAGACACGGGTTTTGTATCGTCGATCGATGCTTTGACGGTCGGCGAAGCGGTCGTTTCGCTCGGCGGCGGACGTACAAAAGCGGAAGACGGCATCGATGCCTGTGTCGGTTACGAATGTACGGTCAAGATCGGCGATAATATAACCAAAGGCGATGTTTTGGGGAGAATATTCTGCCGCACAGAGGAACAATCGTCGCTGGCGGAGCAATATCTGCAAAAGGCATATTCAATAACCGACACGTCCGTGAAACACCCGCAATTGATCCGTGATGCCGTCAGCTAAAATTTTTTGAACATTTATCTGAGCCGCGCGTAAATCTAGAAAATCGGAAACAGACCGTGATCTAAATTTATGCTCGAAGCTATCAACCTATCCAAAACATACATAAGCGACGGAGCCGATTATCAGGCTCTTCGCGGAATAGACCTGAAGATCGACAGCGGCGAATGCGTTGCCATAGTCGGAAAATCCGGCAGCGGAAAATCGACACTGATGCATTTGCTGGCGTGTCTCGACGAACCGACGGAGGGTTCGGTATTGGTCAACGGCAGCGATGTCGCCGATCTGTCGGAACGCGAAAAGAATCTGCTGCGCAATGAGAAATTCGGTTTTGTTTTTCAGCAATTCTTTCTGAACGGACGCGATACTGTTCTGGAAAATGTCGCGTTGCCGCTGCGCATTCGCGGTTTGAAGGAGTCGAAGATACGTTCGGAAGCAAAAGCTGCTCTCGATTCCGTCGGGCTCGGCGATAAGCTGACGAAGCGTTCAAAGGATCTTTCCGGCGGCGAAAAGCAGCGTGTCTGCATAGCGCGGGCTTTGGTCAGCGAACCGCAGATGATATTTGCCGATGAACCTACGGGAAATCTCGATTCGGCGACAGGTGCGGCCGTGGAAGATATGCTTTTTGCGATGAACCGTGAGCGTGGAATTACGCTTGTTATTGTAACGCACGACGAAGATCTGGCCGGCCGCTGCGGCCGCGTTGTGAATATGAAGGACGGACAGATCGAAACCGGCGATGTCTCGAAAGGAGAAACGCGATGAAACTTTGGGATATCATAAAAATGGCGAACCGTAATTTGTTTCGCAACAAACTACGTACCTTTTTAACGATAAGCGCGATCTTTGTCGGTTCGTTCACATTGACGCTAACTAATGGACTTGGCGACGGGCTTCGCGATTACGTAGAGAATCAGGTCAAAAATCTCGAAGCGGAACGCGTCATTTTTATTCGCAAACAACCTCCGGCAGTCGGCCCGGCAGCCAGCGGCGACGAACCGCCCGAATACAGCAGCGAAAAGATCGATACCGAAACCGGTTTTGATCCAACCGCATTCTCGTTCACGCAAAAGCAGGTTGAAAATATAACTAAAGATATAAGCGGAATAAAAACTATCACTCCGCGATATTCGATCAACGGAGAATACATAACAATTGAGGGCGGCAAGAAATATAAGGCCGAATTGGGAATGCTGTCCGATGGCATTACTCAGAAAACCGAGGCGGGAAGATCTATAAACGGAGCCGATCAGATCGTTCTGCCGCTTGGGCTTGCTCGTGCATTTGATGCGAATATTTCGAATCTGATCGGGAAACACGCCGTCATTGCATACAAAACGGCTTCCGGTGAATTAAAGACCATATCGCCGGAGGTCGTCGGCGTTGCGACCAAAGGTTTTATGACGAATACTAACTCATTCGTCGATACTCAAACAGCCGAAACCATTTACAACGATCAAAAGAACGGCGAGGACGCGGATAAATTCTACGGTTTTTCGCTTCAGATGGGATCGATCAGCACGGCACAATTGGCCAATATAAAAGAAACACTTCATGCAAAAGGTTTTGAAGCCGAAACGATGGCCGACCAGAAAAAACGCACATATGACGCGATCGGCATTTTCAAGACCGGAATGAATTTCTTTGCGATGATCGCTTTGCTCGCAGCTTCGTTCGGGATAATAAATACACTGATAATCGCGGTGATGGAACGCACAAAAGAGATCGGGCTGCAAAAAGCACTTGGGCTCGGCCGCGGAAAGATCTTTTTGATATTTTCGCTCGAATCGATATTGATCGGATTTTGGGGTGCGGTGATAGGCATCGTCGTCGGCATCGTTCTCGGTATTATTGCCAATAAATATATTGTCGCCAACTATCTCGCATCATTTGACGGCTACAGCCTTTTTGCATTCACGGTTCCGTCGATCTTGTTCGTTCTGCTGCTGGTTTCGGGCATCGCGTTCATCGCGGGTGTGTTTCCGGCGATACGCGCGAGCAAGCTTAATCCAATAGAATCGCTGCGTTATGAATAAGCTATTGCTGACTTTTTCGCTGGAGTAATGTAATCTAAAACCTCGTTGAAAGCATCTAAACTTTTTCGAGGTTCTATGTACAAATATCGGGCTTTATTGCTAATTTTGGCCGCTATTTTCGCAACAAGCTGCGGCGATATGGTCAAAGCCGGCCGCGAAGGCTGCACGACGCGCGTCGGTATCGTTTTCGACATCGGCGGCAAGAATGACCGCTCTTTTAATGCTGCCGCTTGGGAAGGCGTGCAGCGTGCGGAACGCGAGCTGAATATTTGTCTATATGATGTAGAACCCGGAAATTCAACATCCATCGAACCGGCGATGCGTGCCTTTGCCGAAAAAGATTTTGACCTTGTCATCGGCGTCG
>Ga0164241_10000349_pt1 | contig 92386 bp, 95 predicted proteins | sample OricomyardsoilBY_FD_108780 | JGI IMG/M metagenome (GOLD analysis project Ga0164241, IMG submission 108780) | Backyard soil microbial communities from Emeryville, California, USA - Original compost - Back yard soil (BY) | ecosystem: Environmental > Terrestrial > Soil > Unclassified | place: USA... | reverse complement strand
GGCGACATGGGTGATGCCCACATGGGCCTGCAGGCTCGGCTGATGAGCCAGGCGCTGCGCAAGCTGACCGCGATCGCCAACAAGACGCATACCACGCTGATCTTCATCAAGAACCACCGTCGTCGCGCAATCCCCTTGTTTTCTGCTGCCGCGTGAGCCGCGGGACCGATTCTTGTTACAAAATGTAACATGAGGGGAGCGATTGGCACCGCACATCAGGGTCGTCGCGCATGACCACGCCCATTTGGACCATGCCGCACAGGCAGTCGGATGACCTGGGCGCTTGGGGTCTCCAGATGGTCGGATGAGTCGGTCCGGATGGGGTCCTCGGGCACCTGAATGAGCGTGCCTCGAAGCTGCACCCGGTCCGGCAGGGCGAGCCGGGCGACCAGCGGAGCGCGAGCGCTCAGCACCTCGCCGATGTAATGCTTGGCAGCGACATCGCTGGCCCGGTGACCCAAAAGCTCTCCGATTCTGGAACGCTCGACGCCACCCAGCTCTAACAAAGTCGCGAAGGTATGGCGTAACGAGTGGAACGTGAACGGCTGCCGGCCGCCCGTTTCCGAGTCCTCGAAGAATGTCGGCAACCCAAGTCGGTCAAGATCCGCACGAAGCAACTCGGGCGACTCCGAGAAGCAAAACTGGCCGTACGGCTGATGCGAGTTTCGTTGCCCGCTTGGGAAGACGGGGTCGTCCTTCTCGGGTCTTCGGCCGGTGTACTGCTGCCAGCCCACATTCCACCAGAACCGGAGCGCCTGTACGACGATCAGGAGGAGCGGGATGGCCCTGCGGCTCTTCCGCTTGGGCACCGTGACGACCGCGGTCGGGTAGTTCTTCACGTCGTCCTTCTTCAGCCCCAGCGTCCGGATGTCCTTGATGGAGGTGGCCGGCTTGGGCCCGCTCCGCACGAGCTGCCGCTCGACCCAGATGTAGGGGACTGCTGCGTCGAGCCGGAGATCAGCCCAGATGAGCCCCTGAACCTCGGCGTCTCGAAGGCCGGTCGCCAGCGCCATCAAGTACCTGAGCCGCCGGTAGTCGATAACTTTCCGGTTCGGCTTCGTCAGCAAGACCTCAACCTGTTCGGGGCTCAAGAAAATGGTCGGACGCTCATCGGCGGCTTCCTGGCGGAGCTGGGACAGACGCTTCGCCACGATGGGTCGGTCGAACGGGTTGTGCAGGTTCGCGTTTGCCCAGCCGTGCGCGATGCAGTCGGCAAACATTTGCTTGAGGACCTCAGCGTACCTGAGCCTCGTGGTTCCCCTGCCCTTCAGGCTGTTGATCCAAGCCAGACAGACCTCGCCAGTGAAGTCGCGCTCCATGTCGAGGTGATCGATCTCGACGTGTTCGAAGCGAGGGTTGGTCAGAATCCAGTTTCGAAGAACCGCCTTGAAACCGTTGTGGGTGTTGACGGCCGTCCCCTCATCTTCGTACCGGTAAGCGAGCCAGCGCTCCGAGAGCAGTCGGATCGTCTTGGTTGCCGGAGTGACTTCAGTCGCCGGGGCGTTCAAGCCGCCCGTCTTCAGGTGCGCGGCGTACCACCCCATGAACCACCGCTCGGCATCGAGTTCTTGGTGCCGGGCGAACTGCTTCGGCACCCGCTTGGTGCCCCAGCGGGCTTCGTCGTCCTGGGGTAGAGCCTTCCGAAAGCGGACAACGAACTGCTGCGAGCGCTCGTTCCATTTCAGGGACCAAGAACGCTCGGTCATCGCGGCATCCCGTTCGTCTTGCGGAGCCGCCTTGCCGTCCGGCTTCGGGATGCACCGCCAGCCTGGAGCCAAGCCAACGCCTCGGCCTTCAGGATTCGGCGGCCGAGCTTCGGGCTCTTGATCGAGGGGAGCCCGAGTTTCAACATTTCGAAGACGCTCGACTCCGCGCAGTCGAGCACCTCGGCGAACTCGCGTGTCGTGACGAGGTTGCGATCGACCGGAGCTGTCCTGACTGGTGCGTCTCTGGGCTCCTCCCGCCGGGGTGCGTCGGCGATCAGCTCGCTGATCAAGGCGCGTAGGTCCTCCTTGCTCACAAGGACACGGTTGCCGAAGAACCTTTCCGCTACAGCCTGCGAGCCGAATTCGTAGAGGGTCTGGCCGGAGGGAAGGATGTAGACGTGGAACTGGTCGGCCTCTAGCGGCTCGGGCTCGTCAGAGGCGACCGGTACGCTCCCGATGCTGGGCCCCGTGGGCTCCGGGCCGCGCTCAGCAAGCGCGTGCACTGACTGGATGAGCGGCTCAGCGTCCACGTGTTCATCACGGGTACGCCGCTCACTCGCTGACGGTTGACCTTCAGACGCCTCGAACCTCGGGCTACGGGACCTCGACAAGACGAACCTCGACCAGCAGCCTGGTAGGTCCCGATGCGAGGTTGACCGGCGTGCGGCCCGAGAGCAACGGTGTGGGGAACGGGGGCTTAGCCCGGTCCGTGTCTACATCTCCAGTAACTTCCGCTGCGGTTGCCGTCAACAGCAACCGTGCGCTGCTTCACGCCCACAGCGCACCCCTCGCCATCGATAAACGGCTTGTACACTTGCGCTCTGCCCGTCTTGACCCTCAAAGTCCCTACGAAGCGAGGTACACACCTCGCTTGTGGGTTTTCCCGCATTTTTGTGCAAGCCCTCGCAGAACCTGTTGGTTTCAATAGCGATTGCCAAGGTACACACCTTCCCCAAGCACCCCTCAGGGCATCCTTAGGACAACATCTTTGGGACCTACCTTCTTCGGACAGGAGCGGTTGCCCACAGTGGCGCATGGGATGTGGCAATCCACTTCCAATTTAAAGGTCCAGATGACCGACGGCCACCCACACATGGACCTAGAACCTTCCGGCATGTCGCTTTCTCACTTGCGCCAACGTGCGGATGCACTACGTTAACGATGTCCGAGTCGTGATTCTGCCTTGCTGCTCCCATGGTGCAGCAAGGCAAAACCAGGACTCGGTCAGCCCCGATCTTGGGGCTCCCCGTAAGGGGTCCGAAAGGAGACCGAGTCATGAGTATCCCGACCAAAAATACTACAGCCGAAGAGGCACACTGCGAGCGAAGGCTGACCCTCGCCGATCTCGCCTCACACTATGGAGTTAGTCTCTGGGCCGCCCGAGAGTGGCTGCGTGCTGGCATGCCACATGAGCGTCTCGGAGCCAGAACTGTAAGGGTACGTCTCAGCCAAGTTCGAGAGTGGCTTGCCGAGCGAGGTGTCAAATGAGCCGCAACTCAGAGATTGGCTGGACTCACCACACAGCCAACCCGTGGTGGGGTTGCACAAAAGTCAGCCCGGCCTGCGACCACTGCTACGCCAATAGGTTCTCCGACAGGCTATCAGAGAGTCTCTTCGGTGAGCGTGTAGTCTGGGGGCCTGGCGGCCATCAGGTCCACAAGATGCCCGAGTTGGAGCGCGACGCACCCGCTTGGGATCGAGCTGCGGCTAAAGCTGGAGAGAGGCACCGCGTATTCTGCGGGAGCATGTGTGATTGGGCAGAAGGACGGGCAGATCAGCGGCCAAGCTTGGCGCGACTGTTTCCCCTGATAGAACGGACCCCGAACCTGAGTTGGCTGATGCTGACGAAGCGCCCCAACATCGGCGCGAGGCTCCTGGCTGAGCAATGGGACCGGATCCCGTCCAACATCTGGGTCGGCACAACGATCGAGAACCAAGAGTGGGCGGACCGTCGCTTGCCACACCTGTTGTCGATCGAAGCGGCGGTGCGGTTTGTTTCTGTCGAACCTCAGCTCGGGCCCTTGGCTCTGCGCCAGCACCTTGGACAGGGGCGGGGCAAAATCAACTGGGTCATTTCCGGAGGTGAATCCGGTGCCGGCGCTCGCGGCTGGGCCGACATGCTTACCTGGTATCGGTCGCTGCGGGACCAATGCGCTGAAGCAAACGTGCCCTTCTTTTTCAAGCAATGGGGTCGGTTCATGCAGGGCGAGGGCGACACCCTCTACAAACTGCGCGGCAAGAATCCGGACAACCTCCTTGATGGCTTGCGCTGGGAGCAGTACCCAGACGAAATTCGCAAACCGACGCCAGGCGTCCGGAGGCGCGTCCCGTCTCGCCTCGATCGCTTGCTGGAGGATCGGTTCGAATATCTGACTGAGTGACAGCACTCCAAATGCAAGAGGCCAGCGTACGCGTTGCTGGCCTCTTGCGGTCACCATGACCGTGATGGCTAGCGGCCCTTGATGGTCGCCTTCACGGCCTCCAAGATCTCGCTCGCCTTCACGAGCCCCAAGTCAGCAATTGCGTTTCTGAGCTGCGACTCGGCGGGCGTCATGCCGCTCGACGCGCTTGCGGACTTGCCTCGACGGCCGGGCTTCGGACCCGGCTTCCCCTTGCCGGACTTCGCCGACCCTGAAGATCTGATCGTGTAGACGTAGTTCTCGGTGAGCCTAATTCCCTTCTTCTTCGCCGCTTCCACGACCTGTTTAGCAGGGGTCTCTCGGGGCAAGCCGCGCACAAACGCCGCTTTCTCGCCGAATTTTGATGCCTTTTTCTTCGCAGCCATTGGATAGATCGAGTCCTTCACCCCACCCTAAAGATTCAAGTACCAGCATTTGAGGGTTTGGCGGAAGCCCTCACAGGTGTCAGGTCGCCAGGGTCAAGTACTGGCTCGACCCTTGGTTCGGCCGAACATGCAGGTAAGCGGCCGTGGTTGCAAGGGATCGATGGCCAAGTGAATTCTGGACGAGGTGGATCGGGGCACCGCGTTCCAAGGCATGGGTAGCGTGACTGTGCCGAAGCCAGTGGGGCCCGATCGGCTTGCCGATCGCTTCCTCGGAGGCCACTTTGACCATGCGGCGCGCAAACCTCCCTGAAATCGCAGCGCCGTTCTGACCCTTAAATACGAATGCTTTGTCAGCATCGGTTCGCCAACGGAGCCCTAGAAGCTCGTAAACCAGTTCTTGAGGGACGACCACCGTGCGCGTTCTGGCGCCCTTGCCGCGCACGGTGATCCAACGCCTGCCCAGGTCTGCGAAGCGGATGCCCAGCGCCTCCGTGATCCTTAGCCCGGCCAAATAAAGGGTCCTGATCAACACGCGGTCGCGGCCCGGGGCTGCCTCCTGGATCACCAGGGTGACTTCTTCCTCGGTCAGGATCCGCTCGTGAACCGCGCCTTCAGTTCGAGGGCAACGGATCACAAGGGTGGGATTCGTTGGCAGGAGGCCAAGGCGGACCCCGAAGCCGAACAGACTCTTTAGGGTCGCAATCCGCCTAGCCCGCGTAGCCGTTGTCCCATGAAGCCCGCCCGCAAACCGCACCACGTCCTCACCCTGAACCTCAGCCAGCGGCTTGGCCACTGCTCTCTGGAACAGCTCCACGTCCCTGGTGTACGCCAGCCTGGTGGCCGCGGGCCGCCCGGCAAGCCACAGGTCGATCAGGTCCTGGTCGGATTTGGGGGTCGGGGCCATGAACCGGGTACGTCAGCACGGCCTGAGATTTGGACCCAAATTTCAGGGTGGGGAGGTTCCTGTAAGGCTTCTTATTATCCGTTCCAGCCGACGCCCTCGATGAGCAGCGAGCGCCGACGCCCTCAAATGGGCGCCTGGCACCAGGCTAGCCAGGCCCAGACGGCGTATAGGTGATGGCGCAGTCGTAGATCACCCTCGACCCATCTGGCTCCTCGCCAAAGGCCAGGGCGCGTAGATTCGCTCGCTCCAGGTCCGCTGCGCCCTTGCCCTGGTAAAACTTCGGGCTTCCACGGACCGAAGGCAGCGTCGGCATGGCGATCTCCCAGCAGACCACGAAGACCGAAGCGCCGTCTCCCAGGCCATAGGAGCCAACAAGTCTGGTGCCCTGATTCTTTCCAGGCCAACCATCAGCGTCTACCGTGGGGTGGTCAACTAGAATGATGTCGAACTCGACTGCTCGACCAGCTGCAATAGGTGCGGGTACGACATGGACGGACTTCGGCAGGGTCTCCTTCGTAGTGCAGGACATCCCCGACGTGACGATGCGGTAGGCCAGCGTCACCCCGGGCGCCATCACTGCCGGGCGAGCCCACTTTTCGACGAAGCGACCGTCATCGTATCGATGCTCCACCGGCACGTTCTCATCGAAGAATTTGGCCGAGTAGGCCACGTGCCAACGACCAGACTCGTGCAAGCTGGTCTTGAGAGTGCCCCGCAGTTCCCGGCACGCGAGGTAGACGTCGTTCTTGGCGGGCGGGCTCCAGCACTTCCACGTCGCAGCTCGATCGCCCACGGAATTCGCAACGGTGAACCTTATCTCCGACGTTGGCACGGTGGCACCATACCAAAAGTTGCACGGAGCCCCCCAGAGCTGAAACCATTTACATTGAGGTCGATGGTGGAAAATAAGCTCTTCTATGGGGACAATCTGGACGTGCTGCGTCGGCATGTCCGCGATGAGTCGGTGGACCTCATCTACCTGGACCCCCCATTTCAGAGCGGGCGCAACTACAACATCTTCTTCCGCAATGAGGCGGGAGTCGGCTCCGAGGAGCAAGTTCGGGCCTTCAAGGACACATGGAACTGGGGCCTAGAAGCCGAGGAAAATTTTGACCTAGTCGTCCAAGAAGGGGGCAACCTCGCTCAAGCCATGGTCGCCCTTCGGTCCCTACTCGGTGAGTGCGACCTGCTGGCCTATCTTGCCATGATGGCGCCACGGATTCGGGAGCTACACCGCGTCCTCAAGTCCGACGGCACCCTCTATCTGCACTGTGATCCGCATGCGAGTCACTACCTGAAGATCTTGCTCGACGCCTGCTTCGGAGGCGAGTCGTTCCGCAACGAGGTCGTCTGGCGCTACCGGAGAATGCCGTCAGTGTCTCGCGACTTCCAGCGATTTCACGACGTCCTCCTGCGCTACACGAAGGACCGGAAGGGCGAGGCAACTTTCAACGCGCTCTACGATGCGCTGGCCGAGAGCACCCTAAAGACTTGGGGGACCAAGAAGCAAAACGCCGTCTACGAGGACGGCAAGCGCATCAAGTCGAGTACGCTTGAAGAAGAGTCACCCGGCGTTCCCATGGGTGATGTGTGGGACATCTCAATCATCGCGCCCATGAGCAAGGAGCGACTTGGGTATCCCACACAGAAGCCGGAAGCGTTGCTTGAGCGTGTCCTTCTCGCCAGCAGCAATCCCGGCCAAGTGGTGCTCGACCCGTTCTGCGGCTGTGGCACCGCCGTCGCAGTGGCTGAAAGGCTTGGCAGGACGTGGATCGGCATCGACATCACCCACCTGGCGATCGGGCTCATCAAATACAGGATGGAGACAGCCTTCGGAACCAAAGCGAAGTTCTCCATAGTCGGTGAACCGCGCTCGATCGAGGCAGCCCGACAGCTGGCCAGGGACAATCCGTACCAGTTTCAGTGGTGGTTCGTCGGGCGTCTCTTGGGTCGCCCAGTGGAAGAGCAGAAGGGCAAAGACCGCGGAATAGACGGCCGCCTGTACTTTCGCGACGATCCCAAGGTGAAGGCGCCGAAGCAGATCATCCTGTCGGTGAAGGCGGGCAAGACTGGTCCTCCCCACGTTCGAGACCTTCGCGGGGTCGTCGAGCGCGAGCAGGCCCAAGGCGCTGTCATGGGCGCGCTGCTTACCCTGCAAGATCCGACGCCCGAGATGGTCAAGGAGGCCGCGACGGCTGGCTTCTATCATTCGCCATGGGGGACCAAACACCCTAAGCTTCAGCTTCTAACAGCGGAGCAACTGCTTGGCGGGCGGGGATTGAGCTACCCGGCTCCCGGCCAGACGAACGTGACGCTGCGCAAGACGGAGCGGGCTCAACCCAAGGGAGAACAGCAGGCGCTGCCCGGCATCACTAAGACGAAAGAGCCGGGCCAGGAGAAAACGGGACGCCGACGGTCGTCCTCGTAACGCGGCTAGGCGGATCCGCTCACGCGGTCTTCCACGGAGCTATGACTCCGCAATCACCTTGTCGATCATCGGGCCCAGTCGGCCACGCAGCGCCGCAAGCATGCGCTCGGCCAGTACTGGTTGGGGGATCCTTGAACGCCCCTGAGCACTAGTTTCTCCGCCGCATGCCTGCCGCTCCGCGGTGTCGGCTCGGGCATTCGAACCCGAACACCATGCAGGTCCGCGCTCCGTTGTCGGACGATAATGTCCGGCGTGGGGTCGAGGCGCTTTGTCCAAGCGTGGGGCTCCGCTAGAACCTGAGTATGCCCTTCCCATTGGAGGCACTCCCGGACTGGCTCCGGCGCATGGTCGAGGCGCTGGCTCGCTCGACACAGACCGATCCAGGGATGGCGGCGATGTTCTCTCTTGGCGTGCTGTCGGCGGCCGTTTCGCGCCGCTATGCGCTGCAAACGTCACGCGGTATCAACCACCTGAACCTTTGGGTCATCGTCGTTGCCGAGAGCGGCGAAGGGAAGTCTTCAGTGCTGGGCAGGTTGACCGAGCCACTTGACCTCATCCAGCAAGCCGCGCAGTCGGCATCGCCGGACCTTCCGCGACCGAGAATCGTGCCTCCAAGCGAGCCGCTTTCGGCAATCGATAGGCTGCTGTCGGATGACGACATCATCGATGGGGCGCGTCCTGCGCCGGAGGTCGATCCAGACGAAGTGCTTCTGCGGATGCAAGCAGAACAGGAGCGCCGTTATCCGGGCGTCCCGTTGAACTTCGCGACTCGCGATGCGACGCCCCAGGCTGTCGCCGAGATGTTGGGGAGCCAATACATGCCCATCCTCCAGGCCTCGTCGGAGGGCGGCTTCAGCACCTGGATCTCTGCCAATCCGGGCCGAGCCACCGGAGACCTTGCGACCCTTAACATGGCCTGGGATGGCAGCTCGCAACCTGCCGCCGCTCGGGTTGGCCGCGACTCGCGGCCGATCGAGCGCGCCTGCTTGAGCATGATCTTCGCCCCCCAGCGCGATTCCTTCCAAGTGGCCACGGCGGGGAGGACAGGAAAGCTTCTCCGTGAGACGGGCTATCTCGCGAGATGCCTGTACTACTTCCCTGAGTCGAACATCGGGCGGCGCCGGGCACCGTTCGAACAGTTGTCGCCAAGCGCCGTAGAAGAATACCGCGCCTGCGTCTGGTCTCTGCTAGGCGCTGGGACCGAGCGAACCGAGACGGTCCGCTTGCTGAAGCTATCCGGTAGCGCTTCGTTGCTCTACGACGGCTTCTTCAACGACCTGGAGCCGCGACTAGCGCCAGGCGGCGATCTCAAGACCGTGTCGTCGTGGATCGAGCGCCTGCGACAGAGCACCCTGCGCATCGGTGGCCTTCTACATCTTGCCCTGCACCTAGGCGAGGCCAACAGCACTGCGGTGGCGAAAGTCACCATGGAGAACGCCATCGCGATCGCCCAAGCCCTACTCCCTCACGGCCTGCGCGCACTCGGAGCTGCTCTGCCCCCATTGGCTGCGGTCATAGAGGCGCCGAAGCCTCCCGCCACAACACCTAGCGACTCCCATACTCGCGTGCTCGCTGCCGCTCGGCGCAGGTTCCCCGCGGCGCCGTTTGGTGCCCGCGACATCCACCGCAGCCTCCAGACCAGTCACAGCGCGGCTGCCGTCACCGAAGCACTCGACCGGCTTGTGGAGCAAGGCGTCCTAGTCCGCGAGCAAATTGGTCAACACCCGCGGTACCGTTTCGCCGAACCGATCCTCAGTGACAGTGACACCTAGTGGGAGCCGGAGCCGCGCTTTTTTCCGAGGAAAAGACCGGTGCCGTCGGGCACTGTCACTGTCACTGTCACTGCGGCTCGATGACCACCCGAGCAATAGCGGGAGCGGCGTGTAGCGATAGCAGGACAACCGTTCCGTCTAGCAAGCGCTAGACGGAACGGCCCGCTGTACAGCAGTTGCTGGACGCTCTAGTTTCTTCGGTATGGTGTTCGGGCGCTACCTTGCAATCCGTCGGAAGCGAGCGGCTCTTAGCCTCCGCGCTGTCGCCAGGGCGCTCAGCATCCAGCCTAGCTACCTCGACCAGGTCGAACGAGGAGCACGACCGCCGTTCGGCGAAGAGCGCTGGGACGCGCTGATCACTGCCGTCCCCGGTGTCACTTGGGAAGGGCTGCTGTGGGCAGCCGTAGCGACGACGGACGCGATGCCTGTCGGGGGGCTCACACGCCTCCAGCGCCTTGCGGTTGCGGAACTCGTGGCGGTCCTTCGAGAGAGTGATGACCTACCAGAGCGGTTCCACCCTGAAGAAGCTTCCGACGATCACCTTGCGCGTCTCGATGACCCGGGGCGTCCAACCGCAATAGCGGGGCTGGAGGAGATCATTGGGGATGGCGAGTCTCAGGTAGCGAACCTGGCCGATACCATCGTGGCGCTCGGATGGCGCCCCCACGCATCGAATCCGACGGCAGCCGTGAGTCACCTTCTAGTTTCGAACCCCAACCGGTTCGTCCGGAAGGGGAAGAAGTTTAGGGTGCGTCGCCGATAGATTTGGGGCTCGCAGGAAACCAACAAGCTGCATCGTCAGGAAGGCGCCTGGCCAGTTCGTACAGGAGCCGAGTGCTGCACCCGACGTCGAACAACTCCTCGATCGCGTTCTCAACATCCTTGCGCAGATGTCCAAGCACCCGCCGCAACCGCTCGGGCGAAGGTTGACCGGGGCTTGCCCTGTTAATTGCAATGGTCAACGACCCGACTTCAACCAAGGCCGCGATTCTTCGGGTCGAGATCCTAGCCGCTTCCCGGCTACCGGGCACGGCCCTCTTCCGTTCGAAAAGCAGCGACGCGGCTTCTTGTGCTACAGCATCTCTAGCCGCGTAGAGGGACTCGACAGATTCGCCCCTCGCAGCCCTCACGACCGGGTCAGACTCCGTGAACTCCTCCAGTTCCTGGTTGTAGACGGCCGTCTTCGCGCTGCGGCGAGGACTGGGACGTCTCGCGGGAGTCCGGACACGACCGGGCCCGCGCTGCTGTTGGAGATCGATCACCTTGCCCATGCCCCAAGCGCATCCATAAAAGGATCCACCGCCGGAATTATTTGCGGCGATTCTCGCGGGTGGAGCTGCCGCCGTCGCGTAGGTCGGTTTTCTGTGTCTGCACCAGCTACACGGCAGCGTCGAAGATGTCGTCTTCCCCGGGCTCCAAAGCGGCCAGCATGCCGGTCAGCGCCTCTAGGAGATGGCCGAGCGTTTCTCGGCGCTCGTCATCGCCGCCGCAGACCCCAAGGAGCAACTCGACTTGGTCGAGCACAGCGTTGACCGTGGGCTCGTGGGGTTCGCTCGGTTCCTCGTCCACGTCCTCAGAGTCACCCAACAGGGTGGCCTCATCGCCATCACGAGGGTCGCCAGCCACGCCAGCGCCCTGCTGGGGGTCGCTTGGCTCGGTCGCTTCGAGCGCGGCTTGCCCTACTTCGATGGCAACATTGCCACCCGTAGCGAGTCGAGAAGGCTCCCCCCGCGTCACCACGGTGGCAACGTTGCCACCCTCAGGCGACTCTTCAGCGCGTTCGGCAGTCGGCGCGGTGGCACCGGCCGCGTCGCCCTCCTCGCCGGTTCCCGCCGCTAGCCGGGCCCGGACGAGCCCGACGAAAGTGTGGGAGACCCCACAATGGGCCCCGATCTTCCGGTCCGACCACTCGGCACCGTCTGACGTTCCCAACACCAAAAGGACGGCGGCCCGTTTGGCAGCACGGTTCCTCCGAACGCCAACGCGGACGTCACACATGGCAACGTAGAGCTTGGCTTGCTCCAGCGTTCCCTGGAGGATCTGGACCTTGATTTCGGTCCTGTCGGCCAGCTCGTGCGCACGACGTCGGTGCCAGCCGTCGGCCAACAGGTATTGACCGTCCACATCCCAAACGATCACGGGCGGCAACAACTCCACGTGTTCCGCGTACTCCTCGGCAATCTCGTCGCTGACGGGCCGCACTTGGAGGGCAGGCTCTAGCACGATGTCGGCAAGGGCCAGGTGGGTCGGGACAGTAGGCGCTTTCTTCTTCGGCATACCAGAGCAGGAAATATAGAAAGATTATTGATCTCCCATTTTTCATATTCTGCTTATTGGCAGGTGCTCATCAGAAGGAGCACACGATGCAGACCCTTAGCGTCAACCTGTCGCACGAAGCCACGAGCTTGGAGGACCTAGCAGCCCGCTATCCGGGAGCCAGCCTCCACCTCATTCACCTGGCTGTCCTCCGTGTTGGGATCGGAGCAGCCCTAGAAGACCGCGAGGTTCTTGGTGCTGAACTCACCTGTATTCTCGAAGAACGTCGGGTTCGCCGTCAAACCACTCGGACGGAGCAGGCGGGTGTCCGATGAGCCGCCTCACCTTCGTCGTAGAAGCGGATGGCACGATCCGCGATTCGGAGGATCACGTGATCCGTGAAGAACATCACGAAGTAACAGTCCCGGGCGTTGAGGCCGTACCGCAAGCGGTCCTCGACATCGTCCGGGCGTACTGGCCCGAGGCGACAGCGAGCGACATCAGTTGGGCCGCCGACCCACTTACATGGGACGGCGCTAGACGGCTGCACTGGTCAACCTGCGCCGAAATCGACGGGCTTGTGAGGACCGCCCAGCCAGGGGCGATGCGTAACTTCGACGAGCTGCTCGCAGCAATCGACGGCGACACCTTATCAGAAGGCAGCGGGGATGGGCACGCCGTAGACCCCACCATTCCCGCCGAGCTGGTCGCGTACGTCCAGTCGATTTGCCGTAGGGAGTGGGTCACGGAACAAGTGCTCGAACTGGCCGCCGCCACGGTGCTGAGGCGCATCCGCCACGACTCACCAGCGGCTCGACGGGCCCGTTGGAGCAAGCGTTGGCGGCCCGAAGAGCAAGCTCGAACCCAGAGACTGCTGGGACGTCTCCGAGATGAGGTCCTGTCTACACACCACGTCGGGGAGGTGGCCGAGCACACGACCTTCACAAGGGCGCCAGCATTCCTCGCAGGCGTGAGGCCCGACAAGGCGGGGCGTCTAGTCATTGACGACCCCCAAATCGTGACGCCCTCCATTGGCATCCCCTCCTACCTGGAGCAAACGCCCCCGAAGCTATTGGCGTGGATCCGAGAGACCTGGCTACGAGAACGCTTGGGACGACTTCCCGATGAGGTCGCCTTGGACGAAAGGCTCGAACCACGAATCTGGGACCTGACAGCGGGTAGCGGGACAGCGACGGATTTCTTCGGCCGCATCTACTGCTCAGCCATCATCGGATCCGACATCGTCATCGGGCCCGAAGGTGTGCAGCTTGCCGACTGCCGAGATGTAGGAACGCTCGACGAACATCGAGGGATCGGAGGGCGACCCTGGAGAATGCCGGGAAAGGTCGTCCGAGAGCCGGACATCATCCTGTTCGATCCGCCCAGCAGGGGTCAGCCCAACCACTCCGAACTGTATCAAGGAAGCCGACCACAGCTCGATCTTGGATCGTGTAGCCGGGCCGAGTGGTTGATCGCCATTGCCTTCACAGTTGCTGAGGGCGTCCGCCATCTCGCTCCAGGTGGAGTTTTGAGTCTTCTCCTACGGTGTGGCAGCAGGAACCATGGAGAAGTCCAGGACGACACGGAAGCCCTGGAGGACCTGAAGTTGATCTTGGGCAGCCGCGTCCGAATCACTCACGAGATGCCGCTCGTGTTCGGTAAGCGACGGAACCAGGTCAGCTTGGGGCAAGCACGAGTTCCCGCTGTTCATCTTCGCATTGAGGCTCCGTGATGAACCCGGACCAGATGACCCTCCAGCGGCTCGCGTCTTGGCCAGCCGTCAACGACCTTGTGGGCAAGCGGCCCGATCGCCGTTGGGGACGAGCCAGCCTGACCACTCGTCGGAGCGATGGGGACTCGATCGCCAGTTGGTTCGAGCACTACACGGCGGAGGGGAGGGTCAGGCAAGTCCGAGAAGCGATTCTCGACCGAAAGCCCTGGTCCCAGTTGATGCGCGTTTACATCCCCAAGAAGCCCGGCTCCTCGGACTTGAGGGCGATCGACATGCCGACGGTTCTCGACCAGGCCGTCCTGTACCTTCTGCACGACTGGAGCCATGCCACGCATGTGCTCACCAGGATCGCGGTAGGGTTTAGGCGCGGCGTCCAGATGCACCACACGGTCCTGAACGCCTACGCCGCCATGAGGAAGCGCCCCTTCGTCGCGGTCATCGACATCGCCGGGTTCTTCGATTCGATCGACTGGCATCTCGTTGACCGCATCATCCGTCGCCTCCCAGCCGACCAGGACGTTCAAGACCTGCTGGGGAGGCTCGTCCGGGTCGAAGTAGTCGAAAGACTCTCAGGAGCCCGTATGGAGCGCCGGCAGGGCATTCCCCAGGGGCTCTCGGTAAGCCCAGTCCTAGCCAACCTGGTCCTCGACGAGTTCGATCGAGGAGCTGGGCACGCCTTGTCCCGGTTGGGCGTCGGCCTCAGGCGCTACTGCGACGACATCATCGTCATCAGCCCGAGCATGGCCGCTGGCGCCAAGGCCGTCGTGATCGTCCGTGATCGTCTCGAAAGACTCGGGCTCACGGTCAAGCAGGGGACGGGCAACCTTGTGGACACCCGCGAGCAGGCCGCCGTGTGGCTCGGCGTCAGCTTTGGCCCAGACGGGCTCGCCGTGCCCGAGGCGGCAATCGAAGCCAAGGCCGCCCGCCTCCAAGCCAAGCTTGACCAAGGCGTCCTCGATGCCAAGGGGGTTGAGGATTCCCTCATGAGCCTGGATCAACACTACCGACGGATCATCGGACCTGAACGTTCTCAGGCGGTGGTCTTGTCTATCAAGGGAGACCTGGCTCTTCCAGTCGTCCCACATGTAAGAAAGGAAGGTGCCGAAAGGTTACGGCAACTAGCTGGTGAACGTCATCATCGTGGACACATGTACCCAAGGGCTCTGCCCTATGGGAAGCCGGACGATGTTGACGCCAACTCCGCTCAAGGTCCTCAAGAAGATCTAGGGATTGAGAGATCTGAACAATGTCAGCACGCTTAGCCACCTCGATGGTCCAATCTTCCGAGGTGTACGACCCTGGGGCTCCGGCAGAGTCAGCCCCAGCGGTCGTGGAAAATGGCAACCGACGTTGGCGCCTCGGAGCCGCCGCCGATGGCCCACGCCAAGCTCGGCTTGTCGCCCGGCAGCGTGGCGACGACCACCGTCACGATTGGCGCTTCTCGGTCGAGAACTCGACCTCGACCTCCGAGGTTGTGCTCCTCGGACTGACCGACGGTGTAGACCGACTTAGCGAGATGGGAGCCACGTCGATAACCGTCATCGTCACGGACCCGACCCTCCACGGTTACATCTGGCGGCGATGGGAGGTCCACAGCCTGCGCATGCACACGGCCCTGGCGGCGTTCCTCAAGGCGACGCGGGGAATTGAAGTCACCCTCGAACCTGGAAGGAAATTCCGATGAGCGACGAGATGAAGACGCGGCAGACCGATCCGACCATCAAGCTGGCAGCGCAGCGGATCGCCTACTGGGACCCTCGGTCCTACGACTGGGCCTGGCGAGGCGAGCCCGTGGAGCCCGACTGGGCGGATCCTGCCGCCGAGTGGGACGCGATCGTGCTCGCCGCCGGCAAGCAGAAAGTGCTCCTGGTCGCGGATGACGACGACCCAAAGTACGAGCAGATGCTAGTCGAGCTGTGGATGCAGGGCTACGTCGTCGTTGATTCCAGAGATGCACTCAGCCTGCTGCCCTTGTGGGCCGAGATCATCTTCGAGGGCAATGCCGGGACGGTCCGCAGGATGAAGATGTTTCAGGCGTAAGAGGATCGGCGATGAGCACCAATCGGTGGAGTCGCTCAGACTCCGACTTCGCGCCGAAGCACTTGGCCGGTGGAGCCCAAAGGTGTGACGCCGAGCGCTCAAGCGAAGTCAAAGTTCACAGGCGTCCAGGTGTCCGGGGTCACCGGGTGAGCGTGAGTGTACTGGGGCGGCTCCCAGGTAGGGCGATTCACGACGGTGAAGAAGCGGCTGGCCCTTTCGATGCCGGGGCCATACTCGGCGAACAACAAGATCTCTAGGGCCGCGACTGCGTTTATCGCGTGCGCCAGCGTGGCCACGTCGAACTTCCCCTCACGGTCGTGCTTCGTTGAGTTGTACGACTGATACCAGGGCAAACGCTTGCCCGACGCCCAGCCCTCGAACGGTTTGATCTCGGCGTAGTCCCGGTACGAGTTGAGCTTTGCACCGTACCTATCCAGCTTCATCGGCCCGGCGACGCGGGCGTAGTGGCCCATGTTCAACTGGTCGTCCTTCACCGAGTAGCCGTTGATTTTGAGGATGCCCCGCAGCTGGGCTTCAACCTCGGTGCACGCCAGGATCAGGATGTTGCGGATCTCGGATCCATAGACGCCGTCGGTGGCGTTGTCGGGTGCAGCAACACGGCAAACCTTCGTGAGGTCCTCAATCAGGATGTCGATCTGTTCGGCCGAGGAAGCTGCCGCGTTGTGCTCTGCCCCGGAGTACGCTTCGAAAAGGCTTACGTCTCGGAGGTAGTAGCCGCCTTGGTAGAACCGGGGATGAAACTGCCCCACGTCTCGCTCACAGAACTTGATGTGGGCGTTGGGCTCCTGTGCGAACTTCTGTTTCACCCACTCCAGCGGCTCACCGGTAAGGGGAAACTCCAGCAGCCTTTGGTCGTCGAAGTAGTTTGGTCCCAGGATCAGCCCGCTCCGCGCCCAATAGACGGCGTGTGGCTTGTGGGCGTGCCCGGGTTGGGGATCGGTCCAGACGACGATTGTATTCGTGGAGGTCATGGTTTAGCTCTTTGATCGAGTTCACCCGGTGATTTCGATGGAAGGCGCAGTCGAGGCCGGAGGGAAGAGAGGTCCTAGCTGGAACCTCGCCTTGCAATTCACCTCCATCGCCCAAAGCTCGTGGGCATCCTCAACGAGCAGCGTGAAGACCGCCGGCGGTGTGATCGGGCGCCCTTGCTGGCGGAACTGCTCAGCAATACTGTCGATGTCAGCCTCAATTCTGGCTTGGTGCTCCCTGATCGTGTCGATCGCGAAGTCGGCGTTCATTCGCACCCGACTCGACAGCCCAGTTGACATCAGGCCACCACCTGGCGGGAAGTAGGTGACGCCATCCGGCATCAAGAGCGCGACGTTCCCGTTCTTGTCACGGATCGCCTGAACTTCCTCGTCGTCGAGATCGGGCCCGGTGACGCCAACAACACGGAAGCGTTCCAGGAGCCTCGGCCAGTTAAGGTGGATGCGTCGTAGGAGGTCCCGGTCGGTGTACCGGTCGTGGGGAAGGATGTGGACGAAGAACACAGCGTCGAGGACGACCTTCGCGAACAGGCAATGGTCGTGGCGTTCCTCGGGGGTCAGTCCGAGGTGGAAGTGGTGTATGCCCCAATCGTTCAAGAGCTTGTCGTTGAATTGGCCCCTCCTGTACTTGGTGCTCAACCATGGGTTGACGTCCTCGCCCTGCTCGAACCGCCCAGCCAGTCCAGCCAAACCAGCCCCGTGCTCGGGCGGGCAAACGAACTCGGCGGCCCTGACGACGGTGCGAGGCTGAACTGGCACGTGCCGGAAGATCACGTTCCAGTTCATCCGTGAAAGCTCATCGGCCTGGATGCCTGCTTTGACCTTGAAGCCCTTGGCCGTGAGCTTGTTGGCCATATGCTCCAACCAGTCCGCCTCGAAGTCAGCAATGATCAGCGGCTGCGAAGTCATTCGGACCGGCCTTTACCTTCCGTGGCACTGCTTGTACTTACGCCCGCTGCCGCAATGACAGGGGCCGTTTCGGTCTAGCTTGCCTTTGGAAACGGCGGCGATGACTTCGGGAGAAAACCGGTATGCGAACGCCACTTGGGCCTTCAGCTTGCGTTGGTCGATGACCGCGAGTTCTTCCAACTCGGCGGGAGTGAGCACGTCTCTCAAGTCACCGTGGAAGGTCGCCAGGCGGCCGCGGTTCTTGAACTCGAAGTCTGCCTTGAAGGACGCGATCAGCTCGACCACCTCCGGAGCATCGGACAAAGGCTCGCGGATGTTGTCCACCTGCCTTTCGTCGTAGACCTTGCGGGAATCCGGTAGGAACAGGATTCGGCGGGTCCCGCTTGGCTTCGGAGTGATGTCATGAAGTTTATCGTCCGGGGCCTTCCACACGCTATGAAACTCAGCCTCAATGAGGATCCCGGGCTGCAACCAAATCTGCCAACCGATGACCATCTCGCCACCCGCGGTCTCGACCTGCCGTTGCACGGTGGGGAAGCAATCGACGAGTTTTGCCCCAGGAGCAGGTGTGACGGGCAGGTAGATCGGCGTCTGCCCTGGCGACACGCGCTCACAGAAGTCCCTCACACGACCGGCAACTTTGGGTGGAGCTATGGGAGTCATGAAAATCCGAAACCGCCAGCGCTAGCCGAGAGCGGTCAGCGCGGGGGTAGGCATTTCTCGACCTCCATCAAGACACTCGTATCTACGAAGACGTGCACCACTAAGGCGACCCCTTCTGCATGGAGTACTGGCGAAGCCCCTCGGCAATCGTCACCAGGTCCGGAAATTCGAAGAAGTGCTTCTCGTCCGCCTCACCGTCGGGCCGCCGCTGCACGAAGACCCACTCTTCCGGCGCCTGCCACAATGAGCGCAGCACGAGGTCCGACGGCCCTGTATCCGGGACGCAATGCAACTTCGCGACGAGTGGCTGGGTCTCGTCCATGAGCAACTTCGCTGGAGGCGTTACTTCAAGGTGCAGCGGCGTCTTGTTAGGGTGCTTGTATCCGTTCTGCTGAAGCCACCCCTTGATGATTCGGTCGATAAACTCACGGTTACCGTCTTGATCCTCCAGCTTGTAGAACAAGCCGCACGGGAAGCGGCTGCCATCGATCAGCTCCACCTCCAGGTCCGTGATGTTGGTGCCAATGTGCTGGATCGTAAAGGCGATCGAGCGCAGCGGCTTCCCAGGTCCCGGATGATCTTCATCCTCACTCGGGCGCAGGACGCAGGTATCGATGCCGACCGCGGCAGCCTTCTCCAACGCCGGCACGGTGAATCCCGTCCGGGTCACCAGGATCGCCTTGTTCGCTTCAACCTCCCGGCGCACGGAGTCGAGCTGGTCAACATGGTCGATCCCCAGAGGCTCCGCGTAGTCGCGGCACTCGACAACAACTAGGATCGCGGTGCTGCCGAGCCGACCACGAACGGTGGCATCGATCTGTCGGCCACCGACTTTTTCGTTCCATCTAACGACGGAGCCAGGGTCCAGCTTTGCCTGCACAGCAGCGCCAAGACGTTCGAAGGCTGCGCCAGGTCTTTCGCTCGGCTGCCCGGTGACCACGTCGAGATGGTTGGCGAGCAATTGCGCTGCGTCAACCAATGGTCGGACATTGTTTGATACCGGCTGGCGCCCTAACTCTTGACGCCACACTTCCCCGCACTGAGCATGACTTCATGGCGGACATGTCTGAGTACGAGCGGGCGGCTATGGCCGAGATCGAAGCATGGAAGAATGCTCCTGAAGGTGTGGTTTCCAGGGCCATCTCCACGGTCGCCTCGACGGCCCCGGTGAAGTGGCTGATCGAGCACGCGCCGTCGGTGCCAGAGACGCTCACGCGACCGGTGGCGACCGCCGTGCAGGGCTTCCTTGAGCTGCTGAAGGACGGCGCCTACTGGACCTATTCGGACGACTCCATTCTTGCACGCGCAAGGGAGCAGGGACTTCAAGTCCAAAACCTGGGAGAGCTAGCTGAACAGCCGCTGGAGGGGCTCGATAAGCTCGCCCGCGGCTTCTTCGCCGAGAACAAGATCATCGCGGCACTTGAGGGCGCGGGCACTGGCTTCGGCGGCCTGCTGTTAATCGCGGCTGACATTCCAGCGCTCTTCACGGTGGCGTTCCGAACCATTCAGCAGATCGGCGCTTCATATGGGTTCGACATGCGCGACCCCAACATGGCACCGGTCGTGCTCGGCATCATTGGGGTCGCGTCCGGCGCTGAGGAAGCCGCCAAGATCGCCGCCTTGACCGACATGCAGGTGACTGCAAAAATGTTCGCCAAGAACTGGACCTATAAGAAGGTGGCCGAGCGAACGATGGCGGGCGGTCCAGCACAGGCGCTCAAGCAACTCGCGGAGCGGATGCCTCGGGAGATCGCCAACAGCGTCACCAAGAGGAAGCTCGCTCAAGCGATCCCATTGGCAGGGGCAGCCGTCGGTGCGGGGTTCAACTACTGGTTCATCGCGTCCACGGCTCGGACGGCCTACATGACGTTCAGGGAGTTGTACTTGCTGCGAAAACAGGCAGGACCTGCCGACGACGACGAACTACCTGCGGGAGCCTGACGCAATCGGGGACCAGCAGGAGCATGGCGACCAACCAAACCCTCACCGACTTCTACACCTCGACGCTTGGTGCAAACCTGGCCAATGCCCGTGGTCCTGGGGCGCGGTGAACCCCGTCACGAACGAGGTGTTCTTGAGGGTGTGGACCGAGGATCTCGAAGGCGCAGCTGAAGGCGAACGGGTACACCTCTGCGACCTGGATTGGAGCGGCACGTCTTCGGGGTATCCAGAGCGCAAGCGGCACATCGATGCGCTTAGAGGCGGCGCGCAGGGCTACGGGGTCGTTTGCGCGAAAGGCAAGCCTGGGAGCGGTGGCACCGCCCGAATCAAGAGTTTTGACCGCGAGGCGTTGCTCAGGCTGGGTTCGGTCCACGAAGACGGACGCCGTCTCTACTCCCAGGTCGCGGATCGCGTTCCGGTGAATACTCTGGCTCGACGGCAGACGGCGGAGAGCACGCTGATCCCCGATCTAGCCGCCTTGCTCAAGAAAGGCACGACCACCGAAGCCCTCGTCAAAACTCGCGTCGGCCAGGGCCAGTTCAGGACCGACGTTCTCGACCTTTGGGGTGGCCGGTGCTGTGTCACCGGGATCGAAACCCAAGAAGCCATCCGCGCCTCGCACATCAAGCCGTGGAAGGATTCGACCGACGAGGAACGGCTCGATCCCCACAATGGGCTTCCGTTAGCGGGAACACTGGATGGGCTGTTCGACTCCGGCCTAATCACCTTCGCGCCAGACGGCACGTTGCTGGTCTCACGGAAGCTCTCCGTGGAGGAACGCGAGCGACTTGGTATCGAGGGTGCGAAGCTCCTAAGGGCTCCTGCTGGGAGGACGGCCGACTACCTCGCCCACCACCGCCAGGAGATGTTCGTCGATCGGCCTCGACCTAACCGTACAGCGCCGTGATCACCCCCACATCGTCGTCGCTGAGCCCTGCCGTTTCGCCGTTCTCGTCGTGGCGGGTGAACACGGCCGTGCCGACGATGTTGTGAACGCCGAATCGCCGGTTGCGAGGCAGGCCTCGCGGACGGCCCTCCTCGTTGACGTAGATGTGGATGCCGACCGTCACGTCCACGAGGACCTCGAAGTAGCCGCCGACAAGCTGTTGAAGCGCCTCGACGCGGTCCGGGATGTCAACGACGCGACCTGGCTGGCCAGGCTCGTAGACGAGAACGCGGATGTGGATCTCCATGGTCGGGGCTGACGTTACTACGATCCGGCGCGTTACAACCTGACGAAGCTGCCGCGGTTCGGAAGCGCTCAGGCCTCCCGAGCGGCTTCCCCAACTACGCCTTCGGGAGGTCCGCCGACATCGGCCGAACCGTTTCGACGGCTTGCGCGGCTTCCTCGGCGTTCGTAAACGTCTTGTCCTTCACGACGATCTCGAAGTCCTTGAGCAGGTCGGGCAGCTGCTTCACCCTAACGACCAACTCCTCGAACGCCTCTTCGCTTGTGGGGTGCAGCGAACGCCGTGGTCTCTGCGATGACGGCGGCGGCAGCGTGCTTGTGAAGCGGATGTCGGCCATGTAGTTGGTTTCGTTCGTTTCTGGGTTCATCCAGATCGAAACGCAGGGTAGACAGCGCGTGATCATGCGGGCCATTTAGCATGAAGGACCAGCGCCAGCAGCTTCCGGAGGCCCGGCAGATCCCGCGACGTTGGTGCCCGACTTATCTCGGCGGAGGCACCTGCTCTTCGATGTCTGCGGTGGCATCGACGTGCTGACTATCGGCGTCAGACTCGCTTGTCTGCGAGGTCTTCTCTGCGCCCATCGACGGCTGCCCCCTACCATTGGGCTCCCATCGAAGAAGGTCAACGCCTGAACCCGGAACGGGGCACAACGATGCGTCGAGTACGATCGGGTAGGACCCGTTCACAAGACCGAGCTTTGCCTCAAGGTCTAACACCTCGTCAGCCCCAAGGTTGGACTCAAGCCCCAGAACCACGTCCCCCGGCCAAGCGGACTCGAAGTTAGCCCGCAAATACACGCAGCCCGGTCCATCGACGAGCACCTCGGTCTCCGTGGCTCGAATCGTATGAGAAAGCTCAATGCTGCGCCCTTCGCCGTCCACCTCGAACTGCGGCTGAAGCCGAATCGACTCCGGCAAGATCCACGCACGGTCTCCAGTGCGAAACCGCACGTCACACCGATGAAATGGAATGCAGATCCGATCGTTCGCCTGGGGGACCAGGTAAAGCGCTACCTCCAGGGTGACCAATGCGAGACGGTCCGAATTGCGGATCGCCTTGAGGGCAACGCCGAGGATTTCACACTCAGGCACGCGGGTGGTGGCGACAAGCAGGCGAATGAGGTCAGCTCTGTGAGCCGTGCGAACCGATGTTCCTTCACGCCACGGGACTTCGTGAGTGACCTGCCCGCCGCTCGCGTTCTTCAAGACGAATGGCGCACGATCCGTTTCCATGTACAGCGCCACGACGGTGACGCCGTCGTAGGGAACACACAGCTCTCGTAACGAGGGAGATGGCCCATCGAAGACAGCGACGACCTGCGCCCACCATTGAGCAAGATCCTTGAGGTCGGCGCCAGGAATCTGCCCTGCCTTTTCGTCTACGCCGACCAGCCAGAGGATGGGCTCGCCACGAGCGGCATTCGCGTGACCAGCAAGCCGTCGCGCAGCCTTGCTCGCCTCGATCCAGACGGCCTTGCATTCGACGAATGAGTCCTCGATCGGCTGTCGGGCAACCACGCGCTCAATCACGCCAAGAACTCTGGCTTCGATCTGCGCGTTGAATGCTGTAGTTTTCAAGCTCATGGTCTTTTTCCCCCTCGCTTTCGGCGGCAAGATGAACCCGACCGATCACGCGGCGTGATCATCGGGGTGCGCTGCGCATGCGTCAACCGGCGCTAGGACATTCTCTGGCCCGAGTAGCTTCGACAGAGTGGCTAGGCTGCTCATGCCTCGCTACGCTGCAAGCCCATGCGAATCCCGCGCCCGTTCCGTAGAACATGTAGGCCGTTCGTTGACGGTGACTACACCGAAGGCGGGCGCAGCCGGTATCTGCTCCACCCCCGCTTTGCCGAACACCCTCGCCACTTCGTCCGGGCGTTCCTACTAATTCAGGCTGACCTGTTGACGCTGATGGATTTCGTGGAGCCTGCCGATGCCAATCTGGCGACTTACTCACACAAGATTCACCAGCTACTCGTACGCACATGCATTGAGATCGAAGCCAACCTCACGGCGATTCTGAAGGAGAACGGCTATCGCGCCAAGGGTGACTGGAGCATGAGGGACTACCGCTTGGTGGAGCATTCGCATCGCCTTTCGTCCTTTGAGATCCGGGTCCCCACGTGGCGAGGGGAACGCGGCAAGCGTCGGCCATTCGCCGCATGGTCAACACCAACCGGGGGCCTAGACTGGTATCGGCGCTACAACAAGGCCAAGCACAATCGCCACCGGTTCTTCTGCCTTGCGAGCTTTGATGCCTTGATCGACGCTGTGTCTGGGCTCGCGACCCTCCTATCCGCGCAGTTCCATCAAGAGGACTATTCACCGAACGACAAGAGCCTGAGCGTTGGCTCGGAATACAGCTACGACACAGATGACGGGATGGAGACGGCGATCGGCGGATTCCTTCGCGTCCGGTTTCCCACTGACTGGCCGTCGTCCGAGCGCTACGACTTCTCCTGGGGGGAGCTGGCGCACGAACAGGACCCTTTCGCGACCTTTGACTACGAACCCTTCCGCATGTCCGCACCATGAGCGCCCAAACCGCTTCGTCACGCGCCGCCGCAGCGCAGGTCCCCGTACCAGAGGCCATCGGCGGCATCCTGCTTCAGCTGGTAAGCGGTTGGACGCCCGCCGCGCTGATCCCGGGTGCCATCGCATCGTTCCGGCTCAACGAAGTGGACTTCACCGACATGGCACCCCAGGTTGAAGTGGCTGGGGACCGGTTGGTCGTGACCCTTAAGGGAGCGCACTTCAACCCCCGCCTCCGTGAGCTGCTGCCATTCCCGATGGGTGCGAGTTCGGACGGTACGCTCGCTGACGGTGGCACGTTCAGAGGGGCAGATATTCTGCGAATCAACCTGGCTGCCGACCTGACCATTGAAATGAACTCGTGGTCGGTGCTGCTCGGGGACGAGCCGTCTCTCTGGGTCGGCCGCGTCGATGGATCCATTCCGGTGGACTTTGGAGGTAACCTGGTTGTCGAGCGCGTGCGGGATGACGGGTTGCGCTTCGGGCGAGCCTGCCATTTTCGGTTGGCGGGGACTTACAGCTACTATCTCGTCCAAAGCGGCGGTCACGATGCTCGCACTTGGCACCTCGTGGTGGATACCACCGCAGGGATTCCCGGACGAGATGCCCTGGAACGGGACTTTCAGGTTCTGCAATTCGTGCTGGGACGCCAGCTCCGCGTTCCACTCCTCATCGGGGTCGGCGCCGAGGGCCAAGCCAGCGCTATGACGACTGGACCAGGGACGCGGGCGAACCTTCAGCCCCACTCGGCTCCGCCCGTGCCCATCAACCGCGACAATGACAACTACGTCGATGACTCATGGGCAGCACTCATGTTCGACCGCGTGACCTCCACACTGGTTGCCCGCCCGGAGACGCGCACGGCCTTGTGGATGGCGATCGATTCGTACCTCGACGCGATGGGCCGGTATCTCGACGCCGACTACTTGCGCTTGCACGTTGGGCTTGAGGCGTTCGCCTATTGGGCCCTGCGGTCATGGGGCGGCGAAGAGAAGATGCTCGTCGAGGACAAGCAAGCGTGGAAGAAGTGGGTCGAGGACAACTCTGGCGCCATTCGAGAGCATGCGACGGACGGCCTTGAGCAAACCCTTCTTGACAAGGTGAGGGGTGTCTACCGGCTGTCCTCCGGCCGTGTGGTGCCGAGTGCCTTTGGCCTTCACGACCTGACGCTAACCAAGGAGATGAAGGACGAGCTAAAGAGGCGGGACACAGTGATTCATCAGGGGTTGATGTCGCCGGAAGGCTACGACGTGGACCGTGATCTGCGAAGCATCAGCATGGTTCGAACGCTGCTCGTCGCGCTGATTAGTAAGGCCGCGGGATACGGCGGTGCAATCAATGGCTGGGAGGTAGGGCCAGCGGGGTACCCAGTCGAACCGTCTGAATGGTGGGAGACCGCGGAGGAAGACCGCCAGCTCGCCCGCCGGATCTACATCGCGGAGGGCCCAGCAAGCCACGACGTTCAGCCCGGCTCAAGCAAGTGAACCCACGACAGGGCCGGGGGGGAAGGCCGCACGCCGCAGGTTCAGGTGGAGCTACGCCCGGCATCGCCCGGGCGTCAACAACTCGGCAGCGTGAGGTCAACTTCCGCTGGCGTGAGCCGTACCAGGCTCCAGTGGCTGGCCCTCGCAAACGTCTACCCCGGCTCGACCAAAGGGTCCTCCTGGATGCCGACCGATTCGGCGTCGCAGTGGGCGAGCTATTCGACGCCGCGCCTGAGATGCGTCGGCACCGACGCCGAATCATCCGCCTTCAGAATCGGCTCCGGAAGCTGGTGTCCGACGAGACCTGGTTGGCGTACCTGCACCTGGAGTCGGCCGAGGCCGGGCGCCTGAACGACGCCGTGGACCTGGTCGCGGCGTGGGCATTTCTTCAAGGGCGGAGACGCTAGGCCCGCTTCGTGCGGGTCTTCTTCTTCGGCTTTCGGCCGCGCTTCGGTGCCTCCGGTGTCTCCTTGGCTAGGTCGAGCGTGGACTCAGCACCCGGCACGGTCACGAGATCGGCGACCGTTATCCCGTACCGCTTGGCCAGCCTGAAAAGCTTTTCAAGGGTTGGGTTCCGACCAGCCTTTTCAAGCTCCCAGAGGTAGCGGTACTCGCCGCGCCCCCTGGTCGCGGCCTCCAGAGTCAGGCCCTTCCTATGCCGGGCCACCTTGAGGTTGCGAGCCACGAGGCGGAGGTAGCGGGGAAATTCCACGCTTCACCGGTCGCGCATTGCCGACCGCCAAACGATTACCCACTTGTGTACCTATTTACGTTGACGGCCGAACGCACCCTGGACTTCCATGCCTAGCTGGAGGATTCCAGGTGTCGGTACAGGCAACGAGACGCAGGCTGCGGACGCCGCTAGGCGGATTTGCGGGGACGGCCGGGCTTGGCTCGTTTCGCGGTCGGCGCGACAAACAGCTCCGCCAACTCAACTTTCAGCCCGTTGGCGATTCGCACCAGCGTGCCCAGGGTGACGTTGGCCCGCCCCTGCTCCACGCGGGCGTAGTTGGGCGAGAGCATCCCAAGCTTGCCCGCAAACGACTCCTGGGTTTCGCCACGCGCCTGGCGCAGCTCCCTGATCCGGAGCCCGACACTTCTTTGCGCTGCTTCTGGCCTGGTAGCCACGGCCCGAACAGGACCGTGGTTCACTTTTTGGAAACAGAGTCGTATAAGGCTAGTTTCAGATGAATGCTTCGATCGCTTGGGTGTTTGCCCTCGGTGCTCTGACGGTCGCTTGTTCCAACAACGCGACGGAGCCCTCTTCGGGCGCTGGCTCGGCAGGAACGACAGGAGTTGAGCAGGGGGGCACCGACACATCTGAAGCGGGAGCGTCGGGAACTGAGGGCGGCTCCGACACCTCTCCAGGCGGCTCCAGCTCGATGGCGGGAAGCGATCCGATGGGTGGCTCAGCCGGCACCAGCGGCTCACCCATGGGTGGCTCAGGCGGCTCAATGGCGGGCTCTGGCGGCACCGGTGGCAGCCCTCCCGTGATGGTCTGCGACCCCGGCACCAAGCAGTGTAACCAGCTCGCCTTCGAGACCTGTAAGCCCGACGGCTCGGGCTGGACTTCCACGACCTGTGACTTCTTGTGCGACGCCCAGCAAGGCTGCGTCGGCGAGTGCGAGCCAGGCTCCAAGGACTGCTCGAACAACGACGCTGTGACCTGCGACGAGACCGGCACTTGGGTCACCACCCAGGACTGCCCCTTCGTGTGCGGTGATGGCGCTTGCGGCGGCTCCTGCGTCCCCGGCACCCAGCAGTGCTCTGGCAAGGACGCTCAGACCTGTGACGACACTGGGAAATGGGTCACGGACGAGACCTGCGAGTTCGTCTGCAACTACTTGGGGGACACCGCGACCTGCGCGGGCTCCTGCACCAACGGAGCCAAGCAGTGCTCAGGCAAGGTTCCCCAGACGTGTTCGGGCAACATCTGGACGAGCGGTACCGCCTGCCCCTTCGTGTGCTCGAACGGTGCGTGCGGTGGCGAATGCGTTCCCGGAGCCTCGAAGTGTGGCCCCCAGGGCGTCATCCAAACATGCTCGGGCGCGGGCCAGTGGCAGACGGAAGGAAGCGCCTGCCCCTTCGTGTGCTCGAACGGAGCCTGCACGGGGATCTGCGTGCCGGACGCGGCCTGTAGCGACGACGGCAACCCTTGTACGGACGACCTCTGTAACGGCTCCGGGACAGCCTGCCAACACCCGAACAAGACCAACGGCGCGGCATGCGGCTCCAGTTCTTCGTCGGCCTGCGATAGTCCCGACTCGTGTCAGAACGGAGCCTGCCGGCAGAACCTAAAGGCCCAGAACACACCCTGCACGGACGATGGCAACGCCTGCACAACCGACGTGTGCAACGCTTCCGGCGCCTGCACCCACCCAGCAGCACCGGCCCAAACGGTTTGCCGAGCAGCTAGCTGCTCCGACGCAGACTCGGCCGTGCCAGAGGCCACTTGCGGCGGAGCCACCAGCTGTCCGCCGGCAATGGTGGTCGATTGCCCTTCCGATCCTGATCTCAATCAAGTGCCCGCGTGCGTGGCCGGAGCGTGCACGCTCAAGTGCACTGACAACTTCGACGACTGCACGGCAGCACCAGGCTGCGAAAGCGACCTCCGCGTCACTTCGGATCATTGTGGCTCGTGCGAGCGCACCTGCATTGACGGTCCCTGCGCAGACTCGCTCTGCCAGCCGAACCCCTTCGTCGCAGACCGTCAGGCAAACGGTCCCTACCGCCTCGCGATTGATAGCCAGAATCTCTACTGGACGGAGACGGCCGGCAACATCGTTCAAATGAACCTGCCATCGGGCTCGCCGACCGCGATAGCGACCGGCCAGACGGGGGCAAGATGGATCGCGCTCGTGGACGGCACGCTCTACTGGAGCGTTCCCGGCAACATGGTGGCGATGCCAGCGACGGGCGGAACCGCGACGCCCATCTTCGCCAGCAGTCAGACCGGCTTGGGAGGGGCCAATGCACCCGCGACGGCGGATGGCACGTACGTCTATTGGTCGGACGCGAGCGGGAAGGTGCAACGTGCGCTGGTCTCCACCGGATCCACCAGCGACGTGGTGACGCCCGACACGCACGGTTACAGCTACGTGAGCGCTCTCGCGGCGTCGTCGGGAACCATATTCTTGGGGCTCATGGATCCCGGCAACAGGATCATGAAGGCAACGAGCGGCCTCGCCACCGACTTCGTCACAGGGCAGCCAAATGTCGCCGACATGGCGATCGTCGGAAGCTACCTGTACTGGACGACTCTCGGAGCCAGTGGGATGCCCGCAACGGGAACCGTCAAGCGGATTGGTCTTGGGGGCGGCAGCGCGGACAGCATTGCCTCGGGCCAGGTGGCTCCCACCCAAATCACGTCTGATGGCACCTACGCCTATTGGGTGTCAGACGGTCAGCTCCAGAAGGCACCCGTTGGAGGCGGCGCGATGGTGCTGATCACGAACCTGGGCGCCTATCCACCCGCCGCCCGTTCGAACCTCGTTGTCGATGCTGATCACCTCTACTGGGTGTCGAGCGCGCAGGTCGTGAAGGTCGCCAAATAGGACGGGGGCAATCCAAGTGAACTTTCAAGCAGCCAAGTGTCCGGAATGCGGCGGTGATCTTCAGGTCCCCAACGACCGGGACTTCGTGAAGTGCATGTACTGCGGTCGGGACATCAAGGTCAGGGAGGCCATTCTCGACGCCGCGGCCGGCAAGGTCGAGAACTGGCTACTCCTCGCCAAGGCGGCGGCCGAGGCCTCGAATCACGAGGAGGCATACAAGTACTTCACGCAGGTGCTCGAAGTTGACCCCAAAAACCACAAGGCGTGGTTCGGCAAGGCAGAGGCTGCGGGATGGAACTCGAACCTCAACAACGACCGCTTCGCCGAGCTGCTGACCGGCATCCAACACGGCATAGAAGTCGCGCCGGAAGATCTTCAAGGCACTCTTAGCGAGCTTGGCGCCGCGATCGTCGCAAACGTGTCCGCCTCCTACTTCCAACTGTCGCTCGACCACTTCGAAAAATACGTGGCCCTCGACGACTCTTGGGAAGAGCACGTTGATCGCAGCCAGCTCGTCCTTGCTGCACTCGTGGGGGCGAACAAGCTCGACCCCAAAGACAAGAGCGCGATCGAACTCGCGATCGAGGTCAGCAAACGCCTGCTTGAGGGCGTGTCGTACGACGACCCCTACGACACCACTGACAGCGGCTCTCCAAGAAGGAAGAGCTACCATCTGCCCGAATCGATGGAGCCAGACATCCGGAAGCTGTTCGACGGCTTCTCTCAGCAGCTTCGAGCCATCGACCCCACCTACCAGACGCCCGAGATCAAGAAGGCGGGTGAGATCGGGTGCGGCGGAATCGCCCTTGTGGTCGTCATCGTTCTGTTGGGCGCGGCAGCTGCCCTATGGCTGCTCCGAACGGTGTTCGCCAAGTAGAGGACGCGGCGGGCATCGTCGATCGTAGCTGTACCGTCGTCGGGCCCCGGCGCGGGTCGATGCGGCCCGGAAATGCTCCCGCAAGACCTCCTGCAATTTCGGCCGAACCTTGCGAATATATTTTGCCACAGCCGAATCCGTCACGCCGAGTTCACGTGCCCACTCGCTTTGGCTATCGCCCCGAAGCACTGACTCCAGGTACTCACGAGCCCGGGGGCTGACACGGCCTGCGTCTTGGAGGATCCGATTCATGTCGCCAGGGCTGATCGAGCGATCAAGGTCGCGAAATGCCTCGGGGTCGGTGATGTCGATTTCACGAGGCTCGTCCTCACGATCACGAACGAGAGAATCTTCCCGGCGACGCCCTTGAGCGCGCAGGAGATCGCGACCGCGGTTTAGCGCTATCGTGACAACCATACTTTCCGCGGTGTGAAGGTCAGATCCGTTGGTGATGTGGATCTTCCCTCTGGCTGCCTGGAGCATCACGTGGGCCATCGCCTCCTCCACGATTTCAGGGTTGTTGAACTTGCTGATCAGGATCTTGTACACCCGACTGGCGAACGCACGACCAGTTCCTGGCGGGAGCACGCCCGGCCCGCGGAGGTGAACGTCTTGGATCCAATCACTGGCGGGTTTTCCTCCGATGTCAGGGATCCCACGAACGACGGCGAGAATCATCTGCGTGGTGACGACCCTGCCGAACGCATCCAGGCTGTCAGCGGCGAGCACGTGGAACAGCTCGGCCACTCGGTAGCCCCACGGCATCGAGGCATAGATCCGACGAGACAGTTCGACGGCTCGAAGGTGAAGAACGTGTTGACGGACCGGGGTGGTGTTCGATGCGGTGTTGGTGTCCATGGTGAAAGAGCCATCGAACAAACAGATCACCGAGGAGCCGCCTTCCTGCCGACTCCGGGAAAAAAAGTGGCCACCCAAGAATTTTCGAGATCGACCTTCGCGTCGGCCAAATCGATTTGGGGTCGAAATCAGAGGGGGCGGCCAAGCTGGCGAATCGCCGATTCAGCCAAAGAAGACCATGCGCTACCTCAGCTGGCCCCATCTCTCCCCTTGGGGCAGCCATGGACTTTATCGATCGGTTCTAGGCGCTCGGCGCTACCGGCGGTCCTCATCATCAGGGTGCACGTTCTTCATCGTGACCCCACAGAACTTCACGCCGTGGGGCAGAAACGACAAGATCGCCAAGGCCCTGGCGAGACCGTTGAACGCTTCGGCGGTGGCCCCCTGACGGCCACCCTTAAATTGGAGCACGTCACCACTCTCGGCGATGATACGAGCGAGAGCTGGGCCCTCGGCGAGCAGTTGCCGCAGCGGGATCTTTGAAAGCTGCTGAGCCCACAAGGGAACGGCCACCTCCAAAGAGGCCAGTAGGAGTTCACGGTTCCTCACGGGGATTTCTCGACCACGCGCACCACGGCCATGGCATCATGAACATCGATGACAACTACAGGGATCCCTGTAGTGCCCTCCGAGAGGTCCCACACGGGCCCGTGCAAGGCGAGCCGCTGGGTCCACGCCGAAAGCTCAGCAGCACGGCCCGGAAGCACGACGGGGCCGATCGCGGCGACGGGCACCGCCGCACGAAGCGCGCCGCCGATCCTGCCAGCGGGGTCAGCGAGCACGAACATGATGTCGGTCGGCGCCATGCTGTTCCGGGCCGCAAGCATCGAAGCTGCTCGCAAGAGCCCGGCCTTGTGACGCTCCAGCAACCCAGCCTGAGCGTCTGTGAGCCGGTGCCGCACCACCGGTCTGGCCGGGGGCATCAGTGTGCGTCCTCGCGTCCCGGACGGCGACGGATGAGGGTCGCCAAAGCGGCGTAGCATGCCGACAGGACGCTTCGATGCGTCTCGTGGTCGAGACGATCTCGGATAATCTGTAAAGCCCGATCTCGGTCACGCTGCTCAACCTTTTCGAGCTGATCGGCAACGGCAGCACGAACCAGCGCGCTGCTGTCACCGAAAAGTCTGACTGCAAAAGCGACATCGAGCCGAGGCAACAGGGCTCCGACTTCGACGGCCGCTGCCCGCACCGCGGCATCTTCCGCGGTCGCTAGGCGGTCACGAAGTGCGATGAGGAATTCAGGGGCGATTCCCCTGTGCTCGTGCACACGTTCGATCAAGTAGGTGACGCGCCGAGAGCGCCCCTCGCTCAAAACTCGATCGGCGATGGTCACGATGTCTTGGTCGGTCACGGCTGCAACGTTGGGACCTCGCAGCACCGCCATCGCCAAGTCCTGGGCGGTCTCGCCCGACTCAGCGTCGAGCAAGACTCTGATGGCGTCAGCAACAACTTCCGGGTGGGGGATCTCATGCCGATGCAGGGAAGCTGCGCTCCCGTCGCTGCCTAGCAGGTACCGCCAGCACGCCATGTGAGCGCCGGTTGGGACTTCGATGGCGTTGTCGAGCGCGGCCAGGAGGGTTGAGCAGGCGACGCTGCGGAGGCCCGGCGCCGTGTCGGGGGACTGGAGCGTGTCGAGGGCGATCCGCAGGAGGGACGACATGCCGGAGGTACGCCTTGGGCCTGCCATGGTTGACCCGGCAGGCGGCGATCATCCAAACGGCGCTCAGTCCGTAGTTGCTAGCCCGCGTTCAATCTCGCGGGACTTGTCGAACCAGAACTGCCACGCCTTCTCGATGCTCCGATTTGCGGCATCGAAGAACTCGACAGAGAACTGGAGCCTGATGTTGACACCCTCGTTAGCGTTCACCTCGAAGGTCACCCCGGGCAGGGCGACCTCGGCGGCCTGTAGCTGTTCCGGTCTGCGCCGAACGCAGTGCTTAACGGCGTTGGCAATCTCGCGGATCTCCAAGAGGGCCGGTTCGTCAAGACTCTTGAGGAACGCGGGGAGGTCCTGTCGCCGTCCAGGTAGTGCGTGGAAGAGGTAGTCGGCCGCGCTGTCGAGTGCCACGACGGCATTGAAGAGGGCGCGTGCCGGGACCCTTCGGATTGGATCGCCGTGCTCCTTCTCGCGCACGTCGAAGTACTCCATGACGTTGTAGGAAACGACAAGATTCAGGAGGTTGTCGAGACTCCCAAACGCCCCGGCCATCAGGCCCTTGCCCCCGACTTCATCGAGCACTGATTGTACCGCCGCCTCGATCTTTGCTTTCTGTTCGTCCATTTGCTGAGCTACCAACTGGTCAAGACACTAGCACCCGGAAGCACGATTCACCGTAGCCCGCCTGCTCTTACGGTTCTCGGGTGAGTCAACGGCTCGGCTGCCGCGCCCGTACCCGAACCATGGTCACCAAGAATCCCGGCGCTGAAGCTCGCCTGCATCTGCTCCAAGCCAACCGAGACGCAATCGCGGTCATGCTGACCAGAGCCGCTGCCGGCGGCGTGCCAGCCGAAGACGCAGTCGTGCTCGTCATTGACCAGGGTGACGCCATCGGCCGAGCGCTGGCCAATGGTGCCGCGGAGAACGCCGGGCTCAACGCCGACGATGAGGCCGAGCGAGTTCAGGGTCGAGGAGAGATCCCGACCGCCATCATCGTCTTGCCGTTGGCCGGAGCCCGCATCCTGTTCAGCGAGAGCCACCCTGAAGTCGCACGTGGCCTGCTTCGAAGCCCTTCGACTGGCCAAGTCCGAACCGTCGTCGTCGCCGAGGGGGCGGCCATGCTGGTTCATGCGGAGGTGTCGCTCCCCTTCTCTCGGATGGCCGGCACCTCGTAGACCGGTGCCTCCCTCAGCTCGCGGAACGAGAATCCTGGCTTCGTGACGACCCAATTGCTCATGGCTACGATCAGGTCGGAACCCAGGCTGGACCTCCTTGACACCAGGAGCTAGGCCTGGTGGGAGGACCATCATGGGGCTTGCGATCAGCGACACCGAGCTAGCGAAGATCCCCTACCTCGATCGGGCCAGGCTGGGCGATCGTGTTCTCTACCTGTTACCGTTCTGGGACGGCCAGCGGTGGCACCTCTGGCTCCCTCAACCCGATGGCTCCCTCCTCACCCTCCATCCGCAAGACGCTGCACAGGGGGACTACGTCGCCTTGGAGCCTGCCTCGCCGTACGATCTCCCGATTCTCTTCCTGAACTTCATTTGGCAGCGCGCCTCGCTGCCAGGTGTCCACAGTAGGCTAGGCGCAATGCTGAACGACTTTCATAGCCTCGCCACGTCCTTGGCCAAGATCGACCATTTCTTCGCAGGCCACGAGCAGTTGGGTTTTGGCTCAGCACTCTTCGTCGCGACCGAACTGGACTACATCCTCATTCGTTGCCGCAGCGTGTTCGATCACCTCCAGGAGACTGTCTCGATCTTGTGGGACCGCCACGTAAGACTTCTCGACCCTATCCACCAGAAGGGCAAGCGGACACCCCCTCAGTCATTCGCGGACGTGCTGTTCGAGAGCAACCTGCCAAGCGAAGCGAGTCGAATCGCACAAAAATACAAGTTCCCTCGTAGCCTGGCAGAGGCCTACTGCGCCATCAGACCGTTCTTTACAACCATTCGGGATGCGCGCAACCGGATCGTGCATGGCACGCAGAAGGGTCAGTCGATCTTCTATACGAATCAAGGTTGGTGCGTGGCCCAGGACGATCCCTTGTTTGCCCAATTTCGCGACTCCAGCGTTTGGACCAATGCCCATCGATTCAACAACCGCCTGATGTCCCTTCGTCCCCTGCTAGCCCACATTGTATTTGGCACCATGAGCGCCTGCGGTGAGCTTCTTAGTGCTTTCGCCGGAGAGATCACGTTTCCAGAACCCCTCGCCCCGAACCATACCGTCTTCGTTCGTTGCGTCCATGGCGCAGCCCTTGCGCGCCTCGACACGGTGCTCGATGGCGGCAGCCCCTGGTGGAACGAGTCGCCGCGAGGCGACCGTCCCTAGGCCTGGCCCCGCCTGAAGCTTCGGCCGCGACGCATTCGCCCTGGCGTCCGTTCCCACGCGCCGGTAGCGTCAAGGGACGGAGGGCAGCGTGACCATCGATAGGTTGATCAAAGCCGGCAAAGAGGCTGGGCTTGAGGGCGAAGTCGCCGAGGCCATCCTGACAGCGGGCGCCAGCAGTGATGGCTCGAAGACCGCCAACACCCGATTCTACTTGGCTATCTTGGGGGTGCTGCCCTGGATCGGCGTCATGATCTCGGCCATCCTCGCCAGGTGGGCGGAGAACGAGCAACAGGGGCTGAACGAGCTTCATCGTCGTTGGCTGGAGGAGCACGATGCACGGCTTGGAGAGCTAAAGAGCACAATCGGACAGATCGAGGATCGGGTCGAGGCGTTCGGAGAAGAAGCCCAAGACCGTCTGAACAGCGAGGAGTACCTCGGGCTTGCTCGCAAAGGGTTTCGTGTCTGGGACCGGGCTGACAGCCGAGACAAGCGCGAACTTGTTCGCAAGGTGCTGACCAACGCCGCCTGCTCGCGAATGGTGGGCGACGAGTTTGTCCAACGCTTCATCGAATGGATCGACCAGTACAACGAGCTTCACTTCCAGGTCATTCGCTGCGTCTACAGTCAACCGCACATCACGCGCAGCGGCATCTGGGAGGAAATCCACGGGCAAGCGGTTCGTGAGGACAGCGCCGAGGCCGACCTCTTCAAGCTCTTGATCCGTGACCTCAGCACTGGCGGCGTGCTGCGCCAGTATCGCGAAACCGACACCTTCGGGAACTTCGTCCGGAAGCCAGCGCGGCGGCCCACACGTGGTGGAATCACGACCACCAAGTCGGCCTTCGACGACGAGGAGCCATACGTGCTGACCGAATTGGGGGGCCACTTCGTTAGCTATGCCCTCAACGAGGTCGTGCCGCGGTTGCCGGAATCGTGACCTGACCGACAGGCTTGGCTCGGCCCGCTAGCTCCAGCAGGCGCTCATACAGCCTGACCATCGCGAGGGTGTCACGCTCGCAATAGGCAAGCAGCTTCCGCCGCACCTCGGGACGCTCGCCGGCAGGAACCGAGTCGCCCCCGAGCAGCAGCGCCTCCAGGAGCGCCGAGGCGGTCCCGCCGTCTTTCACGTCGAGGTCGTCGTAACCGAGGTCTGGGACGAGAGCGGGCAACACTGCCTTCAAGCTGAAGCTCCCTCCAAACGCAGGGTGGTAGACGTTGTCCCGTACGATCGGCAGCAGGTCCACGACGCGCTTCCGAATCCGCTTGAGGGGCCGAGCCAACTCCGGGAAGCGCTCGATCAAGGCGTCAATCCGCTGGATTTCGAAGCTCGCATTGTAGGCGACGATTGTTTCCGCCCCTTCGCACGCAGCGATGAGCGCCTCGGCAAACGGCTTCCTTGGATCGCCCGGACCATCTGCGAGCCACTCGTGATGCTGGAGGGCTCCGCCAGCCAGAACGTGGCAGCTCAGCTGGACCGGTACTTGATTGTAGGGCCCGCACCCCGGCCACGCAGGCACCGCTGGGATGATGGTCTCAAAATCCAGGAAGGCGATCGGATCTTTGAGCTTCGCCAGAGCTTGGGCCAGGCCCCCCTCGACGATCATCTCGCCGGCTTGTGCGCTTCGGATCTGGCGCTTCGCCGGTCCCGACGCCTTGTAGTCTTCCGGCAAATCGTGGAGCGTCTCGTAGCCAGCGCCGGTGAGCTTCATCACCTTCTTGGCTCGGATCCGGTAAAGCGTGCTGACGTGGTGCCTGGGCTGCTCGGGCCAGCACCGACCCTTAAATGGGCAAGCGTACGGGGCATCGCAATGCGGGCCCGGTTCGACAGCAGGCAGGGGACCGGCGAGCACCTGACTCAGCTCGGCGAGCTTGACCGGGACCTCCGGGAGCAGCGGCAACACGTCGGCTGTGACGCGCTCACGCTTGAACAGATTCGACAGGTCGGGGTGACGGCACTCCCTGTTGAGGTGCATCACCTCGATGTGCTTGACGTCGAGGCCGGCGCTCGTGAGCACGTGGGTTTGGAGCGCGACGTCCGGCAGGTGCTCGGTCTTAACGTCCAGGGTGGACTTCACTTCGATCAGCGAGAAGCCGCGCCGCCCACGCTCCAAGATGTCAACCGATGCGAAGCCGCCCCCGGCTCGAAAGCTGGCCTCGTACACGACCGAGGCGCCATCAGCGAGGGCTTTGGCTGTGGCGGCGACCCGAGAATCGATTTCCCAAGGTGGCATGTCGATCAGCACCCCACCGGGAACGTGAGTACGAGCCAGCTCACCAACCTGGCGGCCACGGTCGAGCGCGACGGCATTGGTCTCGCCCGCAAGCTCGGGCGCGTCGGGCTCATTGACGGTCCACCAGAGCCGCTTGCTGCACTGGAGACCGATCAGGTAGCGGGATTTGGAGAGGCTAGCGGTCACTACCGAAGATGATCCTGGATGACGGCTTGAACGGATGCTGTTCCGAGGCTGTTACTCTTCCAAGCGCGTGAAGTCTGCGAAGACACCGCAATCGTGAACAACACGGGGAAAGTCTGCCCGCGAACTCCGCCGATCTCCGTACGCCCGTGCAGGTGAGTGATTTTGGCGCGGCTGGAGCCAGTCGCCAGCGCCCCGAGCCCGAGCAGCGGCGCCACCGTGTGTAGGCCCGACGAGCCGCACAAGCCGACCAGCCGGGGTCTGATGCGCACAAGTTGCTCGATCATCAGGCCAGGACAAAGACGTCGAATTTTTTCCCAGGTGGGCTCACGCTCAAGAGCTGGCTGAGAGGCGGTGGCGTGTTTGAACGTTTCCAAAAATACGAAGTTGCGGGCAAGAATGGCTCCCGATTGAACGCCGAAGTGCTTCTGAACCCGGGGCAGCCAGTTGCGTACCCCCTTGTGCTTGCGGTTCATCCAGGACCACGCCGGGTGCACGGTCTCGAACGTTGCCTGACCCGAAAAAATGTCCAACAGGCGATCCGACAACGCCAGCTTGATCTTCCAATTCGCTTGCTGGATGGACTCGTAGACCTTTTCGCCGGGGGCAGCCTGTGGGTTGATCCCGATGACTGCAATCCGCTCAGGGTCGTACCCGCCGACGGCATCTTCATGGTGCCGACACCCTGTGCCCGGGAGAAAGCAGGCCTGACAGTTCAGGATCGTCTGTCGAAGTTCCGCCAGGGGCAAGTGGCCCAAATCCCGTTCCATACCGGCAGACTATCAGCGCGACCGAGGAGATGCCTACTCCCCCGAAATCTTGCTCAACGCCTTCTTCAGCTCCCGCTTCACGACGCCCAGCGCCGCCTCGGCCACCAGCTCGCCAACGCTGGTCTCCCGCACGATGGCGACGATCTTCAATTTCTTGACCACGTCGTCGGGGAGCATGATGGTGATAGGCTTGTTGGGCTCGGCAGGGGAGGTGCCGTTTGGCGGCGCTGATGTGGTCGTTCCGGCGTCACTTGCGATGGTCATCGTCGGAGGTACGAGACCGGCTCGACCAACGTGAACCGCTACCAGCAGCTACCTAACGCGGATGGAGTTAAATGGGAGGTCGATGCTCCCCGTGCCGCGACGGAGGCAAAGGTAGTGAATCGGTAGCCCGCGACCGATCTGAAGGTGCTCGACGAATTCCCGGGTGAGCGGGTCCAGCTCTCCGGGGGCCGCGACGACGAGCAGGCCCACCTTTTCACCCTTGCTCATGCGCGCAAACGCATATTGGAGAAGTTGTCCGAGGGCCTGCCGAATTGCTCGTCGGGGTTGAGGATCTGCTTTTACCTCGAACAGATGCACGACCTTGCCCTGACGTAGGCTCACGTCGGCGAAACCCTCTTCCATGGTAACAAAGGCGGCGCCGAACTGTTTGCGCAGCGACGTGAACAGCTCGTTCTGGAGTTGGCGTTCGACGAGCGTCGCTACGACGCCTTCCGCTGGCTTCCTCGCCTGCTTGCCGATCCGGTGAAGCGCGGTCCGCCCTCGGCGGTCGGGCCACTCGGCCTTGATCGTTTTCAGGTTGCCCTGAATCAAGGTCAGTGTGTACCGGCGAAGTCGTCGAATGCCATCGGCCCCGCCTACGGGCTCCTTGGGGTCCAGGATTTCTGCTTCCTTTGTGCGGAAGCGGACGTTGAAGATGAAGCGCGGGACACGGAGCCCTTTCTCCTTTCCACCGATCGCCTTCACCTGCTCGCGCATGTCTTTTGCCCACCCCCGTTTCACGAACTCGGACCAGGCGGCATTGGCTTGGTCCTCCGTGATGACCTGACATTTGGGGAGGTGCCCGACGTAGTACCATAGGCTCTTCGGGCCGATGGTATACAAGCGAACGTCAATGGTGCGTCCCTGCATCTTCTCGTACGAGTCGTTCACGGGCTGAAGGAACGCATACTTCCAACCGTCGAGAACCCACTGGAAGTTGAAGATCCACTCCTCGTGCCCGTACCCATTTTGCGTCACGTATGTGCCGTGCTCAATGGTCGGTGATTCCCCTGTGGGACTGATCCAGCCCTCTGAGTTCCAGCAGAGACGTGCAAGATATTGGTCCATCGTCGCCTCCGGTGTCCTAGCCACGAAAAATGTCGCCTTACGAACTCGTGCCAGCCAACCACCGCACCGTGCTCGCCACGTCGAGCAGGTAGTTTTCGACAACCTCCAAGGCAAACGCCTCCGGCAAGCAGTCTTGGAACTTCGAGAGGCGGTAGTTCGGAAGCCGGCCGAGCAGGGCCTTCCTCAAGTTGGCGTCGGTCCAGAAGCCAGGCAGCGACATGCGACTGATGGCTGCGCCGACCGTTTCGTGGCCGATGCCGTCGCCCTCGATGCGGACAAGAAAGTTGTCGGCGACGACCTTCCAGCCTTCTTTGATCTCTAGGCCATACTTCAGGGTGTGGTTGACGCGGCCTCCGGCGAAGGTCCACCAGCGGGCTACGCCGGGCTCTACTTGAAGGGCGGCACCGGGGCGCCGGAGAAGTTCACCGAGGTCATCGCGCTGGGCCCGGAGGTATTGGGCAGTGGGCGCGTCCACGTACGGATATTCGGTGTCTTCGGTCAGCAGCTTTTCGATGCGCTGGCACAGCTCGAAGCCGAGCATCGAGGGGATGTAGCCGCCCCACGACGGCTTCACGCCGGCCGGGGCTTCACGGACCGCTACGACTCGGTCCTCGTGATTCACCTTATCCACCGTCCAGGCTCGACCTGCGAGCAGGAACGACGACATTTGCTCCACCAGGCGATCGACGAAGCCTTGCTCTAGGGAACCGAGGTCTCGGCCTGGGCCCGTGGTGACGCTGTAGAGAACGGGCGAGCTGAAGACGGCATACAGCTCCATGAAGTTCTTGCGACCGAAGACTCGTTCGGCTCGCTGCCCCATCGAAAGAAGGCCGCCCGACTCGAACAGGAACTCGTCCCGTTTCATGTGCTCGACGACTTGATTGAACTCGTCCCTGCTGATGCCCGAGAAATCCGGCACGCGGGAGAGGTGTTCCCAGCAGCGTTCGGGCGAGATGGCTCCCCATTGAAGCGTCATGGCTAAGAGCTGATGCACCAACACCGGCCAGCAGCGGGTTTGGACTGGCACGCGCTCGACCCACCCCTCGCGGGCCAGTTCGACCAACGCGACCGCTTGAAGTGTTGCATCGGGATCGTCGCATAGAAACGTCGTATTCGCGGTGGTCCCCTCCCTTCTTCCGGTGCGCCCCATTCGCTGAAGGAACGACGAGACGGTGCTTGGCGCGTTGGCTTGTAGGACGAGGTCGAGATCGCCCACGTCGATACCCAGCTCAAGCGTCGAGGTGCAGACGATGCAGGCGTCGCTGCCGTGATTGAAACGCTCTTCAGCGGCTCGTCGCTCCTCAAGCGACACTGAACTGTGATGGACGAAAACGTCGGTGCCTCGCCCACGCATGCGGTCGGCGACGGTCTCAGTCAGCGCTCGACTCTGGCAGAAGAACAGGCTCTTCTTGCCCGCCGCACGAGTAGCGGCGTCGGAGGCGACGCCGGCCACGCTGTCGTGAAGACTGATGCGCAGCTCACGACGACCGGGCACCTTGGGAGGATCGACGACCACTCCCTCGCGCTTGGAGGTGCCGGCAAGCCAGCGAAGGATCTCAGGTGGATTTCCGACGGTCGCCGAGAGCCCCAAGCGTTGCACATCGTTTTCGGTGGCAACGAAAAGGCGCTCAAGCACCGACATGAGGTGTGCGCCTCGGTCGGTACCTGCAAGGGCATGAACCTCGTCGATCACAACCATGCGCAGATCAGCAAAGAGCTTCGGCACGGGTGAGCGCTGCGAGACCAACATGACCTCCAGCGATTCGGGGGTGGTCATCAGGATTTCGGCGGGCTCTTTGACGAACTTGCGCTTCTGCTTGTCCGACACATCCCCGTGCCACACGAATCGCCTGAGGCCGACCATCTCGGCATAAGTGCCCAGACGCTCCTCCTGGTTGTTGAGCAACGCCTTGATCGGGGCAATGTAGATAACACCGACGCCTTCCGGTTGTCGCTCGACCAAGTTGGCGAGCGCCGGGAACATCGACGCTTCGGTCTTCCCGCCAGCGGTTGGCGCAAGGACCACGGCGTTCTTGCCGTCGAGGATTGCTTCGCCTGCCAGCTCTTGCACCGGACGAAGCGAGGTCCACCCCAGGCGAGAGACGATGGCTTCCTGGAGCCGTGGGGGGAAGCGAGCGAAGGCGGTCAAGCCAGCCACTTCCATTCGAGCCCGGTTGCCTTCTGGAGCCTCTTCAACTCGTCCTCGGTGAAGCACCCGATAATGCAGTCCTGACCGCCCGTATCCAGGTACGTGAAACGGTGCGCGGTCCGTCGTCCGGCCAATAGTTCCGCAAACCGAGTCATCAGGGTTGGATCCACCCAGTCGTCGCTGACCTCGCACGTCCAGCGGTGCTCAGTACCTTCAAGCGTAAACGCAAGCCAGGCTTCGCCTTCCTCGACATCAACGTAGTCTTCGATCGCCACGAGGGGCAGATCTCCGTTGGCGAGATCACGGAAGCGCTCTGCGATCGCCACGTAGGCGCCGTGGTCCTCGATGCACTCCGTGTCGAAGTGCCAGAGGTTCTCCGAAAGCGGTGGCGAGTCACCCCCGAGAGCGGTCGCCGCGAGCAGAAAGGGCGCGGCGTCGAAGTCGGCCTGCGACCACGCCTCTAAAAGAGCTTCCGGTGTCGCTGCTGGCAGCAGTCGCACTCCGCACGCCCGTAGCTGTTCGAGCTGCTCCTCCAAGCCTGGGGGCTTCTTTTTGAAGAACTTCTCGAACACGTCAGAACTCCACCGGATAGCCCTTTTGGTCGTCAGGCTCCGGTTCAAATTCAACGGGCTTTTTGCCCTCCGCGGCTCGTTCCTCGACGGGTGTCTTCGGTAGCTCTGGCAAGTCTTGGTCGGGGTTCTCGGCAACGACGTCGAATCGGTTGACGAGGCTACGAAGAAACTGTCGGGGCACGATGCCTACGTCGCCGCCGAAGCCCTTGGTGATCTCCTCGACCTTGGCATCGATGACTTCGGGCGTGACCTTCTGGGCGACGATATTCGGATCGCCGCCGGGGTAGAGCTGACGAAGCCGCAGCCCGACGTCCTTAAGTCGTGGCTTGTCGAAGGGGCGCAGCTCAAGCTGGGGCTGGCGCATCGAGACGAGCCCGCCTTCTTTCTGAAACTGGATTCGATCGTGGAGGGGTTGGAGACCCGCAACGCCACGCTTGTTGTCGAAGAAGTCAGGGGTGCCGGTAAAGACCCAAAAGAGCCCGGGGAATTTGTCGGTGGCGTCAACGATCTGTCGGATGCCGTTCAGTGACTTGCCTCGAACGTCGGTGCGCATCCGCAAGATGGTTTCGGCTTCGTCGATCACGATCACCAGGCCGCTGTAACCGGCGGCTTTCACGATCTCCAGGATGCCTCGCAGGTAGGCCAAGGCGTCCTGAGTCGAAATGTCGCCCTTCACTCCTGCTGATTTCTTCTCCGACGACGCAACGTTCTCGCTGCCGCTCAGCCACGAGAGGAGCGCACCGGCTGCCGAGACATTCCCAGCCTGCTTCAGCTTGAAGACTTCACGAAGAACTCGACCAAGGTCTTCAGGTGCCTTGCCGCCCGTCAGCGATTGGATCTCCTCGTTGATGCGCTTCTGCACCTTCGTGTCGAAGTCGGCCGCGTTCTCGTCAGCGCCAGCGCTGATGAGACCCGCCTCGACCTTGCCGAACCAACGGTCAACGATGTCCCCGAGGGCACCCTTGGGGCAGGACTTCGTTGCAAGCTCCTGAACGACCTTGCGGTACAGCACCTCGAACTTGTGAATGTGGAAGTCGTTGTCAGAGACGACCACGAAGCTCGTCGCGAATCCTTTCGCTTGCGCGTCAACCAGGGCGAGCCGAGACATGAAGGTCTTGCCGCAGCCGTAGCCGCCCCGAAGGAACTTTACGACGCCTTCACCAGACGCAGCAAGGTCAAGGAGTCGCCCGATCTCCGCTCGCTGCCGGTCGATCCCAACTGCAAAGGCTTCCAGCCCGCGTTCGGGAACCGCGCCGTGTCGAAGGCGCTCGAAGATGTGCTCGCGGTCTCGGTCGCTGATCGTCATGAGCTACTTCTTCCCTTCGCGGACATACCGCTTGCCGCCGTCGCCCGGTTCAATTCGAACCCGGAACGGGAGTTTTTCGAGGTGGGCCTCGAACTCCAGAGAGAACCGGCGGAACGCTCTGGGTGAGCCGAGCATCCCAATCACCTGCGTCTCGTCGATCGAACCGTGGGTTTCGATGTGTAGGAAGACACGGCGAGTAGGTTCGTCGGCGATCTGCTCCTCCCATGTACCGGAGGTCGAGGTCACGGGCGCGTCCTCACCTCCCGTCTTCACCACGTCGTACCAAGTGTCGAGGTGCGCCGCCTTGACCTTCTCGACGTTGTCGGGATGGTAGACCTCGACCTGTGCTCGCTCGTCGGGGCCTTCGAGAGCGAAAAAGACCTCGGTCCAGGCGTCACCGACCGGTACTCGAAGGGTGGTCCCGAGAGGCTTGCCGTCACAGATGGCTTCCTTCACGACTACCCTAACGGCCGTGCGGTCCCGAACGCGAAGCGCTAGGTCGATGCTCTTCGCCACTGCAAAGCCGAGCCCTCGGGAGTAGCCGATTCGGATCTTCACCCGGTGAAGCCCGAGAGCATCCTGCTGTGCCTGGGCCTCGACCACATACTCAACGAGGCCACCACTCTCGGCACGCTTCTGCGTCACGGTCAGTACCGGGATGATGCGTTCCTGTGGGCTATTGCCTCCATGGACGAAGGTCGCCCCAGATTTACCCGTGTTGAAGACAGCGGTGTCGTCTCGAAAAAGGATGTACCCGGTGACCCCGTCGTAGCCGAGCGACGATACAGAAACGTTTACCAGGCCAGGTCCCTGCCGGGGTTGGCTATCGAGAACGTGCCGCCGGTTCAGATCTCGCTTTGGGCCGAAGTCCACTTCTCTCGTGGTTTCGTCCTGAAGCAGAAAGCCGTGATCGGCGGTGAAGACGAAGTTCTTCACGCCCGCAAGTTGAAGGTGGTGCCAAGCCGACTTGAGCTGTCGGAGCGATGACTCGAACGTCGCGAGCCCAACATTCGCCTCGCCGGCATCGTCGATGTCTCGCGAATGGATCATCACGAGCGACTCCGGCTTGAGCTTCTTCACCAAAGCGGCGGTGGTCATGTCGCATACCTCGCCCACAGTGAGTAGCGGAGCCGCCTTCCCGGCGCTTCTAAACCCCATCACCCGTGCACGATCGTCCGGCTTGCGCACCGTGAACTCGCTCGTCTTGAAACCCTCGAACGAGCCGGCAACATTGAGCCGCTCGCCCTGAGCGACTGGCGGCAGTGCGTTCATGCCGACTGACGTGAGCGTAGGCAGCTCAGCCAAACGAGGCTTGAGGTCCACGCTAGCGCCGCTTGCTCGGAGATCGTCTAGCAGCTCCGTCGCCATCTCAAACCTGAAAGCGTCGATCAAGAATACGGCCGTCTTGGCCAAAGGCGACACAAGGGGATGAACAAATTGCTCGTAGAGGGCCCGCTGCTGGAGGAATGGCGGGGGGAGAAAGCCGTACTCCTGGCAGACGCCCGTGAAGTCCTTGCAGAGCTGGTCGGCCCACCGCCTGTGTTCGGTGCGGAGCAAGCGGGCCACTTCTTGGAGTGGCCCATGGTGCGGCAGGCTCGGGTCCAGAAGAGCAAGCCTTCGCTGTTCAAACCGCCGGTGTGCCCGATCCACTTCGTAGGCAGATTCGGCGTAAACTGAACTGGCCTGTTCCAAGCTCCGGAGATCGGAGAAAGGACGCTGGTTGCGGTCGAGAATGGCCCCAAAACCGGCAGCCTCCTCGACCAGCATCCAGGCCCAGCGGTGCTTCTGGATACGCTGAAGCCAGAAGGAATTCTCCCCCTTTCGAGCCTCCGCCCACTCCTTAGCCTTGCCCCATTCTTTCCGAAGGAGGGATTGCACCGCGCCGTCGAGGACCCGGCTCTCTTCCTCTCGGAAGGTGTCGATGGCCCCAAGATCTTCGGCGTGCATCTGCTCCAGCTCTTCGGCGAGGCTGCCCTCGACCTCGTCAGCCAGCGCGGCGTAGGCGTCACCGTGATCTCGGCGGAGCTGGTTCACGAGATTGCAGCAACTCTTGACGAGCTGCTTTGAAATTCCAGCCAACGGCTTGAGCCGCTCAATGTGTGGAGGCCTGCGGAGGTCGTGAACGTACTCGACGGAGAGCAGCCAGGCGCCGACGGCAGTAAGCAGGTCGTCGAACGAGTTGGTCGGCGGCGGCTTCTTGAAAACGTTGATCCAGGGTTCGTCGATCCCAGTGAGGCGATGCGCGTATTCCCGAAAAGTTAGTAGGTCGTGGTCACCCGAGACACGACCCTTCAAGGCCACGGGAAGCCCCCGAGACCGTTGGGAAAGCGCCTCGACGACCATGGCCGGACCGAACTCGCCCAGCGCGGCGGCGATGCCGAAGCCCGCTTCACGAGTCGCCTCGGTGAGCCAGGCATCGGCAGCTTCGAGCGTTGGACCCGTTGCAAGGAACCGATCGATCTCGGTTGGCGTGACGCGAGACGTGGCGGCCTCTCGGATGAGCGTGTCTAACGCCTTCCGGAAGCGATAGCCGGGCCGGTACAGTTCCAGGACAGGGGTTTCGCGAATCGATTCCTCGTTGAAACCCGGCATGTGAACGAGCAGACGGGGCGCATCTAGGCCGGTGCCAACGGATTCGAGGCTGAGCATCAGGTCCAGGAAGCTTCCCCGAAAGGCGAGGACTGGTACGGTTTCGCGCTGCTTGAGCGCATCGACGAAGGCCGTGTAGCTGTTGTCCTTGTCGAGCCAAATGAGCGTCGGATGAGCGTTCATCTCAGCCCGGATCTCTTGTTCCAGTGCCACGCTGACAGCTCCGAGATCAGTCATCGGCTTCCTCCTCGGCTTCCGCGTCTGAATCCTCGTCGAAGAGTTCCGCCTGGTCTTCGGCTTTGGCCGCCTTTCGCTCTCGCCGTTTCACCTCAGCCGCAAGGATCTCCTTCGCTTCGCCGGCGTGCTCGGCCAGAAACTTGTTCCTCGAAGCATCGGAGCCGGGTTCGTCGATGGTGAAGTCCGGTTCTATCTCGTCCTGAAGGCGCACCTCCCAGGCGTAAGCCTTGGCCGGATGAAGTTCCCAGAAGCAGCCGTGGGCGACCGCGAGCGAGGGATCGTCGTGGCACTTCTTTCGGACACGGGTCGGAAAGTAACGAGCCGCAAGGTGCGACCAGTCGTAGTCCTTCTTACCCTCGGCGTTGGCGAGCTGCTTCCACCACTTCTTCGGATCCTTCCACTGCGCCTCCAGGAGCGGCCAGAGTGCAGCGCTGTTCACCATCACGCCGTCGTCGAGGTCCATGACAAAGCGGGCGTCCGTCTCGCGCTTAGTAGTCCTCTCGTCCGATGGTGGCGGTCCACGATCGGCGATCTCGCTGACTATGGCAATGAAGTCGGCCAGCTCTTCCAGGAGCTTCTGCACTTCGGCAAAGCGCTTCTCGGCCCTAGCACGGTTGGCTCCGCCGACCTGCGATGCCTTGGCTGTGCGGAGATCGTCTAGTTCGCCTTCGAATCGTTTCTTGGCCGGCATCAGGTGATCCGCTAGGAGCACGCCCAGCGTGTCGGCCTGCCAGCGATGAATCGAGACAAACGCGACGAAGCTCTTCTTCGCCGAAGAGAGCGGAAAGTAGATGGGGCGGTTTTCGTAGAGCTTCTTGTGGAAATCGAAGAAGGACTTACGGAGGTAAGTCCGCAGGTCGTCGCCAGCGCCAAGGAGTGTGCCGTGGTCGGTCCATGCGCTATGCAGGGTGGTGCAGGCAAGCTGGTCCAGTGAGTCGGCCCCCTCGACAGCAATGAAGAGGACCCCGTGAGGCAACGCCGTTGACGGAGCGGCGTCGAGTATGCCTTCGCCGGCTGCACCAAAGCGACCTAGCGCGGTGCCGACGGCGAGCGAGACGAAGTTTGCGGAAGCGGGCGGGTCGTAGAGTGGCTCGTAGGCCGGCAACGGCACTCCCTCCGGTTGCTCTACGGCCAGCTGGGCCCACCGTTGGGCGTAGTTCCACGCTGAACCGCCTACGTAGCGGAACTCGACCGACGGTTCCCGCGTCTCTTCGTGCTCCGTGAAGGCCACATCGATTTGAGCAAGCATGGCCTGCGCATGCGCTTTCTCGAAGATCGGGATCCGTTCGACATCGCCGGCCGTGAAACTTACCGTCGGATTCAGGGACTCCATGACGGACCGACCGAGTCGCGTGTTCATGTTCGCGAGCGCGTTTGCCACATTGGGCGTGATTACGGAGCGTCCCACTGCATCGAACATGCTCGCATACCGATGAGCGCGAGCCGAAAAGTTGCTTCCTATCGCGGTAAAGGCGACCCCACCTCGCATGTGCGCGTCTGGGTTGCGGATGAGTGCCGCCGACGCTGTCCTCAACTCAAGCCCGTCCCCAGCATACTTCACCAGAAGTGTTAGAGGCGTCATCCACGAAGTGCCTGCCGCCCCGCTGATCAAGGGTCGCCATCCCGCCGGCTGCTCGTAGATTCGCAGCAGTGATCCCTCCGCTCGCAGTGCATGCCCCGGCATCAACTCCCATACTTGTCGGAGGAACCGAGGGTTATCCGATGTGGACAGGCCGAGCCGAACGGGTGCAAGTTGCCCCAACTTCGGAGCGGCGGCGTACTTAGCGAGAAACTCCTTGCTCCACCAGTAAACGAAGGGCTCACCCTCGACGACGTTGAAGCCACGGGGCTCGAACTCGTAGCGTCCGCGCTGAATGAGCAGACCCGCTCTCGTCCTGAAAGGTTGCCCGTCGTCGCGAACGACCTCTTCGGGCGCATGCGGACGCAGTGCTATCGCTACCCCGGCCTCTGGAACCTTGTCGAAGACTGCACACGCCGTCGAAATGAGCGTGCCTCCGGTGGTGAACGCCGCCTTTCCGAAGTCGGCTACGAGAGCCAAGGAATAGCTGCGCATGTGTGTGCGGAACGCCGCGTACCCACCCAAGAACATCCAATTCGACGTGGTAATCAACGCGCATCGACCACTGGGCCGGAGAAGGTCCATGGCTCGCATGTAGAAACCCGCAAGCAAGTCCGACTTACCCTCAGCGTAGTTCTTCACGTAGTAGCTCGATTCGGCGAGCTTCCCGATGCCCTGATAGGGCGGGTTACCTACGACGAGGTCGTATGTCCCCTCCTTCGCGATTCTCACGAACCTGACGCCCGCCGCTAGCTGCTCGCCATCGAGCCGCAGCCCGAGGTCTTCCGACGATGAGTGCCGCGTCAGAAAGCGCTCTAACCGGTCGAGCACTGTGGCCCTGACCTCGCTGAGCGAGAGCTTGACCTGCTGCGCCGGAAACCCTGAGAAGAGGTTGCCCTGGCCGTGCGCTCGCTCGAACTCCAGCTCCAAGCTTCGGAGCGCGTCGTCAACGGCAACATCTACTTTCAAGAGCGAGCCCAGGTAGTCCACACCCGCAAGCGATGAGAGCAGCTTAGCTGTCAAGTCCTCAGGGATGCCCACCTCCCGTTTCAAGTCCTGGCTGAGCTGAACAATGGCCGGATCGTTCGCGGGTAGTTGCCCGAGTTGGAGAGCCGGTGCAACGAGGTTCAAGCGTCGAGGTCGTGCATCTTTCGAGAATGTCTTGGCCTTCAGGTAGAGCGCGGCGGCAGCGATCTGAATGGCCCTCGTGTCGATGTCGATGCCGTGGAGGTTGCTCTCCAGGATCGAGTCGGCGATTTCCCTATCCGTGATGGGCTTTCCCGTGTGCCGCGCCTCCTCCCGGTAGAACGACGCCAAGAGGTCGAACGCGATCACCAGAAAATGCCCGCTACCACACGCTGGGTCGAGCAGCTTGATGGCTTTCACCGACATGGGCGCCGTGACGACGGCATCGTCCGGAAGTGGCTGCGGAACGTAGTACTTCCAGCGCTCTTCCAGCTCGCCCTCTATGGGCATCAGGGCATCCAGCGCGACCTCTCCTGCTTCGCGTTGCTTGCGCCAAGCGGCTCGACGCTCATCAAGGACTGGCAGGATGCGCTCGGCATCGGCGGTCCAGCCGTGTTTCATGCACATGCAGAGCCAGGTGAGGCCCAGGCTGTTCTGGAGCAGCCACTCGACCATGTAGCGCTCGGTAAACATCTGCGTCTTGGAGGCAATCTCGTGGGGAAGGATCTTCCCCCCCGCCCCAATCTTCGCATCAAGCCCTTCACGGTCCGGGTCGTTCCAGTACTGGTAGACCCAACCGAGTGTCGTGTCGTCCGTCCAGGCCGACGCAAGCTCGGGATCGTCGAGAGCCTCCACCACGTCTCGCAGCGCCTTCGATGGGACGGGGAAGAGCGCGGCTACTCCCACGTCGCCGAAGAGACCCGGCAGATCCGTTGCCAGGTCGTCGAACACGAGCTGGAGCACGAACTCGTAGCCCTCTGTTTCGTCGTCGATCAGGCCGGGAGCAAAGTCCCTGAACTGCCGATAACCCCTACTGTTCCAGCCGCCAGTCAGGAGCGGCGCACGTGCGAGCCCTCTCGCTTCAAGCAACCGGAGCGTGACGAGCCGGTTCAGCAGCGTGGCCGCCGCTTCCTTCTCGGCTTCCCGAAGTAGCCGTTCACGGGTCTTCACTGCCTCTGCAGCGTTCTTCGGTTTCGTCGCTCGGGTCTTCTCGTCCAAGTAGGCTTCGAGCCGCTCACGACGACGGTGGTGCGCCTCGTCGAGCTTGGCCTCCTTAAGCGGCACGGCAAGCCGGTAGCGTCCCGCGGCCTCGCTCTTGATCGCTTCAAGCAGGCGATGACGAAGCCCCTTCGCCGGATCTTGCGCGGTCCCTCGGATTGTCGCAGCGAGTAGCTTTTTAGCTTCTGAAGTGAGCGCCATCGTCAGACGATCCGAACCCGGGCACCCCGGTCAAGGTGGGGACCGATGCGCTCTTCAAGCTCGGACAGCAGGCCCTTGAGCTGTTCGCGGCTCGTGACCTCCGTGCCACGAATGTTCGAATCCACCCGCACGACTTGAACTTCGGTTTTCCGACTCAGCTCTTCATCGAGGCGCTCGTTGGCCAGCTCCACCGCTTGGTTGATGTTGGCTGCGAAGCGGTCTCGTAGCTCCACGAGCGTCGGAGCCACGGCGTCCGCCGTCGTCGCCACCACAGCTTCACCGATGGGGCGAAGCACGCGATGAGCGGCCTCAGCGTCAAGCTTCGCAAACCCTGGCCGCGTTTTGACCTTGCTGATGGCCGACTCAGCTTCAAGCGTCTGTCGTTGGATGATCCCCTTCCGCACCTCGATGTAACGAGCCAGGATCTTGTCCAGCGCTGGCACCAGCGAGCCCGCGTCCTTCCAGGAACGCTCCGCCGCTAGCCGCTCCGACACCAGTGTGGCCTCGTCGTCGATGCCAGCCAATTCACCAACGACTTGCAACTGGGCCAGCTCGCGGTCCTTCAGGCGGCCTGCCCGCTTCACGATCTCGATGGACTCGGGGGTCAACTCGGACGAGCAAAGCCCCAGTTGTTGAAATCCGTCGCGTAGCGTATCGAGGTTCCGCTTTACCTCCACGACCGTTTTCTGCATCAGGCGCGATCGGCACGATGCCTCCAACGCCGCCCCGAACTTCTTGAGCGCTTGAGGGATCTCCGGCCGATTGGGCAGCTCGTTGAACCGTCGTTCCACGTCCCGAAGGTCGTCTCTGAACTTGGGGAAGTATTGGAAAACCGCATCAGCGATGGGCTCGTCCTCTGGGTCAACGTCGATGCCGTTCATGTAGTCGTGGAACAGCTTACGAATGGCCACGCGGTCTCGGGGTTCCACTTCGCTCTCGACAGCGGGAAAGAACTCAGCGCGACGGAAGTCCCGGTCCTTCGCAAACAGGTCCTTCACGCCTGGGTCTCGAAAGGAAGTCATCTCGTCCCCGGCGTCGGGGCGCACGCGGATCTTCTTGCCGCGAAGGAGGCCAGCGATGCAGGCCTTCACGAGGTCGGCCGCGTACCCATAGGGTGGACTAACGAACGCACCGATGAGAGTCTGACCGCTGAGCCCACCCTGCCGTTCGATTTCCGACAGGATCCGCTGAGGATAGACGCCGCTGCAATTGGGAACGTACTTGCCGGCGTCGAGGTCGAAGATCCCGAGTTGTTCGCTCATGAACTTTTTCGACAGCCCCGACAGTTCGGTGTTCGGGTCCAGAATCTGTGCCAACTCCGCCGGCATGACGGCGATGTCAGCAAAGTGTGGATACAAATCGGGGAGCACTCGCAATGCCAGCGCGATCAAGGCCGTCGAGAATGAGCCCCCGTGGTCTCGCGGGCGTTGCTGTTGGCCGCGAAAGAAGACCATTCCATCAAGGAAGGCGTCCCCGACAGCGACCCGCACCCGCGCTTCTAGCTGCTCATTGTTGGCTTCCTCTTCAATCAGCAGGCGCTGCTTCTCGGGCTTGAGGGTCTCACGGCGATCTCGATACTTCCTGAGCATCTCGTTGCTCTTGGCGAACTGCCTCGCCAGGTCCTCCGCCGCGCCCGTTTCGGAAACCAGCCATACCAGGCGGTTCTTGGCCTGGTCCTGGGCGCTCCAGTTGACCCAGGTTGCCATCGAGCGGTCTTCCTTCTTGCCCAAGAACTGGAAGTCCACGGTGATGGTTGAGTCTTCCCGAGTGTCCTGAAGCTTGACGTCGTGCGCCTGCTTCTTGTCCGAGAAATAGAGCGTCCAAGGGAAGTCGCGCCCTTTCCATTTTGGTCGGTTCTGCCCCTTTCCAACAAGGTAGACGACCGCTGCTTGGATGGCTTCGCTGATCTTTTCCTGAGCGATGCCGATGTCCCGACGCTCTTCCTCCCAGTCTTGGCCGGCCGAGCTTTGAATCTTGTAGCCCTGCTTTTCCGAGTACGACAGGTGGTTGGCGGCGCGTAGGCGCTCTAGCGCTTCGCCGATAGCCTGGACCTGACTGCCTTGACCCACCTTCGAGTAGAGGCACTGCGCCACTAGCTCGGACGTGGTGGCGATCTGCTCCTGGATGTGTTCCAAAAGTGACACCGCCTTCGCGCAGCGCACGGCAAGCTCATCGTCGCGAACTGCGGGATCTGCAAAAATGCGTTGCAGGGTGTTCTGCACATCGGCATCGAGGGCGGTTTGTTGGACCTCGTAGATGGCATCCAAGGTGACGAGTGAACCGACCTCGCGTTCCGCGAGCTTCTGCTCACGGAAGAGTTCCCCGAGTAGTTGCAACAAGCCACGAATGGCGTGGTCGTCGCCCTGCATCCGGTTCGACCGAACACGGAGATTGGAGGTGATCAACATCAACAGGTCAATGTGACCGGGCAGCATCGGGTAGACCTCGACGAAGTCTTCTTCCGTGATTTCTTGGCAACCGTAGCCATGGCGTACGAGGTCAGGCCGGTGCGTCTTATACAGATCCCGAAGAGCGCCTTCCCGCTCGGGACGCTTCTTGAGGAGACGCTTGTGAACAACATCCCGGATATTCGCGGGGGCAAGATGGACCCGCAGGTGTGTGAGGAAACGGTCCTTCAGCTTGCCAATGTTGTTCGACTCGGAAGTGTCTTCGAGCTTCTGTTGCCCGGTGGCCAACAACCAGACACGGCCCTTCAGCTGCTGTCCGAGATCCATGACGAAGGTCTGGAGCTTCAGCATCCGGTTCTCGTCTTGGTGCACGTACTGGCTCACTTCATCGACGACGATGAAGAGGGCCTTGTCGTCACCACGAGCGTCGAGCATTGACTCGATCGCCCTGACCGCTTCGACGACGCTTGAGCCCGCTCCCGTCTGCCGTCCTGCTCTGGCATCGATCCAGCTCATGGGATCGGGGTAGCGGTCGGGCTTCATCACGTGCAAGACGTGCGAGAAGTGATCCTCGGCCTGCTCTTCCTCTTTGGCCGCCTTCCACGGACGTCCAAGCACCTTGGCCGCCGTTGCTTCAAAGGTCGGGTACTCGCCATCCTTCTCTAGCCGCAGCTCGAAATCGGCGACCAGGCTGCTTTTTGAGCAGTAATCGAGTCGCTCCTGGATCTGTCGCAGGGCAGCCGAATGGATGTGCTCGTCGTTGCGAGCGACTCCACCAATATCGAAAACGACCGCCATCGGCGCGACCTTCTTGAGCAGGTCGTTCCATGCCGTGACCAACTCCTCCCGCTTCTGCGAGTCGTCTCGGTCAAGCAGAGCTTTCGAAAGAAGTGTCCCGTCGGGCAACTTTCGCCCGTCGAGGGCAAGGCCGAGGAGTTTGGCGAAGCTCGACTTACCTGAGCCGTAAAAGCCTGAGATCCAGCAGGCCGGGTTTTCGGGGCCGCCACGCTTCCCGATCTCCTGCGTGATCGCTCGGAGCAAGTGAACGAACTGTTCATGAATGCCGCCCTTGGCGCGGCGAGCCCGGGGGTCGTTCTCGGCATAGCCGCCGGTGATGATGTACTCGCCCACCTCCTCTTGAAGCTTCTCTGGCCGCTGCTCGTGGAAGTACACGACGGGCGGGATGTCCCGGGTAACGTTGGCGACGAACAGCTCTGCGATTTTCATGATCGAAGCCTCAGACGTAGATGCGGGGGCGATAGTCGCGGTCCGGTTCCAACTCGCCCATGAACGAGAGCGCGGTGGCGTCCCCCTGCCGCTCGGTGTTGCCTGGGTAGAGCAGCACAACGGGGATGTTCTTGGTCTTGCCGTCGATGTGCTTGAGCAACGCGGATGAGCGAAAGAAGGGGTAGAGGGCTCCGGCTCGGCCGATCAAGATCAGCGTCTGATCGGCCCTATCCGGGTACTCAGCAGCAAACTTGTCGATCAGCCGGACCACGTCGGCGGCGATCCCGTTTGGTCCCTCGATGTGCGGAGCGATCTTGTCCCGCAGGTAACCCAAGGCGCGGGAAGGATCCTTTTTGAAGAGCCCCTGCTCCCTTGACCTCAGGATCTCGATGTTTTCATCGCCCGTGGCGCGAATTCGATCGATGAGCAGCTTCTGAAGCGAGATTGGCAGTACGCCCCAGCCCGAGGCCAGAAGCTGGTCCGTCAGTCGGCGCATCAACATCCGCAGCTTGAACTCGTCCGAAGGCGAGTACGGCAGGATTGCGAAGCGGTAGTTTCGCATCGTGCTGATGCGCGGGCCGCCTTCGCCCAGCAGATCATCCCGGAGCGAAGCCACTGCCTGCTCCAGCGATCCTAAACGGGGTGTCTCGCTCACGGTACGGCCTCCGACCAGGCGAGCAAGTTCGGATGCTCCCAATCAAAGTCGAGCAGATCGCCCATACGTCGAAACGTCACTCCGGGAAGGGCACGGAGCCTCTGCTCAAGAAAGCCATCCGAGGGCGAGAGGGAGAGCGAGGCTAGGTAGGGGTTGTCCAGCATTGTGCCCTCGAAACGGATCGCTCGGAGCGAGTGGAGAACGTAGGCCAGGGCGAGGTCTGGCACCTTGGCCACCAGCACGGTCCGCGGATTCTTCTTCGCCGTGACAAGACCCGCCTCCGAAGCGGTCGAGAGGAGTTTGCTGGCGAACTGGACCTCCGTCGCCACCGACCAGCGCTGCGGGTACTCCTCGCGAAGCCAGCGCAGAGCCCCATCTCGATCGACGGCCAGGTTTCGTAGGCTCCGGCGCTTCACCAGGAATTCGCCAGTGAAGCGCCGATAGATCGGGTCCGAGAGCTGAACGTGAAAGTGGCAGAGGAGCTGGCGAGTCAGGGAGTCAGCAAAAGCCAGCCGTCGGAGCGCGGGCAGCGCTTCAGGGAACGCATCGAACCGCTCGCGGAAGGTGGCGATCAGAAAGCGAACTCGATCCAGGCTCTTGCCGCCGAACCAGCGCCGCTCGAAAGCCGTGACAGCCCGTTGTGGCAGGGGAACCGCTAGATCGGCGTGCTCCCAATAGGACCTGGCTTCCTCGGTGGCGAGACTGACACGTAGGATCCGCGTGTGGATCTCGGTCGCCTCGGCAGGAGTCAGCGCCGGGGGCGAAGACGCGGGGGGCACCGCCGCTGCCAACACGGCCTCTACGCCCCCACCTTGAAGAACGGCAGAGGGTACTCGTCAACAAGGGGAATGAGTGCGGCTGCCAAATCGCGAACCAGATCCCCAAAGTCACTGGGGATTGGCCCCTTGAGTTGGCGCCCGCCCGGCACGACAGTGACCTTCACATCCTTACGACCCAGCAGGCCCTCAAGGGCGTCTCTAGCGAACTTTTCTTGCACAAGACCGATGCGCAGCACCTCCACCGGCGGGCGGCCTTGGCCCTTGAGCAAGGCAAATCGATCTCCCAAGGCTTCATCGACCGCGAAGCCCCAGAAGAAGAGGCTTCGCAACTTGTCGGGAGTGCCCATCCTCACCCGGGCCTTCTCGTCCGTGCGACGCGCAGCCTCCCGAGCGGCTTCAAGCGCGGCCCAAAGGTGGGTCCGCGGAAGCAAGCGCTCCATCAGGTCGCCTCCGGCATTCGGATCGATGACGTCGGTCTTCCACCACCCAAGGCGTGCCGGCTTGGCTGTCTCGCCGGCCCACGCAACCACGATCTGGGTGGCCAGAATTTGGTCGAGCGTTTCGTCATTGACCGCGGTTCCCATCGAAGCCGGGAAGCTTATGCCCTCCTTGTGCGCCTGATCAAGGTTGGCTAGCCTGGCCCTTGTGGCACGCCGCCGAAAGCCCGAACCGGCCGACCTGATCACCATCGCCGAAACCGCGAAACTACTAGGGGTGAGCCTGCCAACCCTTCGGCGCTGGGACGAAAACGGAAAGTTCCCAGCTCGCCGCCACCCGATCAACTCCTATCGGATGTACCTGCGCGAGGACGTGCTGAGGCTTCGGAGGAAGATCGTCGAAGGGGAGCGGGCGGCGTAAGGGGCAAAACAAACGGGGAGGGAAAATGGCAAAGCCGATCGCCGAAGACGACATCGAGGCATCGCCGGTTCCGGGCCACCGGAACTACCTTGTCTACTGCGACGAGAGCGGCATCGACGGGCAGGTTTACTATGGGTTTGGCTCGCTCTGGCTTCCGTGGGAAAGACGCGGCGACCTCATCGGACTTGTGAACGAGCTGCGGAGGAAGCACCGATACGACGATGAGATCAAGTGGACCGCGGTGAACCGACGAAGCGAGGGATTTTACCGCGACCTCATTCAAGGTTTTTTCACGAGAACCTGGTTGATGTTTCACTGCGTGATCGTCCGCAAAGGCTACGTTGATCGTGATTTCCACAAGGACTTCGACGAGGCCAGGCGCAAGCACTTCGCCATGCTGTTGAAGAGCAAGGTGAAGTTCTTCTCCGCCGGTGCACGCGACAAGTCGTACCACGTCCGGGTGGATCCCTTGCCCTCGCGCTACGCCAAAGCCGACGAGGCCGCGTTCAAGATCGTGGCCTCCGCGCTCAAGAAGGAGCTAGGCATCACGCCCCTGCAAAGCCTTGTCACTGTGGACTCGAAAACGTCCACGGGCGTGCAACTGGCCGACTTCTTCCTTGGCGCGGCGATGGCCGATTGGCAGAAGGACGCTACCTCCGGATTCAAGAAGCAGATCGGCCAGCACATCAGCGATCACCTCGGCTGGAACGACCTTTTCGCCGACACCCCGTACGACGAGTGGAAGTTCAACATTTGGTACTTCTTCAACCCGAGGGCCGGCAAGAAGCGTGAGATCAAGACGCGCTCCGTGAAGCTCAAGATTCGGATGCCGCCGTTTAGACCGAGGCGACGGTGATCGCCGCTCAGGAAAGCTATGCCCCGTCGATCCCCACGCTGCCCCGATTGCTCTTCCTCCGACGCTCGCCAGATCGTCTACGGCCTGCCGTCGCCCGACCTTGAAGCAGCCGTCCGGCGCGGCGAGTTCGTCCTCGGCGGCTGCCTCGTGAGCGACAACGATCCCGCGTGGCATTGCACCGGCTGCGGGCACCGATTCGGCAACAGCGAGAAGCCGCACCAACCCGTTCCAGCACGGACCGCCCATGAGTGGGTCGAGCTGATCAAGATGATGTTGCCTGAACCCGTGACAACCAGCCAGGCGGGCGAGCTGCTGGGTGGCGAACCAGCCCTCGTGATCGTGTGCGTCACCGGCGACAAGATCGTGATCATGGAGGCGGGCTGGGACTGGGTGGACAGCCACGTCCCGACCCAGAAGGGCAAACCGTTCGCCAAGGCACCCCTTCGAACCCCCGCCGCCAGGATCGCTGAGTTGATCAAGATGGCCTGGGGCAAGAGGATCTCGCAGTACCGCTGGTGCCCCCATTGCAAAGGCTCCAAGGAGCCCGAGATGATGCAGGGAGCGGTCTGCCACGGGTGCGCGGAGCAGCTGTTGGGGGTCGTTCACTAGGCAGAACGGCCGAGCACCCCGCTGGCTTTTGGGGGCTGCCCGGTGAGCCTCCCGAGGTACTGTGCCGCATGCCCATCGAGGTCGGTGTCTGGAAGCTCGGAGAGAAGGCGACGCGCCTGGCCACGACGAAGCTCGCTGAGGAAGCTCGGCTCGAAGACTACATCGCCGGTGATGCCAGCCTCGTGCGTGACGACCTCTGGATTGTCGGACGGCAGGTTGCGACCGACCACGGCGGGTTCATCGATCTCCTCGCAATGGACCCGCGGGGCAATCTGATCGTCCTGGAGCTGAAGCGTGATCGCACGCCGCGGGAAGTGGTGGCACAAGTCTTGGACTACGCTTCCTGGGTTAAGCATCTCGGCCGCTTCGAGATCGAGGGCATCTTTGAAGCGTACCGACGCAAGACAGGGCACGGTGCGCCGCGACAGACCTTCGACGAAGCCTTCGTCGAGCGCTTCGGTGGTCAGGTCCCCGAGGTGCTCAACGAGAGCCATGAGCTGATCGTCGTCGCCGCGTCCCTCGACAACAGCACCGAACGGATCATCGAGTACGTCGGCGAGTACGGCGTGCCAGTGAATGCGGTGTTCTTCCGCGTGTTCACCGACGGCGACCATAGCTACTTGACCCGCGCCTGGCTGCAAGACCCGGCCGACGCGCAGACCAAGACGGAGGAAGTCCAAGCACGCCAAAAAGGGAAGGAGCCCTGGAACGGCAACGACTTCTATGTCTCATTTGGGGGTCGAGACTGGGAAGATGCGCGTGAATTCGGCTTCGTCTCTGCCGGTGGCGGGCGGTGGTACTCAAGGACGCTCGAACAACTCGCCCCCGGAAATCGGATCTTCGTCCACATCCCAGGGAAGGGCTACGCGGGCGTTGGCGAAGTCGTGGATGCGGCCGTGCCAATTGAGCACTTCCAGGTGGTGGCCTCCGACGGCAGTTCGATGCCGATCTCGGAGGCCAAGCTTCGTAGCAAGGGCATCCTGAAGGACCTTGGCAACCCCGAAAAGACTGAGGTCCTCGTTCGGGTCCATTGGCTTCGCACGGTCAATGAGCCAGAAGCAATTTGGGAGCAGGGGCTCTTCGCAAACCAGAACACGGTCTGCAAGCTACGCAGCAAATTCACAGTGGAGCGATTGTCGGAACGCTTTGGCCTGAGCACGCAAGGGTAGCTCGCCCAGGGGTCATTGGCGCGTCCGAAAAAGTGGCGCCTGCGATCGTTCCTTGCGACGCCGGTGGGGGACAGCCTCGGCTGGCCGAGCGGGGGACATCGTTCACACGCCGTCAAACCACGCTTCATCGACGTCAACCTTTTCGATCATGGACGTCTGAACGCCGAGGCTGAGTTCCTTCAGCAGCTCGGCAAGGCGCTCCCCGTCGATCAAGTCGATGGGCGGAGCACCGTCGCGGGTCGCTTCTTCCTGGGCCGCTCTTGAGAACGATCCCGTGGTGAGAAAGAGGCCCTTGTCGGAACGGCCAACCATGGCGCCACGGAAGTCTCGGATCTCCTTCGGGCTGACGGAGCCCTGGTAGCGCTTGCATTGGAAGAGAACCTGGAAGTTCACGACGCGCTGCAACCGAAGGATGCCGATGCCGTCGATCCCACCGTCGCCGGACCGACCGGTGACGCGAACTTCGATGAAGCCGCTTTCCCGCAAGATGCGTTGACACAGCCGCTCAAAGGCATCGGGCGAGATGCTCTGCAACTTTCGTATGAGCCGGCTGCGCCAGTCCGCAAGGGCGTCCGGTTCATCGGCATCGGGGAGGACCTCGGGAGCCGAGGAGTCAGGCAACTCGGAAGGGGCGTCCGGCGCGAGCCGATCAGCGACGTACGCCGCCCGAACGTTCGCCACCACGCGCTCTGGGTCGATCTCGTGCTCGCGACCGGCCTGCGTTAGCGTCCAGACGCCTCGCGCACTGTTCGTCAAGAAGCCCGCCTTTTTGAGCCAGGTCTTGGCCCACGCCATGCGGTAGGCGGCCTCCGTCTGGTTGCCGCGTTCGGGATCGTGGATCAACGAGAGCTGCTCCTCCGAGAGCTTCATGTCGTCAACGATGGCCTCATAAAGCTCGTTGTTCGTTGCCGACCCGCCCAGTCGCCGCAAGGCGGCCACCATGGGCTTCATGTAGTCGTCAAACGTGGGGATCTCAGCCATGTCAGGTGGGCAGGCTACTGCGCTTCCCTTGAGCACACCAGACGCGGTCGGAGGCTATCAGGAACTAGCGCACCCTCACATGATCCAGCGCCTGCATCCACGCCATCAGCGCCGCCCGGACGCGCCCGAACAGCTCCTCCAGCTCAACTTCCGGCCCTTCGTCGCGCTCGTCAGGGTTGTCGATGAGCCGAGGCAGCTCGATGATCTGCATGGCCGCCACCTCGACCCCTTCGAGGCGAAGCTCGCCGCCTGGCTGGCACACAACCTTCGCAGTGGGCGATCCCTGCCAGCCCAGAACCTCGGTCATGCCCAAGCGGTTCTCGCGCACGACCTCGTCGGGCAGCAGGGGTTCGATGCGGTCAAGCCGCGCCATCGTCTCCTCGACCCATTTGGCCCAGGCAGCCTTCGCCGGCAGCGGCAGTGGCTTGTCGAACGGAGCCGAGGCGTGAAGCTTGATGTCAACGCGGATGTAGGGCTTCTCGGGGACGAGGTCCTCGACCTGATCGCGCCCCAGCATCTCCGATAGCAACTCGGTGTCGGTCCTCGACCCGCGCACGGTGTTCGTGGCGTGCCAGTCCCAGGCTAGCTCGGCCGTGACGTGGAATGGGGCCGCGTCCTGCCCGCCAAGCGGCTCGACGTAGACGCGGTACGAGCGATCAAGGTTCCGTGTGTCGAGCGTCTCGGTGCCGTAGAGCCCGATCGGCGGCAGACGGGATTCACGGAGGGCTTGGAGCCAGAGAGCGCGGAAGGTTTCGTAGTCCACGCCCCTGGTGTCGGGCAGCTCGGCGGTGGCGTCAACAACCGGGCGACGGCGGCGGCCCGCGCCTCACCACTGAGGGTCCGCGCCTAGCGAGCCGCTGCCTGAGGGGTGACGCTTACGGCCGTGAACAGTAGTCCGCCACCTAGCTGCGGATTGGGGACGTAATATTTCCCCCCGGAGCGATACGCCGCAACGAGGTTGGTTCTCGTGAGTTCGACGGTCCCCACCTGATCGTTTTGTGCGATGTCTCGGTCAAGCACCTGAACTTCGAGTCGAACGTCGTCGCTCAACCGGACGTTCCTCCATTCCACGGGCGCGGCAGAACCTTGTACGTGCCAGTTCGCGACGATGGTGTCCGTCCCCGAATCAATTCGCAAAGGCGGCACTTCACCGCTTGGAACCTTTAGGCGAGCGAGCCCAAACGGATCTGGGAGGGAACTCGCCTTACCCGCAGCGGGCGCCGTCGCCGTGACCACTGCGATGCCCGCTGAAATGGCCATCGTGTTAGGTTCGCCGGACGTGATCCCCATCGCGGCCAACTTTGCCAGACCATCCGATGCCTTCTTGACGTCGTCGCCGCTTGCACAGCAATCCCACGCGGCCGGATTGGGTCCGGGCTTCACCGGAGCAATAATGGACTCCACCAACTGAACTGTGACGAACTCCGGGATGGGCGGCTCGACTGGCCGTGGAGTGTCGCCGCTTGTTTCGCTGGTGATGGTAGCCGCCTTCCCCGTTTCACCGCTTGGATCCTTGCGCTCGCACGCGATCAAGATCATCCCGACCAGCATCAGAGGCCACCGGCGCATAGACCGCGACTTTACCAATGAGGTCCAGCGCAATCAACCAGCGCTTCGGGGCACGAAGCGACTGGGCGAAGCCGTTGCCATCAGAGCGCATGACAGGCGACCTGCACGGGCGTACCCTCCCCTGCATGAAACCGGGCGCCGTTGCTGAAGCAAAGCCTCGGCAGCATTCGGGGGCTCGCATCGTCCTGGCCCACCACGAGGCGGGCCACGCGGTCCTGAGTGCCGCCCTCAACGACGCCCCGCACCAGGTGAGCATCGTAGCGGACGCGGCTACGCACGGCCGCACAACGCAGCGGATGATTGCCCGGCCCTCGTCGCTCGCGCAGGTCTACTTGGCGGGCTTTGCGGCTGAGCACGTCCTCAGGGGACGGCGGCCACGCCAGCTCGACCAAGAGGTTGGCTTCTCGATTTTGGCTCGCACCGATCCGGAGCTGATGAAAGCGTTCGACGGGGCCGAACTGCGCGACGGTCATCGAGCCATCGGGGAGGTGTTGCGCGTCGTACAGGCTCGGACCGACGACGAGATCCTCCTGGAGATCAACCGGCTCTACGACGCCGCCCGAGAGTCGCTCGGCAGCGTATGGCCGGCTGTGCAACGGGTCGCAAGTGCCCTTGTCGAAGCCGAAACGCTGAGCCGTGAGGAGATGTTTGCCGCTATTGGGCGGGACGACATTTACCGCCCGGTGTTCGTGGTCCAGGCCAGGCACGGGTTGCCGATTCGTTAGCCCGGTATCGCTTCGCGTTCCGCACCTACGCGTACAAAGACAACGATCACCAATCGCCGCCCTTCATCATTTCCTCGAACTGTTCCGGCGACATCGCCCTTCGGAATTGCTCGACTTCAAAGTGGATGATCGCGTCAACGACGTGAAGCGCGTGGTTCAGGAAGGCGGCGGTGTTCTGCTTCTTGACCATGACCTCGACGGGCGGTTGCGTGCCCACACGTTCCGGAGCATCGAAGCTAGCCAAGATCATATCGACGAATGCTCTGCGATTTTCGGGCCGCGGGAGGTTTGATAGCCGTCGGGCTTGCGTGATTGGGTTGACCGCCAGCGTCGCCAGCGAGCTGCCGTTGCGCAGGGGCACATCGTAGTTGACGATCGCCGCTTGCTGTCCACGGCCGAGCGACTCCTGCTCAACGTATCGCTTTGCGGCCTGGGGAGAGAGCCAAACAACCGCCGCATTCGCCTGCTCCATGTATTGGGCTGCCTCGTCAACGGCCTCTCCGATCACGAATGAACCATGGGTCGCCAGTTTGCCCAGCGCAATGCACCCCCGGTACGCGAGAAGCGGCTCGAAGCAGACCGCGACCGCCTGCGCTAGCCCAGCCCCGGCGGCCACACGCGACAAGAGCGCGCCACAGGTATCGGCATCGACCTGATCACCGTCAGGAACGCTGGCGCTGATGGCGATCGTATCGGAAAAAAAGTGTGCCTCCAGCTTCAGCGCCACGCCCATGTAGCTCTCCTCCTCCTTCAAGCCCTCCACTTCACGTTGGATGGTCGCAAGCGTATGGAGGATCTGTTTGGGAGGGAAGCGCTTCCAAATTCCCTTGAAGCCCAGCGCGTCGAGCAAGGCAACCGCTCCGAATCTTGTCTCGATCTCGTCGGCCGTCCCCATCATCTCCCTATGCCCTCCTGTGGGTGTTCGTCACGTTACTCTACAGGCATTTTCAGCGGCGCCAACCAGCGGTAGGCAGCCCTTGCAACCGCGCTCTTGCTTACACCCGAGGGCGGACACGAAATGTCAGGGGTGCGCTTGAGCGCCGAGCGCTTCTGACCGAACATTCGATCCGTGGAAGTCCGCGAGCAACAACGGGAGCGCCTCCAGCGGACGGTTGAGTGGGCGCATCGGATCCGAGCCGAACTACAGTCCCTGCTCCAAGCCCACGCTGAGCGGGTTCACTTCCGTCCCAGCTCCTCAGGCGTGACCATGGTGGGCCTCTTGCCTGATCGCCCTCAACGGGGAAAGAGCAAGATCACCAACCTGAAGTCGCTCACCGATGGGTTCGAGGCGATGTTTGACGCCCACTGCCGCAACGTCGCGCAGGGCCGAGCCACGGGTGAGAAGGTACTCCAAAGCTACCTGATCGGTGAGGCTCAGACCAACGGACACCGTCTCGTTTCCCTGAACAAGGCCTCGGCCACCACCGATGAGCCGGTTGAGTTGTGGTTCGTCACCGACGAGATCGCGCTACCGGTCGAGGGCGGCAAGATGGTCTGCGACATCCTGGCGCTTCGCCGCGACAGCGAACGCTGCGTCCCTGTCTTGATCGAGTTGAAGGACAGCCGCCAGCTCACACGACTGGTCGAGCAGGTCGGGGGCTATGCTGAGTTGATCGACCTGCACGCCGACTTGTTCGCCCAGCTATTCGGTGCGCTCCTGGGCGAGGTGATCAGGTTGGACGGCCCCGCTGAGAAGTGGATCGTCTGGCCAGCGGTTGAGGCCAACCCGGACCCGCGAACTGAGGAGCTGCGAGCACGCGGAATCCGAGTGGCGGGCTACGCGGTGGAAGGAGGGCAGTACGCTTTCCTGGTCGGGCCTGGCGCCAGTTCCCCCACCAACATCCCGGCTGCCGAGACCAGAGTGGCCTCCACCGACGACCCCCGGATCACCAGTCTCCAACGTCTCGGCACTGGCGAGGGCTTCGTGACGTATATCGGCCTGTTCGAGGGCAAGCCTGCGTTCATCGTTGACTGCGGGACCATGAACGACATCATGGACGAAGAGGACAGGTACGACGACAGCGTGACCGTTCGCGTCTTCGAGAGCGAGGCAGCAAGGGACCGCTTCATCGACGAGACACGCCGTCAGTCTCCGGGAGCGCTCGCGATGGCAGACGGGGAGGACGGCTGGCGTGCATTCTAGGCTTGATGCACTTTCCAGAGTTCGAGGCTCAGAGCGGGAGGCCATCGCCTACCGAAACGCTCCCCCTTGCCAGGTTGGCCACGAAAGCCCGATGCACGGCCGGAATCATCTCCAGCACGTTCGTGGTCGAGTTGGTCGCGTCGTCGAAGAACAGAACGCCGATCTCGCTTTCGTTCTTGCCTCGGTGGTCAGCGACGGGGGCCCGCTCGAAAGCGAGTCCCGTTGCGCTGCCTTCCACAGCGTCGGCCAAGAGTTTCCGGTATTCACGGAGGCGGGCGAGCTTAGCGACCTGCGCAGCTGGGACGCCTTTCACGACGGCGTACTGCCGAACCGAGAGGAACCATCGACCGCCACGTCGATCGATCCGGTAGAAGAGTGCCTCGGTCGTGCCGCCTGGTAGAGTCCCTTTGAACTCAGCGAAGGCGTGCTGCGTCCAAGGTTGTCCGCTTACGCTGCGATCGTGATAGGTCACGGATCGGCCGATGAATTCGGGGCATCGGACCGCCAGTCGTTTCATGAACTCGAACTGAACGTAGTCCTTCTCGAAGGCCCGATGGCCCGTCGGCGACATCAGAGTCGCTAGGGTCGCCTGGCGCTTCTCCAACATGTCAGAAACGTAGGCGCGGTAATCGTCGAAGATGTCGTTGTGAATGGTCTGGGCCTTCAGAAACTCGACCCATTCGGAGAGCCCTACAACAGTGTACTTCGCGGCGGTGGCCCGAACGTCCTCCCCGAAATGGTAGCCGGTCTTGAAGTAGAGGGGGACTGTACGGACGCCCTTCTCCTCGGCGACTTCCAAGTAGCGTTCAAGCTGCCTGTCGTGGGGACCGGTGCCCGTCTTGTCCTCGATGATGAGCCGCGCCTTCTCGCCCGCAACCACAACGTCCAGCGTGACGTCGATCTTCTTCCATTGCGGGCGTGGCTTCTGCTGGAGGCGCACATGCGACGGCTCCACTTCGACCTTCGTGGCCGTCGTCCAAAGCCAGGCAATGAAGCTTCGCCCGAGCCGCTGAAGCTCGGTGTCATCGTGGTCGGCGAGCGCGGCGAGCCAGCAAAGAAACGCATCTTGCGACAACTCCGAGGTCGCGAAATCGAATAGGTTCGGATGCCCCATGCAGCACCGCTAGCGGGGCGGCCCCCAAGTGGTCAAGCGTGAGGCCGAACTCCAGCGTTTCTGGTAACTTCTTCACGTGACCGACCCGAGCACCAAAGACCGCATGCCAGCAGCCGAAGGTCGGCGCGGCAAGATCTCGGAGATGATGCTGGACTTCGCCCGGCCGCTCCTAGACGTGATGGGGCCACCTCGCACCATCGACGATCTGCGCAAAGCATTCGAAATCGCGACCGTATGTTGGAACCTCCCTACACTGGAACGCGAGCAGCAAGCGGAGGCGCAAGCTCTCAGGCAACACTTCGACACTACCGTAGCGTCCTTTTCCCGAGCCCCTGTCCTCAGCCCTGCTCGACCTCGTCGAGTCGAGGAAGACAGCCTTCAAGCAAGTACCGTTCATGGTCGTGGTCGAGATCCGAGGCACATCGCTCGAAGACTGCACGGTGTACGCCGAGGCCCGCGGTTCGGCTGGCGGTCAACTGGTGAAGGCTCCCTCTTAGCCGCGGCCAGGTCGAGCCCCGGCTCGACCTCGGCCCACAATGAAAGATGTCGTCGTCGAACATCCATCGCGCTACGAATGCGCGGACCGTTTCGCCGGCAGGCTACGGTCGAGGACCCGAACTGAACGCGGCAAGACGGTTGCCGCACGGGTCCGTGAAAGCGAACCCTCGCGGTGCCCAGCCGTTGGCTTCTGATGCGAGTGGGCCAACCTCGACCCCCATGGCAGCCAGGTGGGCGTGCAATCCCTCAAGGTCCTCGGCTTTGAAGGCGACAACGCTGTGCTGAATGCCGGTATGCGTGCTGTGAAACGCCAACCGAGCGGGATCGGCCGTCTCGACCAAGAGCAGCTGCACCCCGCATCCGGAGAGGGCCAGGACCGCGTGACGGTGATCGGTCCAGGCGGAAGTGAAGCCGAGGGCATCACGGTACCAGGCGACAGCCCGCAGCAAGTCGTTCACCGGCACTTCGATCGTGTTGATGACAACTCTCAGGGGTGACATAAAACCTGTCACCTTATTCGTGCGTCACCAGCCTGTCGAGGGGCCAGCGGTAGCGCCAGGTATCCAAACGAAACAGGCCGTCAGCCTGGCGTACGTCATCGCGGCTGGATCCAGGCCAACCAAAGTTCGCAGAGGTGTAGTTCATTGTGGTGGTCGAGTTCGTGGCACGTCCCTCGGTTGGACAGTCTACGCTGGCGCTCTCCGCGACGACGCGGTCCAGCTTCCGGAGACCAACACTTTAGGATGGGGACTGCACCGGCTCGCCCGGCGTTCGTGCCTCACGCGAGGCCACCAAACCTACATCCCAAGGGGCGGCGAACTGGCGCGACCCCGTCCAAGATGCGTGGCCCCGGTTCGCGTACCTCGCCCTGCGTCGCCGGGATGCTACGCTAATTGGTTATGGGTCAACCGCAGCCCCTCGGCGCCCCCCTGGGAAAGCTCGTGCTTCTGGTCGATGACGACCCGGCCGTGCTCAAGATGACGCGAAGGGTCCTGGAGAAGCGCGGATACCGAGTGGTTGCGTGCAGCAGCGGCGAGGAGGCGCTCGACCAGATCAGCCAGAAGGCTTTCGACGTCATGGTAAGCGACGTACAGATGCCGGGCACGAGCGGGCTCGGTCTCCTTCGGGCTGTGCGGGATCGCGACCTCGACATTCCGGTCGTGCTAGTGACGGGCAACCCTAACGTCGAGTCGGCGGTAGCCGCCGTCGAGTACGGAGCGTTCAAGTACCTGATCAAGCCGGTTGACAATGATCGCCTCGACGAGGTGGTCGAGCGTGCGGCCAACCTCGGCCGCATGGCGCGCCTGAAGCGCGAGTACTTGGACGAATTCGGGAGCGGCGTTTTCCCGGTCGGCGATCGGGCTGGCGTCGATGCAACGCTGGACCGCGCACTGGATTCGTTGTGGATGGCATATCAGCCGATCGTTCGTGCGACCGACGGAAGCGTCTTCGCTCAAGAGGCGCTGATGCGCAGCAATGAACCCGCGCTGCCTCACCCCGGAGCCGTGCTGGAAGCTGCGGAACGCGCCGGGCGTCTCCACGAGCTTGGTCAGCGGGTCCGAACGCACGTTGGCAAGGCGATGAACTCGGCCCCCGAGGGCTGGGCCTTCTTTATTAACCTTCACCCACAGGATCTACTCGATGAATCGCTGTACCTGAGCGATTCGGTGCTGAGTCGGATGTCCGATCGGATCGTGCTGGAAATAACCGAACGGGCATCCCTCGACGCGATGCTAGACGTGAGCCGTCGGATCTCCAGCCTGCGCAACCTTGGGTTTCGTATCGCGCTCGACGACCTCGGGGCAGGCTACGCGGGACTCACGAGCTTCGCCCTCTTGGAGCCCGAGTTCGTCAAGCTCGACATGTCGCTCGTGCGCGACATCCACCAGAGCGTCACCAAGCAGAAGGTGGTCGGGTCGATGGTTCGGCTCTGCCACGACATGGGGAAGCAGATCGTGGCGGAGGGTGTTGAAACCCGAGAGGAACGTGACGCGCTCGTGAGCCTCGACTGCGACTTCCTTCAAGGCTACCTGTTCGCCAAGCCGGGCAAGCTGTCACCCGTTCCCGCGTGAGCTAGGTCGCACCGACGATCGTTGGGCGGCCCTGTCCGCTTGGCGGAGCATCATCCGCCCACCGTGAAGGCAACCGCTACTTGGCAACGGGCGAAGACGATCGCTTCAGCGGAGCATCGAGAACGACCCGCACCTTGCGAGCCAGCGTCCCGGGAACCAGGGGCTTCTGCATGTAAGCCACCCCTGAATCGAGCATGCCGTGGTGAACGACCGCATTGTCGGTGTAGCCCGACATGTAGAGCACCCTGAGATCCGGCCGAACCTTGAGCAGCCTCTCGGCCAGCTCGCGCCCGCTCATCTGGGGCATGATCACGTCGGTCAGCAGGAGATGAATTGCTCGTGGATGCCGTTCGCAGGTGAGTAGAGCCTCTCCGGCGTTTCGGGCTTCGATGACGTGGTACCCGTAGCGACGCAGAGCCAGCTTGGCGACGTTGCGCACTTCATCCTGATCCTCAACGAGCAGGATCGTCTCGTTCCCTTCCAGGAGCGTCGGCTCGATGGCCTCGACGATGCTTGCCTCGGAGCCCACGGCCCGCGGGAAGTACACCCTGAAGGTCGTCCCGCTGCCGGGCTCGCTGTAGACCCAGATGCTGCCGCCGCTCTGCTTGACGATGCCGAAGACCGTCGAGAGGCCCAGCCCCGTGCCCTTGCCAGGCTCCTTTGTTGTGAAGAAGGGTTCGAAGATACGAGCCTGCGTTTCCTTGTCCATCCCGGTACCCGTGTCGCTGACGGCCAGCATCACGTAGGGGCCTGCCACGACGCCAAAATGCGCCGTCGTGTAGGAGCTGTCGAGCATCACGTCCTTGGTCTCGATCGTGATCTTTCCCCCCTCGGGCATCGCATCCCGAGCGTTGATGACTAGGTTCATCAGGACTTGGTCGATTTGACCAGGATCGGCCATCACCTTCGAAAGGTCGCGTGCGTTGCGCGTCACCAGCTCTACGTCTTCGCCCAGCAGGCGACGTAGCATCTTCTCCGACTCGGCCACGACTTCGTTGATGTCGAGCCGCCGAGGCGCCAGGACTTGCTGGCGGCTGAAGGCCAGCAGCTGGAGCGTGAGCGCAGACCCGCGCTCACCCGCCGCTTTGATGGCTCGGAGGTCCTCGCCCATGGGATCGACGGCCTTGATGTCGTCGAGCATCATCGTGCTGTGCCCAATGATGACGGAGAGCAGGTTGTTGAAATCGTGAGCCACGCCCCCAGCCAAGCGACCCACAGCCTCCATCTTTTGTGCTTGTCGGAGCTGCTCTTCCAACTTTCTGCCTTCCGTGACATCGATCGACAAGATCATCACGCCGACGTCGCAGGGCGCGATGCGCAGCTCAAACAGTCGTGTCGATCCGTCCGGATACTTGAACTCATTCTGAAGCGAGGCGGACTCACGCTCATCCATCGCACGCCTCAGCGTTTGAAACATCTCCGTCTCGGAGATGCCCGGGTAGCACTCCATCATCGTGCGCCCCAGCAGTTCCTCCTTCGGTCGCCTGCCATGGGCGGCAGCAGCGTCGTTCAGGAAGACATAGCGCCACCCGCGATCGACGATCTGAAGACCTTCGCGCATCGACCCCAATACCGTGCTGAGGTCGTGCGCAGAAATAAGCGGCTCAGTCATAGTTCGTTCTTCGTTCAGGCCGGGGCAGGAGCGAAGATGCTTGCCTTCCGGAACGTGTTTTCGGGTTTGGCGAAGAGGAAGCCCTGATAGAGGTCGGCGCCGACTCGGGCCAGTGTATCGCGTTCCCCGACGGTTTCGACGCCTTCGCAAACGACCCTGATGCCCAAGTCCTGCGTGCAGACGGAGAGCATCGACTTGACAAGACTCGCCTTTGACGACGACCCGTCGATGTCGCGGATGAGCGACATGTCGAGCTTCGCGACGTCCGGCTCCAACTGGGCGAAGCTCGATAGGCCCGAATAGCCAGCGCCAAGGTCGTCTACTGCGATCCGAAAGCCAAGCTCACGGAGCCTCCGCATCCTAGCCTTCAGGTCGTCGATGCGGTGCAGCGATGCGCGCTCTGTGACCTCCAGCACCACTCGGTCAGCAATGCCGGCCAGCGCGGAGCTGCTGGAGTACAGCGCGTCGTTCGTCAGATCCAGCGCGTGCAGGTTGGTGAAGATGAGTGACCCCGGAGGAGCCGAGGCAGCGCTCTCGGCGACCGCGTCTCGTATCCGCTGTCCCAAGTCCTGAACCCGCCCAAGTCGCTCTGCCGCGTCGAACAGCATGCCGGGGCGCGGGAGGTCCGGATCGAACGAGCGGACGAGTGCCTCGTACCCATAAACTCGCTCTGCTGGCCACGCGACGATCGGCTGGTAGGCGATCCAAAGGCGATCGAGCGCGTTCTCAAATCGCTCTTCGAGTTGGTCAAGATCGTGAAGCAGCCACCCGCCGGCCTCGCAGATCTCCAGCGCCTTGCGCTTGAGCAAGGAGATGCGGTGCTGCATCGCGGCTTCCTTGACGACCTCGACGAGCCGCTGGTTCTCGACAGGCTTGGGCAGGTAGCGAAAGCCCCCGTACTCCATGGCCATGATGGCCGATTCGAGCGTGGGGTTGCCAGTAACGATGATCATCGGCACGTCGAGGTCGAGCTGCCGAACGAACCTCAAGAGCTGCATGCCGTCCATTTCCGGCATCATGAGATCGGTCACGATGGCCTCGAACCGCCGTCCTCGCTTAAGGATTTCCAGGGCTTCGCTCGCCTTCTCGACCGCCTCGACGTTCAGGCCGGCCTTGACGAGGACCTTCTGCATCATCTTGCGAACGGCGTGGTCGTCGTCAACGAGCAGGACTTCGTTCGGGCGTTTGGTCATCATGCCTCCCGACCGCCCGTCCCACCAATTGGACACACGGTCTCATCCGCAAGGATAGCGGGGGCCTGCGCCGGTCGTCCACGGCACCGCAATTCGCAGCGGCCCGGTTGCGAGAGCGCCTGGTCATCAGACGCTGACCGCGTGACATTTTTGCACTAGGCGCCGGGTGGGGGCCGTTCACGCCACCACGATGGGAGTGGGGGGCGTGACGCCCGGACGGTCCAGCCCCCCGCCGCCGGCCGCTCGTGGAAGACCCGGGAAAGCGACCTCCGGCTAGGTTGCGCCGCGTTTCCGAATTCGAAACCGAGGCACGCCTCCGGGTTCCGAGAACCCGGGTTCGACGACGAAAAGATCGAGACCCCGGTCGTTCCGAACAGCAGGTGATCCCCTCAGCATGATCTCGGAACAGGCGCGTTCGGTATGCGTCGCCAAGCCGATAGGGAAACGCAAACGGACACCCGCCGTCAATCCCGCTACTCACGTCCGAGAAGGGTTGTCCGGTCGCAGTACGCTATGCATAGCGGACCCCCATCAGGCCGAGGGAAGCCTCGCGCACCTTGGCGAGCGGCTGGTGGCCATCCGCTCCGAACAACACGCGCACCGGTAGCCGCTGGCCACTCGGCGTCGCGAGCAGTAGGTCTTCGGCCAACTGGAACAGCTGAGCCCGCCCGATCGATCCGGCTCCCGCCGGTCGTTCTAGTACCAGCTCCACGATGTCCTTGTAGTTGGCGGCGTGTGTCGCGAGCCCAAGCGCGACCAAGCGCCGAGCCGCCTGATCGGCGAGAGTCACCGACTTTCCGAGTTGCAAGCACGCTGACGCGATGTGCTTGCCGGCACGTTCGACCGCGGCGACGCGGTCGGTCACGCGCCCGGCGAATTGGACAGGACGCTCCTCCAAGAGCTGCGCGACGACCATCACCTCATCGAATCGGTCGCAAGCCTGTGGTGCGAGCGATGGGGAGCCTGCCTCCTTCACGATGAAGAGTAACCGGGTCTGAGTGGGTGACTCACAATTCTGGGCGTGCGAGGACTTCATGGTGCGAGCGCTCAGCGAGCTGACCTGGCACCTAACTCGGGTCGCGGAGTGCAGCCGCGACCAGGCTCGCGCAGTGCCGGATGACGGGCGACGAGCCATTCCCCCAACAGGTCGAGCGACACGCGGCGCTCCAGTCCACGGCTATCGTAGAGGAAATCGAGAAAGTCACACGGCGGCAGCGTCATCGCGTGGGTGGCATCGAGCATCAGAAACCTCCGGTCGCTGGGACCTAGCAAGTCGCGGTCCAAAATGATTCCTCACGAAATGCGAGCGCCAGCTCCCATTTTCCAAGAGCGTGCAACGCACCCTTTGCGTCCATCACGCCCCCGGGACGCGGTGTTTGCGGGCCGGGATCGCAGCGACGTCGATGACGGAGGCGGGCTCGAACACCCCCACGGTTTCCGTGCGGCCGCTTTGTGCGCTCGGCTATCTTGCCCCGCCAGGCCAACTCGCCACGAAGCGAACAGCCCAGGGGCAAACGTTGCGAGCCCCCTGGCCGCGCCCTGTTGAGAGTGAGCGTTAGATTACTGTCCGCTCGCAGCAGGGTCTTGGATCTACACTGAGGTCTCGCCCGTTACACCCCAACGCGATTCCCGTAGCCAGCTCGTCAGCGGCTCGATACCAAGCGGCTTGCTGAAGAAGTAGCCCTGCCCCAGATCGCAGCCCAAGTCGCGGAGCGCGTGGTAGGTCGCCTCGTCCTCTATCCCCTCAGCGGTGACGTTGAGCCCCATGTTTCGGCCGAGATCGATGGCCGAGCGGACGATGCACACGTTTCTTGGTTGGTCGAAGCCCATCACGAAAGACTTGTCGATCTTCATCTTCGTGATCGGAAGGTCCTTCAGGTAGGTGAGCGACGACTGCCCAATGCCAAAGTCGTCCATCGACAGGTGGATACCGGCGTCGTGAAGCTGCCCCAGAACGGTCTTTGCTCGGGCGGGATCGGCCATGATAGCGGTCTCGGTGATCTCCAGCGTCAGCCGCGACAGTGGGAACCCGATCGCGTCTATGAGCCTCAGCAGTTCCTGGCTGAAGCCGGGCTCGTGCAGGTTTCGGGCAGACAGGTTGACCGAGACGTCGAGCGGGAGCCCTGCTTGCGCAAGTTCCAGCCCCTGTCGTAGGGCTGCTGTTACCACCCAGGTCGTGAGCGGATTGATGAGACCCGTGCGTTCGGCAAGCGGGATGAAGGTATCCGGAAATGTCATCCCGCGGGTCGGATGTTTCCAGCGAACTAGGGCTTCGACAGCGACGGTTCGTCCCGACTTCAAGTCGAGCTTGGGCTGGTAGTGGAGCACGAGCTGGTCCTCGGTGAGGGCCACGCGCAGCTCGCTGATCAGGGCGAGGCGGGTCGGATCGTACTGGTTGATCCCGGGATGGTAGTGAAGGTGACGCTCGTGACGCTCCTTCGCCGTGCGTAGCGCTACGTCGGCATGCTGCCACAACAGCTCGGCCGTTTCGCCGTCGCGGGGACACACCGCGGTACCAACGGTCGTCTCCACCTTGATCGGAATGCCCGCGACCTCGACCGGCTCTTGGAGGCAGTCATGCACCGTGGCCAACGCGCCTTCGACATCGAGCGGCTCAGTCGTCCGATGCAACAGCACGGCGAACTCGTCGCCGCCAAGGCACGCCACTCGACCGGAGTCACCGACGGCCGCACGGAACCGGCCGGCGACTTGCCTGAGTAGAAGATCGCCGTTTTGATGACCAAGCGAATCGTTGATGTCACGGAAGTAGTTCAAGTTCAGGAGCAGAAGCACCAACTCGGGCCGGTCAGCGGTCACGTTCGCCACGGCCTCAGCCAGCTCTCGCTGCATTGCCGTCCGATTGCGGAGGCCCGTCACCGGTTCGTAGTACGCGAGGGATTCGATCCGGTGCTGCGCCTCCTTGCGTTCGCTGATGTCTTGCATCGTCCCGATCATGCGGACCGTGGCGCCGGTCGCGTCCCGCATCACGTAACCTCTGTCTTGAATATCGGCGTACTCCCCGTCGCGTCGCAGGAAGCGGTAGTCCTCGCTCCAGCTGCTCGCGCCGCTGGCCGCCGTAGCCCGAAGGCTCTCGTCCACGCGGTCTCGGTCCTCGGGGTGGACGCGCTCGACCCACCAGGAAAAGTCGCTGGTTACCTCGGAGGCCGCATAACCGAAGAGGCGCTCGACCCCGTCGTTCCACCACAGAGTGTTCTTTCGGACATCCCAGTCCCAAACGGCATCGTTGGTTGCCAAATTGAGAAGGCGGTAGCGCTCGGCGCCCTCGCGAGCCGCCTTTTCACGCAAGTCCTTCGAGATGGCTATGGCCGCTATGTGGGTTGCAATCTCGATCACCCTGTGGTGCTCGGCGCTGGGGGTTCGCGGCGCTCGGAAGTACATCGCAAACGTCCCAAGCACCCCTCCTTCGGGACCGAGAATGGGCGTTGACCAGCAAGCCTGCAAACCGTGCTGACGAGCCAGATCACGATAGTCCGTCCACAGGGGATCGCTCGCGATGTCGGCCACGACGACGGGTTCGCCGAGGTAGGCGGCCGTACCGCAGGACCCCGCACGCGGGCCGATGGGGCAGCCATCAATGGCTCTTAGATAGGCCTCGGGCAGGCTTGGCGCCGACCCGTGTCGAAGACAAGCGCCGTCACCATCCAAGAGCAGGATGGAGCACAACATCTCTGGCAAGTCCTGCTCCAGAAAGACCAGCAGCGCGTCCAGTGTCTGGCGCAGAGGCGAACCCGTGGCGATCAGCTCTAGGATGCGAACCTGTCCCACCGCCAGATCGACGAGCGGGTGTGAACCCGAAACAACGTCGTCGCCGCTTGCCAGCACATTTTCCGCGCCCCTTGCCATGACCATGTTCATGCACTCCCTCTGGCCGCCACGGCTTACCTGAGTCCCTACAGGCGACCGCGACCAGCATCCGGTTGCCTGCGATCCACAATGCTCCGGCTGCGCTGAGACCGTTGTCAACGAACAAACAGCGCGGGGGCCGGCGGAGCCCACACTTGGTCTCAGGTGGCGGAGGTAGGGAGCCGACCTACAGGGGTACGGTGCGCTCCTGAGGACTCGACCTTGAGGGTGTTGTCGTGTGCTCGTGCGGCCCCATCCGCGGTTTCGCCTCGCATTCTGCGGGGGATGGAGGTCGGACCGACGGAATAGGCTCACACATCGTTCGCGCTGATCCCGCCGGCTGCTGCGAAGAAAGCCAAGGTTGCCCTCGCAGGCGACTCCATCCCGAGCGGACTGCAAGGTGCCTCCGCAAGCCGTAGCGCTACCCGCGTGAGGTCGGCTCCCGGCTCCCAGTACCCGTCGAGCAGGTTCCAGAAGTCGTTCATCGACCCGAGCACGCGCCGGCTCGCAGTCGTGGCGTAACTCGCTTCGCTCATCGCGTCGGCCTCGGCCTGCGCGGCGTTGTCACCGACACCGGCACCGACCAGCACCTGGGCCACGGCCGCGGCCAGCCGCGCCGGGAACTCCTCCTTGGCGCCAGCGGCTTCGAGGACCAGCGGTAGTAGGGTCAGCTCGCTCACGCACAGGATGAAGGGCTTCCGCCCCACGTTGACAAGATTGGCATACCAATCGCCCAGCCGTGTCGTGGAGGCCGACGGTTCCGGAGCTGGGATGGCTCGGAGCCGCTTGAGCAGCTTGCCGGTGCAGCGGATCATCACCATGGCGTTCTCGTATCATGATGAAGGCGCTGCGCGATGACCAGCTTTCGCCATCGTGCTCGCGAACCAAGGCTAGGCTAACCCGGGCTCAACCTCGGCCAAGAAGATGTCCTCGTCGAGCATCCAGTACGCAACAGTCCGCCCGCCCTGACCGACTGCAACGTGAAGCTCCAACGTGACACCGGGTCCGGTCACCGACTCTGGCATTGCAATGACGCTGCGTTCGGCGCTGCACGCGCTCCTGATGTTGAACCGTTCCATCTGTTCACCGTCGGGGCCACAACTAGGCGGCCCTAACCCGTCAGAGACTAGCTCACGAAGTATCGCGCCCTCAACCGCATCGTTCCATCGCCACATAGGCCACGACCAGCAGCACGGTTTCGCCAAGCAGCAGCGAGAGCACGATCGGAATTCCTGCCCGGTACCACCCAAGCTGCTGCCGAAGACCTTCAATGCAGTCCGGGGAATGCTGCCAGGGCAGGCGACCGGGCTCGCGGCAAGTCGGGCAGTACATGGTCTACCTGGGATACTACCGGAACCAACCGATCCAGGGGGCTGGGACAACGCTGAGAGCCACGACCATGGCGAGAATGCCAAGCGCCAGGACGGCTCCGACGAATAGATGCTGACGAGACGGCACGACGGCCGTGATGGTACCATCCCGGTCATGCCCTTGGGCTCGGCACCGATCGGCTCTGACACCAGCGAGACGTGCTGGCTGTGCGACCGTGACCGAGGCGAGCTGTGTCACGTGCACGAGCGGCGCGAACGAGACGAGGAGCGCGACCAGCCGGAGGTCGTTTGGACCGTTGCCCCCGAGGAGGCCGACTGATGGTGATCCCGTTCCAGGAGGCCGCGAAGGTCGAAGCTCTGTTCAGTCGTCACGGCGAAGCGTGGCGCCTCTACGTCCACGGCTGGATAGCGCCCTACGTGAAGCAGAAACTCGACCGTCACGGCGAGGCGTTCCCCGTTCGAGCGCCCGACGCGAAGGACCTTCACGACTTCATGTGGGGTCTCGACGCGCCCTACGTCGAACAACCGACGACTTCCGGTGGCCTTGCGATCGAGGCGACCGGACGCTCCGCCGTCGCCCTCTGGGAGTGGCTCGATGGCTACCTTGCCGCCACCCAATTGGAACGTTAACGCCCGAGTCCAGGCCGTGCTGGAAGCTCATGAGCACCCGGTCATGAACGAGGCCAGGCTGACCGCGATGAAGTCCGCGGCTGTGGCGGAGTTCGAAGCCGCTCTTCGCGACCGAGGCACCGACCCGATTCGCTTCGAGTTGATCGTGCATATCGATGACCTGGTAGGTCCGATCGCGTTCGTGACAGAGCGCGGCACCAAACAAGACTGGCCCCTGCCGATGTTCCAAGCGTGGCTTTCGAGGAACTGAAGATGAAGCGTTCAACTCGTATCGTGATCCTTGTTGGCTCCCACCTGCTTTGCGTCGCTCTCGGGCTCGCAGGTGCCACCTTCGTGATGCAGAAGGCCCTGGCTTCAGGTTTCAACGAGACGGTCGCGCTGGCGTTCTCGTCCGAGCACGTTCAATTGCAGCTCAAGCAGGGCAACCTCGATCTCGCCGAGAAAGCCGGTCTCGCGCATTTGCGGCTACTCGACGAGTACCAGAGCAAGTCGCCAGATTGGCTCCTGCGTGCTGAAAGGACCCTCTCCCTCGCACGGCTTGCGCTCATCGAAGAGCGTCAGGGGCAAATTGACTCCGCACGCAGCTACTCGGAGCGTGCGGCAGTGGCGTGTCGTGATGTTCCCTGGAAGGACTGCTCCGCCGAGCGGCTCAGCAAGCTCGCAACACGGGGGACCGGGTCTCCATGACGACGCCCAAAACCGATCCGTCCCCTGCACACCGTGCCTGGGCCGTCATCAAGGCCAGCGCCCTTCACCGCCTCGGGAAGCCCTTGCTCCTCGCCTACCTGGCCCTGCTCGTGTTCGGCGTTCTTGTGGTGCTGGGGTCGGTCGCTTGGATGCGGTTTGGCCACTGACGCCGACGACGCTCAGTGAAGCGGTTCCCGCTCCGGCGTGGTTTCGAGTACGACAATCTTTGGCCTTCGCTGCCAGCGGCCACGCAGCCACCAACCGAGTGTGGCGCCGACGAGCAGCACCACGGCGGTGATCAAGCGGACGGCCCAGACTGGAACTTCGAGCACCCGTGCAGGGTACCAGGAGGCCAGTTCTGTCAGCGTACATTTCTCAGGGGCCTTTACCGCACGACGCGAAGCTGCGGCCTACTGAATAGGTCCACCGTCGCTTGTTTCGGACTATCCATTCCGATGGGGCTACAGGGCGACTCCGCCAGGTTCAAGGCCAGCTGAAGCAGTGGAAGACCGGGCGGGTAGAACGACAGCATGTTGACGAAGTCGTTCATCGAGCCGAGCACAGTCCTGCTCGCGGTCTTGCTCACCACCACAGGGTCCATCTCCAGCAGCTCGGCGTCGATGGCCGCGCTTGGGATGCCGATCGCACGCAAGACCTCCGCCAGCTGGTCCCGGAGCCGCGTCTCAATCGGCACCGGTCCGCTCCCTGGCACCAGGACGGGAAGAAGCGTTCTCGCGCTGACGAGCAGGACGAGCCGCTGCGGCTTAGTGTAGAGGAGGTTCGCGTACCAGTCGCCAAGCCTGGTCGTCGGAGGTGGCGGCGACGGGTCGGCGTGAACCTTCAGGCGCTTCAGCAGCTTGCCGGTACAGCGCAGGGTGAACACAACAACTTCCTACCACGGCTGGGGTCGGCACCAGCTTGGCGTCGCCTTGAACTACTTGGTCGCAGCACAAGCACAGCCCGGCGGCTTGCTGCACGTATTGGCCATCGGGATGCAGGTATCCCCGCACGGCTTGCTTGTCTTGCAAGTCTTGCAGCAAGCGCCGCCCGACGAGCCCGTTGTTCCCGATGCGTCGCCGCCCGACGTCACCCTCGCGAACTTGCCGTCGCCGTTGGTGACCAACACGACGTCGCCATCCCTGGCCGTGGACCAGATGTTGTCATTCGCCGGCTCTTCAACCCAGTGGTCTGGCTTGTTCCGCCCGCACCCGGTCTTGCCGTCAAAGGACTTGATGGTCTTCGAGCCCGCGCCTCCTATGGCAGTGGTCAGTGCGGCCACGGTTACCTCACGCGGGTGACAGAACCCGCCATTGGTGCCTTCATCAGGCTTCCCCGACGAGATGACCGCGTACTCGGGCTTGGTCTTTTGCAAGAAGCCAGCCGAAGACGAGGTTGCGCTCGCGTGGTGCCCGACCTGCAACAGGTTCACGTCACCCGGGTCAATCAGCCCTTCCAGCCCGTTCTCGGCGTCTCCCGTGAACAGCATGGACGACTTGCAGTAGTCGATCCTCAGGGCGATCGAGCACTCATTGGCGTTTGGCTTGGAGCCCGTCAAGCAATCGTCAGGCCACGCCGCCGGCAGAACCGGTGTGAGCTTAACCTCCGCCGTGGCGGGCAGCGGAGCGGTCGCACTGCCGGGGCTCTCGACCACCAGCTGGGCGCCACTCGCGGTGGCAGCGTCCCGCGCCTTCTTGATGCCAGCCTTCGTGAGGTCGCGGCCATTGTCGAAGTAGGCGCCGAGGCTGAGCCCTGCCAGCACCGTGGGGACGCCGCCGAGATGATCCGAGTGCTGGTGCGTGATCCAAAGCGCGTCGAGCTTCTTGGAACCCAGCGCCGTCGGAAGGGCCGCCAGCAGCCGCTGGTTCCATTCTTTGCAGGGAGCACCGCAGAAGGGCCGGTTCGGATCCTCGCCCGCGTCCACCAGGATGTTGCGACCGTCGGGTAGTTTGACGAGCACCGACAGCCCCTGGCCCACGTCAAAGAAGTGGACCGTGAGGGGCTTGCCTCCGCAGCTCGAAGCCGCCAACGCATGGGACTCGGCAGGAGCCGCGAGCGCGGGACTCTCGGCGGAAGTGCTGAGAGACGGTTCCGCGACCCGTGCAGGCTCTCGCACCGCTGCCAGAGGAGCGGATGGCGGGGGTGGTGCTCCACCACACGCCACGGTCGTGAAGACGCACGAGATGAGTAGGCCGAAGGTGCGGGTCATGCTGAGCTAGGAGAGTCGCCCTGACGGCAGGAGGCAACACTCGATCCGAGTGCGAGTTTGCCCCTCAACGAAATGACTAGACCCACCCGTCGTGGTCGGGCGCTCGCGCAACTACCCGAGCCGGATGCATTCCTTGCAGCGCGGCTTGCCGTTCGTCCCCGACCGCTTGTGCGCCGGCTTGATCTTCTTGCCTTCCGAACAATCATCGTGGTCGTGGTGCACCTCGCGATGAGCGGGCGGATACTCCTCGGACGTGGTGTGATAGGCGGCGACCTTCGACATCGTTTCCTCCATCGGCACCAGGTTGGTGGTGTCGAGCTAGGAGCTTGCGCATGCCTAGTCTCAGCGTGGAACCCACCATTGGAGCGGTTGATAAAATGCCTAGACGCTGCCGGCTAGCAGTATTTGCCGGTCCTGAACCTTCGACCTCGATTGCTCCGAGGCGTTGTCCAGGGTTTGCTGAAGCCGAAATCGCCGCACCTAGGAGGTCACGATGAAGCAACTGCTCGCCGCACTGCTCGCACTCACCTGCACCCACGCCCTCACGGCGACTGCCAAGGCGGGCGACTTACAGCCGCTGGAGCATCGCGGCTGCTGCTCACACCACCAAGGGGTTTGCGGCTGCGAAGGCGGTCGGGCCAAATGCTGCGACGGCAGTCTGAGCCCGACCTGCGGGTGCGACTGAATCAAGGCCGTCAAGTGGCCACGCCGACACGAGGGCGTGTTCTTTGGTAGAAGGGACCCCTTCCACGCTTGACCAAGACCACCCTCCTGGCACTTCTGGCGGCAGCGCTTGGCCTACTCCCGTCCTGCTCGGGCGATGCGGGTTCGCCAAACGGGCCACTTGGAGCCGGTGCGGATGGTGGCGAAACTGCGAACGGAGTAGCGCTGGGCGGTGCCCCAGACGACAGCCCCGCAGGCGGTCGAGCTGAGCAGGGGGCAGGGGGCGTGGACCTCCTCGGTGGTGCACCCGCGATCGACGATGCGGGCGGTCAGGGCGGCACCGGTGGGGAGGCTTCCCTTGGGGCGGGCGGTGCCGACAACGCACCGACAATCCGCATCGCGACCTTCAACATCCAGAATTTCGGACCGACTAAGCTGGGTCGGCCTGCGGTGATGGCCGAACTGGCTGAAATCGTGCGCCGCCACCAGTTTGTGGCCGTCCAGGAGATCAGCGACGTAAGCCAGAAGGTCCCGTTCGGTTTCCTTGACCTCATCAATGCCGACGGCGCCGGTTACGAGATGCTACTCAGCCCTCGTAGCGGACAAGAGCCCGACGACAAGACCTACCAGGAGCAGTACGCCTTCTACTACGACGCCAGCGTCATTGAAGCGCTTTCACGGGGCCAGCTCTACGACGACTCAGTCCAAGACTACTTCGTGCGCGAGCCTTACGTGGCCCAGTTCGAGGTCATCGACGGCGGATTCACCTTCGTCGCCATCACGGTCCATACCCAGCCCGACAACACCGTGGCTGAGATCGGGCACCTGGAGGACGTTGTCGCTTGGGCGCAGGACCAATACCCCGACGAGGACGACTTCATCATACTCGGTGATCTGAACGCCGGCTGCTCGTACGCGAGCCCCGCCGAGTTAGACCTACTGGGTCTTCGACAAAATGACTACATGTGGATCGTACCCGACGCGGCCGACACCAATCTGGCGATGTCGCAGTGCGCCTACGACCGCATCATCGTGACCAGCGAGACCTCGACAAACTACAGCGGAGAGTGGGGGATCGACTCATCGTTCACCAACACGATGGTGTCGGACCATTGGCCCGTGTGGGGAGATTTCTGGGCGGACGAGCGGTAGATTTGGCGGCCCAGTGCGCCTTTAAGGTTCGCTCTCGCCATCGGGATCCGGCGAGAGGTTCATGCCCCTGATCATCAGGGGCACGCTGACGAACCAGTGCTTGCCGATCTTGAACGCCCCGGCCAGTTTGCCTTCACGCGCTAGCCTGTAGGTATCGTGCACGTCCAGCCCGAGCAGTTCTCGGGCGACTTGGGCCAAGGGCATTACTCTCGGGAGCTGTCGAACCAAGGGCTGAGTCACGGCTTCCGTCCCTTCTTCTCCATGAACGCGCCTTCGGGCTGGCGTTCCAGGCGGGCCACGTGGTCGTGGACAGCCTCGCGGACGAAGTCGGTAAACGTGCGGCCGGTCGTGAAAGCCAAGGTCTTGGCGCGCCGGTGCAGTCTGTCGTCGAGAGTGATCTGAATCGTCTTCATGATGGAAATGATCTCCTTGATGAAGGCAGGGCTCATAAGTGTTCTATCGAAGACCCGCCCGCCCTATTTGCTTTCGGCGGCAACCGGGCACGACGAGGGCCCAGCCATGACTGCGCGACGGACGACGACAAGAGCCTCTACGAGCAGGGGATGGACCTTTGGACGGCGGCGAGCGCCGTGAGCTGGCGCGATCTCCGGCAGCAGCTGATCGAGCGCGGGGAGTTGGTGGTCAAGCAGTCGAAGAAGCAGGGACGCGGCCATAGCGCATATTCGCCGATCCAAATTGCGTCGGGCGTGGTGAGCGGACAGGTCGTTCCTAGGTGGACGCTACTGGGCGCTCTTGTATGTTACCGGGGCATGAACGAGCGAACCGAAGGCCTCATTCGCACCTCAACGACGCTCATACGTCTGCTGAAATCTGCGACCGATTTCGAGGCTCAGTTCGCTGACCTCGATGGCGTGGCAGATTTTTCGAGCGCCCAGTGGAAGATGCTGGGCGTCTGGGCAACGAATGGATGGCCAGTCGTGCGCCTGCCGGCCGATCTCGCCCGTCAGTTCGAGGAAACAGACCCACCTGACAGAGACTACGAGGACGATTTCAAGACGATGGTGATCGAGGTGGAAGCGGAGAGCCTCCTTGTCGGATTCCACACGCAACGCGACGCAATCGACGCCACATCGAGGATGATCCGAAACGTGTGGTATGTCCTAGCGGAGCACCTCGACAAATCAACCTTCGATGGCATCCGCGTTGATGTACACACGCCATCGGCCAAGGCCAACAAGAAGCGGGGCCGCAAGTACTACCCGGGCGTTGAGTACATCATCGGCCCGACACGCAAGATTCACCTCGGCGAGTACGAGCCTCAGGAGCGGAGCGGCGGCGAGCGCCAGGGGTGGACGCTTTCGACCCGGACGCTTGTAAAAGGCTTCTGGCGACACCAGGCCCATGGTCCACAGCACTCGCTGCGGAAAGTGATCTGGGTTCAGCCCTACTGGCGAGGACCGGACGATGCGCCGCCGATCGTCACCACGACTGAGATCGTCCCCTAGCTCACGTGCTCCGGTCGCCACGACCGGAACGGATTGCCAAGCAGATCGAACGAGCGAACCGGATGGGTCGTGAGGTTGACGAGCGGGCGTCCGCCTGGGATCGGTCCCAAGGCATGACCGATTTCCTCGAAAACGATCCTCCACGAACTCAAGAAAACCATGGTAGCGATGTGAGCAACCAGCGTCTCGTTCGTGGGCTTTCGAAGAACGACCTGGAAGAGATCGCTCGGGTCCTTGAGTTGCTTCGCGGATGGGGCGACGAGAGACACCCCAGATGAGGCTCGTTCAACCGGCCACAACCCATCGAGACGTCGCCCCTCTGCCACGGGTCCACGAACTCCTTGATCACCGCCTCCGCTCGACGCTCGAAATCTTGTCTCGGCACAGCCTTCGCCAGACAGCTGATGTTGAATTGCCACACGCCACCCGCGTCGGCGAAGAACACGATGTTGTGGACTCAGCTGCCTGCGATACGACCTTCAAACGCACGGGATTTCTCCTTGGATAGGTGGTCTCCGTCAAAGCCTAGCTTCCGGGCCAACGAAAGGGCTGTGGGTGCGATGCGGTACTGATCGTCGCGCCCAGAGAAAGGCTCCGTCACTTGAAACGCGATGCCATCAGGTCCGGCTAGGTCGCAGGGAAGCTCAACCTCTTCAAGCCAGGGGTTCGCGGCCAGATTCAGCCCGCCATTGTCGTTGAGAACAACCGTGACCACATCGGCATCCCCCGCCGACGGGTCAACGCTGGTGCCGGCCACAGCCAATTCGTGCGCTTCCTCTTGCCGAATGAGGGGACCTGACTCTTGCCCATCGAACATCGGCTGCCCGTGATGGACTCCGACGCGACGAACGTCAGCCTCCCAAGTCTTGTTGATGCCCGCTGGCACGAGGTAGATCCCCTTGGGGTCGCCCAACGCGACAACGGAGGAACCGTCGGCCGCTTCGTTGGCCAAGGCCAGAGCCAGCGCCAGGGAGAACAATCCAGCAACCCGTTCATGATTTCTTTCCGCTGCAATCGAAGGGTCGCCCAGTACACGGGCGGCGTGGCCTCCTCCGCCAAGGTGCCAATACCAATCGGACTTTGCCCGCAAGGTGAACCCGTCCACTGCGCGTGCGGAAGACCTGGAGGGCAATGAGGTCACCGGCTGCTGCGGCAGGAGCAGTGCCATGGCTGGCGTGGGGTTCGTCTCAGCGACGACAATGCCGTTTGGGGGAAGCGGGCCGCCGAGCCACGGCTTCACTGTTCCCAGCTCGCACAACTTTCTCAAGACCTCGGACGTTGCTCGGGCTAGGTCGAGGCCGGAACCTTGAGTGATGGCATAACCCGGAGCGCGATTGTGGAAACCGCCGCGCCCGAACGCCCCGTCCACGCCGCGCTCTGGGCTTGCGTCCAAAGCGGGACCGACTGGACCGTCTACGACCAGCACCGCATCGCCGAACGCCTCTGGCTGGAGGCGAGCCAAGCGGGACAGTTCATCGAGAACCTCAGGCAGGTAGAACAAGCCGACCGAGACGTTGTTCTTGTAGGCTCGTGGGCGAACGACGGACACGGGTCCTCGAATCGCCAAAGCACAGCTACGCCGACGTTTGCTCCACCCGATGTCCAACCCAAGAACAAGGCGCGTCATGATCTACTCCTCTTCATCGCGAGCCCATGGGCAAGACTGCCGGCCGCTATTCACACCTGAGCCTGGCTCCTCAGCGGGATCAAGCGAAACGTCGGCGGCATTCACCCGAACTTCTCAGCCCCTCCAGCACACACCTGACCGTGCTCCCCGTCACGGCTTCTTGGGCCGCCTCCACAAGGCTCCGGCGGGCCGCTTCCCCGCGCTCGGCCAGGACGCGCTCGATGTGGTCAGGGGTGCCCACGAGGGACTTGTAGAGGGCCACGTCGTCAGGGGCCGTGAGGCGGTCGGGCATCGCTTTCGCGGTCTGCTTCAGCTGGTCTGCCATCACCCAGTCGATGTGCGCTCTTACCCAGAGCCCGTACTGAATCCACCGATCCGGTGTGGGCTCGACCCAGAGGAGTACTTCATCCAGGTGCGCCGAGTCGTCGCAGGCCGCAACATCCTCGGCGGTCCGGACTAGCTCGGCGTCGATGGGGCCATGGCAGTAGATCCACTCGGCGATCGCCTCCGCGACCCGTCCAGCGGATCGGATCGGTCCCAGCCCTTCGGCGATCCAGATCAGGTCCTCGGCCGCCAGGGTGGGCGCCTCCTTTTGCTTCACCGCGTCGGCGATCACCTTCTCGGCCGCCGGCACGTCGTTGGTGACACGCGCCCAGGTGAGATCGCCCCGGCAATCCTGCCTCCGCGGAGGCTCCTTCTTGGGGTGCGCCTTGCGGTAGGCCGCCGCTTGGCGGAGGACTTCGTTGGCAGCTTCTTCATCTCCCCGAGCGCGGGCGGCCTTCCACGCGGGAATGAAACTCGGTGTCTCTGTCATGGCGTCCTCCGGGATTTTGAAACTCGCGCCACTAATACGCAGCAGGAGGTCCGACCTACGGTCTCGGAGAGTTTTGACGAGGTTTTTGTGGTGGTGCGGGTATCGCCGCCCTCAGGGCTCGTGACCACACCCCGGCGATCATTGCACCACCAACGCAGCGAGCCACCGTTCGAGCACAAACTGTTCGAGTGCATCCAACTGTCGGGCTAGCGCCTCCCTGAGCGCCGCCAGAGCTTCGCCGTACCGATCGCCGAACGACAGCGGAAGCGGGTCCCGCGGAAGCTTGCTTCGACGGCGTGCAAGGGCGATCCAGCCCGCGGCTGTGGGCTGCGCCAGATGAAGGGCGAGTAGATCGGCAAGCCTGAACCACTGCCGCTTGCGAGGCGTCAGGAACCAGCTGTCCTGGCACTCGCGGACAAGGCCAAGGACGCCGTCGTTGTTGCCACCGAAGCGATTCACCCAGGTCAGGACCAGCCCCTTGAGAAGGGGGGTGATGTCGGGCTCAACGTCGTGGGCGTCTTGAAGCCACTCGGCGGGCACTTGGCCATCGAAGCCGTCGAGCGCGACCAAGACAACGAGGGTGGCGACGATGCTGCCTCGGTTCCGACCTTCGTGAGCGGCCCCGCAAAGCCGCAGCAGCGGCCCCACGAGCCTGGCTTCGTCGGGGGCGACGGCACGAGCCGCACCAACGAGGTCGAGCACGAGCAGGGCGCTGTCGGTGGACCCCATGGCGGCCCTCAGTAGGGCTGCACAGAGGGCCCTCATCGGGTGGGACCTCCCGGACGAGGGTCGTGCAGAGCCCGGCTGCGCTCCGTCTCAGGGGTTCGGGCTGCGTGCTGTCGCCAGCAAAGGCGGCTGCACGGGTGAGAAGAACGTGAAGGTCGTGGGCGAAGGGTGAGGAGGAGAACACGAACCCCCTATACGAAGCAGACAGGCCGACCTACGCCGAGCCGGCCACGGGACCCGAGTCCGTAGGTCGGACCTCGTCCGCAGTACTACAGAAGATGAAGACCTCGTCTCGCCTGTCGGTGGCTCCCCAAACGGCAGCCGTGATGCAACGCGCAACGGCAAGCCTCGCGCCTTGGAGTCTTGAAGTGCAGCGCGACCCCGCGGGCACGCACATGGCCTTCCACGTCGAGCACCTCGGGGACGACGACGCCGGCTCGCTCTTCCTTCTGGCCCACTACTTCGAAAGCCTTGAAGGGTGGGGGCGCTCGCTCGTGCCGGATCCCGAGGTACTGCTGCTGCGAACCCGGTCCGGCGAATGGGTGCCGCTCTCGGTCCGCACGCTGTGGGAAAGCTGGGTCACGGCCGAGATCGGTGATGGCGGCGTCCGCGTTGTCCGTGCGGCTGAACATCGCCAGCTAGTGCAGCTGGTCGAGGCGTGGATGGAAAACGTGGAGAGGGCGGGGCTGCTTTCGGGCCGCGGTCGGGCGGAGCCAAATCAGGCCGTCGCGTGATCACGCTGCTCTCTTTTAGGAGCGCATTGCTCAGAGAAAATGGCTCCGAATTTTCCTTTTCGAACTACCACCAAAGCGAACTCTCTCGGAAGATGGCACCTGCTTCGGCGACGCCTGCAATCGGAGGCCGCATGAAATCCGTGTCAAGCATTTGAGATCACTTTTCCGAACGAGCACGTTTCGCCCATCATCATGAGCAACTCACCCTTCTGATTGAGTCTCGACAACGAAAATCGAGATCGTCGATTGCTATGATGCCCTTCAACAACGCGCTCACTGCGAGCGCACTGGAGGACGCATGGCTATATCGTTGGACTGGTTTACGGTCGATAAGGAAGGTCTATACAAGCTACTGAAGCGCAAGGGCATGGAGTTCCTGGTGTACGAGCTGGTACAAAACGCTTGGGACACCGCGACGACCAAGGTGGAGGTGCGCCTAGAGCCCGTGGACGGTCGTCCGCTCGTACAGCTGTCCGTCATCGACGACGATCCCGACGGTTTCCAGAACCTGGCGCACGCCTACACGCTGTTCGCCGAGAGCCAGAAGAAGGGCGACCCAGAGAAACGGGGGCGCTTCAATCTCGGCGAGAAAATGATCCTTTCTGCCTGCATCGGCGCGTCGATTACGTCCACCACGGGGACGGTGCTCTTCAATTCGGACGGTCGCTCGTCGTCTCGCAAGCGGCGGGACGCGGGCACCGAGTTCCGTGCACTGGTGCGCATGACCCGCGACGAGCTGGCTTCGGTGCTGGTTGCTGTCCGCGAGCTACTGCCGCCGATCCCGACGAGTATCAATGGTCAGCAGCTGCCAACCCGCAAGCCGCTCCGCACGTTCGAGGCCACGCTGGCGACCGAGATCGCGGACGAAGAGGGATTCCTCCGCCGCAGCAAGCGCAAGACGCAGGTGCGGGTCTATCAGTCGGTCCCTGGTCAAGCCAGTCACCTCTACGAGATGGGGATCCCTGTCGTTGACGACGACATGCCATGGGACATCGAAGTGATGCAGAAGATCCCCCTGAATGCCGAGCGCGACAACGTGACGCCCGCATACCTGCGTGACGTTCATGTCGCTGTGCTCAACGCCATGCACGCCTTCCTGACTCCCGAGGTTGCAGCGCTGCCGGCTGTCAGTGACGCACTGGAGGACGACCAGATCGAGGCGGCGGCCGTGAAGGCAGTCCTGACGCAGCGGTATGGTGACAAGCGAGCGGTCCACGACCCGGGCGACGCTGAAGCGGGACGGCGGCTTCACGGCCAAGGCTACCAGATCATCCAGGGTGGCTCGTTCTCGAAGGCGGCTTGGGCCAACATCAAGCGCCACGATGCAGCGCAACCAGCGGGCCAGCTTTCACCGAGCCCGAAGCCGTACTCCGACGACCCGAACGCACCCCTGCGCAAGCTGATCGAAGAGTTCGACTGGACGCCAGGCATGGCCAAGATGGCTGCCTACGCTCGCGAGTGCGCTCGTCGCTTCGTCGGGCGAGAGATCGTGGTGAGGTACGATGTCGGGCGCGTCGGAGCCTCGTGGTCCGCCTGCTACGGCTCCGGCGAGCTGACGTTTAACCACGCCCGCCTCGGACAAGCGTGGTTCGACCAAGGGCCGACCGCAGAGGTCAACGATCTGCTGATCCACGAGCTGGCGCACGAGTTCGGGGACCACCTGTCGGACACGTTCGACCACGCGCTGTCACGGATGGGGCTCGCATGGTGGAGGAGGCCCTCAACGAGCCCGGCTTCTTCGCTGGTTGGAATACGGCCTAGTGCGTGCCACTCGACCCCCGATGGAGTTACCCTCACCGATCAACTTCTAGGGAAGGCGGACCGACATGTATCAGTGGCTCAAAACGTTTGGCTCAGGCGTACTTGTTTACGTGGTGGTCGCCAGCTCCCACGGTCTGTCGGCCTGCAACACGAGCCCGTCCACCGCTGGCAGGTCGGTCAGCATGGGTTCTGATCCAATCGCTGGCGCGGCAACATCGGGAGGCGGGCACCCAGCATCCACGGGAGGAGGAGGCACCGTGGCGGGAGGTGCCCAGCCAGGTGGCGGGACCGGGCCCACCGACGGCGGAATGCTCGATCCCGTGCCGGATGCCATGGCTCAGGCGCCCGAACCTGTCGTAACCACCAAGACGGTGACCTGCGACAAAACCTTCGGCACAGCAGCAATGTACACGTACGCAGAGGCCGAGTTCCCTGGGTACACCAAAGAGCAGCTCGCCCAGAAGCTCCACTCCCTGGCGGAGTACAACCCCGCGGTCTTCGGCCCCAGCATGCCGCCCGGCTACGCCTACGCCCAATACATCCCATACCTGAAGGACGGCGCCGCCAGCGTGAATTGCGGTTCTGAGGCAACGCCGTCGGTCCTCAGCGTTACGTTTATCTTGGTGGACTGAGAGCCTCCTAGTTGAAGCGTGCACGTGATGGCTCAGCTGCTAGGAACAGCAGATGTCAGGCAGCGCGAAAGGGTCGGATGCAACCCGCACAACCCGTGCCAATGCGGCGAAGAAATCCGCCGAAAAAGATGTCATCCGCGCCTACGTCGCCGACCAAGCCCGAGAAGTGGTAGTCCACGCCGAGAAGGCGGCGTCGGAACTCGTCGGACCGGTCCGCCACGACATCTGGGACGTGCATTGCTCAAAAAGCAGGTGGTGGGTGGTGACAAACCCCACGAACCTGTACAGCCAGAACGACTTCAAGAGCCGCGACGTGGTGCTGTCCTTCCACGTTGGGCTCATGCTGCGGGTCTCGAACAAGCAGGAGCGCAAGGTGCCGGTGACCCCGACGTCGGCGGAACTTCTTCCCGGATCGTGGCGCCGATGGCAGCAGGCTTTCGAGGCCTACGAGAGCGGAGACGAGGCTGAGAACTTCCAAGCCGTCGGTGTCAGGCTGCGAGAGTGCCTGGTGTCGTTCACTGGTGAGACGCGCAGCGATGACTTGGTGCCAGCGGGCACCACGGGGCCGAAGGGATCCGACTTCAAGGGCTGGACCGAGCTGCTGGCCAATCACCTGGCAGCCGGCGAGAGCCTGGCCAAGCTTCGTTCCTACCTGAAGAAGAACGCGGTCGAGACGTGGGAGTACGTGAACTGGCTGACGCATGCCAAAAACGCGGTCCGGCTGGACGCCGAGATCGGGCTCAAGGCTGTCGAGCACCTGCTGGGCGTTTTCACGGCAGCAAGACTTCGGCAAAGGTACGCGACCACGCGGTGCGGGAGCTGCAGTTCGTACGGCATCTCCGGTGGGACCTGCAAACGCTGTGGTTGGGTGGACCCGGGCTACGAGGCCCCGCAGCCATCGACGCTGAGCAAGTCCGAAGTTGGTCGCCGCCTTGCCGAACCCTGCGTGCCCAGCTCGGACATTTCGACGTTGATGACGGCGGATGAGGTGCTTGATTGAGGAGAGACGGCGCGTCGAGACGCTCAGGACGCACTCGCGTCGATACGATGTTCTCGATGGACCTGGACGTCACCGTGGAGCAGCTCCCATCGCCAGGACTGCCAACGGTTGCGGCTTCAGGCTAATTCTGCGGACCGGCGCCCGTGGTGCTCCACGATTCGCCCCTGAGCGGCAGCCTGAGCGGCGTAGGTTGCAGGCCGGACAGCGTCTCTTGACGCTGAACACCAGAACAGTACCATCCACCACCTTTGGGGAGGCCCCGCAGATGAAGTTAATCAAGGCCCGCGTCCAGAATTTCCGGAGCATCGAAGACTCGAACGAGTTCTCCATTGAGTTCAGCGATGCCGACCGCGATAGCAACGTCACATGCTTCGTCGGCAAGAACGAAGCGGGCAAGACGGCGCTACTGACGGCGCTTTACCGGGTGAACCCGGTTTTTGGCGACAGCACTTTCGACAAGGAGCGCGAGTACCCACGGCGCATGTTTGCCGACTACGACGAGCGCCACCCCGATGGTGACGCCGTGGTTGTCACGACGCGGTGGAGGTTGGACGCGGAGGATCGAGCGGCGGTTCAGCAGCGATTCGGGCGAGAGGGCGTCCCTTCCGACGAGTTCACCGTCGAGCGTGGCTATGGCAGCAAGAACGTCTGGCAGGTCAAGTTCAACCAGCCAGCGATCGTGGCGCACTTGCTCGGCACGGCCGACCTGCACGACGAGGAACGCAAGGCGCTCGCGTCGGCCAAGACGCTGGCTGATCTCGAAGCCAAGCTCGGCACACCTGGCGACGACTCACCGCGCTTGGCTGCGCTGGCTGCTCGGATGAAGGAGGAGTTTCCGGAAGCATCCCCCTACAACGCCTTTTGGGCTGTCGTCTCGCTACCCAAATTCATGCTGTTCTCGCAGTACCAACGCATGGAGGGTCAGGTCAGCCTGGACCAAATTCAGGCGAGGCTGAAGAACCCGACCGATAACGATCAGGTCTTCCTGGCGCTCTGCGCGATGGCCGGGACGACGGTTGCGGAAGCCGCCAGTATCAACAAGTTCGAGAGCATCGTCGCCCGCTTCGAATCAGCCTCCAACAAGATCTCTTCCGAGATCTTCAGCTACTGGACGCAGAACCGCTACCTGAAGGTCCAATTCCGGCTCGATATGGGACAGCCTGGCGATGCCGCGCCATTCAACTCGGGTCGGATCGTGCGCACCAGGGTCTACAACGAACTGCACGAGGTCACGGTCCCGTTCGACGATCGCAGCACCGGGTTCGTGTGGTTCTTCTCGTTCCTGGCGCTGTTCTCGCAGGTGAAGAAGCAGCACAAAGGGCAGATCGTTCTGCTGCTCGACGAGCCCGGCCTGAGCCTGCACGGTAAGGCCCAGGCCGATCTTCTTCGATACTTCAAGGAGAAGCTCGCCCCCAGCCATCAGGTTCTCTACACGACACACTCGCCGTTCATGGTTCCGCAGGAGAACCTGCTCGCATGCCGGACGGTTGAGGATGAGATCGTCCAACGCGACCAGCAAAAACCCGAGGTTCACGGGACCAAGGTCGGCAGCGACGTTCTCAGCACTGACAAGGACACGATCTTTCCGCTCCAGGCAGCGCTCGGGTACGAGATCACCCAGAGTCTATTCGTCGGTGAGCACACGCTGATCGTCGAAGGGCCGTCTGACATCCTGTTCTTGAAATCCATGTCGGAGGAGCTGAAGGCGCAGAAGAAGGCTTTCCTCGACCAACGATGGACGATCTGCCCGGGAGGTGGCATCGATCGGGTGCCGGCATTCATTTCGTTGTTCGGTGGCAACAAGCTCCACCTCGCTGTGCTGACCGACTTTGCGACCGGTCAGAAGAAGCGGGTCGATGAGATTCGCCGCTCCCAACTTCTCCGGGCTGGCCACGTTTTTTCCGCTGACGCCTACGCCGCACAACCCGAAGCGGACATTGAGGACCTCCTAGGCGCCAGCATCTACACGGCCCTGGTGAACGCAACCTATGGGCTGAAAGGCAAGCAGGCTCTGAAAGCCCCGGGGGGCCCTGGTCGGATCGTCAAACACGCCGAGGATCACTGTCGAACGTTACCGGCTGACATCTCGGAGTTTGATCACTTTGGTCCGGCGGCTTACCTGGCCGAGAACCGCAAGGCGTTCCTAGGGGCCCAAGACCAACCTGAGGTGACCGCCGCGCTTGTCCGCTTTGAGAAGCTGTTCAACGATCTGAACGCCCTGATCAAGTAGGCGGCGCCTTCTGGCCCGAGCAGCTCGCGCTCGTGAGCCGCTCCCACCGCATCGAGGATGAAGTTCACGGCGTCGCCTCCTTCCAAGGAGCCTTGGCCATTGCGACCCATGTTACATCCCTCGCCTACCCGGCTCGATTTGTTACACGACGTAACAAACGAGCCCGAGCGTCGCCAAGTCCGCCGGAGCAATATGGAGGCCGAATTGATGCTGGGTCGTGCGCTTCGAGCACCGGGATCCTCGGCAAGTCCTTGTTACATCAGGCAGATCATGACCTGAACGATTCCGCCAGGTTGAGCGTGCCCAACATCTTCATCAATCAGCTGCGACAGAAGATCGGCGTCGTGTTCGGCAACCCCGAGACGACCACCGGCGGCAACGCGCTCAAGTTCTATTGCAGTGTGCGGCTCGACGTGCGGCGCATCGGCAAG
>Ga0164241_10000348_pt1 | contig 92476 bp, 100 predicted proteins | sample OricomyardsoilBY_FD_108780 | JGI IMG/M metagenome (GOLD analysis project Ga0164241, IMG submission 108780) | Backyard soil microbial communities from Emeryville, California, USA - Original compost - Back yard soil (BY) | ecosystem: Environmental > Terrestrial > Soil > Unclassified | place... | reverse complement strand
GGTGATTTCGTCCAGCGTCATCTGCGCCGCATGGCCATAATCGAGCCCCACAATCACCATGCCGAAATGCAGAAGATTGGTGATGATGGAAAACAGCGTCATCTCATTGCCGCCATGCTGCGTCGCTGACGAGGTGAACGCCCCGCCAACCTTGCCATGCAAAGCGCCCTTGGCCCAAAGCCCGCCCGCAGTATCGAGAAAGCTCGCCATCTGCGACGGCATACGGCCAAAGCGCGTGCCCGCGCCCACCACAATGGCATCGTAATTGGCAAGATCTTCTATCTTCGCAATCGGAGCCTGTTGGTCGAGCTTGAAATGGGCCGCTTTCGCCAATTCTTCCGGCACAGTTTCCGGCACGCGCTTAATATCCACCGTCGCGCCAGCCGCGCGCGCACCTTCGGCCACAGCCTGCGCCATCTTTTCAATATGACCATAGGCAGAATGATACAGGACAAGAACTTTAGGCATTTGAATATCTCCAGTTTGATGAATGGCGCTTACGCAGCGTCCACAAGAACAATCTCGGCATCTTCCAGCGCAGTGACGTTGAGCACATCCTCACCGCGAATAGCTGCGCCGTCGCGGGCGTCGATCCGCACACCGTTGATCTCCACACTTCCCAGCGTCGGCACAAGATAACCGTGGCGCTCTGCGCCAATGGCATAGTGCGTGCTTTCGCCAGCCTTCAACGTCGCGCCCAGCACGCGCGCATCGGCGCGAATGGGCAAGGCATCGTTGTCATTGTCGAAACCGCTGGCGAGCGTCACAAACTTGCCCGAACGATCCGCCTTGGGAAAAGGCTTGGCGCCCCAGGCAGGCTGGCCACCACCTTCTCTGGGCTCAATCCAAATCTGAAACAACGTCGTCGTTTCCGCTTCGAGATTGAACTCCGCATGGCGAATGCCGGAGCCCGCGCTCATCACCTGCACGTCACCAGCCTCTGTGCGGCCCTCATTGCCCATGCTGTCCTTATGGGTGATCGCGCCCTTGCGCACATAGGTGATGATTTCCATGCCCGCATGTGGATGCGGTGGAAAGCCGGAATTGGGCGCGATCTCATCATCGTTCCAAACACGCAAAGCGCCCCAGTCGAGCCGCTTGGGATCAAAATATCCCGCAAAGGAAAAATGATGCCGCGCGCGCAACCAGCCATGGTCGGCTCCGCCCAAATCCTTGAAAGGTCTGCGTTCAATCATCTCGTCCTCCTTGGGCCGCCTTGGCCACCCGTTATGTCCGCAACAGAGATATTGCGTGCGACACCAAACAGAAATAGAAACAATCGAAACTCATTGTTTCCAAAACCGCCATGAAACATCTCCCAGACCTGCAAGGCATGGCCATTTTCGCCAAAGTGGCCGAAGCGCGCTCCTTTGTAGGTGCCGCCGAGGACCTGAAACTCTCCAAAGCCACCGTCTCCAAGGCCGTCAGCGCGCTGGAAGCCCGGCTCGGCGCCCGCCTGTTCAACCGCACCTCCCGCCGCCTGGCTTTGACAGATGCGGGGCGCGCGCTGCTCCCCCGCGCAACCGCCATGCTTGCGCAAGCTGAGGCGGCAGAAGATGAAGCCATGGCGCAATCCAGCCGCCCGCGCGGTCTTGTACGGCTTGCGGTGCCCATGTCGTTCGGCGTGCTCTATGTCGCCCCACTGCTGCCAGAATTTTTCCGCGCCTATCCCGAAGTCTCGATCGACCTGCATTTGAGCGATGCGCTGGTCGATATTATCGGAGAGGGGTTTGATGCCGCCATCCGCATCGCCTCGATGCCGGATTCTTCGCTGATTGCGCGGCGGCTCTGCGATATGCCGATCCATCTGCTCGCCTCACCGACCTATCTGAAGGCGCATGGCAGGCCCAAACACCCGCTGCAATTAAGCGCCCATGTCGGCGTGAGCTATTCCTATCAACTCTCCCAGAACACCTGGCGCTTTCGCAAAAAATCCGGCGAAGTCGCAACCGTGCGCCCGTCCGGCCCTTTGCGCGTCAACAATGGCGAAGCCATGTTGCCCAGCCTGATAGAGGGCATCGGCCTTGGCGTGTTGCCGGAGTTTATTTGCCGTAAGGCGCTGGATGCCGGAGAGCTGGAAATCCTGCTGCCCGAATGGTCGCTGCCGCCTAGCGCCGTCCACTGGGTCACCCCACCGGGCGGCCCCAAACCCAAACGGGTGGATGCGCTGGGCGATTTTCTGGTGGCCAAGCTGGATCGAACACGGCGACGCCCCCGCACGCCATAAAATATCGCAGATGCCAGCCCCAAAGCATCGCGGCTGGAAATTGCGCTGTGGCAATGCGAAGACAAACCATCTCGCCATTAAACCACGAAAGCACCCAAATGGATTTCACCCGCACCGCTCTGGAACTGGAACTCGAAGCGCGCACCCACGCCTTCATCCGCGATGTCATCATCCCCAGCGAAAAAGACCCCCGCCACGATTCCCACGGGCCGACCGATGCGTTGCGCATCAACCTGCAAGCCAAAGCCCGCGCTGCAGGCCTCCTCGCGCCACATCTGCCCAAGGCCTATGGCGGCTATGGCCTCACCCATCGCGAACAGGCCACCGTCTTCCGCGCAGCAGGCTATTCGCTGCTCGGCCCCATCGCCATGAACATCATGGCGCCGGACGAAGGCAACATGCACCTGCTCGAAAAAATCGCGACCGACGATCAGAAAGAGCGTTATTTGCGCCCGCTCGCATCGGGTGCCGTGCGCTCCGCCTTCTTCATGACAGAGCCGGATGGCGGCGCAGGCTCCGACCCGGCGCTGATGAAAACGTCTGCCCGGCAAGATGGCAATCACTGGGTAATCGACGGCCGCAAATGGCTCATCACCGGCGCAAAAGGCGCCGCCTTTGGCATTGTGATGGCAAAGACAGAGCAAGGCGCCACCCTGTTTCTGGTGGATAGCGATACGCAGGGCCTCGAAATCGAGCGCATTCCCAACACCATCGACCACACTATGCCGGGCGGCCATTCGGTCGTGCGTCTGCAAGGCGTGCGCGTGAACGCCGATTCTGTGCTCGGCCAAGTGGGTGAAGGTTTCCGCTATGCGCAGGTTCGCCTTGCGCCCGCGCGCCTGACCCATTGCATGCGCTGGTGGGGCGCCGCCAAACGCGCCCATGACATCGCAACACGCTACGCAATCCACCGCACCGCCTTCGGCAAAAAACTGATCGAACATGAAGGTGTCGGCTTCATGCTGGCCGATAATCTCGCCGATCTCCAACACGCCCTTTTGATGATCGACCACACAGCCTGGGCGCTCGATCAGGGCGCCAGCGCCTCCATGGAATCCAGCATGGCCAAACTCACCTGTTCGGAGGCGCTCTACCGCGTGGCAGACCGCAGCATGCAGGTGCTCGGCGGCATGGGCGTGACAGACGACACCCCGGTCCAGCAGATCTTCCGGGATATTCGCGCCTTCCGCATCTATGACGGCCCATCGGAAGTGCATCGCTGGTCTATCGCCCGCCGCATCCAGCGCGACGCCGAAAAAGCATCCGCCTGACCCGCGCCAAAATGCTGCCGCCAGCAACAAAATGTCCCGCCACCGCGCCAGTGGAAGCGGCCTGCACAATCGGCCTAGACTGGCGCTTACGCTATCTCATCAAACGCAAAGGATTACCCCCGTGGATTTCAGCATTCCGCCGGAGCTAACGGCCTATCTCGCCGAACTCGACGCCTTCATCGAAAAAGAAATCGTGCCCCTGCAAGCGCAGGACGACAACGAACGCTTTTTCGATCACCGCCGCGAAAATGCCCGTACCGATTGGGACCGCGACGGCCTTCCCCGTCATGATTGGGAAGAACTGCTCGCGGAAGCCAAGCGCCGCGCAGACGCCGCAGGCCATTTCCGCTTCGCATGGCCCAAAGAGATGGGTGGCAAGGATGGATCGCAGCTATGGATGGCAATCATCCGCGAACATCTCGCCGCCAAAGGTCTTGGCTTGCACAACGACCTGCAAAACGAACACAGCATTGTCGGCAACAACCCGTTCGTCCTGCTGTTCAAACAATTTGCGACGCCAGAACAGTTCGCCCGCGATGGCGAAGCCCTGCTCAACGGCACAATGCGCGCGGCCTTCGGCCTGACCGAACCCAATCACGGCTCCGACGCAACCTTCATGGAAACCCGCGCCGTCCGCCATGTGAAAGACGGCCAGCCGGGTTGGCTGATCAATGGCGAAAAAATGTGGATCACCGCCATGCACATCGCCAGCCATTGCATGGTCTTCGCCAGAACCAGCGGCAAGGATGGCGATGCCAAAGGCATCACCTGCTTCATCGTCCCATCCAAACAGATCGAGATCAAACAGTGGATGTGGACCTTCAACATGCCCACAGATCACCCGCATCTCATCCTCAAAGATGTCTGGGTGCCGGAAGACAGCTATTGGGGTGAAGTGGATAAGGGCCTTGGCCTCGGCCAATCCTTCGTGCATCAGAACCGCATCCGTCAGGCCGCCTCCTCGCTCGGCGCCGCCGCCTATTGCGTGGAAGAAAGCATAAAATACGCCCGCGCCCGCAAACCCTTCGGCAAGCCGCTCTCCGATAATCAGGCAATCCAGTTCCCCATCGTCGAACTCTCGACACAAATCGAGATGCTGCGCCTGCTGATCCACAAGACGGCCTGGGAGATGGACCATATGGAACACAAGGAGATCGAAAAAACGCTCTCTGACAAAGTCTCCATGTGCAACTATTGGGCAAACCGGCTGTGCTGCGAGGCAGCAGATCGCGCCATGCAAATTCACGGCGGCATGGGCTATAGCCGCCACAAGCCGTTTGAACACATCTATCGCCACCACCGCCGCTACCGCATCACCGAAGGGGCGGAAGAAATCCAGATGCGCAAAGTGGCCGCCTTCCTGTTCGGCTATATAGGCCCGCGCAAAAACACCTTCGCGGAATAGCCCTCAAACCGGCCCTGCCATCTGAAAAGGCCCTGCCACACGATTTGCGGCAGGGCCTTTCGCGTAAATGTTGCCGTTCCAGCGCCCGCACGTCTAGATTGCTGCGGCGCGCGCGCTCAAGACTTAAGAGGCAAGATGGAAACATTCTCGATCGTTCTGGTGATGCTTTTGGCCGTGGTGGTCAGCGGCGCCGTTATCCGCCTCATCCGCCTACCCATTCCGCTCCCGCTGGTCCAGATCGCGCTGGGCATCGCCATCTCCACCGTCACAGGCCTTGGCGTGCGGCTTGAGCCCGAAATGTTCTTTCTGCTCTTCATTCCACCGCTGCTCTTTCTCGATGGCTGGCGCATCCCCAAGGTGGATTTCTTTCGCGACCTGCGCGTGACGCTGCAATTGTCCATCGGCCTTGTGCTGTTCACCGTGGCGGGCATGGGCTTTTTCATCCACTGGATGATCCCGACAATCCCGCTCGCGGTCGCCTTCGCGCTCTCGGCCATCCTCTCGCCCACCGATCCGGTGGCCGTGTCGGCCATCGCCTCGCGCGCACCCATCCCCAAACGGGTGATGCACCTGCTGGAAGGCGAAAGCCTGTTGAACGATGCGTCAGGCCTTGTCTGCATGCGGTTTGCACTGGCGGCGGCCCTTACCGGCGCATTCTCTTTCACCGATGCGGCTGTCAGCTTCATCTGGCTTGCCTTGGGCGGCGTCGCCATTGGGGCTGCCTTCACCTGGCTTGTCACCTCCGGCGCCATCTGGCTCACCAAACGGTTCGGGGAAGATACCGGCACCCAAATCCTCATCAGCCTGCTGGTCCCCTTCGGCGCCTATCAACTGGCCGAACATCTGGGCTGCTCCGGCATTCTTGCCGCCGTCGCCGCGGGCATCACCATGTCCTATGCGGAGTTCACCGGCAGCGCGCGCGGCGAAACACGCATGCAGCGCGTCGCGGTGTGGAACACCGTCCAGTCGGTCGCCAACGGCACCATGTTTCTTCTGCTGGGCGAACAATTGCCCGGCATTCTGAAAACGGTCGTCAAAGCCTCGCGCGAAGCGGGCCACGGCCAGGTATGGCTGCTCGGCGTCTATGTGATCGCCATCACCGCCGCGCTCATTCTGCTGCGCTATCTCTGGGTGTGGACATCGCTCAAACTCACCCTCTATCGCGCTGTCAGACGCGGCGAGGTCTACACCTCGCCAAGCCCGCGCCTTGTCGCCGCCATCTCGGTTGCCGGTGTGCGCGGCGCCATCACCCTTGCCGGTGTTCTCACCTTCCCGCTCACCATGCTGGACGGCACAGGCTTCCCCGCGCGCGACCTCTCCATTTTCCTCGCCGCCGGTGTGATTGTTCTGTCTCTAGGTCTGGCGAGTTTTGCGCTGCCGCGCCTTCTTATCAACCTGCCCTTGCCGCCCGAAGACAGCAGCGAACGCGAGGAAGATGGTTTGCGCAATGCCGCCGCCAATGCCGGACTTCAGGCGGTGGAAACCGCGCGCCAATCTCTTCTGCAACGCGGTGTCGAAGATCCGGATCTTTATGCCAGAGCCGCCGATTCCGTGACCGACATCTATCGCACCCGCCTTGGCGCACAAAAGAACACCAGTGAGGAAGCCAAAAAATATCGCGACGCGACCAAAGCCGAACGCAGCTTCCGCCTCACCGGTCTCAAAGCCGAACGGGAAGAAATCTTTCACCACGCCCGCAGCAACCGCGCCAATGACGACGTGGTGCGCAAGCTGATCCGCGAAATCGACCTTCTGGAAGCACGCCTCGGCCAATCATAAAACGATCAGCCCAAGCTATCGCGCTCTTTGATCAACTGCGCGAGTTTTGCTTCCTGATCGGCAATGCGATCTGCCGCAAAATTCTCGTCCGCCGCGCCCGATTGTGCCGCCGCCTGTTCGGTGAGCTCGCGAAGGTTCTCCCGAATAGCGGCAATCTCCGCATCGAGATCGTCACGCCTGCTGTCGCCTGCCATATTATCCTCCATTACCTGCGGCTCCCAGTCAGTATGCGCGGAAAAATCCCAGTCTCAAAACGCCCTGAACCGTGGTATCGTTTCAAACAGAGGTGAAGGGAGAACACATGCACGTCGCCCTGATCGGAATAAGCGGCCATGTCGGCACGCGCCTGGCCGATGAACTCATCGCCCGTGGCCACACTGTCACGGGTATCGCCCGTTCCATCACCCATCTACCCGCGCGCAAAGGCGTAACCTATGCCAGCGCCGATGCCACACAGTCCGAAACGCTGATCCCGCTCTTCAAAGACAAGGATGCGGTGATCAGCGCCACCCGCTTTGTCAGCTCAAACCCGCAAGAACTCCTCAACGCCGTCCGGCGCTCCGGCGTGCCACGCCTGCTGATGGTGGGCGGCGCTGGCAGCCTTGAACTTGCGCCCGGCAAACGCCTGCTCGAAAGCCCCGGCTTCCCCGAAGCCTACAGGCCGGAAGCAACTGCGGGCCTTCACGTTCTCAACATCCTGCGCGCGACGGCGGATGTAGATTGGACCTTCCTGTCCCCTTCCGCCATCTTCGCGCCCGGCGAACGCACGGGCATCTTCAGACTGGATGGCGATCAGCTCCTCACCGATGCCACGGGCAAAAGCCATATCTCGATGGAAGATTTCGCCATTGCCATGGTCGATGAGCTGGAACATCCACTTCATCGCCGCCGCCGCTTCACAGTCGGCTATTAGCCCGCGCCATTTCGCATGAGGGGGGAAACACCATGACGGACAAGATTGCACTCAACCAATCACTGGCCGCCTGCGGCGCCATTCTCGTTGTCTTCACCGGCATCTGCCATGAGGTGATAGGCACGCAACTTTTCCCCTGGGGCCCGGCCGTCTTTGGCGGGCCGCTTCCCTGGCATCTTGTGGGGATCGGCTGTTTTCTGGCCGGCGTCGGGCTGTTGCTTGGCGTATTGGGCGTGATCCGGTTTCCGGTGGTACTGGTCTCTCTCATCATAGTGCCAATTGCGCTTGGCGTTTTTGCATTCACCGCCATCACGCATGGCACATTTCACCTCTTCGCCCTGACATTGGCAATCGCAGCAGCGGTGATGGCGGTGTGTTATCGCCGGGCGATAGCCTTGCGCGGATAGCGCCGCTATTCGCGCGCGTCGTAAATAACGGCATTCCAATAGCGTGCGCGATGGGCGCCGATTTTCCGGTGCCCCTGGCGTTGCAATTCGCGCCCGATCAGAAAATTGAAATAGCCATGCGCGACAAGAGCCGATGCGCCATCCGCCGCTGCACGCTTGATGAGAATATTCGCCGCCTCCCGCGCACGGGTGCGGGAAACCGCATAAGTCTCAATCTGCGGGTGATAGCCCACATGCCAAAGCAGGCGGGATACCACCGCCCATGTCTGAACCCTTAGCGACAGCCACGGAATTTGAGGCGCGGCAAGTGGCGCCTCTACAAACAGCGGATCGACAATCAGTCTGGCATGGGGCGCAAGTATGCGCGCGCTATCATGAGCGCGCGGTTTTATGCTGGTGAAGATTTCGCGCAAATCCTGCACAAGATTGCGCAACTCCTCTGGCGGCGCGCTCTGTGGGTCAAGACCCGCCTGCTCATACGCATCAATATAGGCGCGGAAGCCCAGATGCGACGTGCGCGGTGACAACGCAATGTCGGGCTGGCCGTGGCGGATAAGGACAATCCGACGCTGCCCACGCCCATGGCTATCGGGTGTCTTTGTCAGGGGTTCTTGCGGCATAGCCATGGCAGGTTAGGATCGCCCCAGACAACAACAGGTGAGGAAATGCTTATGGAACACGCAGACCTTAAGGGCAAAGTCGCCATTGTCACGGGCGCGGGAACCGGCATCGGGGCGGCCACCGCTTTGGGGCTGGCGCGGCGGGGCGCCAGCGTGATCGTCAATTACGCCCGCAGCGCCGCGGCCGCTGCAAAGGTTGTGGAGGCGGCGCGCGCCAGCGGCGCCAATGCGCAAAGCATCCAGGCCGATGTCTCGCAGGATGCGGATTGCAAACGCCTGGTGGCCGAAACGCTGGCCGCATTCGGACGGATTGACATTCTGGTCAACAATGCAGGCACCACAAAATTCGTGCAGCACAGCAATCTCGATGGGCTGACAGCGGAAGATTTTCAGGCGATCTATGCCGTGAATGTGATCGGCCCCTATCAAATGACCCGCGCAGCCGCGCCCGCGCTCAAAGCCAGCGGCGAGGGCAGCATTGTGAATATCTCCTCCATTGCAGGCGTTGCAGGCATCGGCTCCTCCATCGCCTACACCGCCTCCAAAGGCGCGCTCAACACGATGACACTCTCCCTTGCCCGCGCGCTCGCGCCCGAGATCCGCGTCAATGCCGTGTGCCCCGGCTATGTCGCCACCGAATGGTTCAGCAAACGCTTCGGCGACGAAACCGCCGAGCGCATCAAAGACAATCAGGCGAAAGAAAATCTCCTCCCCGTGATCGCGGACGGTGAAGAAATCGCGAAGACCGTGCTGTTCTTCTGCGGCCCCGAATCTCGCAACATCACCGGCGAATTTTTGCTGACAGATGGCGGCATGCATCTGGCGGTCATGGCAGGGGCCCGGCGCTGAAACGCCCAAACAGTGTGCGCACTGCCCAAGCGGTGTGCACAGCTTTGGTGCACTGCGAAATTTTTTCGTCGTTTAGAGCCTGCCTGTTGCACTGAGGTTACAATTTCGCCCGTTTTTGGCTTGTTTTCGCGCCCTTCATCCCGAAACCTTGGTCTGTCGCGATTTTGCGGCGCTGCACAATGAGTGGTTCACCGCCCGCCTGCCGGGCATGGAACGAGAAGAGGGACGGCAATGATAGCGTTTCGCAAAAAACTGATTTTGGGGGCAGCCAGCCTGGCACTGCTCTGCACACCGGCACTGGCCGCTGACGAGAGCGCCAGCCTTTCCGGCTCAATCGCCCTGACCTCCGATTATCGCTTCAGGGGCATCAGCCAAAACGACACCGATCCAGCGCCGCAATTGACGCTGAACCTCGTCGGGCCGGATGGCTGGTATGCAGGCACCTTCCTGTCGAAAATCAATTTCAACGATGGGCCATCCGGCGCCTATGTCTCCAACCACAATACCTCGCTGGAATGGGACATTTATGCCGGCAAACATTTCGATCTCGATGGCACGGGGCTGACACTTCAGGCGCTCTATTATGCCTATCCCGAACATGATGGCCTGCCGGGCGCGGCACGGCTGAGCTTCTTCGAAGGTAGCGCCGCCCTTTCGCACACCTTCGATAATCTCACAGTCGGCGCAACGGTTGCAGTTTCGCCCGATTTCTTCGGCGAAAGCGGAACAGGCGTGTGGCTCGGCGGCACCGCCAGCTATGTGGTGAACGACTGGGTCACGGTGAGCGGCAATGTCGGCCACCAATGGGCCGAAACGCTGAACAATGCGGGCACGGGCTTTCCCTATACGCATTGGGATTTGGGCGTAACAGCGACCTGGAACGGCATTTCGCTCGACCTGCGCTATATCGATACCTCCATCAACAAGGGCACCTGCGAAGGCTTTAACGGCCCGCGCAACAACTGGTGCGGCCCAACAGCGGTTGCCACAGTCAGCTACGCATTCGACGTGTTCGGCGGTTAAACGCAAAACCCGCACACGCCCCGCATCCCAACCGGGATGCGGGGCGTTTTGCGTTTTGGGGTCAGGCTCCGGTAAAAGGGTGGGCCGCAATCCCTAAAAATCACGCAAAAGGAACGCCCCATGACCCTGTTCGACCTCAGCGGAAAAACCTGCCTCGTCACCGGCTCCACCAAGGGAATCGGTGAAGCGATTGTGCATCGTCTGGCCGAACATGGCGCAAAGGTCGTGGTGTCCAGCCGCAAGGCCGATGCCTGCGAAAAAGTGGCGGCCGACATCAATGCGAAATACGGCAAGGGTTCAAAAATCGCCGCCCCCATCCCCTGCAACATCAATTACAAGGAACAATTGCAGGCGCTGGTGGATCAGACCCGCGCAACCTTCGGCAAGATCGACGTGCTCATCTGCAACGCCGCGCTAAACCCCTATTACGGGCCAATGTCAGAAATGCCGGACGATGCGTTCGACAAAGTCATGGCGGCCAATGTGCGCTCCAACCATTGGCTGTGCCAAATGGTGCTGCCCGAAATGGTGGAACGCAAAGACGGCTCCATCATCATCGTGTCGTCGATTGGCGGGCTGAAAGGCTCCCCCGTGATCGGCGCCTATTGCATTTCCAAAGCCGCAGACATGCAGCTCGCGCGCAATCTGGCGGTGGAATATGGCCCCCATGGCATCCGCGCCAATTGCATCGCGCCGGGCCTGATCAAAACAGATTTTGCCCGCGCGCTGTGGGAAAATCCCGAAACACTCAAGCGTTCGACAGCAGGCGCCGCCTTGCGCCGCATCGGCGAGCCAGATGAGATTGCCGGGGCCGCCGTGTTCCTCGCCTCCCCTGCCGGTGCCTTCACCACCGGGCAGACCTTCGTGATCGACGGCGGGGCGCTCGCCTAATCAAAGACCAAGTGCGGAAGCATCCGTATACGGAACACCTTGCGCATCAGCCACCGCTTTATAGGTGAGTGCGCCACGATAGACGTTGAGCCCGGCCCGCAAATGCGGGTCGGCCTTCAGCGCATTTTGCGGGCCCTTGTCGGCCAGCGCGCGAATAAACGGCAGCGTCGCATTGTTGAGCGCAAAGGTAGATGTGCGCGCCACCCCGCCCGGCATGTTCGCCACCGCATAATGCACCACGTCATGCACGACATAGGTGGGGTTGTCATGCGTCGTGGGCCGCGAGGTCTCGGAACACCCGCCCTGATCAATCGCCACATCCACTAACACCGAACCCTTTTTCATCGCCTTCACCATCTCTTCGGTAATCAGCTTGGGCGCGGCAGCACCGGGCAACAACACCGCGCCGATCACCAGATCAGCGCTGGTCACATGTTCCTCAATGGAATCTATCGTGGAAAAAATTGTGTTCAGCCGCCCGCCAAACTGCTGATCGAGATCATAAAGCCGGGGCTGCGAAATATCGAGCAGCGTCGCCTGCGCCCCCAACCCCATCGCCATGCGCGCGGCATTGGTGCCGACCACGCCGCCGCCCAACACCACAACCTTGGCCGCCGCAACCCCCGGCACGCCGCCCAGCAAAACCCCACGCCCGCCCGAAACACTTTCCAGACAATGCGCCCCCGCCTGAATGGCCATGCGCCCGGCAACTTCACTCATGGGTGCCAAAAGCGGCAGCCCACCGCGCGCATCCGTCACCGTTTCATAGGCAATGCAGGTGGCGCCGGATTTCATCAACCCCGCCGTCTGCTCCGGGTCTGGCGCAAGATGCAGATAGGTGAACAGGGTCTGCTCAGGCCGCAAAAGGCTGATTTCCGCAGGCTGCGGCTCCTTCACCTTCACCACCAGTTCGCTTTGTGCAAACACCTCCGCCGCCGTCGGCAACATGTGCGCGCCCACGCGGACATAGAGTTCGTCATGCAGGCCAATCGCCTCTCCCGCTCCACACTCCACAAAAACCTGATGACCGCGCGCAGTGAGTTCGCGCACCGCTGTGGGTGTCATGCCGACGCGATATTCGTAATTTTTGATTTCCTTGGGAACGCCGATACGCATGATGATCTCACTAGGCAATGCCGGGGTTAAAACAATGGAGTTAAAACAAAGGGGGCCAAAACAAAAGGCCCCGGTTTTCGCCGGGGCCTCAAGTCTAACCGATTGCGTAGGTCGCGTCAGTTGGCGCGATCACCGCGATCTCCACGATTGTGACGATTCCCGCGGTCGCCGCGGTTTCCACGATCACCGCGTTCCGCCCGGTTCGGACGTTCGGCCCGCTGAACTGCGGGTTGCGTAGGCTGCACCGCTGGCGCAGCAGGGGTCACCTGCCGCTGCGGTGCATTACGCTCTACCCGCTCAGGCCTGGTGCGCGGTTCGCTTCGGTTCTGCACACCGCCTTGAAACCGGTCCTGCCGATCAGACCTGTCAAAACGGGGCGTATTAGTGTTCCGCCCTCCATCATTGTTCTGACGGAAGTTCTGGCCACCAAAACGGCGATCATTGTTGTCGTGGCGGTTATTGTCGTTTCCGAAGCGGCGATCACCATCGTTACGCCCCGGCGTAAACCCACGATTGTTGTGGTCATTACGATAGGTGGGGCGATAAGCATCGTTGCGATGGTTGCGATCATTTCTCCAATCATGGCCGCGCGCCCAGGATTGATGATCGCGCTCCCAATTATGGGTGCGGCTCCAGGAGCGATAACGATTCCAGTCGCGATCACGCACGCGGAAGCCGTTGCTGCGATAGTAGTCAAGGCTCAGCGCGGGGCCATAGCGATAATTGCGCGCCCAGCCAGGACGGGGCCCTCGCCATTGGTCACGCCGCCAGCCGCCATGCACCCAGTACCAATAGCCGCCATTGTAGTAGCGATAGTACATTGGCCCGCGATACCACGAGCCGCCGTAATAGACGGGGCCATAATAGACCGGGTAACCCCAATAATCGTCCGGGCAACCCCAGCTATCGCAATAGCCACCGCTTGAGACGGAGAATGAAACGCCGCCGCCCGGCCCGATGGAAATGCCAAACCCGTCTGCCTTGGCGGGCGCGGAGGCAAAGAACGCCGCCCCTGCAAGTGACGCTGCGGCCAGCAACGCCTTGAAGGTGCTACGCATCTTGATGGTGCTTCGCATGGAAAAATCCTTTCAACCGAAAACGGTCATCAGCGCGAATATGGGGAATATCATGTGAACTGTAGATGAACCCAATCGTTCCGAAACAAGGCATTTTCGCCATCTTTCGGAACCTGCCGACATGCAAACGGCACCGGTAGATACCGGGGCCGTTTGTGTCTCAGATTCTGGTCAACGACCGTGATGCCCACCACCATCAGAGCGACCACCGCCAGAGTGCCCACCATCAGAATGACCGCCCCTATCCCCACGCGAAACCGCGCCGGTGTTGCTACGGCCTTGATAAGATCGGCTGTCAAATTGCGCCCGCGTATTCATGCTGCCGCCGCGCAAATCACCACCATTGAAACGGTGGTCTCCCACCGCGCGATGACCGCTCCAATTGGCGCGATAGTCCCCGCGTGTGCGAAACCGATCCGCGCCGCGAAACCCTTCAAAGCGCCCGTGGCGATAAGATCCGCCATTGCGGAATGTAATATCGCGTGGGTAACCGCGACCGCGCCATTCATTGCGGCGCCAGCCATTGTTCACCCAATACCAGTTCTCACCATGCCAATAGCGTGTGCGGAACGGTCCGCGCCACCAGCCATTATCGAAGTAAATGATATTGCCGAAACCATAGCCATAGTCGCCATAATCATCGCAATAATCGGGATCGTAGAAACGGCTATAAGGATCGCAAGAGTACGAACCATAATAACGGGGGCCATAATAACGGGGGCCATAATAACCGCCATAGTAACCGGGGCCACCAATCCCAATGCCCACACTCACCTGCGCCGCGGCAGGGCCAGTTGCGAAAGTCGCGGCGCCCGCGACCAGTGCGGCGCCAAAAAACAATTTCGAAAACGTCTTCATAGCTGCTCTCCGAACGCTGAGCCCCCATACATGCGCGCATTTTGCCCGACCCGGCTGAACCGCGCATGAACGAGGATTTACGTTGTTCGGAACTTCAGGCAGAGCGCCCGCGCGCATCAACCGGCCAAATGGCTTCTAAAATGTCGCCGCGCACCGCATGAAAGCAATCATAGAGATTGACGGTGGGGTCGCAGTGCGGAACCACGCAAGTCAGAACATCTTTTGGCCGCAATGTGTGCCCGTCAGGCGGATAAAAAACGCCGCCCTGTTCATCGCCGAAGAAAAAATAATTCGCGCCTTGCGGCGCACCGGACAGGATTTTGGGCGCATCGGCATCCGTCGCAAAAGATTTGAGCCCCGCATCGGTGGTGGCAAGCCCATCGCGATGGGCGCTGACCACCGTCGTCTGCACACTGAGCGCAACCTCAAACGGCGGCTTCTCGCCCGGTTTTTCCCAAACGTCATTATACTGACGATCCATGAAGACGTAAGAGCCAACCTGAAGTTCGGTCAACACCTTGGCATCGACATCAATATCGAATGTGCCGGTGCCGCCGCCCGAAATGGTTTTGGGGGAAAGCCCGCGCGCAATAAGCAAATCGCGAAACGCGCCAAGCTCCGCCATGGCCTGCAACGAACTGGCGCGCCGCTCATTGGGGGATTCCATGTGCTGCACCTGACCCGCATAACATTGCAGCCCGCAAAATTCGAGCGCGCCCGAAGCTGCAATCTGCTCCACCAGCGCCAACGCGCCATCGCCAGGGCGAATGCCGGTGCGCCCAAGACCCGGATCAATATCCACGAAAATCTTGAGCCGCTTGCCGCCGGCCTCAGCCGCCGCCGCAAGCTCTTTCGCAATCTGCGCATCATCGCAGGTGAGAATGAGCTCCTCCATCTGCTGATTAAGTTCAATCACCCGTGCAATCCCCGCCTCCGTCACCACCGGCGAGGTGAGCAGAATGGAGCCGATGCCGCCTTTGGCAAGCGCCTCAGCCTCGCCCAGCTTGGCGCAGCAAATCCCCAATGCTCCTGCCGCAATCTGCCGCCGCGCAATCTCCACGCTCTTGTGTGTTTTGGCGTGGGGCCGCAAGCCAATGCCAGCGGCCCGCGCATGTTCCGCCATTTTGGCGATATTGCGCTCCAGCACATCGAGATCAACCACGAGCGCCGGGGTTTGCAGCCGTGCGCGGCTACCAGCTTGGCCAATAAGGGCCTCATTCAAAAAGGACATGGCAGATCGGCACCGAGGGCTTGGCTTTCGGCGGCAAGATTAACCCGAATCCGTGTAGAAGCGAGGGCCCGCGACGGAAAAATGCCCACCCCATGCCAGCCCCATGATTGCGATAACACTCATCCTCACCTCGGCCATGGTGCACGCGGTGGTGAACATCCTCACCAAGCGGGCGGACGATAAATACGCCATGCGCCTGTTGATGGGCGTTTTCTCCGCCCTGATCGTCGCCCCCGCGCTTGTCTTTCTTCCGCTGCCAAAGGGGGAGGCTCTGCACCTGCTCGCCCTCTCCGCCATCGTCCATGCGGTCTATGAATTGTTGCTGGTAAAATCTTTTGAGAATGGCGCGTTTTCGGCGGTCTATCCGGTGGCGCGCGGCACCGGGCCGTTGTTCACCACCCTCGGCGCCGTTTTTCTGTTGGGCGAGTCTGCGCCGCTTGCTGTGATCGCGGGCGTGCTGCTGGTCTGCGGCGGTGTCATCGCCATCGGCCTGTCGCACCGGGCAACAGAAGGAGCGATGAAGGGCCTCGGCTATGCGCTCGCCACCGGTCTCACCATCGGCTGTTACACGGTGATCGACGCATCAGGCGTGCGCGCGGTGGAAAATCCGCTCACCTATGTCTGCTGGTTCTTTGTCGCCTATGGTCTCAGCGTGATGGTGACAGCGCCGGGCATACGCGGCCGCGCCGTGGTGATAGAGGCGCGGCGGCAATGGAAGCTGGGTGTTTTGCTTGGCCTGCTTTCCATCGTCACCTATGGCGCGGCCATGCTGGCCTTCCGCTTCGGGGCCACCGCGCAAATCGCGGCCTTGCGTGAAACCAGCGTGCTGTTCGGAACAGCCCTTGCCATGCAGGTACTGGGCGAAAAAATGACCGGGCGACGCTGGCTATCAGCAGGCGTGATCGCGGCGGGCGCCATTTTACTGAGCGCGGGTTGAACGCCGCACCATTTTACTGGGCGCGGGCTGCACACCCACGCATGGACGTTATGCGCAAATGGTGGAAGGCTAAACGCGCGCACCAGCCTAGTCTGGTCTTTTAGGAGAGATCATGAGCGATACAGTCCACACATTGGTCAGCAAACAGTTCAGCCCGCGCGCCGACGCCTATGTGCAAAGCGCCGTACATGCAAGTGGCGCCGACCTCGAAGCACTGGCCACATTCGCGCAAAACAACCGCTTTGCCCGCGCGCTCGATCTGGGCTGCGGCGGCGGCCATGCAAGTTTCACCATCGCCCCCTTTGTCGGCGAGGTGACAGCCTATGACCTCTCCGCCGAAATGCTGACAGCGGTCGCGGCTGAAGCGGCACGGCGCGGCTTCAGCAATCTCTCAACCCGGCAAGGCGCGGTCGAAAAGCTGCCCTTTGAGAACGGTGAATTCGATTTCGTCACCACCCGCTACAGCGCCCATCACTGGCAGGATATTCGTGCGGCGCTGAGAGAAGCGCGGCGCGTGCTGAAACAAGGCGCCCACGCCGTCTTCATGGATGCGTTCGCCCCCGCCGATTCTTTGCGCGATACCTTCATCCAGACTATCGAGATGCTGCGCGACCCAAGCCACGTCCGCGATTATTCCATCGCTGAATGGACTGTGTTGCTCGGCGAGGCAGACTTCAAAGTGCAAGACATTGTGGAACGCAAGATCCATCTGGATTTCGCAACCTGGATTGCGCGGATGCAAACCCAACCCGTCTATGCCAATGCCATTCGCGCCCTGCAAAAACAGATCAGCGCAGGCGTAGTGGAGTATTTCGCCATCGAACCGGATGGCAGCTTCATGCTGGATTCCATGAGCATCCGGACAGAGGCGGTTTAACCACCGCCCTCCCCGTCCTTAGTGCGGGTGCGCGTGGGCATGCGGGCGAAAACTTTCTCAGCCGCGCGTTTCATCGTCGCGGTGCTGCCGCCTTTTTCATACGCCTGCCGGATCGCGGTTTCGATCCGCGCAACCACCGCGTCAATATTATATTTTTCCGGCGCACTGTGCGGATCGTCCTGCAAGCTGTTGTAAAGCCCAATCCGCTCCTCCACATGGCGGGCCCAGGCTAGCGTTTTATACAGCAGCGCCTCATCGCGGCGGTTCTTGAACAAAATATCTATCGCGCCCGCGAACAGGCATACCGGCATCAAAAGAAAATTATGAATATTGCCAATCAGCAGCTTGAGCTGAAGCACACCCAATTCGCGCAAAATCCGCCAGCGCGGATAGGGCCGGGTCGGCAATGAATCCCCCGCCTTCAAATTCTCTGTCGGCGTGCCGCGCATTTGGCTAGTCTTCTCCCGCCCCCAGCCCTTTTCAAGGGAGCTGATTTTCAAGGATCTGATTTTCAAGGGATGAAGCCGTGAACCCCACCCCCGCCCGCATTGCAGCCTTCGTGTTAATCGCCATCATAACAGGGGGCGCAGGTTCCACCCCGCCGTCCAGCACCGGCGCACAGCCGCAATTGCCCGCGCCGGACTCTCCCCTCATCCCGACCTTGAATTTTTCCGCCCATGAGCCCTGGCCAAAGGGCAAAACACCGGCCGCGCCCAAGGGCTTCAGCGTCAGCCGTTATGCCAGCCTCGATCATCCGCGCTGGCTCTATGTACTGCCCAATGGCGATGTGCTGGTCGCCCAAGCCCGCACCATTCGCAAACCGGATGAATCACTGCGCGACAAATTTGAATATTTCCTCCAGCGCAAAACCAATGTGGTCGGCCAAAGCCCGAACCGCATCACCCTTTTGCGCGACAGCAACAAGGACGGCGTTGTCGATCAGAGTTTCGATTTCCTCTCCACCGGTCTCGACCGGCCCTTCGGCATGTTGGTGCTGAACGGAAAATTCTACGTCGCCGATACCGGTTCGGTGCAGGTCTTCCCCTATCAAAATGGCCAAACCCACATCATCGGCAAAGGCAAAAAAATCCTCGACCTGCCGGTCGGCGGCTACAACAATCACTGGACACGCAATCTCCTCGCCCGCGCCGATGGCAAAAAGATTTATGTCACCGTCGGCTCCGGCAGCAATGCAGGCGAGCACGGCACGGAGAATGAAAAGCTCCGCGCCAATGTGCTGGAGATCAACCCGGATGGCACGGGTCTGCGCGTTTTCGCTTCCGGCATCCGCAACCCGAACGGCCTGGCCTATGCGCCGCAAAGCGGCGTGTTGTGGACCGTCTCAAACGAACGCGATTTTCTCGGCCCCGATCTGGTGCCCGATTATCTGACGCGCGTGCGCGCAGGGGATTTTTACGGCTGGCCCTGGGCCTATTGGGGCAAACATACAGATGACCGTGTAAAACCCACGCGCCCCGATCTGGTAGCCAAAGCAAAAACGCCGGATTACGCGCTCGGCGCCCATGTGGCAGCACTGGGCCTCGCCTTTTACACCGCCAACAGCTTCGGCCCGCACTATCAAGGCGGCGCTTTCATCAGCGAACACGGCTCCTGGAACCGCTCCCCCGCTGTCGGCTACAAACTCGTCTACGTCCCCTTCAAAAACGGCCAACCAAGCGGCCCCCCGCAAGATTTCCTGACCGGCTTCATGCCGAAAGACGGCACCGCCTATGGCCGCCCTGTCGGCGTAGTCGTCGCGCCGGATGGAGCATTGCTGGTGGCCGATGATACAGGCGGAGCAATCTGGCGGGTGAAGCGCAACGGCTGACTGGGACAGTTATGTATTTCAATTTATTGGTTAAACCGACGTTTCTGGCTGATTTCTTGAAGCCTAAACTCTTTTGGGGTATAAAGCCCGTGTCGCTGATGGCGAGTGAGTGCGCAAGCACACAAACAGCGGCCACGCCCGCAAGGGTTCTGCGTTTAGCAGAGGTCAAGGTGGTCTCGCACAAAATGGCCCCTTCGGGGGCCATTTTTATTTTGGACGCCGAATCTCACCACCAGACGCCACCCTTGCCACCAGCGTTCTAAACCTCACGCGCTTCAGATGTTTCAGGGGCGGTAATTTCGGTTTCTCGTAGGCGCTCACAACAAACATCGCAGCGTGAACATTTTTCACCGTGGCTTTTTTGAGATTAAAGAAAATTACATAGGGACCAACGCAGCCATCCTGTTTTTCAACAAACATGAAATTATGGGCCTGACTGAAATAGGCATGCCCAGACACCGCTGCAAATAGCAGAGCAGGGATAGATAATGATTGCCCATATCTGATCGGGCAAAAACACCTTGTGTCACTGCCTTCCGTATAAAGCCACTCAGGCGAATCCCCCGCGCGGATATCCCTCGTAAAAACATGATGTCCGAAAGCCACAAGAGCGCGGTAACATGGCCCACAGCCATCAGGTGCAGGCACCAGCAATAAGAGATTACTCGTATGCGACAGATCAAAATCAGATCCATGCGCAGTAAAAATACCGCGTGAAGTCAAGTTGAGCCCCCTCGCTCACAGACTACACCTCAATCCTAACGCTATTTTCTATCCAATAAAACCTTGCGTTAAACTACCTACACCAGTTGCGGCGATAGCCCTGCCACTGTTCGGCCAGTCCTTCAGAGACGAGGATCAGCCCGATGGATTGCCCATTGCGTTCAATCAACCGCAACTCGCGGTTATATTTGTCATGATCGCGGTCCCCGGTTTTCACCACATCAAACGGGCCTTGATTGAGCAGCACAATCAGCCGCTCCGTCGCGCGCTTGCCCAGCGCTGCTTCGGCGTCACAATCCGGCTCACTCGTTTCCGGCGCATTGATATCGGCAATGCGAATTTTCTCGCCCTTCAGCCAGATTGTATCGCCATCAATCACGCAATTGGTGCGCGGCCAACCATGGCATAGCGGCATGGCAACGCTATTGGTGGAAAGAACTTCCCGCGCCGGATCAAAAATCTTGCGCAAGCGTTCCGGCGGAACGCCAAAGACCAGCGCCGCAATAACCGCCACGCCGAGAATAAGGGAAAGATCGCGCAGCCACCCTCTCGCGCGGCCAGACGTGAAACGCCGCCCTCTCACTTGCCCCCCGGTTCGTTTAATAAAATCGCGTCCAGCGGCACAGGCTCGGCCCGGCTCGCCAGTTTGAAAATGCCGCTCGCGCGCAACACCACCTCCCCATCCGCCGTCACAAGGCATTGGGCAAAAGCGAGATTGCGCGTCTGGCGCAGAATATCGGTGCGCCCTTCCACCCAGGCCCCCAGCGGCGCAGGCGCCATGAATTCCGCAGAAAGATGCACAGTCGGCATAAACCCCGCATCCGTCTCGGACTGAAGGCGGATGCCCAGCGGCAACTGCATGTCAGCAAACGTCATCAACATGCCCCCATGGCAGATGCGGGCAGGGTTGCAATGCCGATCCTCCACCCGGAAACCGAGTAGAAAATAGCCATTATCGCGCTTGCCATAGAGTGGCCCATTGGCGGGGATAAAGCCGTAATCGCCCAAGGTGAGCGGAAAAAACCCTTCAGGTATAGTGGTTTCAGTCATCTGCCTGTCAATTTTGATTGCGGGGATGGCCCTCTCCTAAAGGGCCGGGGCGCGCCCGACAATCCTGTCGCATGACCTTGACGGTCCAGGGGGGTACGCCTAGATAGCCTTGAAGGGTTGGCACTCTCTAACCCAGAGTGCTGCCACGCGTGGCTACAAGCAGGCCACATCAAAACAAGTGCTTGATTGTATTTAACTTTTAGGAGAATCGTTCTCATGAAATTCCGTCCGCTTGGCGACCGTGTGGTCGTCCGTCGCGTCCAGGAGGATCAGAAGACCCCCGGCGGCATCATCATTCCCGACACTGTTCAGGAAAAGCCGCAAGAAGGCGAAGTCATCTCGGTCGGCCCCGGCGCGCTCGACGACAATGGCAAGCGCGTGACCCCCGAAGTGAAGGCCGGTGATTTCGTGCTGTTCGGCAAATGGTCCGGCACCGAAGTGAAGGTCGAAGGCCAGGAACTGCTGATCATGAAGGAGTCCGACATCATGGGCATCCTCGAAGGTCGCAAGCCCGCCAAGAAATAAGTCGAACACCGAATATCTGAAATAGACTTAAGGAGATAACAGATGGCAGCCAAAGAAGTTAAATTCGGTGCCGATGCCCGCGAGCGGATGCTGCGCGGCGTCGACATTCTCGCCGATGCCGTGAAAGTGACGCTGGGTCCCAAGGGCCGCAATGTCGTCATCGACAAGAGCTTCGGCGCCCCGCGCACGACCAAAGACGGCGTGTCGGTGGCCAAAGAAATCGAACTCGCAGACAAGTTCGAAAATATGGGCGCGCAGATGGTGCGCGAAGTCGCCTCCAAGACCAATGACGTGGCCGGTGACGGCACCACGACCGCGACCGTGCTGGCCCAGGCCATCGTGCGCGAAGGCTCCAAGTCGGTTGCCGCCGGCATGAACCCGATGGATCTGAAGCGCGGCATCGAGAAAGCGGTCGACGTTGTGATCGCCGATCTCAAGAAGCGCTCCAAAAAGGTGAAGTCGAACGAAGAAATCGGCCAGGTCGGCACGATCTCCGCGAACGGCGACAAGGAAGTTGGCGACATGATCGCCAAGGCGATGGCCAAAGTCGGCAACGAAGGCGTCATCACCGTTGAAGAAGCCAAGAGCCTTGCCACCGAACTTGATGTCGTTGAAGGCATGCAGTTCGATCGCGGTTATATCTCGCCCTATTTCATCACCAATGCCGAGAAGATGGTGGTTGAACTCGACGAGCCGTATATCCTGATCCACGAAAAGAAGCTCGGCAGCCTTCAGCCGATGCTGCCGATCCTCGAAGCCGTGGTGCAGGGCGGCCGTCCGCTGCTCATCATCGCCGAAGAAGTTGAAGGCGAAGCCTTGGCCACCCTCGTGGTCAACAAGCTGCGCGGCGGCCTCAAGGTTGCTGCCGTGAAAGCCCCGGGCTTCGGTGATCGCCGCAAGGCCATGCTGGAAGACATCGCCATCGTCACCGGTGGTCAGGTCATTTCCGAAGACCTCGGCATCAAGCTCGAAAACGTGAAGCTGACCATGCTTGGCACCGCCAAGAAAGTCCGCATCACGAAGGACGACACCACCATCATCGACGGCGCTGGCAAGAAGAACGACATCCAGAGCCGCGTCGCGCAAATCAAGGCGCAGGTCGAAGAGACCACCTCCGATTACGACAAGGAAAAACTGCAGGAACGTCTGGCGAAGCTCGCTGGCGGTGTTGCAGTGATCCGCGTCGGCGGTGCGACCGAAGTGGAAGTGAAGGAACGCAAGGACCGCGTTGACGACGCGCTGAACGCCACCAAGGCCGCTGTCGAAGAAGGCATCGTTCCGGGCGGTGGTACGGCCCTTCTCTATGCCACCAAGGCGCTGAACGGCCTTGTCGGCGACAATGACGACCAGACCCAAGGCATTGCGATCGTCCGTAAGGCGATCCAGTCCCCCTTGCGCCAGATCGTCGAGAACGCGGGCGTCGAAGCCTCAATCATCGTGGGCAAGCTGCTGGAGCAGAAGTCTGCAACCTTCGGCTATGATGCGCAGAACGAAAAATATGTCGACTTCATCGACGCCGGTATCGTCGATCCCACCAAGGTTGTCCGCACCGCGTTGCAGAACGCGTCATCGGTTGCCTCGCTGCTGATCACGACCGAAGCGATGATTGCCGAACGTCCCAAGAAGGACGGCCCCTCGATGCCAGGCGGTATGCCGGGCGGCATGGGCGATATGGACTTCTAAGTCGCCTAATCTTGAAATGCATGAGGGCCCGGTGGAAACACCGGGCCTTTTTGTGTGTAAGGGGCTTGATCGGCGCCCCGTTTCGGCGTCCCTTTCGGCGCCTCTAAATCGGAGAAACACCATGTCCTACACATTCTACGAAGCTGCCATTCCGCAACTGTTGCGCATGTTGGGCAACCTGTCCGCCATCCTCGACAAGACCGCCGCCCACGCCGAAGCAAAAAAGATTGATCCGCGCGCGCTGCTGGATGCGCGGCTGTCGCCGGATATGTATCCGCTGACGCGGCAGGTGCAGATGGCGTGCGATTCCGCCAAAGGGGCCGCGGCGCGGCTTTCGGGAGCGGAACTCCCCTCCTTCCCAGACACCGAAACCAGCTTCGACGAATTGAAGGCCCGCATCGCCAAGACGGTGGACTACATCAAATCCATCCCGGCGGAAAAATTCGATGGCGCGGAAGATCGCACCGTCGAACTCAAAACACCAAGCCGCACCCTCACTTTCACGGGGCGGACTTACCTGTCCGGCTTTGTGCAGCCGAACTTCTTCTTTCATCTGACCACCGCCTACGCCTTGCTGCGCCACAACGGCGTCGAAATCGGCAAGATGGATTTTCTGGGCGGCGTGTAAGCGTCAACAAGGCCGGGGGCAATGCTCCCGGCCCATTTTCAGGGCAGAGATGTCAGCGAGGCGCGCAACAGCGCCAGACGCTCGACAAGCTGGGCATTGGCATCACGCAAATCGGCCACCGCCCGCTCCAATTCCACTATCCTGGTGTCACCGGCGGTCAACGCGCTGTACATATTCATCGAATGGGTGATGTCTTGCGTCGCGCTGACAATCCAGCGGACATAACCGTTCGTGCCCAACACCGGCGTGTTCGCCGTACGCCAATAGCGCTCTTCGAAAACACCGTCCGGCCTGCGAATATCATATTTCAAATCCGCCATCGCATGGGGCACGCGCTCGCGGATCACCGTGAGAAGCGAGTCGCGCAACTGGGCAACGCCAGTCGCGCCGCTGTCATCCGGATTATCGGGAAACACTTCATAGACGACACGTCCCACCAGCGCGTCATGCGGCTGCATGGTAGCTACACAAAACATATCACTCACCGCCACGATGACAAACCGCACATCAAGCACCATGAACGCTGCCGGTAGGCTGGCAAAAACAGACCGGAAGTCCGGCTCCTCAAAAACCGAAGGCCCTCCGGTGAGAGCGGCGCGCATATTACGACTTTGAATCAAATCGTCACCCTTGTGGCTGGCAGTAATCGGGTCAGTGCACTCCTGTTTCAGTCATTCAAAATATTTGGCTCAGTGAACGATCAATGCGAATCCCGGTCGCGCCCGAAACGATCACGGTCCGGCGGCGCGCTATCGGTGGAAGATGGGGCAGGCGGCGTGTTTGCTCCCCCGCTGCGATCGTTGCGATCATTGCGCCCACCGCGGTCCTGATGAGAATTGTCCCGTGTTCCGCCATCGCGTGTTCCACGGGCTCCGCCATCACGAGCGTTGTTATCGCGGGGCGTAACATTGCGGGGGCCATTGTCGCGATCACGCGGCGGGCGTTGCACATTCGGCTGCTGGACTTGCGGGCGCTGTACATTCGGTCTTTGGCCTTGCGGGCGGTCTGCTCCCGGCCTGTTCCACGGCGCCTTGCGATCGGAATGCCAATCGTGATTGCGGCCCCAATTGGGATCGCGCTTGCCGGGCCTCTGCGCCGGGCGATTGTCGGGCCCGCGGTCACGGCGGTTCCAACGATGAGCCTTGCGATCGAAATAGAAATAGACGCTGCCGTCGTAATACCAGTCGTCAGCGCCCGTATAATACGGATCGTAATAGCCCGGCCCGTAATAATCGCCACCATAGCCGCCATCATAATAGCCGCCCTGATCGTACTGGCCGTCCTGATAGGCACAACCCGAAAGCGCGATTATCGCCGCACTGCCGATCAACAAAGTAAATTTGCGCATAATTTCCTCCCAAATGACAATCAGGTTCTAATGGAACAAACGCGTAGGGCACACATTCGATGCATCATACTCAAAATGGTGCAACTGCCGGCTTACATCTTGCGGCTGAAACTGAAGGAAATATGGGTATCTCCAGCCTTGCGGGTGTTGGTGCCGGAAACCGGGCCATTGCGCGAGCCATTATAAAGCGTGTCGGTGAATTGCTGCGTGCCACCCATCAGCCCGTCCACCCGCACGTCGAGCGAAAGCGGCCCCGGCGCATACGATAAAAAGGCGCCCACGCGCGGGGACTGCTGCATCTGCGTCGTCTGGTTGACCTGATACAACCGACGCGTCGTTCCAAGTTGTCCACTCAAGCCGATCTTGGTGTCGGTGCCCGGCAAATCCTTCGTCAGATTGACAGAGGCTTCGCGCGGAACCTCACCATTGGCGCGGCGCAACCGGCCCGTCACCGGATCGCGCACGCGCGACTGGCGCCAGGTCGCTTGCGATTGCAGCTCGGTATCGGAAAGCCCGAACGCTTCCAGCGGGAGTGAAATCGCAACCGTCGCCTTCTGTTTTTTGTTCAACTCCACACTTGCAGGCGTCTGGCCGCCAGCAATGGGTGCAAGTTCGGTGGCGGTTCCAGCACGGCCCTCAACAAAGCTTGCACCAATGCTTGCCGCGCCGACCGCTTGCTTCACGCTGGCTTTATATTGCCAGGCCCGATCCGGCGTGATGCGCAAATCCTGCGGCCGCTCCGACACGCTGGACAGCGCCATATAATTGCCGCCACTGAGCGGCTCCACCGCATGTTCCACACCCACATCAGCCGTCGCCCCCGGCCACGGCGTCACAGTGACACCAGCTTTGGGCTTCACAAAACCATAGCTCGCAGCTTTTGACTGGTCGCGATTAAGCTCGACATCCTGCTGCTCCACAGCAACGCCGCCATTGAACTTCACTTTGTCGTTCAGCCGATAGGTAAGCGCGCCCGACACTTCGGTATCACCGGTTTGCAAATGCGTACCGGCGTCGCCGCCCATCGTCGCATTGCGGGTGGAGGATTGCGCCACCGCACCGCCAACCTCTGCATCAAGGCCAGACAGCAGCGGCACAATTGTTTTCACCGCGCCGGAGCGACTTTGCGTTTCCAGTGTCTGGCGCGCGGCGCCAGAGCCCAGCGCGTAAGGCGAAACGCTTTGCGAAATCTGCTGCTGGCCGGTGAGTTCGATGGTCGAACCTATCGGCCCAGTGGCGGTGGCGCGCACACCCAATTGAGCCTTGGTCCACGAACCGGGGTCGGTGACAGCCCGCACCATGGGCGGCGCATCACGCGCCGCATCGCGGCTGGTGTTGGTGATGATCGTGCCGGTGACGGCGGCTTTCAGCCCCGCAGTATCCAGTTCGAGTTTGGAGGTGCCGCCAACCTGCGATCCGTCGGGAGCGGCGGTGGCGGTAATGGCTGCGTTGACAGCCCCCTTTTTCCAGTCGAGCGGGGGCAACGCTGCTTCCTGCGCGAAAACGGGCGCACACAAAACCAGGGCACACAAAATCAGAGTACTGGCAGCCAACAGGGCCGCTTGTCCGATACAACGCATCGTCAACCACCTTCAGGCAACGAGTATACCGCTTCAGCCAAATAACGCCACCTTCGCACCCTTTCGTTTCCCCGGCCTAACCGCTTAAGCTGGCCGCATTGCGCTGGGGGTTCCCGCGCTCTTGGGGAGAAACGTATGACGCCTTTTCGATTTGCCTGTGTGCTCGCGGGTTTCTCAACCTCGTTGGTAACTGTGCTGGCAACGCCAGCCCTTGCCGCCTGGGATCGCGTTGGCGCGGTGGATGTGGACTATCAACTGGAGCGCAGCAGCCAATATGGCAATTTCGGTGGCCCGGTCGAACGGCTGCAACTGCGCGCGGTGGGGAGCGATGTCGCCTGCCGTAGCATCGACGTGCGCTTCGGCAATAGGGATCGTAAAAGCCTGTGGCGCGGTACCTTGCGCGAAGGCCGCGCCATCACGATCAATATCCCCGGCGAAGCGCGCAACATCCGCCAGATGGAATTTACCTGCCGCGCAACCGGACGGCGCGGTGCCCAGGTTGAAATTCTGGCCGACACACGCGGCTGGAACGGCGGCCAGTGGCGCCCGCCCATCGGCTCCAGCGTGCCTCCGGTGCGGCAGCCCAACTGGAACGAGAACGACTGGATCGCGCTCGGCTCGGCCCGCTTCTCCTACAAGGAAGGCCAAACAACAGTGGACGGCGCCAATGGACGCCGCTTCCAGCAGATCGGCTTGCGCACGCGCGGAGCAGATGCGCAGTGCCGCGCCATCGTCATCCGCTTCACCAATGGCGAAAAAATTTCGCTAACGGTGAATGGCGGCCAGCCCATGCGTGAAGGGCAGCTCTATCCGGTGGAACTGCCGGGCTGGCGGCGCAATATCCTGCGGCTGGCACTGGCGTGTAATGCGGTGAATGCCGATTATACATCCATCCAGGTCTATGCGAGCCGCTAAAGCAGCGCCATCAAAGTAAAAAGGCCGGAGGCAAAACCTCCGGCCTTTTCTTTGTCAGTGTTCGCCGTAACCGGAATGGTCGTTGTGCTCTGCCGCCGCGCCCTTCTTCACATAGGGCGTGAAGTCACCAAGCATACAGACCGAGCCGGTCTGTATGGCGCGGATGGTTTGCAGATTGCCGCAAATCTGATCTGGCGGTGTCGCCACATAGACAAAGCCGTTGAAGCGCAAGCCCACGCACGGTCCGCCGCGCAGCTTGTTTTCCCACGTCTTGCCGTCCTTCATATGGAACAGGATGGTGCTTTCATTCGGCACTTCCGTCCGGTCTATCTGAATGGTCTTCAGGCAGACATTCCCGGTGCTCGATACCGTGGCCGGTTGCGCCGATGCCGTACCGGCCAACAGGCCGAGCGCCAGCGTGGCAGCCGCCGTGGTTTTCAAAATCGTCGTCACTGTCATTGTCGTCTCCTTATCGCCCCTCATTGCGTGTCTCAGAAATCCGTACCGTCGTCATAGCTGCCGCCCGGTGGCGGCCAATCAGGGTCAGGCGCATCTGGTGTGTCATAACCGGGGTCCGGCAGGCTGTTGTCATAACCGTCGTCTTCGCCCTCGATGGGCGGCTCGTCACTGTCGTCATAGGGCGCCGCCTGCTGCTGGCCATTATCATAAGGGCGGGCGTCATAGGGTTGGGCGTCGTTGGGAGGCGGTGGCGGCGGTCCCGCTCTGTCATCCCCATAGCCATCATCGTCTTCATCGTCATAGCCGTTGGCTGGCCCATTGCCCGGCCCATTGGCCAAAGGCGGTGGCCCCTGATCGCGCGGCGGCGGCGCATACTGGCCGAGCGGAGCAGGCGCCCCGGTCGCACCACTGGTCGCACCACCGGTCGCGCCACTCTGCGGCAGCGGCTGGGAATAGACCCGGTCATCTCTTTGCCCGGGCGGTGGCATCAGATCGCTACCAGGCTCCGTCCGCGCGCGCTGTTCGAGCCGGGCCTGCAAATCCCGCAAGGCCGAAGACGGGGCCTGCTCATTGACCAGGCGGGCCCGTTCCAGACAGGTGCTCACCAAATCGCGCGGCAGGCTCCGCTCACCGCACTCGCGCAGCACCGCGTCCGCCGTATCTTCCCCGGCGGCAAGGCCGGGGCTGGCCGAAGCCAGCAAAAGGACAGAAATACTGCCTGCCAATCCCAATCGGGTCATACAATCCTCGCAAAACGTGGCCGATCGCCTATCTTAAACGAGATTCCAGCCTATTTGCCTCCATGGGATAGGCTTTCTTTTCTGAACGGGGCCTGAAGATAGGCCCCGCACATCCGGCCCAGTCTGTGCCATATCTTGACTTTGCCGCGCCGCACTCACAGATGATCCGTCCAACCTTCAGGGAATAAAAACCGTGTCCGCGCCCGCCACCGCTTCTGATCTAACTGTCACCCTGCCCGATGGGAAAGCGCTGACGCTGACGACCGGGGCCACCGGCGCCGACGTGGCCGCCGCCATTGGGCCGGGGCTGGCCAAAGCCGCCCTCGCCGTGGAGGTGAATGGCAAGCTTTGGGACATTTTCCGCCCCCTCGAAGGCGATTCCAAAATCCGCATCATCACCCGCAAAGACCCAGAGGCGCTGGAGCTGATCCGTCATGACGGCGCCCATGTTCTGGCCATGGCGGTGCAGCAACTTTACCCCGGCACGCAAGTCACCATCGGGCCGAATGTCGAAGACGGCTTCTTTTACGACTTCGCCCGCGAAACCCCGTTCACCCTGGACGATCTGGCAAAGATCGAAGCGCGGATGCACGAGATCGTGACGCAAGACGTGCCGACCCGGCGCGAAGTCTGGCCGCGCGATAAAGCGATTGCCCATTTCGAGGGCCTCGGCGAATTCTACAAGGCCGAACTCATCCGCAGCATTCCGGCGGACGAAGATGTAACGATCTATTTTCATGGAGACTGGCACGATCTCTGCCGCGGCCCGCATTTCGCCACCACCGGCAAAATCGGCCAAGCCTTCAAGCTGACCAAAATCGCAGGCGCCTATTGGCGCGGCGATTCCAACAATCCGCAGCTTCAACGCATCTATGGCACCGCCTGGCGCGATGAAAAGGAACTGGCGGCCCATCTCCACCGCCTTGAAGAAGCGGAGAAGCGCGACCATCGCAAGATCGGCCGCGAGATGGAGCTGTTCACCTTCTCACCAGATGTCGGCGCGGGCCTGCCCTTGTGGATGCCCAACGGCATGGTGATCCGCCAGGAGCTGGAATTCCTCGCCCTTCAGGAAGAACGTAAAGACGGTTATCGCCGCGTGGCGACACCCCATATCACCAAGGAGGCGCTGTATTACCGCTCGCGCCATCTGCCCTATTATGCGGACAGCATGTATGCACCGCTCGATATCGACGGCGAGAATTATTATCTGCGCCCGATGAACTGCCCGCATCATCACCTGATCTATGGGGCGACACGGCACTCCTATCGCGAGCTACCTTTACGCATCGCCGAATATGGCCAGGACTATCGCTACGAAGCGTCCGGCGGCCTTTCGGGCCTGATGCGGGTGCGCGGTTTCTGCATGAACGATGCGCATATCTATTGCCGCTACGATCAGGCGAAAGAAGAATTCATCCGCGTGATGCGCCTTCATGCGCGTTATTACGATCTGATGGACATCAAAGACTATTACATGCGCCTGTCGCTGCCCGATCTCGACAAGCTCGACAAATATGTCGACGAGCCGGGCAAATGGCTGGATGCGCTCTCCATCATCCGCGCGGCGATGGAAGAGTCCGGTTACAACTATGTCGAAGGCAAGGGTGAGGCGGCGTTTTACGGCCCCAAGATCGACTTTATGATCAAGTCGGTCATCGGCACCGAATATACCATCTCCACCAACCAGCTCGACTTCCTCGCCACCGAGACCTTCGACCTCAAATATATCGCCGAAGATGGAGCCGAGGCGCCGGTCTATGTCATCCATCGCGCGCCGCTCGGCACGCATGAACGCTTCACCGCCTTTTTGATCGAGCACTATGCCGGGGCCTTCCCGACCTGGCTTGCCCCCATTCAGGCCCGCGTGATCCCGATCAGCGACAAGACGGCGGACTATGGGCAAAAGGTGCTGGATGCACTGTTTTCCGAGCCGGTGACCAATGGCACCGCGGGCCTCAGGGTGGACATAGATTCCACCGCCGAGCGGATGCAAAAGAAGATCCGCGACGCACAGTTGCAGAAAATCCCCTATATGCTGGTGGTCGGCGAACGGGAAGCGGCGGAAGGTAAAGTCGCGGTTCGCCTGCGTTCCGGGCAGGATCTGGGGGCCATGCCGCTGGAAGCCTTCATCGCCCGGATCAAAAAAGAGGCCGAAACGCGCCGCCCAATCTTGGATTAGTCGCGGGCCCGGATTAGTCGCGGGTTAAGGGGTTGCCAAACCCGCGCGCCGTTCTATTCTGACCCGGAGCCGGTCCCGCCTTCCCGCGGGGCCTGCTCGCGCGACACCAAACCCCGCCGCGCCCCGACCTCGAGGAGACCCTCGCCTGCGCCAAATTCGAACAGAGCTTCGTGGCTGGCAGATGTTCCCCACGGAGTGCTGGTGCGTGGCTGTTAACAGGAGAGACCCATAGTCCCCAGACGTTTTCAATCGCAGGCCCCTGCCCCAGCGGCAAAGGACGGCCCCCGCGTAAATGAAGAAATCTTCGCCCGCACCATCCTTTTGATCGGCGACGACGGACACAAATACGGCGAAATCGGTATCGACGAAGGCCGCGCCATCGCGGAAGAAAAAGGCTTCGATCTGGTCGAGGTTTCGCCGGAGGCCAAGCCTCCTGTCGTCAAGCTGATGGACTACGGCAAATTCAAATACGAACAACAGAAGAAAGCCGCCGAAGCCCGCAAGAAGCAGAAGGTCATCGAGATCAAGGAGATCAAGATGCGCCCCACCATCGACGATCACGATTATGACGTGAAGATGCGTGCGGTTCACCGCTTCTTCGAGGAAGGCGACAAGGTCAAAGTCACCTTGCGTTTCCGCGGCCGTGAAATGGCGCATCAGCATCTCGGCATGGCCCTGCTCACCCGCATCCAGAAGGATGTCGAGCCGGTGGCCAAGATCGAGCAATATCCCAAAATGGAAGGCCGTCAGATGATGATGGTCCTCGCCCCGCGCTAACCCGCCTCCCCGGCCTCTCTTTTCGAGAGAGGCCGGGAGCAGCGCCTATCCCGGCCGCAAGACTTTACGCTGCCGCAAAAATCCCTTAGCCCAATCCATGCGGACCGGTTTATGGTCCCGCCGTGCCCGCGCCCCTTGCGGTCACGAACTCCTAACCGGCTGAGGACAGGCGTGCTGAAGGTCTACCAGCTTCAGAACGGCGCACTCAAAGGCGCCGCGATCCCGGAAGGCGGCGCCATCCCGCCCGATGCGCTGTGGATCGACCTCTTCACCCCCACCGCCGAAGAACGCCGCGTGGTCAACGCCATGCTGGCGATGGAACTGCCGACCCGCGCCGACATGGAGGAGATCGAGGTCTCCAGCCGCCTCTATCAGGAAGATGGCGGCGTCTTCATGACCGCCATCGTGCTCGCCAACACAGATGGCGACCGCCCGGTCTCAGATGTGATCAGCTTTGTGCTGGCGCATGACCGGCTCATCACCGTGCGCTACATCGACCCCCAGCCCTTTCGCACCTTCGCCGCGCGCTGTGAGCGCACCACCGTCAATGTGCGCGGCGCCGAAACCGTGTTCATGACGCTGCTGGATGTGATTGTGGACCGGATGGCCGACATTCTGGAACGCGGCGGCTCGGACATCGAAACCATCAGCCGCGAGATTTTCGATACCGACCCGCAGCACAAGCTCGGCAACAGCGATTTTCAGGGCATCCTGCGCAGGCTGGGCCACAAGCACGACCTCACCAGCAAAATGCGCGAAAGCCTTCTGACCATAGGGCGCATGCTCACCTTCCTGACCCAGGCAAGCGAGGGCCGCTCCAGCAAAGATGTACGCACCCACATCAAAACCATCACGCGCGACGTGCAATCCCTGCAAGACCATTCGACCTTTCTCAGCACCAAGCTGAGCTATTTGCAGGATGCCACGCTGGGCCTCATCAACAACGAGCAGAACAACATCATCAAGATCATGTCGGTTGCCGCCATGGTGTTCCTGCCGCCCACCCTCTTCGCCTCGATCTGGGGCATGAACTTCAAACACATGCCTGAACTGGATTCGCCGATGGGCTATCCGCTGGCCTTTCTGGTGATGATCCTGTCCGCGGTGCTGCCCTATGTGTGGTTCAAGCGCAAAGGCTGGCTCTGACCCAGCATGAACAGACCCCTGCTTGGCATCGCCCTGAAGCTGGGCGCGACGCTCGCATTCACCCTCATGTACATCGTCGTCAAACTGGCGGGCGATGTGCCGCTGGGCGAAACAATCTTCTTCCGCGCCGTCTTCGCGCTGGTGCCGCTGTTTGCGCTGGCCGTCTATACAACCGGCATCGCGCCGATGGTGCGCACCCGCCGCCCCTTCGTGCATCTCACCCGCTCGATGGTCGGCGTCTGCGCAATGTTTCTCAACTTCGCGGCGCTTAAATATCTGCAACTGGCCGACATCACCGCCTTTTCCTTTGTGATGCCCATTTTCGCGGTGGTGCTGGCGGCGCTGATGCTGAACGAAAAAGTCGGCATCTATCGCAGCATGGCCGTTCTCATCGGCTTTGCCGGTGTGCTCCTGATGCTCGAACCGCATGGCGGCATCCGCGCCATCATTGCCGCAGGCCCTTCCAGCGGCGCGGGGCTGGCGCTTCTGGCCTCCTTCATGTCCGCCTTTGTCGTCGTCTTCATCCGCCAGATGAGCGCAACCGAAAACAGCGAAACCATAGTCTTCTATTTCATGGTCTTCAGCGGCATCGCAGGTGCCCTCACCATGATCGGCAATTTCGTGATGCCCACAGGCTACATGTGGCTATGGCTGGTGCTGTCGGGCCTGTTCGGCGGCGTGGGCCAGGTCTGTATGACCTATTCCTATCGCTATGCGCAGCCCTCCCTCCTCGCACCTTTCGATTATGTCGCCATGGTCTGGGCCACCAGCCTTGGGTTCCTCATCTTCGGAGATGTGCCTGAAACGCTGGTAATGGCAGGGGCGGGCGTAGTGATCGTCGCGGGCCTTTTCATCGTATGGCGCGAACGCCGCCTCAACAAAAAAGCACTGCCCCTACCTGCCTCTATCTAAAGCGGCCCCCACAATCTTTTCAATCATCGCCGCATAACTGAACCCCGCGCGGCCCGCCGCCGCAAAAAATCCAGCGCCGGGCTCCAGACACGGATTGGGATTGATTTCGAGAATAAACACCCGCCCCACAGCATCCACACGAAAATCCACCCGCGCATAACCCCGCAACCCAAAAATCCGCCACGCACGCAACGTCAACGCTTTCAGCGCAGCACCAAGCGCAGGCTCATCATCCGCCCACGCAAAATCACGCACCGTATGCGTCGCGGCAAGCGAGTGCTCCTCCCACTTCGCCGTATAACCCACAATTTTCGGCTTACCCGCAGGCCAAGCCTCAAACCGCATTTCAGCCACAGGCAAAACAAGCGGCACACCCGCAACCTCCAGCACCGCAACATTGAACTCACGCCCATCGACAAAGGCTTCGGCAAACCAGTCCCCGCCATGGGCAGCGGCGCAAGTAGCGGCCCGCGCAGCAATCGCCGCGCGCCCCGCAAGCACCGCCCCATCATCCAGCCCCAGCGATGCATCCTCGCGCAACGATTTAACGATACAGCGTTGATCCTCGCTCAAACCGTCAAAATCCGGCGAAACAAACCAGGGCGGCGTCGGCAATCCAGCCACAACAAGTCTGCACTTGGTCAAAACCTTGTCGCAGGTTTCGCTGAGAGCCGCGCCAGCATTACCGGTATAAGCAATGCCCAGACGTTCATAAAAATCGACCGCCTCGCCAGCGCGAAAGCCAGAACCATCCACCGCTTCCACCACATTAAACACAAGCTCAAAAGACCTGCACAGCGCGGACAATCCATCCGCGTCAGACATAAAGCTACGTTGCACGACGACATGACCGCCAAACCTCAACGCCTGCGCAATAGCCTCGGCCTGCACCAGCGTATCCTGCTCATCCGGCGGGGCATCAGCGGCAACATCGGAATGCAAAACCAAAATGCGCATATCAGCCGCGTGGATCAAGCTGCGGGTGACGCTGCAAAAACGCCTGCATGATCGCGTCAATCAAATCCTGATAAGAGAGCCCATTGAATTTCGCGATAAAACAAAGATCGGAATAATCGGGCCGCAAACCAGCCAGCGGATTGACCTCAATAAACTGCGCCCGCCCTTCCCCATCCTCACGAACATCAATCCGCCCACCATCGCGGCAACGCAAAGCGCGCCAGGCAGCCAGCGCCACCCTGCCCGCGTCACGCGCCGCGTCATCCGTGGCAGGCAAAATATCCACCTTGTCTTCCCAGGCGTGCTTATTCTCAAAGCCGTAACCATGGCCGACATAATTGCCCTTCTGCACAATCTCAGAAACGCCCAACACCCGCGCCGTCTCTCCCGTGCCGATCAACCCGACCGTAAACTCCCGCCCCGGCAAAAACCTCTCCACCAACACAGGCTGGCGAAACTGCGCCAGCAAAGCCGAAGCGGTCGCATGCAGACCAGCCACATCATCAACACGCGATCGCGCATTGATCCCCTTACCCGACCCTTCCGCCACCGGCTTGAGAAACAGCGGAAACGACAGGCACACCTTCCCCACATCGTCCAGCGTTTCAATCACCGCGAAATCCGCCGTCGGCACGCCGCAATCGCGCACCACCCGTTTGGCCAAAGCCTTGTCGAGCGATAGCGCCATGGTCAGCGCATCGCTGAACACAAAGGGAATCGCATAGGCATCAAGGATCGCAGGCACCTGCGCCTCACGCGCCACACCATTCATCCCCTCACAAAAATTGAACACCGCATCATAGCGCACGCCCGCGCCAAGCTGCTCAATCAGCCGATGCACATTGCCAATGCGCACCACCTCCCAGCCCTGCACGGCAAGCGCCGCACAAATCGCGGCAATCGTGTCTTCGCAATCGAACTCCGCCGCATCTTCCGCGCTGAAACCACGCGCCAGATAATCGGATTTGAGATCATAGGTGACGCCGATACGCATCACACCGCCCTGTCAGCCCCAAGCGTGCCTTGCGGGTCAGGATAGCGATAAACCTTGCCTTCGAAATTGCGCAGCAACAAATCATCCCCATCCCGCCCAACCACAGAATCCGGCGCGATGAGAATTTTCCCGCCGCCCCCCGGCGCATCCACACAAAAGGCAGGCGAGGCATAGCCGGTGGTATGGCCGCGCAAAGCGCGAATAATCTCCACCCCCTTTTCCACCGTGGTGCGAAAATGCGCCGAACCACGAATAGGGTCCATCTGATAGAGGTAATAAGGTTTCACCCGCCGCTTCAAAAGCCCATGCATCAACTCCGTCATGGTCGCGGCGTTATCGTTGATGCCTTTCATCAACACCGTTTGCGACCCCAGCGGAATGCCCGCATCCGCCAGACGCGCAAACGCCTCACTCACCTCTGCCGTCAACTCGCGCGGATGAGTAACATGCAAACTCATCCACAGTGGATGATGCTTCTTCAACATCGCCACCAAAGCCTTGGTAATCCGCTGCGGCGTCACCACCGGCATTTTGGTGCCGATGCGCAAAAATTCGATATGCGGAATGGCGCGCAGCCGCGTCAGCAGCCAGTCGAGTTTCTCATCACCAATCGTCAGCGGGTCACCGCCAGAGAGCAGCACATCGCGCACTTCGGTATGGGCTTCGAGATAGCCAAGCGCCTGCTCCCACTGGGCTTGCGAAAACTGATATTCCCCGCCCGGATTGCCCACCAACCGCGACCGCGTGCAATAGCGGCAATAGGTCGAGCAGGTGCCCGTAGTCAAAAACAACACCCGGTCGGGATAGCGATGCACAAGCCCCGGCGCCACCGTGTCATGATCCTCGCCCAACGGATCGTCCGTCTCACCGGGCCCGCGCAGATATTCACCGCCCGTCATCACATGCGTGCGGCGCAAAGGCTCCGCCGGATCAGCAAGACCCATTAAACTTGCGTAATAGGGTGTAATGCCAACAGGCAGCGAACCGGCATGGCGCTGGGCCGCCTCGCGCTCATCTTCCGAGAGCACGAAAATGCGCGACAATTCTTCGAGGTTGCGAATGCGCGCCCGCATCTGCCAGCGCCAGTCATTCCACTCCACAGAAGTCGTGCCCGGATAGAAGCGGCGATAGAAATCGCGCGTCTGCGCATTCACAGGAAAACGCAAAAGCGGTTTGCGCGCTGGTTCTGGTGGTGGAAAGGCAGAATTTTCGTGAACAGCCCGCAACACCGGCTTGGGGGTCCGCCGCGATACACTCTGGAGACTCATCAACGTCTCTTGTGCAGCACCCCGCCCTGCCTCGAAAACCCCTTCGGCTTCCCATCAAACGGCAGATCGATGTTACCGCGGATCATCAGGGCGAACCCACCAGCCGTCAAGTGAGCGCGCGGCCTCTATTCGGCAGGCGGCGCAATCACGTCTGAGACCGGCGCCACCCGATAAAGACTGAGCGAGACGTGTCTGCCACGGGAATAGTTCAGCCCCGTCAGCGTATCGAGCAGCCGGGCCTCAGCCCCCAGCGCCGCCAGACGGCGGTGGAAACTCTCGCCCTGCCGCTGCTCGATCAGCGCGAGCCCCCCACTATCGGCAATAGTATTGGCCGCCACCGCGCCATCCACCGCAAGGCGCGTGGTGGTGCCCAGCCGGAACACAAGGCTCGGCTCCTCATACCCCGCCAACACCACAGGCGGGTCTCCGGCCCGCGCATCGCGCGCCACCAACGCTGCCACACGTTCGGAAACCCAGAGCTGCTGCAATTGCGGCGCGGCCCCCAAAGTCAGCACGCCATAAAGCACAATCGCCGCCCCCAGCGCGCAGGCAACCGCCCCGCCCCAGTCGCCCTTCCAGAACCGCACACTGGCAAAGCCGCCAATCCCCACGCCCACCAGCGCAGCCACCACCAGCCACAGCGGCACATGCCCGGCATAAAGCATCACCGCCACAATCGGCGCCGCGCCAAGCGCAAGAAGACCAACACCATATTGCGCAACCGCCGCCGCCAGCAGCAGCTTGGCGCGTTTGAGCCGCACAGTGCTCGCCATCCACAACGCCATCAAAACAGCCAGCGCCGGATAAGCGGGCAGCACATAATGCGGCAGCTTGGTCGGCACAATTTCAGCCACCAGCCAAACCGTAAGCGCCCAGACAATCAGAAACCGCACCGCGGGCAAACGCCGCTGCCCCACGGCAAAGCCAATAGCGGGAATGAGAAACAAAGTGGCAGGCCACAAGGCAATGCTGACCAGCGCCAGATAATAGCCCGGCGGCGCGCCATGGCTTTCCTGCCCACCCGCCAGCTTGCTCGAAAAATCATTGCCGAGCGACTGGGTAAAAAACGCGCCATGGCTCTGAATCCAGATCGCGATCACCCATGGCAGCACCATCAACAGCACCAGCGCGAAGCCCTGAAGCGGCCGCGTCGCGCGCAGCCAGCGCGCATCACGATCCTGCACCGACAGGATCAACGCCGTCGCCAGACAGACTAGGGGCGTGACCGGTCCCTTGATGAGAATACCAATGCCAATGGCCGCCCACCCCGCCAGCGCCAGCCCAAGCGAAAGCGGCGCCCGCCCCGGATCGCGCGCCGCGAGATAGGCCCGCAACAACACCCCTTGCGCCCCCACCACGCTCGCCAGCAACACCGCATCGGTGGTGGCGATGATGGATTCGGCACTGAGCAAAAGCGTGCCAGCCAAAAGCCCGGCCGCCGCAAAAGCCGCCCCCGGCGGCACCAAAAACCGCGCGATCCAAAAGGTGAGCCAGGCCGCGACGAGCCCACCCAGAAAGGATGCCAGCCGATAGGTCCAGATATGGTCCAGCGCGCCCCCGCCCGCGACCGCCGTGGTGGCCGATTGCAGCCAGTAAATGCCCACCGGCTTCTTGTAGCGGGGCACAAAGCCGAATCGGATGTCGATGAAATTGCCGCTTTCCAGCATCTGGCGGGAGGACTGGGCAAAACGGCTCTCGTCACGGTCCAGCGGCGGCAGGCTGAAAGTGCCCGGCAGCCACAAAAGGGCGCAAAGCAGCAGAAGAGCCGCAAAAGGACGGCGCTGAACAAACCCGCTAACCCAGGAAACCGGCCCCGATGTGACATGCGCGACGATGACCAAACCCTCCGCTAACCCGGACCTGTTGATGCGGCCCCCGCCCCTGTATAAGGCCCGGCGCGGCGCGTGTGGATACCACCCGGCCCCGCACCCGGTACGAACAAGGTTACAGGTGTAAATGTCGGTTTCGCTTTCCGTTGTGGTGCCGGTCAAGGACGAGGCCGGGAATGTCGCCCCCCTGGCCCGCGAAATCGCGCGCGCCGTGGCAGGGGAAAAGGCAGAGATCATCTTCGTGGACGATGGCTCCGCCGATGCGACCCCGCGTGAACTGGCCGCCCTCAAGACCGAACTGCCGCAACTGCGGGTGCTGCGCCATGGCCGCAATTCCGGCCAAAGCCGCGCCATCCGCACCGGCGTCCTGGCGGCAAATGCCCCCCTCATCGCCACGCTGGACGGTGACGGCCAAAACGACCCCGCCGACCTGCCGAATTTACTGGCCATGCTGCGAGCCGATGCGCAACTCGCCATGGTGTCCGGCGTGCGCGCCAAACGCCAGGATACAGCCTCGCGCAAGCTCGCCTCGCGCCTTGCCAACAGCTTTCGCCGCCGCGCCCTCAACGACACGGCGGTGGATTCCGGCAGCGGGATAAAAGCCTTCCGGCGTGAAGCGTTTCTGGCGCTGCCCTATTTCGACCATCAGCACCGCTTTATGACCACGTTGATGCTGCGCGAAGGTTTTGGCGTCGGCTTTTGCAATGTGAACCACCGCCCGCGCCTCAACGGCCACTCGAAATATACCAACCTGCAACGCATGTTTGCGGGGATCTACGACATATTGGGCGTGCGCTGGCTACAGGCACGCTTTGGCGGCGATCCCCAATCCACGGAGCTTTGAATGTCGTATCTTTCCGGCTGGCTGAATGCCGAACATATCTGGCTGCTGATCGGCTTTGCCGGACAGGGCCTGTTTGCCTCGCGCTTTCTGGTGCAATGGTTCAAGAGCGAGATTGAGGGGCGCAGCGTCATTCCCGTGGCGTTCTGGTATTTCAGCCTCGGCGGCGGCGTCATCACGCTTTTCTATGCCATCCATGTCGGCAAAGACGCGGCCCCCTTCATCGCAGGTCAGGCCGGGGGGCTGATCGTCTACGCCCGCAACCTCTATCTGATCTTCAAGGAACGCAAAGCGCAAAAGGCTTGAAGCGGGCAATTGCCCCTTCCCATGCAGGAAGGGGCAATCCATCGCTTAATGCCTGCGCCGCGCACCAGTCAGCGCCGCATGCAAATCCGCCGAAGCCGGATTCTTCACCCGGTTCGCCAGAATTTCATTCACCGTCACCGTGCGCCCGTAAAAGTCGTTATTCCAACCTTCACGCGGCTTGATGACCGAGCCATTGAGCGTCAATCCGCCATACGCACCCTTGGCGCTGGTCCAGACGATAATGTCGCCCGAAAGATTACCGCTTGTCGCACCTTCCGCGCTCGCGCCCACCGTCACAACCGTCAGCCCTGCGCCCGCGCCAAGCTTGAATTCACTGCTCTCGACACCGCGCAACGCCTTGTCGCTCATGATGAACAGCACAAGCTGCGCTTGCTCAAGCCCAATCTGAAACCCGAAAGAGGCAGAGCCCATGGTGTAAAAGGCCGGTGAACTCCAGCCACCCTTATTGTGCGCCAGCAACACCCCATCGCCGCCTTCACCGCCAATGATGAACCCGCCCTTCACCAACTTGGGAATGATGAGCACCGCACGCGCCCGCCGCAACAGATCGCGCGACGGCCCGAATGTGGAATCCGATTTCATGTCTTCCACCGTGGCCCGCGCATTGGCGAGCAAAGCCGTCTGGTCAGAGGCTTTCGCGCCCGTGGTTGCAAATGCACTGGCAGCGACCATGGCCGTCACCGCGATTGTCGATAAAAGTTTCATGCCTATCCCTTTCCAGAAAAATTCCAGGCGAAAAGACCGGGCGCACATCCCCGACCATCCTCACCGCTCCACGCATAAACGCGCAGGTTCCGAAAAGGCTGCGTACCGTTAGTTGATCTTCCTGTCAGTTGATCTTCTCTGGTCGCTGATAGACGAGCGTCTTGTCGTCCCAGACTTCGATCTGCAAAGTTCCGCTGAGCTTCAGGGCGTGGGCCAGCACCTTTGCCTGTTTATCATTGGTGCAGAGCGCGGAAAACTTGGCCGCCAATGTCCCGTCGGTGTGGAGGTAACAAATATCGTAGTTCGTCATGGGCAATGCTCCTTCGACCTCAGCTTGCCCCCTGTTATGCCCAAACTCGCGCACAGCCAGATGTAAGTCGAGTGACAATTGCTGTCACATTCATCACGCTTTCGGCAACCGCCCGAAAAAAGCGCGCGAAGCCCGAAAGCTCCGCGCGCTTTGTCTTACCGTGCAGCTGTCTTCAGATTGAGCTACGAAATTATTCGTTCGCCTGCACTTCCGGGAAGGCGATGTTCACGCGCTTCTGGCCCGATGCAGGCACCACAAAACTCGCACTCTTCAAGGGGGAATCCGCGCGCCCCGCAAGGCTTGCAACAAGTTTGAAGCTGCGCCCTTCCGGGGCCTTGAACAACACCCAGGGCGCCCAACAGACGAAATCGGCGACAGAGGCCCCGTTTTCGCTCAGCCGCACATGCATGCCCGAAAGATATTGAGCGGCCGCATTCGAAAAGGCCACCCGCACGGGATAGCTTTGCCAATCCAGCGTTTCCTTGGATGAGCCGGTGCCGGTGCACAGCACCGTAACGCCGCCGATCACCACGGGCTTGTCCTGCGGAATTTTCTGCCCCTGCACATCATCCAGCACAGCATCAGGCAGCACAGCATCGGGCCGCAGCGAATCCGGCGGCGGCAGGGGGATGGCGTGCGGCAGTTTTTTCACCTCGCCAGACACATCCGGCTCGGCCACCGCGGCACCCACAAGGGCCGCACTCACCATCAGCACTGCGCCAAGGGCTGTGGCCTGTTTCAGAAATTGCATGACCATTCTCCAATACTGGTTCAAACTGGCTGGCGAAGCACCTATTCCGTGCTTCGACAATTTGTCCTCACAATCGAAGCGATCCTAGACGCTTCGGACGCTCACAGGGAGCATTTCCATGCGCATGATTGCCCTTTCGCTCGTTTTGGCCTTTGCAGGCACAGGCCTTGCCCAGGCTGCCGCGCAAAAATCGCCCACCGCCACCGCCCGGATCAGCGGGCTCGATGGCAAGGTGCTGGGGAGCGCAAAATTCACCCAGACGGGTAAGGGCGTGTTGATTGATCTCGACGTGAAGGGCATCAAGCCGGGGCCGCATGGGGTACATATCCACGCGGTCGGCACTTGCGATATCAAAGACAAATTCATGTCCGCAGGGGGCCATTTTTCCCCCAGTCCCAAAAATCACGGCTTTATGGACAAACACGGCCCCCATGCCGGGGACATGACCAACCAGTTCGCAGATGCGAACGGCAATTTGCGCGCCTCCATTCTCAACACAGGTGTTTCGCTGCGCCGCGGCGAACGCTCGCTGTTCGACAAGGATGGCTCGTCCATCGTCATCCATGCCGACGCGGATGATTATCGCAGCCAGCCCGCGGGCAATGCCGGCGGGCGCATCGCCTGTGGTGTCATCAAGCGCCAGTAGCCATCTCCGCTTGACGGCCAATAGTCATCTCCGCCGGGCAGTTGCCAGATGCTGCCCGGCTTCCTACACTCTCCACGTTCGAGGCCGCGCCGCGCCAGTTCATTCCCTGCGCTGCTACCGGAAAAACATAACAACCCGGTGCAAGAGGAATCGTTTTCACCTTTCCATATCGCTGTTTCGACAACCGCAGCGCGCATAGGGCGCGCCGCGTTTTTCACGTTTTCAGGAGACGCCCAACATGGCCACAACAGGTCAGGTCAAATTTTTCAATTCCGCTAAAGGTTTTGGCTTCATTGCGCCGGAAGACGGCAGCAAAGATGTCTTCGTGCATGTCAGCGCCGTGGAGGCCGCAGGCCTCAGAGCGCTGAACGAGGGCCAACGCATCACCTTCGATGTGGAAGAAGACAAGCGCGGCCCCAAGGCCGTGAACCTCAAGCTCGCCTGACAGGCCCTCCAGACCATGCGAACGGCGCGGAAACATTTCCGCGCCGTTTTCATTTGGGCTAGGGTTCAGCCATGGCCGACAGTGAGTTCGTCTTCGTCTATTCCACCTTCCCGGACGAAACCTCCGCAAGGCGCGTGGGCGAGGCGCTGGTCCGCGCACGGCTGGCAGCATGCGTCAACATCTGCGCCCCCATGACCAGCATCTATGAATGGCAGGGCAAAGTGGAAACCGCCCCCGAACATGCCGCCTTCATCAAAACACGGCGCAGCCTTGCGCCCGATGTCATGACCGCCGCGCGTGCACTGCACCCTTACACAGTGCCCTGCTTCCTCATCCTGCCCATAGATTCGGGCAATGCGGATTATCTGGATTGGGCAAGAAGCCAAACATCAGGGGATCAAACAACAGGGGATCAAACACTGCGGTGACTGCCGCAAAGCCGGATTGCAGTGTAGATTAGACTCATTGTTTGCATACAGCAGAGCAGTTTTTCACCACGGGAGACACGACCATGGATATGTCGCGTAAACTTGCAGCAGAGTTCATCGGTACATTCTGGCTGGTTCTTGGGGGTTGTGGCAGCGCCGTTCTTGCCGCAGGCATTCCCGATCTTGGTATCGGCTATGCGGGCGTCGCGCTCGCCTTCGGCCTGACGGTGCTCACTGGCGTCTATGCGCTTGGCCATATTTCAGGTGGCCATTTCAACCCGGCCGTCACCTTCGGCGTCTGGAGCGCCGGGCGCTTTCCGGCAACGATGGTCGTGCCCTATTGGGTGGCGCAGGTGCTTGGCGGCCTCGTGGCAGGCGGCGTGCTCTACATCATCGCAAGCGGCGCCGTCGGCTTTGATGCCTCCGCCGGTTTTGCCTCCAACGGCTTTGGCGAACACTCCCCCCATGGCTATTCGCTCCATGCGGCGGCGGTGTGCGAAATCGTGATGACCTTCATGTTCCTGACGGTGATTCTCGGCGCGACCTCTGAAAAAGCGCCCGTCGGCTTTGCCGGCATCGCCATCGGCCTCTCCCTCACACTGATCCACCTGATCTCGATCCCGGTAACCAACACCTCGGTCAATCCGGCCCGCTCGACGGGGGTGGCGCTCTATCAGGGCAGTTGGGCCATCAGCCAGCTCTGGCTGTTCTGGGTCGCCCCACTGGTCGGCGGCGGCCTTGCGGGTCTTGTGAGCCGCTGGCTGACCCGCTCGCCCAGAATCTAGGCATATTGTAACGCGCACCTTTGCCCGGCCAGCTTCATGCTATGCTAACCGGGCAAAGGAGACGCCCTTGGGTCTGGACGCTTTGGATCGCAGTTGTGTTCTGGATGGCGACAGCCTTCGCCACGCACTGACCGCGCTTGCCCGCGAAGGGGGCGACCAGTCCAAACTGCGCCGCGGCGCGCTTGAACTCATCAAGACCGCCTTCAACGACGTGCGAAAGCACATCCAGGACCGCACCGAAACAGGCGGACTGACGGGAATTGCCGCAGCCCAGGCCCTCTCCAATCTGCAAGACGCGATCATTCAGGTCATCTACGATCTGGCGACCAAACATTTCTACTACGCCCAAAACCCCACTGCCGCCGAACGGGTTTCCATCATCGCCACAGGCGGCTATGGGCGCGGCCTCCTCGCCCCCGGCTCAGACATCGACCTGCTGTTCCTGCGCTCACTGAAACAGACGCCCTGGGTCGAAAGCATTGTCGAATTCATCCTCTACATGCTGTGGGATCTCGGCCTCAAAGTCGGCCACGCCACGCGCTCCCTGGCCGAATGCGTGCGCCTGTCGCGCGACGACATCACCATCCGCACCTCCCTGCTCGAAGCGCGCTATCTCTGGGGCGACGAGAAACTCTATGCCGATTTGCGCAAAACCTTCTGGAACGACATCGCAGGCAAAACCGGCGGCGAATTCGTGGAGGCCAAACTCGCCGAACGGGATGAACGCCACAAGCGCCAGGGCGAAAGCCGTTATCTGGTCGAGCCCAATGTGAAGGAAGGCAAAGGGGGCCTGCGCGATCTGCAAACCCTCTACTGGATCGGCAAATATCTCTACCACGCCGACGACGCCGCCGAACTCGTGCAACACCACGTCTTCACCCATGACGAATACAAAACCTTCCAGAAGGCAGAAGAATTTTTGTGGAATGTCCGGGTGCATCTGCACTATCTCGTAGGCCGCGCCGAGGAGCGCGTATCCTTCGATGTGCAGCCCGACCTCGCACCCCGCCTCGGCTATCGCGATGCCCCCCCCCGCCGCAGCGTCGAAGCCTTCATGCGCGACTATTTTCTCGCCGCCAAGGATGTGGGCGATCTGACCCGCATTTTCTGCGCCGCGCTGGAAGAACAAAACAAAAAGAAGCGCCCCTCCCTCTCGCGCCTCATTCCCGGCTTCCTGAAACCACGCACCAGCGAAGATGAGTTCTTTGTCGAAAATGGCCGCCTCAACCGGCGTGAGGGCAGCTTCCACAACGATCCGGTGAATATGCTGCGCATCTTCCAGATCGCCGATGAAAAGGGACTGGATGTTCACCCCGATGCCTTGCGCACCATCACCCGTTCGCTCCACCTCATCACCGACGAGGTGCGCAACGATCCGCTCGCCAACCGCATCTTCATCGACATCCTCTCCTCCCGCCGCGATCCAGAGCGCGCACTCCGGCGACTGAATGAATCCGGCGTCTTCGGCCACTTCGTGCCCGAATTCGGGCGCGTGATCGGATTGATGCAATTCAACATGTATCACCACTACACGGTGGACGAACATCTGATCCGCGCCGTCGGCAACGTCTCGGCCATCGAACACGGTGATTTCGATGACGACCACCCCCTTTCGACCGACATCATCAAACGCATCAAATCGCGCGAAGTGCTCTATTGCGCCATCCTGCTGCACGACATCGCCAAGGGCCTGCCGGGCGATCATTCGGTTGTGGGTGAAACCATCGCCGTCAACCTGTGCAAACGCTGGGGCCTTTCGCAAAGCGATACCGATGCCGTCGCCTGGTTGGTAAAAAACCATCTGGTGATGAGCGACGTCGCACAAAAACGCGACATCTCCGATCCCAAAACCGTGCGCGACTTCGTAGCCACCGTGCAATCGCCGGAAATGCTGCGCCTATTGGTGATCCTCACCGTCGCCGACATCCGCGCCGTCGGCCCCGGCGTCTGGAACGGCTGGAAGGGCCAGCTCCTGCGCGAACTCTATCACGAGGCCGAGACCGTGATGCAGGGCGGCGACGCCACCCCCGCCCGCGCCTCCCGCGTGGCGGAGGCCAAACAATTACTCTCCACCCGCATCAACGACTTTTCGGCGGAAGCACGCGAACGCGCCCTCTCCCGCCATTACGATTCCTACTGGCTCGCCTTTGACGACACGACACACGAACGCCACGCAAGGCTGATGGCCAAGGCCGATGCCAATAACGACCTGTTGTCGCTCTCCGCCGAAAGCAACGCCTTCCGCGCCATCACCGATGTGGCGATTTTCACGCCCGACCATCCGGGCCTGTTCTCCCAGCTCGCAGCGGCGATCTCACTGTCCGGTGGCTCGATTGTCGATGCCAAAGCCTTCACCACGACCGATGGTTTCGCGCTCGACGTGTTCTCCGTGCAGGATGCGTCAGGCGGCCCCTTCGGCGATGCCGCGCGCATCCACCGCCTGCAAGACAACATCACCAAAATGCTGTCCGGCCAGATCTACCCCAAAAACGCCCTCGCCAAGCGGGAGGAAGGCCGCCGCAAAATCGCAGCCTTCCGCGTGACCCCGCGCATCCATTTCGACAACGACGCCTCAGCCACCGCCACCGTGATCGAGGTCGAGGGCCTGGACAGGCCGGGCCTGCTCTACGACGTCACCCGCGCCATCTTCGACTCCAGCCTCTCCATTTCGTCCTCCATCGTCGCCACCTATGGCGAACGCGCGATCGACACATTCTATGTGCGAGACAGTTTCGGCCACAAAATCCTGCACAAGGACAGACTGGCTACCGTGGAAAAGACCATTCTGGCTGCCCTTGAAGGGGCTTGAAGCGAGCCCCGGTGACGGGCGATAACCCGCCCAACCAAAGGCTTCTGAACCACATGACCGCATCCCCCCGCCCGCTCGTCCTTTCCGGTATGCAGCCCACCAACACGCTGCATCTTGGCAACTATCTGGGCGCGCTGAAAAACTGGGTGGCGATGCAGCAGCAGATGGATTGCCTGTTCTGCGTGGTGGACATGCACGCCATCACCCAGGATGTCGGCTATCAGGCCCCGCGCGAACTTTCCAACGCCACCCGCAAAGTGGCGGCCGCCTATATCGCGGCGGGTGTCGATCCTTCGCGCACGCCGATTTTCAACCAGTCTCAAGTGCCCGAACATGCCGAACTTGCCTGGGTGTTCAACTGCGTGGCGCGCCTCGGCTGGCTCGACCGCATGACCCAGTTCAAAGAGAAATCCGGCAAACACAAAGAACGCGCAAGCGTCGGGCTCTATACCTATCCCGTGCTGATGGCGGCAGACATTCTGGTTTACAAGGCCACCCACGTTCCGGTGGGCGAAGACCAGAAGCAACACCTCGAACTCGCGCGCGACATCGCGCAGAAGTTCAACAATGATTTCGGCGTGCCAGATTTCTTTCCCCAGCCCGAACCGGTCATCACCGGCCCGGCCACGCGGGTGATGAGCCTGCGCGACGGCTCCAAAAAAATGTCGAAGTCGGACGAGAGCGACAATTCGAGAATCAACCTCACCGACGATGCGGACACGATTGCCCAGAAAATCCGCAAAGCGAAAACCGATTCCGCCCCCCTGCCCGAAGCGAAAGACGGGCTGACCGGCCGCCCGGAAGCGGAAAATCTCATCAACATCTATGCTGCACTTGCGGATGACTCTCAGGCCGCGGTCCTCACCCGTTTCGCCGGACAAAATTTCTCCGCCTTCAAAAATGCGCTGGCCGATCTGGCGGTTGAGCGCCTTGCGCCCATCCAGCAGGAGATGAACCGCCTCCTCGCCGACCCCGCCGAGATCGACCGCACATTGCGGGTAGGGGCGCAAAAGGCACGCGTCATTGCCGCGCCCATCATGGCAGAGGTGAAACACCTTGTCGGCTTCGTGAGTTAAAAAGTAGCAACGCATTTGCCGCTTAAAGGCGTATGCTGGACGCACCTTTTCGAGGGGCGACGGCATGGACCTGGATCCGCTTCTACTCTCCCGCTTGCAATTTGCATGGGTTATTGCGTTTCACATTCTCCTGCCTGCCTTCACCGTGGGCCTCGCCTCCTATATCGCGCTGCTTGAAGGCATTCACTTTTTCACTCGCCGCGAGGTCTGGCTGCGGCTCTCGGCGTTCTGGACGAAAATCTTCGCCATCTCCTTCGGCATGGGCGTGGTCTCCGGCATCATCATGCCGTTCCAGTTCGGCACCAATTGGAGCCGCTTCTCCGATGCAACGGCCAATATCATTTCCCCGCTGCTCGCCTATGAAGGGCTGACCGCGTTCTTTCTGGAATCGGCGTTTCTCGGCGTGCTGCTGTTCGGGCGCAAGCTGGTGCCACGCTGGGCGCACTTCGCCTCGGCGGTGATTGTGGCCGTGGGCACGCTGTTCTCATCGTTCTGGATTCTCGCAACCAATAGCTGGATGCAAACGCCCACAGGCTACAAGCTTGTCGATGGCCGCTTCTTCCCGGTGGATTGGTTCGCCATCATCTTCAACCCCTCCTTCCCCTATCGCCTCGGTCACACCGTGGTCGGCTTTTATGTCACCACCGCCTTCGTGGTGGTCGCCGTCGGCGCATGGCTGATCCGCCGCGGTAACTACCCCACCGAAGGCCGGTTGATGGTGTCGATGACGCTGTGGCTCCTCACCGTGCTGGTGCCGCTGCAAATCCTCCTGGGCGATCTGCATGGCCTCAACACGCTGGAACACCAGCCCGCCAAAATCGCCGCAATAGAAGCCAATTGGGAACGCACATCCCCCACCCCGCTGGTGCTCTTTGCGCTGCCCGACCAGAAGAACGAAACCAACCACGCCGTGATCGAGGTGCCGTTGCTCGGCAGCCTCATCCTGACACACAGCCGTGATGGCGTGGTCCCAGCCCTGAAGGACTATCCGCGCGATCAGCGCGCCCCGGTCGCGGTCAGCTTCTTTGCCTTCCGCATCATGGTCGGGCTTGGCCTCATCATGCTGGGCGTTGTAGCCCTCAGCCTCTATCTGCGCCTGCGCAAAAACCTGACGGCGGATTGGTATTTGCGCCTCTGCGAATATGTCGGTCCCATCGGCTTCATCGCCGTCATCGCGGGCTGGACCACCACCGAAGTCGGTCGCCAACCCTGGACAGTTTATGGCCTGATGCGCACAGCGGATTCTGTGTCCCCCTCGCTCACCGGCACGGATGTGGCGCTGTCGCTCGCCGGTTACATCATCGTCTATCTCATCATGTTCCCCGCTGGCGGGCTGTTGATGCGGCGGATCGTGCGCAAAGGGCCGGGCACAGGCGATGAAACGGGGCCGGTGGAAAGCGGCATCCCCAAACATCCCGTGGTCGGCGTACCGGAGGGACACAGATGATTTTCGATCTCGTACCGGTCTGGACTTTCATTCTGGGCCTCGCCGTCTTCTTCTATGTGATGCTGGATGGCTTCGACCTCGGCGTCGGCATCCTCTATCGCTTCGCGCCAGACACTCACGCCCGCAATCTGTTGATGAACTCCATCGCACCGATCTGGGATGGTAATGAGACCTGGCTGGTGCTCGGCAGCATCGGCCTCATGGCGGCCTTTCCGCTGGCCTTCGCCATCATCATGCCGGCAGTCTACTTTCCCATTCTGGTGATGCTGCTGGCACTGGTGTTCCGCGGCGTGGCGTTTGAATTTCGCTACCGCGATGCCGAACACGTCACCTTCTGGGACAGGGCATTTCACTATGGCTCGGCGGTAGCCACCTTCGCACAAGGCATCGTGCTCGGCGCTTTCATTCAAGGCTTCAAGGTGGATGGGCGGCACTTCGCTGGCAGCAGCTTTGATTGCTTCACACCGTTCTCGCTGCTCACCGGCGTCGCGCTTTTGTTTGGCTACGGGCTGCTGGGCGCGTGCTGGCTGATTTTAAAAACCGAAGGTGAATTGCAAACCCGGTCGCGCAAACAGGCCCGCATCTGTTTTCTGGGCGTGCTGGCATGTATCGGCGTTGTCAGCCTGTGGACCCCGCTTGCCAGCCCGGACATTGCGCAACGCTGGTTCTCCTGGCCCAATATCGGCTATCTCGCGCCGGTTCCGGTGATTACGGCGGTGCTCGCCATCCTCGAATGGCGCGCCATCGGGCGAGATGAATTTGCTCCCTTCCTCTATGCGGTGGCGCTGTTTGCCATGTCCTATCTCGGCATCGGCATCAGCCTGTGGCCAATGATCGTGCCGCACAGTTTCACTTTGTGGCAGGCAGCCTCCGATCCCTCCACCCAATTGTTCCTGATTTTGGGAACCCTGTTTCTGCTGCCCGTCATTCTGGTCTATTCGGGCTGGTCCTACTGGGTGTTTCGCGGCAAAGTGCGGGCCGATATCGGCTATCATTGAGACATGACGATCAAAAACGCATTGGTGACGGGGGCGGCCAAACGCCTTGGGCGGGCAATCGCGCTCGATCTGGCGCGCCACGGCTGGAATGTGGCAATCCACTATCACCATTCCGAAAAAGAAGCCCGCGCCACCGAGGCCGATGCCAAAAGCGCGGGTAACAAAGTCGCGCTTCTCAAGGCCGATCTCTCTCAGGAAGCGCAAACCGAAACACTCATCGCCAATGCCGTAAGCGAACTTGGCCCCCTCACCGCACTCATCAACAGCGCCTCGCTCTTCGAGAATGACGAATGGTACAGCACAACCCGCGACTCGTGGGATGCGCATATGCAAACCAATCTGCGCGCGCCCTTCGTGCTGTCACAGGCTTTCGCCCGGCAAGCGCCGCGCGGTGAGAACAACGCCATCGTCAACATCATCGACCAGCGGGTGCTGAAGCCAACCCCGCAATTCATCTCCTACAGCCTCTCCAAAGCGGGCCTGCATTGGCTCAACACCACCCTCGCCCAGGCGCTGGCCCCAAAAGTGCGGGTCAACGCCATCGGCCCCGGCCCCACTTTGCGCAACGAGCGCCAGTCGGTGGATGATTTCGAGCGCCAGCGCGCCGCCACCATCCTCGGCCACGGCGCGGACGCCACGGATATTTGCGCCGGTGTGCGCTATCTTCTGGATGCACCCTCCGTCACCGGCCAAATGATCGCGGTGGATGGCGGCCAACACCTGATCTGGCAAACCGCCGATGTGCTTGTGAAGGAATGACCATGACAACAGCACCCAACATCCAGCCCCTGCACATCGCGGATGCGGCACGCGGCATCCGCCACGTCTTCATCCGCAATCTGGAACTCTTGGCCCAGATCGGCATCTACGGTCACGAATATGGCAAGCTCCAACCGGTGCGCATCAATGTCGATCTGGCGGTGGAAGATGTGATCGACGTGGGCGACAGGCTGGAAAAAGTGGTGGACTACGCCACCATCGAACAAAAAATCCGCGCCCTCATCGCGGCAGGCCACATCAACCTCGCCGAAACCATGGCAGAGCGCATCGCGGCTGCCTGTTTCGACGATTCCCGCGTAAAAACCGCCCGCGTGCGGGTGGAAAAACTCCACGCCCTTCCCGGCGCCCAGAGCGCAGGGGTGGAAATCGAGCGCCACGCGCCCAAATAAAGCGCCGCAATAGCACCAACGCCGCCCCGGCATTATATATAGCGGCATGACCGACGAAACCGTCACCGACGCGCCGCTGAAAGGCCCCGCGCGCATTCAAGCCTACTTAAAGACCCTGCCGGATCAGGCAGGCGTCTACCGGATGCTCGATGACAAGGCCAACGTGCTCTATGTCGGCAAAGCCAAAAGCCTGAAAAAGCGTGTTGCATCCTACGCCAAATCCGGCGGCCATACCGAACGCATCGCCCGCATGATCGCCGAAACGGCGGAGATGATTTTTGTCACCACCGCCTCGGAAACCGAAGCACTGCTGCTGGAATCCAACCTCATCAAACGGTTGAAGCCGCGCTACAATGTTTCCTACCGCGACGACAAATCCTTCCCCAACATTCTGCTGCGGGAAGACCATCCCTTCCCGCAATTGCTGAAACATCGCGGCGCGAAAACCACCAAAGGCGTCTATTTCGGCCCCTTTGCCAATGCAGGCGCGGTCAACCGCACACTCAACACATTGCAACGCGCATTCCTCCTGCGTTCCTGCTCGGACTCGGTGTTTGAATCACGCACCCGCCCCTGCCTGCTATTCCAGATCAAACGCTGTAGCGCGCCATGCACCGGAAAGGTCGATGCGCAAGGTTACGCCGAGCTGGTGCGCGAGACCGAAGAATTTCTGCAAGGCAAATCCCGCGCCGTGCAGGATGAACTCGCCCAAGCGATGAACGCCGCCTCCGACGCGCTGGATTTTGAAAGCGCCGCGCGGCTGCGCGATCGCATTCGCGCGATGCACCAAATCCAGTCCCATCAAGGCATCAACCCCACCACCTTCGCCGAGGCGGATGTCTTCGCCGCCTTCAGCCAGGGCGGCCAAACCTGCATTCAAGTGTTCTTTTTTCGCGCCGGACAGAACTGGGGCAACCGCCCCTATTTCCCCAAACACGACCGCGAACTTGCCACCAACGAAGTGTTGGAAAGTTTCGTCGGCCAGTTCTACGACGAACGCCCCACGCCTGCGCTGATCCTGCTCTCCGAAGAGGTGCCCAACGCCGCCCTCATTGCGGATGCCTTCACCCAGCGCGCCGACCGCCGAATCGAAATCCTCGTCCCCCAGCGCGGCGAAAAGCGCGAGATCGTGGAAATGGCCCACACCAACGCCCGCGAGCAATTGCTCCGCCGCATGGCCGAAAATTCCGCACAAACCGAACTGCTCGAAGGCGTGGCAGACCTCTTCGGTCTCGAAACCCCGCCCCGCCGGATCGAGGTCTACGACAATTCCCACATCCAGGGTGCTCATGCGCTGGGCGGCATGATCGTGGCAGGGCCGGACGGTTTCGAAAAAGGCGAATACCGCAAGTTCAACATCAAATCGACCGAACTCACGCCGGGAGATGATTACGCCATGATGCGCGAGGTGCTGACCCGCCGCTTCGCCCGGCTGGTGAAAGAAAGCGGAGCGGATGACGCCCGCGCCAAATGGCCAGACATCGCGCTGATCGACGGTGGCCCCGGCCAGCTCGCCGTGGCCCAAGCCGTTCTGGAGGACCAGGGCATCGAGGATGTGCTCCTCGTCGGCATCTCCAAGGGGCCGGACAGGGACGCGGGCCGTGAACATTTCTACATGAAGGGACGCGCCCCCTTCCGCCTCGATCCCAAAAGCCCGGTGCTCTATTACCTCCAGCGCCTGCGGGACGAGGCGCATCGTTTCGCCATCGGCAGCCACCGCAAAAAGCGCTCCAAGGCCATCGGGGCCAACCCGCTGGATGAGATCGGCGGCATCGGAGCGGCTCGCAAACGGGCCCTTTTGCAACATTTTGGGTCAGCCCGGGCCGTCGCCGGGGCCAGCCTTGCCAATCTGGGAAGCGTGGAGGGCGTAAGCGCCACTTTGGCCAAAAAGATTTTCGATTTCTTCCACCCAGGCGGGTGACGGACGCGCCAGCTTTGATACATTCGACCCCATGTTCAATATCCCCAACATCCTGACGATGTTCCGCATTGGGCTGGTGCCGCTGTTTGTGGCCGCCATGATTATACCGGGCCAGTCGGCGCGGATCGCGGCCTTCGCCATCTTCTGCCTCGCCGGGATCAGCGATGCGCTGGATGGGTTCGCCGCGCGCAAGCTGAAAGCAGGCTCCGATTTCGGCAAAATGCTGGACCCCATTGCCGACAAGATTCTGGTCGCCGTGGCACTGATGATGCTGGTCGCCGACGGCGTGTTCGATGGCTACAAACTGTTCCCCGCCCTCATCATCCTCTCGCGCGAAATTCTGGTGTCGGGCTTGCGCGAATTTCTGGCCGGGCTCGATGTCTCGGTGCCGGTCTCGCGCATCGCCAAGCTGAAAACCGCGATCCAGATGATCGCCATCGGCGCGATGATCCTGCGCCCGCTCGCCAACGGCTTCGTGCCCGGCACGCCTGCCAGCGCCTTTGCCTATGGCGCGCTGTGGCTGGCGGCGGCGCTCACCGTCTATACCGGCTATATCTATTTCCGCGCGGGCCTCGCCCATGTGCGCCCCGCCCGCGCCACCCATGGAGAGCCGGTGTGACGCTCGTCTATTTTGCCTGGGTACGGCAAAAGATCGGCGTCGCGCAGGAAACCTTCCCCGCCCCGCCCGGCATCCACACGGTGCAGGACCTGATCGACCATCTGCAACGACGCGGCGGCGGATATGCGGATGTGTTCGCCGATCCCTCACGCCTGCGCGCCGCCGTCAATCAGGAGCACGCCCCCTTCAACACCGCGCTTTCGCCGGATGATGAGGTGGCCTTCTTCCCCCCGGTAACCGGCGGATGATCGCGCATATCCGCATCCAGCCCGAAGATTTCGACCTCAATGACGAGATCGAGGCGCTGACCGAAAAAACAACCGGCATCGGCGCGGTCGCCAGTTTTGTCGGCGTGGTGCGCGCAGAAGACGGCCTGACCGCGCTAACCCTCGAACATTATCCCGGCATGACCGAAAAGCAGATTGCGGCATGTGTCGAGGACGCAAACACGCGCTGGCCCTTGCTCGGCGTTACCATCATCCACCGCATCGGCACGCTGACACCGGGCACACGCATCGTCCTGGTCGCCGTCGCCGCCCCCCATCGCGGCGCGGCGTTCTTGGCCTGCGAATTCCTGATGGACTATCTCAAAACCCGCGCCCCCTTCTGGAAGCGCGAAGACCGCGAGACAGAAACAAGCTGGGTCGAACCCCGCACATCGGATGCAGAAGCCGCCGCCCGCTGGAAGTAGTTATCCCCCCTCAACCCTCCCCTTGAGGGAGGGTCGATAATTTGCGCAGCAAATTTCGGGGAGGGGTCGGCCGATGCCCCTCCAATCTCCCTAAATCCGCACCGTCTCCGCCTTCAACGTATCCGCGCTATAATCATTCATCAGCGTCTCGCTGATCTGCCCCGGCGTAAACCGATGCGGCCCAATCTCCGAAACCGGCGTCACCTCAGCAGCGCTGCCGGTAAGAAAACATTCGGAAAACCCATCCAGCTCGCCCGGCTCAATGTGCCGTTCGATCACCGGAATCTGCCGCGCCTTCGCCAGCGCCATCACCGACTGGCGGGTAATGCCGTTCAAAAAACAATCCGGCGTCGGGGTATGGAGCGCCCCGTCCTTCACAAAGAACATGTTCGCCCCCGTCGCCTCCGCCACCAGCCCGCGATAATCGAGCATCAGGGCATCGGCATATCCTTTCGCCTCGGCCGCATGTTTGGACATGGTGCAGATCATATAAAGCCCGGCCGCCTTGGCCTCGAACGGCGCAGTGTCGGGCGCAGGGCGCCGCCACTGGGCAATATCAAGCCGGATGCCTTTGAGCTTCTCCTTGGGGTCGAAATAGCTCCCCCACGGCCACACCGCGATAGCGACATGAATTTTGGTCTGCTGGGCCGAAACCGCCATCATCTCGCTGCCGCGATAGACCACCGGGCGCACATAGGCATCGCTCAGGTTCTGGGCGGCGGCGGTGTCGATACAGGCCTTGTTGATCTCGTCTTCGGTGAAGGGAATGGTCATGCCGAGAATGCGTGCCGAATTGAACAGACGCCGCGTATGGGCTTCGAGGTGATAGATCCGCCCGCCATACATCCGCTCACCTTCAAACACGCAGGAGGCATAGTGCAGGCCATGGGTCAGCACATGGGTCTTGGCATCACGCCAGGGGACCAGCTTGCCATCGAGCCAGATCGAACCATCGCGATCATCGAAGGGAATCACCGAAGCAGCTGCCATAAACCCGAATCCTCTATCGCGCCTTCAACCCTTGTTTTGCGAGTCTCGAAGGCTTAAATAAGTCAGCATGACTGACATAAAGCAGGCAGGCCATGCGCCTGCCGTTTCGCCATTATACCTGCGCGATGAGGAGTTAAAGCAAGGCGTAGATTTGCTGTTCTTCGCCATGCAGAACATTTGGGCCCATGGAATCCCGCAACTGAATGACGCAGGGCTGGGCAAAGCCCATGCCCGCGCGCTGCATTTCATCGCCCGCCAGCCCGGGCTGACGGTTGCGGATTTGCTGGCACAATTGCGCATTACCAAGCAAAGCCTCAACCGGGTGCTGAACGATCTGCTTGCGGCGGATTATGTGGAGCGCCGCCCCTCGCCCAGCGACAGGCGCATGCGTCAGTTGCGTCTGACGCATAAGGGCGAGGCGCTGGAGAACACGCTGTGGGAAGCGCGGCGCCCTGCTTTGGTGCGCGCCTTCCGCGAAGCAGGCCCCGAAGCGGCGATGGGCTTTCGCCGGGTGCTGACCGGCCTGATGACCGAAGACCAGCGCAAAAGGACTGCGCCATGAATGGGATGAACAACGGCAAGGCCGATGACGCCCACATTCTGGCGGTGGACGATGATGAACGCCTGCGCCATCTGCTCCAGCGCTACCTGACCCAGAATGGCCTGCGCGTCAGCGCCGCGGCGGATGCGAGCGAGGCCCGCGCGCTGATGAAAAGCATGGCCTTCGACCTTCTCATTCTGGACGTGATGATGCCCGGCGAATCCGGGCTCGATTTTGCCGCCGACCTGCGCACCCGCTCCGATGTCCCCATCCTCATGCTGACGGCGCAAGGCGAGCCCGAACATCGCATTGCCGGGCTTGAGCGCGGCGCGGATGATTATCTCGCCAAGCCGTTCGAGCCGCGCGAACTGTTGCTGCGGGTGGAGAGTCTTCTGCGCCGTACAACGCCGGTGGCGCGCACCGCCTACCAGCAAGTGAAAATGGGCGATGCGGTGTTCGATCCCGAACGCGCCGTGCTGCAAAAAAAGGGCAAGCCGGTGCATCTCACCTCGTCGGAAGCAGCGCTCTTGCGCCTCTTCGCCGCCAATGCGGGCCGCGCCTTTTCGCGCGGCGATCTCTGTGTACGCCTTGGCGTGGCGCTGGAACGCTCCATCGACGTGCAGGTGACACGGCTCCGACGCAAGATCGAAGAAGACCCGAAAATGCCGCTTTACCTGCAAACCGTGCGCAATGTTGGATATGTCCTTGTCCCAGACCGGATCGCCTGACCCCCGCTCAAGAGGCGTGCACCCATTCCGCGCCCTCAAGCGGCTGTTGCCGCGCGGGCTGTTCTGGCGCTCGCTCATCATCATCGTGGCCCCTGTCGTGCTGTTGCAGGGCGCGATGTCGTATTTCTTTTTCGAGCGGCATCTTGAAGTCACCACCGAGCGGATGGCGGCAGCGGTGGCGGCCAATGTGGCCTATCTGATCAATCTGGAAGACACATCGTCTGACGCGGAACGCCCGGTGCTGCGCGCCAAGGCGCAGAAGATGCTGCATTACACGATCAGCTTTTATCCGGGGGATAAAATCGGCGCACCTGCACAATCGCACCGTTCGCCCAGCACCATTGAGAACGCGCTCGAATTCGTCATCGCACAGCAGATCGGCGAGACCCGGCATTACGATGTCGACCGCATGGGCGATCTGATGGACATAAAAGTGGAAGTGCATGACGGCGTGTTGCGGCTGTTGGTGCCGCGCGCGCGGGTAACCGTTTCAAGCCCGGACATTTTCATTTTGTGGATGGTGGGCTCGTCCCTCATTCTGTTGGGGATTGCGGTCGTCTTCCTGCGTAATCAGGTGCGCCCGATTGAAAGACTGGCGCTGGCCGCCGAAAGCTTTGGCAAGGGCCGCGCCGTGCCCGACTACAAACCCTATGGCGCAACCGAAGTGCGCCGCGCAGCTCAAGCCTTCATCACCATGCGCGAGCGCATCGAGCGCCATGTGCAACAGCGCACCGACATGCTGGCGGGCATCAGCCACGACCTGAAAACCCCGCTCACCCGCATCAAACTGCAATTGGCGATGATGGATGACGGCCCCGATGTTCAGGCTTTGCAGGGCGACATCGTGGATATGGAGCACATGCTCAACGAATATCTGCAATTCGCCCGCGGCGAAGGCGGCGAGAGCGCGCAATCCACCGACATCGGCGCGCTTCTGCGCGACGCCGCCGCCGCTGCCCGCCGCGCCGAGAAAGCCGGCACCGAAACCATCAGTTTCGAGGAAGACGCAAACATCATCCTCACGGTGAAACACAACGCCCTGAAACGCTGCATCACCAACCTGATAGACAACGCGCTGAAATATGGACACCGCGCAAAAATCACGCTCACCCGCGTGGGCAAGACGATCGAAATTCACATCGACGATGATGGCCCCGGCATCCCCGCACCCCGCCGCGAAGAAGCCTTCCGCCCCTTCCACCGTCTGGATGAAGGCCGCAACCTGCAAGTCGGCGGCGTTGGCCTCGGTCTTGCCATCGCCCGCGACATCGCCCGCGCCCATGGCGGAGATTTGCTGCTGTCAGATTCACCGATGGGCGGCTTACGCGCGATCCTGCGCCTGCCGATTTAGTTCGCCTTCCATCACACGCCGAACTTGACCGCAATCCAGATGGTCCGGCCCAGTGCGCCGAGCAGCAGCACCATGGTCGCGGGGCCCTGGATGAAGAACCCCAACATGCGCGAGGGCGCAGCCTTGGCGTAACCGGCGAGATAGAGAATCCGGCCCACAATCCACACCAGACCGATGGCAGCGGCGACGCGGTCAGCGTCCCAGGAGAGGGCGAACAGCCACAGCGAGACCAGAAACAGCGGCATCCATTCCAGAGTGTTCATTTGAACACGGACAAGGCGCTCAAAATCCGGATGGCCGGTCACCGCTGGCGCCTCGATGCCATACTTGCTGCGGCCCCTGCCCACCCGCGCGACCATGACGAAATACAGCAGCAAGGCCAAAAGGCTGACAATCGACACAAGGGGATAATTGAGCATTCGACACGTCCTCTTTGTCAGGACTCATCCGATTCCCGTAACGGCGAATCCGGCGGCGATCAAAAGGCACAAGGGCGAATAGAACCGGCGGTTGAGCGACGCAAAAGCTGTGCCCTCGGCATAAGCGAAAACCGGGCGAACAAATCCCGCAACACCGCGCAAGGCAAAGACGGCGAAGGCAACCCAAAACCCCGTCCGCACGAGGCCCTGCACGCGCGCACCAAAATCCAAAGAGATCACATTGCCTTGAAGCGCAACAAGCAGCGCCGCCGCCAGCAACGCCGATGCCACCAACATGGACGCAACAAAACCCGGCATCCGCATCGAAGGCGTCCGCCCGACAACCAACTCGACAAGCCCCCGTTCGTCGCGGGCAGGCCAGCGCCCGCCCATGCCCCAAAAGGCATGAAGCCCCGCCAGCACAACAAGCACCGCAATCAGAATAAGAGCCACGATTACCATAAGGCCCGCGCTCAACCGCCCAGTTCGCGGGCGCGGTCGCGGGCGGCAGCAACGGCCCGCCGCATCAGCTTCGCCAATCCATCGTCGCCCATCAAAACCTTCAACGCCGCTTCGGTGGTCCCACCGGGGCTTGTCACATTGCGGCGCAATTCGGCGGGTGCGGTGTCTTCCGCGTCGAGCAAGGCCGCTGCCCCGCTCACCGTCTGCCGCGCCAGCCTGGCTGCAACCTCGCGGGGCAGACCTTCCGCAATGCCAGCCTCCGTCATCGCTTCCACAAAAAGAAAAACATAAGCAGGCCCGGAGCCGGACACAGCAGTTGCCGCATCAATCAGCGCCTCGCGCTTCACCCACACCGTCTCACCCAGCGCCGCAAGCAACCGCTCCGCCAGTCTGGCATCAGCAGCCGTCACCTTGCCCGTCGCATAGACCGCCGTAATCCCGCGCCCGATAGACCCCGGCGTATTGGGCATCGCCCGCACAATCCGCGCCTCCCGCCCCCAGGCTTTGGAGAGCGCCTTGATCGTCGTCCCCGCCGCGATGGAAATCATCGGCGCACCACTTTGCGCAATCCCGCGCAAAGTCGGCGCCGCATCCTTCAAAACCTGCGGCTTGATGGCGACAATACAGGCCGCGATCTTGGCCCTGGGCAAATCACGCAGATCCGCCAAAAGCGTCACCCGCTTCTGTGCTGCCAACCGTTTAAGCTCTTTGGAAGGATTGGGCTCCACCGCAATCAGCGGCCCAACACCATTGGCGATCCAGCCCTTGAGCAGCGCCCCGCCCATACGGCCCGCGCCAATCAACAAGATGGCGCGGCGCGAGGCTACGCCTGCCCCTGGCATTCGAGGATCGCGGCGGCAATCGCCTCTTCCGCCGTCTTGCCGCCCCAGATCACAAACTGGAACGCCGGATAATAATGCTCACAGGCTTCCACCGCGAGATTGAGCAGCGCCTCACACTGAGAGGCGCTAACCTTCGATTCCGGGAAAATCATGGCATGGCGAAACAGAAGCTGCCCATCTTCCGGCCACAGATCGAAATGACCAATCCACAGCCGCGCATTCAAAAGCATCAACAGATTGGCAATGTCGCTGCGCCGGTCATCGGCCACCCGCATCTCAAAGGCGCTCGACAGATGGAGCGACTGAAGATCATCGCGCCATGTGAAGCTGAAGTGATGGTCACACCATTTTCCGGCGACGGAGAGGTTGAGCTCGTCACGGCCTGCGCGTTCGAAGGGCCAGCCATTGTCCTCCACCGTCCGTTCGAGCAAGTCGATCGGATGGGGAGCGGTACTCAGCTCCTCCTGATGCACAAAGTTCATGCCCTCACTCCTCGACAGCCAAAACGAAGCAATTCAAAACGAAGCAGTTCTCAGTCAACCTGACACAAGATTTTGTGGCGTTACAAGAGTCCCGGTAACGCCTTCTTAGGACGCATCAGACAACTCACAGATTCTGCCAGTCAAATGAATCACTTGAGTCTTTCCTCCAACGCGGCGATGCGCTTTTCGAGCGCTTCGTTTTCGCGGCGGGCCTCGGCTGCCATCGCCTTGACGGCGTCAAACGCCTCGCGCGGCACGAAGTCCATGTCGGCGACAAGCTTCTCCAGCCGCTGGCGCATGAAGGTCTCGGCCTCGGTGCGCACGCTCTGGGCCGCACCCGCCGCGTCGGTGAAAATCTTCGCCATGGAGTCGAGAAACGGGTTTTCGGTTTGCATGGGGGCCTCCGGTCTGGCGCCCTTATTGGGCCAGACCAAGGTTAAGGCAACAGCTCTCCCATCGTAACCTTGACATCGTAACCTTGACAGAAGGCGCGAAGCGGCACGTCTATCCACCATGCTGTTGGCCACGATCCCCTACCCAGACTTCGATCCCGTGCTGGTCCACCTCTTCGGACCCATCGCCATCCGCTGGTATGCCCTGTCCTATATAGCCGGGCTGCTGGCCGCCTGGTGGTATCTGGCCCGCGCCAGCCGGGAGGGGGATCTGTGGAAGAACCCGCCTTTCCGCGGAAAACCGCCCGCAACCGCCGACCAGATCGGGGATTTTTTCGTCTGGGCCACGCTCGGCGTCATCATCGGTGGCCGCCTCGGCTTCGTGCTGATCTATGGCACATTCTTCTGTGGGCTGTGGGGCACCTCGCCCGCCTGCCACGGCCTGCCCATGGCCTACCTTACCGATCCGATAGAAATCTTCGCCGCCTGGAAGGGTGGCATGTCGTTCCATGGCGGACTTTTGGGTGTGGCGATTGCCCTCATCCTCTATGCCCGCAAGCACCGGCTGGACACTATCGCGCTGGCCGATTTCATCGCCACCATCGCCCCCATCGGCCTGTTCTTTGGCCGCATCGCCAATTTCATCAATGGCGAGCTGTGGGGCAAAGTGACCGACGCGCCCTGGGCCATGGTGTTCTGTACAGAGAATATTCAGAAGGCGAATGGCTATTGCCCCGCAGGCATGGAGCCACGCCACCCCAGCCAGCTCTATGAAGCCGCCCTCGAAGGCTTGCTGCTATTGGCGATCATGCAAATTTGCACGCGCGTGTTTCGGATGCAGGATCGCCCCGGCCTTCTCACCGGCGTCTTCCTCACCGGCTACGGACTGGCGCGGGCCACCGCAGAACTGTTCCGGGATTCCGATACGGTCTATTTCGGCTGGTTCAGCGTCGGCATGTCCCTCAGCCTGCCGATGTGGGCGGCGGCGGCATATTTCTTCTGGGTGGCCTATCAGCGGAAGCCTGCGTGAATCCCCTCGGCCAAAAAATTGTCCGGCTGATAGAGGCGCAAGGCCCCATACCCGTCTCCCAATTTCTCATGCTGGCGCTGCATGATCGCGACCATGGCGTCTATGCCGCGCGCAACGCCATCGGGCGGCAGGGAGACTTCATCACCGCGCCCGAAATTTCCCAGATGTTCGGAGAATTGCTCGGCCTCTGGCTGCTCGAAGTCTGGCGCCAACAGGGCCGCCCCTCAAAGCTGCGGCTGGTCGAACTCGGCCCCGGTCGCGGCAGCCTGATGCGCGATGTGTTGCGCGCCGCCAGACTGGATGCCGCCTTCCTCGCCGCCCTCGACATTGTGCTGGTGGAAGCCAGCCCAACCCTTCAGGCAGAACAGGCACACACACTAAAAGACGCGCCCGCCCCGCTCCGCTGGGCAGATCATGTGGGCGATGTGCTGGACGGCCCGCCACTCTTTCTGCTCGCCAATGAATTTTTCGATGCCCTGCCCTTGCGCCAATTTGTGAAAACCGAAAGCGGCTGGCACGAACGCATGGTGGTGACCGATGGCGAACGCCTCTCCTTCTCCCTCGCCCCCATGGCGATAAAGGGCCTCAGCGTGCCGGAGCAACGCGGCCCCGCCGAAACCGGCGCGATCTATGAAAGCTCCCCCACCTCCACTGCCCTGGCCGAAGAACTTGCGAGCCATATCGCCCAACAGGGCGGCGCCGCGCTGATTGTGGATTATGGCTATGCGGACGGCGGTTTCGGTGAAACCTTGCAAGCCATTTCCAGACACAAGCCCGCCCCCATACTAGATGCGCCGGGCACCGCCGATCTTTCCGCCCATGTGGATTTTGCAGCCTTGGCCGAAGCGGTGACGCGTGGTGGTGCGCAAAGTTTCGGCCCCATCGGACAAGGCGCATTGCTCGAAGCCTTGGGGCTTTCGCGGCGTGCTGAAATGCTCGCGCAAAAAAATCCGGCGCAAGCCGAGGTCATCCACGCCGCGCATCATCGCTTGACCGCTGCCGATGAGATGGGCGCGTTGTTCAAAGCGCTGGCGATACTTCCACCGACAGCGCCCCAGCCCCCCGGATTTTGAGGCGTCGAATGCTGAAACACACATCCGCCCAGCTCTCGCAACAGCCCGGCCTCGCGCATGGATTTTTCGGACGCCAGGGCGGCGTGTCGGAAGGGATTTACGCCTCTCTGAATTGCGGCCCCGGCTCGCGTGATGTGCCCGAGCATGTGGCCGAAAACAGGCAAAGACTTCTGGCGGATATGGGCGGCAAAAACCTCGTCACACTCCATCAAATCCACAGCGCCCATGCTGTCACCGTCACCAAGGCTTGGGCGCAAGGCCCGCAAGCCGATGCCATGGCGACCAATGTTCCGGGCCTTGCGCTCGGCATCCTCACAGCGGATTGCGCGCCGGTGCTGCTCGCCGATCCCATTGCGCGGGTGATCGGCGCGGCCCATGCCGGATGGAAAGGCGCGGTCGGCGGCGTCACCGACAGCGTGCTGGACACAATGATCGCGCTGGGCGCGGAACGATCGCGTGTGATCGCCGCAATTGGCCCCTGTATTGCCCAAGCCAATTACGAAGTGGGGCCGGAATTTCGCGCCAGCGTGCTCGCGCGCGGAGACGACGCCGCGCAGTTCTTTATTCCCTCCAGCAAGGCAGACCATTGGCGCTTCGATCTCGAAGCCTATGTCGCAGACCGGCTGACGCGCGCAGACATTGGACACATAGAGCGGCTTAAAACCTGCACCTATGCGGGTGAAGACAGCTTTTTCAGCTTCCGGCGCACCACACACCGGGCAGAGCCCGATTATGGCCGCCAGATGTCTGTTATCATGCTGAGATGACAGCGCTTGTCCCTTTCGGACACGATATCTGGACGGCGGATGGCCCGCCGGTTTCGTTCTACGGTTTCGCCTATCCGCCGCGTATGGCGATAGTCCGGCTGGAGGATGGATCGCTCTTTGTGTGGTCGCCCATAGCCTTGTCGGCGGATTTGAAACGCAGCGTCGATGCGCTGGGTCCAGTTGCGCATCTGGTATCGCCCAACAAGCTGCATCATCTCTATCTGGGCGACTGGAAAACCGCTTATCCGGCGGCCCGGCTTTATGCCTCGCCGGGGCTGGCCACAAAGCGCCCCGACCTGTCGTTCGACGCCGAACTGGGAGATGGGCCTGAACCGGGCTGGGCAACCGACTTCGATCAGGTGGCGATGGCCGGTAGCTGGGTGATGACCGAGATCGTGTTTTTCCATCGCAAAAGCCGCACCGCGATTTTCACGGACCTGATCGAGAATTTCCCGCCCGGCTGGTTCAATGGCTGGCGCGGCTGGGTGGCGCGGATGGACGGCATTGTCGCCCCCAACTCCGGCGCGCCGCGCGAATGGCGCGCGACATTCTGGCGGCGCTCGGCCGCTCGCGCCGCTTTTGCGCGAATTATCGCATGGGAGCCTGAGCAGGTGGTCCTCGCACACGGAAATATGGTGCGTCATGAGGGGCTTGCCTTCATTCGGCGGGCTTTTGGCTGGCTGGCCCGATAAAGCTGATAATTCCGTTTACCGCCCCCGGACCGTGCGCTAGAACCGCGTCATCAAACCGTCATTGCGAAGGGGCCGGGGCGCGCATGAGCGACGACAATGGAGCGCGAGGCATGCGTCTTCTCGCAGGCAATTCCAATCGCGCGCTGGCGGAAGCCATCGCAGACTATCTCAAACTGCCGATGACCAAAGCCGTGGTCCGCCGTTTCGCGGACATGGAGGTGTTCGTCGAAGTGCAGGAGAATGTGCGCGGCGAGGACATGTTCGTCATCCAGTCGACGAGCTATCCGGCCAATGACCACCTGATGGAACTTCTGATCGTGATCGACGCGCTGCGGCGCGCCTCGGCACGGCGCATCACCGCGGTGATCCCCTATTTCGGCTATGCACGGCAGGACCGCAAAGTCGGCCCCCGCACGCCCATTTCGGCCAAGCTGGTCGCCAACCTCATCACCGAGGCAGGCGCCAACCGCGTGCTGACGCTCGATCTTCATGCCGGGCAAATTCAGGGCTTTTTCGACATCCCGACCGACAATCTCTACGGCATGCCGGTGATTGTGAAAGACATCGAGGAATATCTCGGCACCGGCGATCATCTGATGGTCATCTCGCCGGATGTCGGCGGTGTGGTGCGCGCCCGCGCGCTTGCCAAACGCCTCGGCACCGATCTTGCCATTGTGGACAAGCGCCGCGAACGGGCCGGGGAATCCGAGGTGATGAACATCATCGGCGATGTGGCAGGCCGCTCCTGCATCCTGATCGACGACATCGTCGATTCCGGCGGCACGATCTGCAACGCCGCCGAGGCCCTGCTCAAAGCCGGGGCCAAGGAAGTCTGCGCCTATGCCACCCATGGGGTGTTGTCGGGCGGGGCGGTGGCCCGGATTCAGGCCTCCAAGCTCAAATCCATGGTCATCACCGATTCCATCGCCGCCACCGACGCGGTGCTTAAATGCTCCAACATCCGCCGGATTTCCATCGCCCCCCTGATCGGGGAAGCCATGCGCCGGATCAACAGCGAAGAATCGGTCTCCAGCCTGTTTGACTAGGGTGGGCGCATAGTGTCTTTTCCACCCTCGCGGGCCGCCCTGCCCGGCCGCTCCCGCCACCGCCCAAAGGGGCCAGGGGGGAGGGGGCTATAAAAATGAGGTTCAATTAGGCAGTTGAATCTCAAGGGATAATCGGAGCCTCCGCGGCCAGTTGCCCGATTTGGCCCCGTGCATTGCACCGCGCGGCGCGTTCCGCTAAAAGCCGCGTTTTCCCGCGCCAGAAACCTGCCGGATTTAAGGACGTCGATCATGCGTGAAGTACAGCAATTGAGCGCCGAAGCGCGCAACCAGACCGGCAAAGGCCCCGCCTACCGTGCACGCCAGAAGGGGCTCATCCCCGGCATCATCTATGGCGGCGGCACCGACCCTGAAAACGTCGCGCTGGACAAACGCACCCTGGAACGCCATTTCGACACCGGCGGCTTCCTCACCACCCTGTTCGACCTCAATATCGACGGCGCCAAGACCCGCGTGATCCCGCGCGATGTGCAGCTTGATCCCGTCACCGACCGCGTCGTCCATGTCGATTTCATGCGCCTGCCCAAGGGCTCCAAGGTCCGTCTGGCGATCCCCGTGCATTTCAAGGGCCAGGACGTGTCCCCCGGCCTGAAGCGCGGCGGCGTGCTCAACATCGTCCGCCATTCGGTGGAAATGCTGTGCCCGGCCGAAAACATCCCCAATTTCATTGAGGGTGATCTTTCGACGCTGGACATCCATGACACCCTGCACATTTCGGCGATTCAGCTCCCTGAAGGCGTGGAACCGTTGATCCGTGGCCGCAACTTCACCATCGCCTCGGTCGTTGCGCCGAGCACGATGAAGGAAGAATTGCGTGCCGCAGCCGCATCGGGCGATGCCGCTGCTGCCCCGGCTGCTGCCGCGGCCCCCGCCGCTGGTGCCAAAGCGCCCGCAGCCGGTGCCAAAGCCCCCGCCAAGGCTCCCGAAAAGAAATAAGAAGGCCGCGCCCACGCGCGGGCGCGCGCCATGCCCGACACGCCGCTCCTCATCGCCGGACTGGGCAACCCCGGCGCCGATTACGCGCGCAACCGCCACAATGCGGGCTTCATGGCCGTGGACACCATCCATGCAAGCTATGGTTTCCCCCCCTGGCGCGCCCGCTTCCAAGGCGCCTTCAGCGAAGGCACCATAGGGGGCCGCAAAACCTACCTGCTGAAGCCCGGCACCTTCATGAACATCAGCGGCAACGCCATAGGCCCCGCCGCCCGCTTCTTCAAACTCAATGCCAACGACATCGTCATCATGCATGACGAAATCGACCTGGCAGCCGGAAAGCTCAAAGCAAAGACCGGCGGCGGAGATGCAGGCCATAACGGCTTGCGCTCCATCACCGCAACACTAGGCCCAGACTATCGCCGCGTGCGCATTGGCGTCGGCAAACAGGCCGGAAGTACGGTCAGCCACGTACTGGGCAACTTCACCAAGGCCGACACAGACTGGCTGGTGCCGATGCTCTCCGCAATTGCGGAGGCGGCCCCCTTGCTGATCAAAAACGATGATGTGGGCTTCATGAACAAGGTGGCGTTGCTGACCAACCCGCCGCTAGAGAAAAAGCCAAAACCGGAAAAGAAAGAAGACTGATGGGATTCAAATGCGGCATCGTTGGCTTGCCCAATGTTGGCAAATCAACGCTCTTCAATGCACTGACGCAGACAGCGGCGGCGCAGGCGGCGAACTATCCGTTCTGCACCATTGAGCCGAATGTCGGCGATGTGGCCGTGCCGGACCCGCGCATTGAAAAACTCGCCGCGATTGCAAAGTCCATCGACATCATCCCGACACGCATCACCTTTGTGGATATTGCCGGGTTGGTGCGCGGCGCCTCCAAGGGCGAAGGACTGGGCAACCAGTTCCTCGCCAATATCCGCGAGGTGGACGCGATTGCCCATGTACTGCGTTGCTTTGAAGATGATGACATTACCCATGTCGAAGGCAAGATTGATCCCGTCAGCGATGCGGAGACGGTGGAAACCGAATTGATGCTGGCGGATCTGGATTCACTGGAACGGCGCATCATCCCCATCGAGAAAAAAGCCAAAGGCGGCGACAAGGATTCCAAAGAACAGTTTACGCTGATGAGCAAAGCAATTGCCCTGCTGCGCGACGGCAAGCCCGCCCGCAATGCGGAACTGACGCCGGAAGAACGCGAGCCTTATCGCCAGCTTGGACTGATGACGCAGAAGCCGGTTCTCTATGTCTGCAATGTGGACGAAGGCTCGGCCGCAAACGGCAATGCATTTTCCCGCCGCGTCGAAGAAAAGGCAGCCAAGGAAGGCGCGCGCAGCGTCACCATTTCCGCCCGCATTGAAGAAGAAGTGGCGCAACTTGTAGCAGAGGAACGCGCCGATTTTTTGCAGAGTATCGGTTTGGAAGAGCCGGGGCTGAACCGGATGATCCGCACCGGCTATGACCTTTTGGGGTTGATCACATTCTTTACGGTGGGGCCCAAAGAGGCACGCGCCTGGACGGTGACCAAAGGATCACGCGCCCCACAGGCGGCGGGCGTGATTCACACTGATTTTGAGCATGGCTTCATCCGGGCGGAAACGATTGCTTATGCGGACTACATTGCCGGAAGCGGCGAAGCAGGCGCGCGCGATGCCGGAAAATTTCGACTTGAAGGCAAGGAATATGTCGTGTCCGATGGGGATGTGATGCATTTCAGGTTCAATGCGTGAAACTGCACTTTGAGGATTTTCCCGTTGGCCGCATCTTTGACTGCGGCAGCTACCCCGTAAGCCGGGATGAAGTGTTTGACTTCGCGCGGGCCTTCGACCCCCAACCGCACCATCTGGATGAAGAGGCCGCCAAGAAATCCATCCTTGGCGGTCTGTCCGCATCTGGCTGGCATGTCTGCGCAATCGCGATGCGACTGTTTGCGGATGCGATCATTCTGAAAGCAGACAATCGGGGCGGTGCGGGCGCGCGCGAAACCCGTTGGATGAAGCCGGTGCGGCCCGGCGATGTTTTACGCATGGAGGCAGAAGTGATGGAGGCGACGGCTTCCAAATCCAAACCATTCGGCTTTGTCACCTTTGAGTGCCGGTTGTTCAACGCAGCTGGGCAAGTGGCGATGGTATCCATGACGCCGACCATCGGGTTCAAGCCATGAGCGGGTGGTTTGAAGATGTTGAGGTGGGCGCGCGGCAGGAGCTTGGCTCTTACACGTTCACGCAAGATGAGATCATTGCCTTTGCGCGCAAATATGATCCGCAGGTTTTTCATATCGATCCGGAAGCGGCCAAACAGTCGATGTTCGGCGGATTGATTGCCTCTGGCTGGCACACGGCGGCGATCTGGATGAAACTTGCTGTGGCGGGTTGGGGGGCGGAGAATAAAGCAGGCGTTTCCCCCGGCTTTGAAGATATGCGCTGGATCAAGCCGGTGCGACCGGGGATGACAGTTTCATATTCCACCGAAGTTCTTGAAAAGGTGGAACTGAAGTCCCGACCTGAGCTTGGCCTCATCAAGAGCTTGAATGAAGGGCGCGATGAGAGCGGCGAAGTTGTGTTCCGGTTCATCGGCAAAGGTTTTGTACCCAAACGTCCCAAGGGAGAAGCATCATGAGCACACGCGGCAAGATGATTGAGATGACCATGAAAGATGGCGCGAAGATCGGCGTCTATCATGTGGAACCGTCCGGTACGCGGCGCGGTGGGCTGGTGCTTATTCAGGAGATATTTGGTGTGACGGAGCACATCAAGGAATTGTGCGATGGCTATGTGGATGAGGGCTACGAAGTGTTGGCGCCTTCGCTCTATGACCGCGAGGAGCCGGGATTTCAGGCAGGTTATGAACCGGAAGATATTCAGCGGGCGCTGAAAATTGCGCGGGGCGGACATCCGTTCGAACTTTCAATTGCGGATGCGCAGGGGTGTATTGATGCGCTGAAGGAGAAGGGGGCGGTGTTTATCACCGGCTATTGCTATGGCGGCTCCGTTTCCTGGGCGGCGGCTTGCAAGTGTGAGGGGTTGGCGGCGGCGTCTGGTTATTATGGCGGCAATATTCCGGCGATGGCGGAGTGGGAGCCGAAATGTCCCGTCATTCTGCATTTCGGCAAACTGGATCATGGCATTCCCATGGAGGCTGTCGACAAGGTGCGGGCCGCTCATCCCGATGTGCCGATTTACCTCTATGATGCGGGGCACGGATTTAATTCGGATCGCCGCGCGGATTACAACGAAGGTGCGGCGAAGCTGGGTAAGCAACGCACGCTGGAGATGTTCCGCGCCAATGGTGGGTGAGGAACAGGTGTTTAACACTGAGCGGTGTTGAAGGCCTGGGTTCCCTTCCCTCGCTGCGCTCGCCGGGAATGACAAATTATTTGAACAATGCGTCACCTGAGTGATGCTTCGATGTTGCCTCCATCGACGGTGATGATGGCGGCGGTCGTTTTGTTGGCTTTGGCGAGATAAACGAACGCATCAGCCACGTCGTCTGCGGTGACTTCGCGGTGTAGCAAATTGCCGCCCATATAATCTTTTTCTGACAGGCCACGGGCTTTGGCGCGGCTGGTTACCATTTCGGTGGTGAGCAGGCCGGAACGGATGCGATCTGCGTTTACGGCATTCGAGCGGATGCCGTCGCGGCCGTGGTCGAGCGCGTATTGTTTCATCAGGAACAAGGTGGAGGCTTTGGCGAGGCCATAGGGGCCGAAATCCTTGCCAGGATTGATCGCCTGTTTGCTGGTGTTGAACAGCAGCACGCCGCCTGTGCCCTGGGCCTGCATGATGCGGGTGGCGGTTTGGGCGACGGTTTGATGGGCGAAGAAGTTCAGTTCGAAGCTCTGGCGCAGCGTATCGTCATCGACCTTGCCGATGGTGCCTTGCCAAGCGGCACCGGCGTTGGACACCACGATGTCTACGCCGCCGAAGGTTTCGGCGATTTTGGCGAAGGCGGCGCGCACCTCTGACGGGTTGGTGACATCGCAGGCGATGGCAAGTGCTTTGCCGCCGATCTTTTTAGCAACGGCTGTTGCGGCTTCCAGATCGCGATCCAATACGGCGACTTCGGCGCCGTCTTTGGCGAAGGCTTTGGCGGTGGCCGCACCGATGCCTGAGCCGCCGCCGGTGACGACGGCGATCTGGCGGGCGAGTGGCTTTTCCGCGCCTTTACCGAGCTTGGCCTGTTCGAGGGACCAGTATTCGACGTCGAACATATCGGCTTCCGAGATCGACACGAAAGAGCCGGTGGCCGTGGCGTTGGCGATCACCTCCACCGCGTTTTCCGCGATGTCGGCGGCGATGGCCGCGTCTTTGGCACTGCCGCCGAGGCCAAACAGGCCGACGCCGGGCACAAGCACCACGCGGGGTAGCGGATCGAGTTCGGTTTTCTTCGGGTTGGCGCGTTGGTTGTTGCGCGCGAAATACTCGTGATAGCGGGCGACGAAGCCTTCCACCGCTGCGCTGACGGCTTTTTGCCAGCCGGGCAGATCACTCGCATCCGGCGCAGGCACAACGAGGGGCCAGTTTTTGGTGCGGATGGTGTGGTCCGGCGTGACGACGCCCTGTTGCGAATAGTGCGCCACGTCTGCGCCATTCACATAATCGAGGATGGCGGGGTTGCTGCGGAAGCAGAGTATCTGACGTTTGACGGTGCCTGCCAGTTCATCGCGCACGAGGGCGACGGCGCCGCGCAGAATAGGGGAAATGTCTGCGACGGTGGCGATTTTTTCCGGCAATTTTGCAGCAGCGAGTTTTTTGCGCGGGCCGTTTGCCAGGCGATCTTCCGCGATGGTCACCAGATCGATCATGCGCGCATAGGCTTCGGTCGCGGTTTCGCCGAAAGTGAAGATGCCGTGGCGAAGCAGAACAAGGCCTTCGACATTGGGGAATTTGTCGAACACATCGGCGACCGATTTGGCGAGCGCGAAGCCGGGGATGGTGTAGGGCACGATGGCGACGCGGGTGCCATAGATTTCGCGCACGATCTCTTCGCCATTGGGTTGATCGGTGATGGCGAGGACGGCGGTGGAATGGGTGTGGTCGATGAATTTGTGCGGCAGGAAGGCGTGTAGCAGGGTTTCGACCGATGGGTTTGGCGAGGTGGAATCCATCAGGTTTACGCGCTGGAAGTTCACCATGTCTTCGTCGGACAGTTTGTCGAGGGTGCGCAGGCGACGCAGCGGCGCGAGACGGACTGCGGGAAGACCGGCAGGTTCGATATTGCCCATGTCCCAGCCGGAGCCTTTGACGCAGATCACCTCCACGTCATCGCCCAGAAAATCTTTGATGGTGGTTTTGACGGAGGTGTTGCCGCCGCCGTGCAGGACGAGTTTGGGATCGCCGCCGAGCAGACGGGTGGTGTAGACGCGCAAGGCGAGATCTTCGCCGATGCCTTGTTCGGCGTAGCGGGTGATGAAGGATTTGGCGTCGGCGTCGGACCAGCGGGATTTCATTTTAGTGCACTCCAGATTCGGGACGTGTCATGGGCGGATTAGTGTCGTGTGGGACGGGTTCGACACCGTTCGGTGGGGAGACCTAGGTTCCCTTCCCTCGCTTCGCTCGCCGGGAATGACAAAGGGGCGCGAAGTGCGCTCGCTGGTGACAGAGGAGGGGCGCATGTTAGGTGCGCTCCGGGAATAGGAATTTTAGGCCGGGTTCTGTCGCCGCGCAGGTACCGCGTTCGGTAATGAAGCCGGTGACTAATCTTGCGGGCGTTACGTCGAAGCCGGGATTTGCGGCGGGGCTGCCGGGGGCGGCGATTTCTACTGTGGCGAGGCCGCCGTTAGGAAGGCGGCCTGTCATTTTTAGCAACTCGTCGGCGCTGCGTTCTTCGATGGGGATGTCGCGGCCGCTGTTGAGCGTCCAGTCGATCGTCGAGGATGGGAGCGCGACGTAGAAGGGGACATTGTTGTCCTTCGCGGCGAGGGCTTTCAGATAGGTGCCGATTTTGTTGGCGACATCGCCATTGGCAGTGACGCGGTCTGTACCGACGATGCAGAGGTCGACTTGGCCTGCCTGCATGTAATGGCCGCCGGCATTATCCGCGATGATCGTATGCGGCACGCCGTGGCTGCCGAGTTCATAGGCCGTGAGGGATGCGCCCTGATTGCGGGGGCGGGTTTCATCGACCCAGACGTGGAGGTCAATGCCAGCGTCATGGGCTTTGTAGATGGGGGCGAGCGCGGTGCCCCAATCAACACAAGCGAGCCAGCCCGCATTGCAATGGGTGAGGATGTTGAGCTTGCCGGTTTTCTTCGCGGCGGCTTCGGCTAAGATTTTGAGGCCGTGCTCGCCGATGGCGTTGCAGACCTCGACATCTTCATCCGCGATTTTGGCCGCTTCCGCCCAGGCTATGGTGGCGCGAGTTTCACGTGGCTGGTTGCGCAGGGCATCGCGCATACGGGCAAGTGCCCAGCGCAGGTTGATAGCGGTGGGGCGTGTGGCGAGCAGGGTGTCGTGGGCTGTGTCCAGCGCCGCGTCACTGGCATCCGCCTGCATGGCGAGTGCGATGCCGTAGGCGGCAGTAGCGCCGATGAGGGGGGCTCCGCGGACTACCATGGCGGAGATGGCGTGGGCGGCGTCTTGGAGGGTTTTCAGCTCTGTCGTGACGAAGGCGTGGGGGAGTTTGGTCTGGTCGATGATTTCGACCGTGCTCCCGTCCTTGGGCCAGATGGTGCGATAGGGGGTGCCGCCGATCTTCATGTTTCACAAGCCTTTGATACGGCTGACTAAAGGCCGTGAGGTTGTTTTCGAGTCTTTAGGGGGTGGGGGTGTCCCTGCCCCGTTGGGTCGTTCAGCCTTGTTCATGTGAAGGAATTTAGTCCTTCATCATAGATCTTCAAGGCCCATGTGCAAAATAAATCAGTGCCCGCCGAAAGAGACCAGTGTTGCCACGTTTTTGCCCAGGGCGCGGATTTTATCCGCCCCGCCGAGGTCTGGCAGGTCGATCACGAAGGAGCAGCCGACCACCTTGGCCCCTGCCCGCTCGATCAGCTTGACCGCCGCAAGGGCGGTGCCGCCGGTGGCGATGAGATCGTCGATCACCAGCACGGTTTCGCCCGGCGCGACGGCATCGGCATGAATTTCCACCCGGTCGGTGCCGTATTCGAGGTCGTAATCTTCCCCGATCACGGTGTGGGGGAGTTTGCCCTTTTTGCGCACCGGTACGAAGCCGACCGACAATTGATGGGCAACTGCGCCGCCAAGGATGAAGCCGCGCGCTTCAATCCCGGCCACCTTATCGATGCGCAGGCCCGCATAAGGCTGCACCAGCTCATCGACAGCGCGGCGAAAAGCGCGCGGATTGCCGAGCAAGGTGGTGATGTCGCGGAAGATGATCCCCTTTTTGGGATAATCCGGGATGCTGCGGATGGTGGCGGCGAAATCCATATTTGAAATCCTCTTGACCCTATTTGCGCAGCACGCGGGCGGCGACAGCATCCAGCTTTGAAAACAGTGCGGGATCGCGTTTTTCGGGCGCGGTGATGAAGGCGGTATCGAGCACGGTGTCGATGGCGGGAGACGGTGTGCGGGTAGGCCCGAGTTTGGGGGCGACGGCCATGATGAGTTTGCGCGCGTTTTCGGCATTGGCGGTGAGGACGCGGATCACCTGTTCGACCGTGACGTGATCGTGATCGGGGTGCCAGCAATCATAATCCGTCACCATGGCGACGAGGGCGTAAGGGAGTTCTGCTTCGCGCGCGAGTTTGGCTTCGGGCATCGCGGTCATGCCGATCACCTGACAGCCCCAGCTGCGATAGAGATTGGATTCGGCCAGCGTAGAAAACTGCGGGCCTTCCATCGCCAGATAGGTGCCGCCTTTGGCGTGTTGGATGCCAACGTGCTTGGCGGCTTCGTCCAGCGCATCCGACAGTTTGGCGCATACGGGATGGGCCATCGAGACATGGGCGACGAAGCCGGGGCCGAAGAAACTTTTTTCGCGGGCGAAGGTGCGGTCGATGAATTGATCGACAATCACGAAGCTGCCGGGGGGCAGGTTTTCCTGGAGCGAGCCGCAGGCGGAAACGGAGATCACATCGGTCACGCCGGCGCGTTTGAGCGCGTCGATATTGGCGCGGTAATTGATGGAACTGGGCGACTGGATGTGGCCGCGGCCATGGCGCGGCAGGAAGACCAGATCGACGCCCTGGAAGGTGCCGAACAGGAGTTCATCCGACGGGGCGCCCCATGGGCTCTCAATCCGCTGCCAGCGGGGATTTTCGAGGCCGGGAATATCGTAGACGCCGCTGCCGCCGATGATGCCGAGGACTGTTTTGGTCATGGAAACCTTCGCGCTTTCGGGCGGGTTTTAGCATGGGCGAGGCGCGTGGCAAGCAAACGGCTTGACGGAAGGGGCCTTGCGATGGTGGGTATGCGCCCATGAATAAACATATTGTCGGATTGATTGGTCTTTTGGTCGGAGCTGTGGTGCTGGTCATCACCGGTTTCATTCTGGATGCGATGCTGAAGGCCATTCCCCATACGTCCCAGCGGCCGCAGCCCAAGGAAGTGAATGCGGTGCTGGTGCCGGAAAAACTCCCGCCCTCCCAATAGCAAAAGGGCCGCCCTTCCTGTTGGAAGAACGGCCCCGTGCAATCTGCTTGTGCGACTTTTATGCGGTTAGTGCTGGTCTGCCCAGAGCTTGCGGTAGGACAGGAAGAGCACGCCCGCAAATGCTGCCAGGAACAGCATCACGCCGAAGCCCATACGCTTGCGTTCTTCCATCTTGGGCTCAGCGGCCCAGGTGAGAAAGGTTGCGACGTCATGGGCCTGTTGGGGAATTGTGGCTTTGGTGCCGTCCGAAAACGTGACGCCGTTTTCATTCAGCGGATGGGGCATCGAGATGTTCCGCCCCTCGAAATACGGATTGTAATATTTGCCTTCGACCACATGGAAACCGGCGGGCGGTGTTTGGCCATAGCCGGTGAGCAGCGAATAGACATAGCGTTCGCCGCCATTGCGCGCCTTGATGATGATCGACAGATCCGGCGGGAGCGCGCCGTTATTCGCCGTGCGTGCCGCTTCCGGGTTGGGGAAGGGGGGCGGGAAATGATCCGCCAGGATGCCGGGGCGGGTCAGCGGGGTGCCATTGGCATCGGTGGTTTCGCCCTTGTCGTTGGGACCGGCGACGACTTGATAGCCCGCAGCGATGGCCTTGGCCTGCGCTTCGGTGAAGCCGGGGCCGCCCTCGTCTGCCAGCGCGTGGAAGGCGACACGGTTGAGGCTGTGACAGGCCGAGCAGACCTCCTTGTAGACCTGGAAGCCGCGTTGCAGGGCAGCGCGATCATAGGTGCCGAACGGGCCTTCGAACGAGAACGCTTCCTCCTTCGGCGGCAGCGGGTGGCCGCCTTCGGTGGAGGCAAGCGCTCCGGTGGCAAGACCGGCGAAAGCAGCCGCGGTGAGTGCGAGGGTGAGAGTTTTGCGCATGGTCCTCACTCCGCCTTCAGCACGGGTTTGGCAATGCTGTCCGGCAGGGGTTTTGGTTTTTCGATGAGACCCACGATCGGCAGGATCAGCAGGAAGAAGGCGTAGTAGTAGGCCGTTCCCAAACGGGCTGGCCAGACCAGCGAGATGTCGATCCCCGCGAGATGCCAGACCGCATCCGGCCGCTTGGCGCCGAGATAGCCGAGCAACAGGCAGTTCAGCACGAACAGCCAGAAGAAGGGCTTGAGCATCGGACGGAAGCGGATGGAGCGGACTTTCGAGGTGTCGAGCCAGGGAGCGACGGCGAGAACTGCCAGCGCGCCGAACAGCACGATGACACCTGCGAGCTTATCCGGGATCGAACGGAGCATCGCGTAGAATGGCAGCAAATACCATTCGGGGACGATTTCCGTCGGCGTCACCAGCGGGTTTGCGGGTTCATAGTTCGCCACTTCGCCCACGAAGTTGGGGGCGTAGAAGATGAACGCCGCAAACACGAGGAAGAACAGCGCCAGATAGAACGCATCCTTCACCGTGTAATACGGATGGAAGGGCACGGTATCCTGCGGGCCTTTTACGTCGATGCCGAGCGGGTTGTTGTTGCCCGGAACGTGCAGCGCCCAGATGTGCAGACCGACCACCGCGAAGATCACGAACGGCAGCAGGTAATGCAGCGAGAAGAAACGGTTCAGCGTCGGATCGCCGACCGCGAAACCACCCCACAGCCAGGTGGCGATGGCGGTGCCGAAATGCGGGATGATCTGGTCGATCGACGAGAACAGGTTGGTGATGACGGTGGCGGCCCAGAACGACATCTGGCCCCAGGGCAGCACATAGCCAAGGAAGGCGGTCGCGATCATCAGCACATAGATGACGACACCGAGGATCCAGAGGATTTCGCGCGGGGCTTTATAGGAGCCGTAATAGAGGCCGCGGAAAATGTGGATATAGACCGCGAGGAAGAACATCGACGCGCCGTTGGCATGCGCATAGCGCAGCAGCCAGCCATAGTTCACGTCGCGCATGATATTTTCGACGGAGTCAAAGGCCAGCTTGTCGCTTGCCACATAATGCATGGCGAGCACGATGCCGGTCACGATCTGCAAGACCAGCATGATCGCGAGGATACCGCCGAACGTGTACCAGATATTGAGATTCTTCGGCGTCGGATACGTCAACATCGTATCGTGTGCGAAGCGGGCGATCGGCAACCGGCTATCAAACCAGCGTGCTAACCCGGATTTCGGGACGTAAGTCGATTCCCCTGCGGACATTCGGTGCTCCGTTACCCGATCTTAATGCGGGTGTCGTTCATGAAGGCATATGGCGGAATGAAGAGATTTTCGGGCGCCGGTCCTTTGCGGATACGGCCAGCCGTGTCGTATTCCGAACCGTGGCACGGGCAGAGATAGCCCCCGAACTCACCCTGATTGAACAGCGGGATGCAGCCCAGATGGGTGCAGATGCCGATCAGCACCAGCCAGTCCGGCTTGACGACGCGGTTCGCATCCGTTGCGGGGGCGGCATCTTCCAGATTGGCGTTGCGGGCCAGCCCATCGGGCAGGCTTGCCACATCCACGGCCTTGGCTTCCGCAATTTCTTTTGCGGTGCGCTTGCGCACGAAGACCGGCTTGGAACGCCACATGATGGTGATTTGCTGACCCTCCTGAACTGGGGTCAGATCGACCTCAGTGGAGGCCATGGCCAAAACCGAGGCCGACGGATTCATTTGATCGATGAACGGCCAAGCCGCCAGTCCCACGCCCACAGCGCCCATGGCGCCGGAAGCGATGTAAAGAAAGTCGCGGCGGGTGGTGCCGTCCGAAGTCGCTGATGCCACGGATCAACCTCTGAAACTAAGTTCCGGGGAGCGGAAAAAGCAGCGCGCACGCCAACCCCCGGAATCCCGGCGCGCGGGGGTAAAATAGAGAGTCGACCCTAGAGGGTCTCGCGGCACGATGACGCAGAAATCCCGGCAATTTCACGGGGTTGGCGGAAAATTGGTCGTCGCTGCGCTATATGGTCTCCCATTCAGACGGCTTCTGTCATGCGCATCGCCCTTTACCAGCCTGATATTCCGCAGAACGCCGGGACCTTGATCCGGCTGGGGGCCTGTATGGGCGTGGGTGTGGATATTATCGAGCCGTGCGGCTTCGTGCTCAGTGACGCGCGGTTCCGTCGCGCCGGGATGGATTATCTGGAGATGGCGGCCGTGACCCGCCATGAGTCCTGGGCGCGGTTTTTAGATCAGCGGACCGGACGGCTTGTGCTCTTGACCTCTAAAGGCAGCGATCCCTACACCGGCTTTGCTTTCGCCTCTGACGATACGTTGCTGTTGGGGCGTGAAAGCGCAGGCGTCCCCGATGAAGTGCACCAACTGGCCGATGCACGGCTCAGGGTGCCGCTGAAGCCGGGGCTACGGTCGCTCAATGTGGCGCAGGCCGGGGCCATGGTTCTGGGGGAAGCGCTGCGCCAGATAAAGGGCTTCCCATGATGGGGAAATTTCCGTGACAGATTCGCCTGCCGACCCACGCAAGCCCGATGCCCGCAAGACCGATGAGCAAAAGGCCGATGCCCGCGCCTGGTTCGAGGAGTTGCGGAATCGCATTTGCGCAAGTTTCGAGGCGATTGAAGACGCGTATGACGGTCAGTTGAAAGACCTGCCGCCCGGCCGTTTTGAGCGCAAGGCCTGGACCCGGCCCAATGAAGATGGCGTAGAGACCGGCGGCGGGATGATGAGCCTGATGCGCGGGCGGGTGTTTGAAAAAGTCGGGGTCAATGTCTCGACCGTGTATGGGACGTTTTCGCCCGAATTCGCCAAGACCATTCCGGGGGCCGAAGAAGACCCGCATTTCTGGGCCAGCGGGATTTCGCTGGTTGCGCATCTGCGCAATCCACACGTTCCGGCTGTTCACATGAATACGCGCCATCTGGTGACCACGGTGGGCTGGTTTGGCGGAGGGGCCGACCTGACGCCGATGTTTCCCAACGAGGAAGACGCGCAGGCTTTTCATGCCGGGCTAAAGGCGGCCTGCGACCGCCACGACCCCGGCTACTATCCGCGGTTCAAGGCCTGGTGTGACGAGTATTTCTTTTTACCGCACCGGGGCGAGGCGCGTGGGGCCGGTGGGATATTTTATGACCGCCATGATACTGGCGACTGGCTGAAAGATTTTTCATTTACCCGCGATGTGGGTCTTTCATTTCTGGAGACCTATCCCCACATCGTCAGGAAGCGCATGAACCAGCCCTGGACCGATGCTGATCGGCAGGCACAGCTGGTTCGGCGGGGCCGCTATGTGGAGTTTAATCTGCTATACGATCGAGGCACCCAGTTTGGGCTGAAAACCGGGGGCAATGTGGAAGCCATATTGATGTCGTTGCCGCCGGATGTTCGGTGGCCTTGAGATGGTTCTTGATCCGGCGGTTTTTGCCCTTTTTCAAGTTATTCTGATCGACATTGTGCTGGCGGGCGATAATGCCATCGTCATCGGCATGGCCGCGTCCCATGTGCAGAAGGAATATCGCGCGCGCGTGATCTTCTGGGGGCTGGTGGCGGCGGTGGTGCTGCGCATTGCGCTGGCTTCCGTCACCATGCAACTGCTTCAGGTCGTCGGTCTGATGCTGGCGGGCGGACTTTTGCTGCTGTGGGTGGCCTGGAAACTTTATCTCGATTTGCGCCATGCCCAGCATTGCAGCGCCGATGCGGTTGAGGGCATCGACAGCGAGGAACAGGCCCTGATGGGGCGCAAGGGTATGCGCCATGCGATCATCCAGATCACGCTGGCCGATCTTTCGATGTCGCTCGACAATGTTCTGGCGGTGGCAGGCGCTGCGATGCATCACTTCTGGGTGCTGGTGGTGGGGCTTGTGTTCTCCATCGCGCTGATGGGGATGGCGGCGAGTTATGTGGCCAATCTGCTCAACAAACATCGCTGGATTGGCTATGCGGGGCTTGTGGTCGTTCTCTATGTCGCGGGCTCGATGATCTGGCGCGGCAGCAAGGACGTGATGGCGGTGCTGGCTTAGGGCGCGGCGTGGACGTTTCAGGGAGAGCGCTCGCGACGGCCACTTTGCCCCCTCCCCGAAAAATCCGAACGGATTTTTCGATGTCGGTACGCTGGCGCTACCTCCACCCTCAAGGGGAGGGTAAGGCATTGAGCGTTTTTAGGTAACTCGAAACGGCCCCATCTAAACAACGCGCAGCAGGATGGCGGTGGCGTCGTCGCTTTGTTTGAAGCGGGGATAGTTGCGCCCCTCCGGGTCTGCGAATTCTATTTCGCGCAATTCATTATAGAGCGGGCGCAGGCCTTTTTGGGCGGCGTCCAGCAATGCGTCTGTGGTGTAGCGATTGTAATCGCTGGTGAGGGCGAGGAAGCCGTCTGTCAGCAGGAGAATGTCTGTGCCTTTGGGCGCGGGGATTGTCTGGTGATGGGCGTGATCGGCGCAGCTTGCATCGGGGCTGAAAAGCCAGCTTCCGTCTTTGGTGTTCACGCGGTTGCGGGCGGCGCGCAAGGCGGGGAGATATTCGGTGCGGGACGGGCCTGCGGTCGGCGCGAGATTGCGGGCTTTGGCGAGGGCTGCGACGCGGGCGGATTCTTCGGTGCGCTTTTGCATGGCGTCACCGATGATCTGCACGTTTTCGCCGGGGCGTTTGATGAGAGCGGCGCAATCGCCGAACCACAGGGCTTCGAGCGTGTTTGCGCGTTCGGTGATGAACATCATCGAGGCGAAGGGGATTTCATAGGTTTCTGCGGGTGGGCGCTGGCGTAAGGCGTTGAACGCGATTTCTGCATCGCTTGCGGCGGCGCGCAAAGTTTCGCGCGGGTTCTCGCTTTCGTGCAGGATAAGGCCTTCGGTGCCGCGACGCGCGATCCAGGCGGCGTCGCTATCCACGGGGAGGATTTGTTCGCCCAAACCCGTTGCGCCATCGAAGACGGCGGCGAGATGATTGGAATGGCAGAACGCATCATCATTGGGCTTTGCCGGATTACCCGGCAGGCTCAGCATGTGTAGCGCTTCGAGCATCAGGTGGTGGCCTGGACCACAGCTTTGAGGCGCTCGGCCAGCGAAAATTCATCCTCGATGAAATCGGCATCGACCCACCAGTCTTCCACCTCCGCGAGGATGCGGCCGATATGCGGGCCTTCGGGGACGCCTGCGATCATCACATCGCGGCCGGTGAGGGGAAATTCGGGGCGGACCCAGGCAGCGGCAACAGCGAGAAGCGCGCGCCACTGGATGGAATTGTTGTCTTTCGGGTCTTCGGCCCAGCGCAAGGCAGCGCGATCGGCGAACAGTTTGGGGCCGAGGCGGTAGAGAAGTTTGCGCACCTCTTTGATCGAAAGATAAGAGGTTATTTTTTCGCTGCCGCTCAAAATATCTTCCAGCCGCGTGCGTTGGGCGTTGGAGAGTTTGAAGCGATCCGCGACTACGTTGGCAGCGGCGCTGTCTGGCAGCAGGGCTGCGAGGCGCTGAATCGCATCTGACGTGAAGAAATTGTTGGCATCGTTGCGGGCGAGATTTTCGAGCCGGGCGATGTTGAGCGTGCCGGGGAGAATTTCACCAAGGATGCCGGTGGAAGCCATGAGGCGAAGAACCGGCACGGGATTTTCCGCTTCCAGCAGGCGCAACACTTCCTTGGCGATGCGTTCACCGGAGAGTTGGGCGAGACCTGCTTTTTCGGCGGCGACGGCGCTGAGGGCGGGCTGGTCGATTTCGCCCTTGCCGTACCAGGCGTGGAAACGGAAGAGGCGCAGGACGCGCAAATAATCTTCCCGTATGCGGGTTTTGGGGTCACCGACGAAACGCACATGGCCCGCTTCGAGATCGGCGAGGCCGCCGACGGAATCGAAAATTTCACCGGTGGTGCTGGCGTAGAGCGCGTTCATGGTGAAGTCGCGGCGGGCGGCATCTTCCGCCCAATCCGTGGTGAAGGCGACAGTGGCTCTGCGGCCATCGGTTTCGACGTCGCGGCGCAGGCTTGTCACTTCCAGCGGCTTGCCGTTGGCGATGGCGGTGATGGTGCCGTGTGCGATGCCGGTGGGCGCGAAGCCAAGCCCTGCGGCTTTGAGGCGGGCGATCACGTCATCGGGCGTGAGCGGGGTTGCGATGTCGATGTCTTTGACCGGCTCGCCCAGCAGCGCGTTGCGCACGGCGCCGCCGACAAAGCGGGCATTGCCCAGCGCCTCCATCACGGCGCGCGTTTCCGGGGCAGACATGAAGGGATGCCATTTGGGATCGAGGCGTTGCATGTCATTGCGCCTTTTCGAAATGGCCGGGCACGACCTTGCCGTTCACCGCATGGGGCGGGACATAGGTGCCTTCCATGTTTTGCGGTTCGGTGAAGCCGAGGACGAGAAAACTCAACACCACCAGCGAGAGGCCCGCGATGAAAAGCGGTGTCCACGGTGTTTGGGGGCGCGACGAATTGGGGCGAAAACGCAGGAGATAGACATAGAGCGCATAGAGCGCGAAGGGCAGCAGGAAAAGTAAGAGGCGGGTGAGAATGATGCGGATCATTGTCCGAACCGTTCGGCGAAATTGACGACCATGGCGGCGGTGGCTCCCCAGATGCGGTGGCCCGCATAATGATATTCGTAATAGCTGCGTGTTTTGCCCTGCCACTCGGCCTGACCGTGTATGCGGTTTTGTGTATCCAGCAAAAAGGCCAGCGGGACTTCGAAGATGCGTTCTACTTCCGCCGCACCGGGGCGCAAGGCAAAGCCTGCACGCAACACCCCCACGACAGGCAGGATCACATAGCCGGAGCCGGTTTCATAGGTATCGAGAAAACCTTCGACGGAGACGAGCGCCGGGTCGATGCCGGTTTCTTCCTGTGTTTCGCGTAAAGCGGTTTGCACGAGAGAAATATCGCTTTCGTCGGATTTACCGCCGGGGAAGCTCACCTGCCCTGCATGGTTGGTGAGGTGGCGGCTGCGTTCGGTGAAGAGAACGCGTGGTGTTGTATCCGGGATGATCGGCATCAGGACAGCGGCGGGGCGCAAAGTGCGTGGTTCTGCCGGGCGCATGGTGGGATTGAGATCAAAATCGCCGCGCGCGGGCGTGAGGGGCAGGGTTGGTGCATCCCGGCCGAGCGCCGCACGTAAAGAGCCGGTTTCGCCTTGCGCCAGTTCGCGGATCAGGGAGGGTTCTTGCGATCTGTGGAGGTTCATGCCGCGGGGCCGATGGGGAAGAAGGCGCCGCTGCTCCAGACGCCCAAAGCTTTGCCCGTGGCATCGGGCACGGCGATGTCGGCGAGCTGGTAGAACGGGTTGCGGGCGATGCGTGCTTCTAGGCCTTTGCGGATATGGACGTAAGGGGCGGGTTCGCCCGATTGCGGATCGGTTTCGACGCGGATGGGGTTTTCAGCGTTTGCTGTCACCTCGTCACCGACATTGGTGGTGAAGCGTAAGGTTTGCTCTTTGCCCTTGCCGTCCACATCCAACAGCACGGCGAGGAAGGGCGCGTCCTCGACGGTGATGCGCATTTTCTCGACCGGGGTGATGAGAAAATATCCATCCGGGTCTTTGCGCAGGATGGTGGAGAACAGGCGCACCAGCTCCTTGCGGCCAATGGGGGAGCCTTGATGATACCAGGCGCCATCGCGCGCGATGCGCATGTCGCTATCCCCGCAATAAGTGGGGTTCCAGTTCTCGACGGGCGGGAGTTTGCGGCCCGAAGCTGCTTCCCGCTGAAGGCTGGCCAATCCAATGGGGTAGTCTGTCGTCATCATTCTGCCTGTAGAGGTTTGCGTGGTTGCACGCATCCACGCCAGATGCGACATAGCGAGCAATCAGAAAACCGAACCTCTATCGTAGGCGGCGGGGGGGAAACCGGCAAGAATTGCGCGCCGCACTCCGGTATAAGGCAAGCCTATGAGCGAATTACAGACGCAGGAACCGCTAAAGGGACAGGCCGTGGCCCAGGCCGAACGGGCCGCTGCCACATTTTCGCGGGTGCGGGAGGGGATTGGGCGCAGCATCTTTGGCCAGCGCGCGGTGATTGACCAGGTGCTGATTACGCTTTTGTCAGGCGGCCATGGGCTGCTGGTCGGCGTGCCCGGTCTTGCCAAGACGCGGCTGGTGGAGGCGCTGGGGGTGGTTTTGGGGCTCGACTGGAAGCGAATCCAGTTCACGCCCGATCTGATGCCCGCGGATATTATCGGCTCTGAAGTGCTGGATGATGCGGGCGGTATGCGGGCTTTTCGCTTTATTCGCGGGCCGGTGTTCGCGCAGCTTCTGATGGCCGACGAAATCAACCGCGCCAGCCCGCGCACGCAATCGGCCCTGTTGCAGGCGATGCAGGAGCGTCATGTCACGATTGCGGGCGTGCGGCATGATTTGCCCGCGCCGTTTCATGTGATCGCCACGCAGAACCCGCTGGAGCAGGAAGGGACTTATCCGCTCCCCGAAGCGCAGCTTGACCGTTTTCTAATGCAGATTGATGTCGGCTATCCTGATGCCGATGCCGAGCGGCGCATGTTGCTTGCCACCACCTTTGGCGAGGAGGAAGGATTTTCGACTTTGTGTGGGCCGTCCGATCTCGTTGAGGCGCAGAAGGTTGTGCGGCGCATCCCCGTAGGTGAAACCGTGGTGGATGCGATTTTGAAGCTGGTGCGCTCGGCGCGGCCCGGTGAGGACAATGTGGGCGAGTTGCGCGATGCCATTGCCTGGGGGCCGGGGCCACGTGCGAGCCAGGCCTTTATGCTGGGCGTGCGGGCGCGGGCGCTGCTGGATGGGCGGTTCGCGCCGAATGTGGAGGATGTGATCGTGTTGGCGCAGCCGGTGTTGAAACACCGCATGGCGCTGAATTTCTCGGCCCGGGCACAAGGCACAACGATCACGGGCGTTATCGACCGTCTATGTCAGAGCCTCTGACGGACCGCGCTTTGAACGCTTCTGCTTTGCGCCAGAGAGCAGAGCAGACTGCCGCTGCATTGCCGCCGCTGTTGGTGGATGCCGAACGGCTTGCGGCGACTGTGGCCCTTGGGCTGCACGGGCGGCGCAAGGCGGGCATGGGCGAGACCTTCTGGCAGTTTCGCCGCTATCGCGCCGAAGACCCGGCGGCTTCGATCGACTGGCGGCAATCGGCCAAATCGCAACATCTGTTTGTGCGCGAGCGCGAATGGGAAGCGGCCGAAGCGGTGTGGTTTTTCCGTGATGGGTCGGCGGGGATGCGGTTTTCATCCGACGTCAAAATCGAACGCAAGATTGACCGGGCGAGTTTGATTGCGCTGGCGCTTGGCGCGCTTCTGGTGCGCGGGGGCGAGCGGATTGCCACGTTGGGCGATGGGCGGTTGCCTGCGAGCGGGCGGCCTGCGCTGGCGCGGATGGCTGACGGGCTTGCTGCCGAGACGCCGCGTGATGACGCGTTGCCGCCGGATGCGCAGGTGACGCGCAATGGGCATTTTGTCTGGCTCAGTGATTTTCTGCTGCCGTTTGGTGAGATCGCGGCGCGGCTGCATGTGCTGGCTACGCAGGGTTTACATGTGCATCTGGTGCAGATTGTCGATCCGGCGGAAGAAGACTTTCCCTATACGGGGCGCACGCGCTTTGAGACGGTGGATGGGGGGTTGCGCGAAACTTTTGGGCGGGCGGAAACGGTGCGCGGTGACTATCGTGCACGCTTTGCGGCTCATGGGGCGGCGTTGAGTGACATTGCGCAGCGTTATGGCTTTACGCATTTGCGCCATCGCACCGATCAGCGGCCTGAGCTCGCGCTGGTTGCGCTCTATGGCGCGCTGGGCGGAGAGCCGCTGTGATGGCGTGGCTTTCCACCCTGTCTTTTGGCGCGCCGCTGGTTTTGGCTGGGCTGGTTGTTCTGCCGGTGATCTATTGGCTGCTGCGGGTGACGCCGCCGGTGCCGCGGCAGGTGGTGTTTCCACCGTTGCGTTTGTTGCTGGGGTTGAGTGCGCGGGAGGAGACACCCGCGCGCACGCCTTGGTGGCTGCTGCTGCTGCGCATGGTGATTGCGACGTTGCTGATTGTGGCTTTGGCGGAGCCGTTGATTGGCGCCAATAAAGCTGCGCGCGAGCGCGGGCCGCTGGTGCTGTTTGTCGATAATGACTGGATGGCGGCCCAGAATTGGGATGCGCGGCAGACGGCGATGACGGAGGCGCTGCGTAACGCGGCGCGCGATGGGCGCGCGGTGGCGATTGTGCCGACGGCTGGGCCTTTTGGTGCGGTATCGCTGTTAGCGGCGGGACAAGCGGCGCGCACGGCAAGCAGCATGGCACCGCAGCCTTTTGCGCCGGATCGGGCGCGCGCATTGGCGGCGCTTGCGAAGGTGAAATTTTCGGCGCGGCCTGAGATTTTGTGGCTGAGCGATGGGCTTTCGCAAGGTGCGGATGCTGCGATTGCTGACCGGCTCGCCAAGATTGGGGGCTTGCGCATTGTGGCGGATGGGCCAGCGCAAGGGCCGCTTGCTTTGTTGCCGCCGGTCAATGGCACGGATGGGTTTGGGGTTCGTGCAATCCGTCTTTCTGCTGAGGCGGAGCAGACGGTGCAGGTTGCGGCGCTGGGGCGGCGGGGCGAGGTGTTTGCCACCGCGCCACTTAAGTTTGAACGCGGGGCGCTGAAGGCGAGTGGCAAACTTGCCTTGCCGCTGGAATTGCGCAACCGGACGGCGCGGATTCAGATTTCCAACGAGCGGGCGGCGGGCACAGTGCAGCTTTTGGATGTGAGCAATCGGCGGCGCGCGGTGGGGCTTGTATCGGCGGGCAGTAGCGAGACGCAGCAGCCGCTGCTTTCGGACGTATTCTATTTGCAGCGGGCGCTTTCGCCTTATGCCGATCTTACCAAGGGGTCGGTGGAGAAGGCGCTGGCGCGCGGGGTTTCGGTTTTGATGCTCGCCGATATTGGCAAGATTGCCGGGACTGATTATGCGCGCGTGAAAAAATTTGTGGAAGGCGGCGGCGTGCTGGTGCGCTTTGCGGGCGCGCGCATGACCGAAGGGACAGACGATCTGGTGCCGGTGAAGTTGCGCGGTGGCGGGCGCTATTTGGATGGGGCGCTTGCCTGGGCCGAGCCGCAGCATCTGGCGGCGTTCCCGGACGGCAGCCCGTTTGCGGGGATTGCTGTTCCGCGCGATGTCACCGTTTCGCGGCAGATATTGGCTGAGCCTTCGGTGGAACTGGGGCCGCATAGTTGGGCGCGGCTGGCCGATGGTACGCCGCTGGTGACGGCGGCACAGCGCGGCAAGGGCTGGATTGTTTTGTTTCATGTGACGGCGAGCCCGGCCTGGTCTTCCCTTCCGCTGTCTGGACTTTATGTCGATATGTTGCGGCGGGTGCTTGAGCTTTCGAGCGGGGCGCGGCCTGCGGCGGTGGGGGCGGATGTTTCCTTTGCGCCAGTGCAGACGCTGGACGGATTTGGGCAGTTGCAGAAGGCGCCTGCGGATGCTGTGCCGTTGCGCGGCAATCAGCTTGGCAAGATTGAGGTCTCGGCGCTTCATCCGCCCGGCCTTTATGGCAATGCCAGCCTTAATGGTCATGATAGCGCGGAGGTGACGCTGAACGCGGTGCGCGATGGATTTGTGTTCACGCCGCTTTCACTTTCTGGGCGGCGGATCGGGGCTTATGCGGCGGATAGTGCGCTTTCGCTTGGAGGGCCATTGCTCGCGCTTGCCATGGCGTTGTTGTTGCTTGACGGGGTTTTGTCGCTGTGGTTGCGCGGGCTTTTGAATGTGACGCGCGGGTTTGCGGGACGGGCGGCGGTGGTTTTGTTGTTCTGCCTGGTGTGTGCGCCGCAGGTTTGGGCCGATGACAATTTTGATATGCGCGCGGCGCTGGATACGCGGCTTGCTTATGTGAAGACGGGTGCTGCCGATGTGGATGCATTGAGCAAAGCGGGGCTTGTGGGGCTCGATGTGGCTTTGACCATGCGCACCTCTTATGAGCCGCAGGATCCGATGGGCGTGGATCTGGAGAAGGATGATTTAAGTTTCTTTCCCCTGCTCTACTGGCCGATGGTGCCGAGCCAGAAGGATTTATCGCCTGCCGCGATTACCAAGCTCACCGACTACATGAAGAATGGCGGGACCATTCTGTTTGATACGCGTGATCTTTCGCTTGGTGCGGTGCGGGGGCCTGCTTCGCCCGGCGAACAGACGTTGCGGCGGATTGCGGCGAAGCTAGATTTGCCGCCGCTCGAACCCATTCCGCCCGATCATGTGCTGACGAAAGCGTTCTATCTATTGCAGGCGTTCCCCGGGCGCTGGGATGGCGGCAAGGTTTGGGTGGAGAAATTACCGCCTGCCGATCCCGATGCGGGGCCGAGCCCGGCGCGGGGCGGGGATGGTGTTTCGCCGGTGATTATTGGCAGCAATGACTGGGCTGCGGCCTGGGCTGTTGACCAGCAGGGGCGGCCTTTGGTGGCGGTGGTGCCGGGCGGGGAGCATCAGCGTGAGATGGCGATCCGCTTTGGGGTGAATGTGGTGATGTATGCCTTCACGGGCAATTACAAAACCGATCAGGTCCATGTGCCAGCGTTGCTGGAGCGGCTTGGAAAATGAATTTCGCCATCGACTTTGCGCCTTATGTACCGATTTGGCTGATGTGGGTGTTTGGCGGTTTGGCGTTGGCGCTGACCGTGTTTGGCTTTGTGCGGCGCGCGCGCGGAACATGGGCACGGGCGCTTGGTTTTGCGGTGGTGTTACTGGCGCTGGCCAATCCGCTGATCGTGCATGAGACGCGTGCGCCGCTGGCCGATGTGGTGGCGCTGGTGATCGACACATCGCAGAGCATGGGGGTGAACAGCCGCGCGCGCGACGCAGCGGCGGCGGCGGATGTGTTGCGGGCGCGGCTGAAGCGCGAGAAAAACCTCGAATTGCGCGAGGCTGATATTGTGACGCGCAGTACTGGCGAGGATGGCGGGACCGAGGCGTTTGCCGCGATCCATCATGCGCTGGCCGATGTGCCGCCGGAGCGGGTGGCGGGGGTGATTTTGCTCACCGATGGGCAAGTACATGATGCGCCGCCTGCGCAGAAGACGGGGCTGCGCGCACCGTTGCATGCGATCATTGTGGGCCAGCGCAATGAGCGCGACCGCAAGCTGACGGTGGTGAGCGCCGCGCGCTATGCGATTGTCGGGCAGCCTGCGACGGTCACCGTGCGGGTAGATGATTTTGGCTCGGACAATGCCGGTGTCGCCAGCGTGCGGCTGCATGTCGATGGCGCGGACAAAGGTGTGCGGCAGGTGCCGCTGGGCAAGGATACGCCGATCCCCGTTCTGGTGAGCCATGGCGGGGAGAATGTGGTGGAGCTGGAGGCGGCGCCTGGCCCGGCTGAACTGACACTGGAGAACAATCGCGCGGTCGCAACTATTTCAGGTGTGCGGGACCGGTTGCGGGTGATGCTGGTTTCGGGCGAGCCGCATGCGGGCGAGCGGGTGTGGCGTAATTTGCTCAAGGCCGATCCTTCGGTCGATCTGGTGCATTTCACCATTTTGCGCCCGCCTTCCAAGCAGGATGCGACGCCGATTGACGAGCTTTCGCTGATTGCGTTTCCGACGCGGCAATTGTTTGACGAAAAACTTTCGTCTTTCGATCTGGTGATTTTCGACCGTTATTCGGAGCGAGGGATTTTGCCGCTCGCTTATTATGAAAATCTTGCGAGCTATGTGGAGAATGGCGGGGCGCTGCTGGTTTCAGCCGGGCCGGAATATGCGCAGGATATGAGTATCTATCGCACGCCGCTGGCCGCTGTGTTGCCTGCGCAGCCGACGGGCGATGTGATTGAGCAAGGGTTTCGCCCGCTGGTGACGGAGGCGGGCCTTGCTCACCCCGTCACGCGGGATTTGCCGGGGGGTAATGAGGCAGGCAAGGCGCCGACATGGGGGCGCTGGTTCAGGCTGATCGGTTCGCAAACCGTTTCTGGCCAGACAGTGATGAGCGGGCCGAATGGGTTGCCGCTGCTGGTGCTCGATCACGTCAACAAGGGGCGGGTGGCGGAGCTTTTGTCCGACCAGCCGTGGCTTTGGGCGCGCGGCTTTGAAGGCGGCGGACCGCAGGCGGAATTGCTGCGGCGGTTGGCGCATTGGCTGATGAAAGAGCCGGAGCTGGAAGAAGAACGGTTGGCCGCCAGCATCGCCGATGGGCAGATCACCATTGAGCGGCGTTCGATGGGCAAGCAAGTGCCGGAGGTTTCGCTCACTCTGCCATCGGGCAAAACGTCGAAGGTGACGTTGAAGAAGATTGAGCCGGGGATCTGGCGTGCGGCTGTGAATGCGGATGAGTTGGGGCTTTACCGGCTGACGGATGGGAAATTCACCGCTGTGGTGGCAGCGGGACCGCTGAACCCCAAAGAGGTTGCCGATATGCGCGCGACCGAAAACATTCTGGACGGGCCAGCGGATGCGACGGGTGGCTCGGTACGCTGGCTGGTGGATGGGGTGCCGGATGTGCGCCGGGTAGCACCGGGCAGCCGGGCCTTTAGCGGGGACTGGATTGGTTTGCGCGCCAATGGCGCCTATCGCGTGAGTGCGGTGGAGCAGCAGGCTTTGCTGCCGCCATGGCTGGCGATGCTCGTGTTGGTGGGCGCGGTTTTGCTCGGTTGGCGGATCGAAGGGCGCTGAAGCGCAAAGCATCACAGACGTGATACGTGTTTCAGGCAAGCGCCGTACTGTCCGCCGAGACCGGATCGTCTATGTGCGGGCGCAGGACTGTGCCGGAAAAACCATTCAGCGCGTCTTCCTGTAATGCGAGGCCGAGGATGCGGGCGGGGTTCACCGGGCCGGGAAAACGGATTTTCCCCGGCGGGATCGGCGCGAAACCCACCCGCGCATAATAGGGCGCATCCCCCACCAGAATGATGACGTGGTGGCCAAGTTTGCGCGCCTGTTCGATGCCGTGTTTCATCAAAGCGATGCCGATGCCACGGCCGCGCTGATCGGACTGGACGGCGAGCGGGCCGAGCAGGAGCGCTGGGCGGCTGCCAACATCCACCGACCAGAAACGGATGGAACCGCGCAAGATTCCATCTTCCATCGCCACGAAGCTGAGATTTGCCACCTCGGTCACGCCATCACGCAGGCGATAGGCGGATTTGGCGAACCGGCCGGGACCGAAACTTTCCGCGTTCAGCGCCTCGATGGCGGGCACATCACTTTCGCGCTCGGACCGAATGTCCCACATCTGAGGAACGCCTCTTTTAACGGATGCGCGCGACTTGCTAGGGTCGGCGCATCAACATGATGGAGGTAAACTTGGGCGTTCTCGAAGGCAAGGTTGTTCTGGTCACGGGCGGTGCCAATGGCATCGGCAAGGAATGTGCACTGCTGGCGGCAAAGGAAGGCGCCAAGGTCGTGGTCAACGATCTGGGCGGCCGGGTGGAAGGCGGCGACGAAGGCTCTGCTGGCCCCGCCGAACAGGTGGTGCAGGAGATCAAGGCCGCTGGCGGCGAGGCGGTGGCCAATTCGGACAGCGTGTCGAGCCGTGAAGGCGTCGGCCACATGATCCAGCAGGCGATGGACAGCTTCAAAGGGCTGCACGCGATCATCAATCCCGCAGGGATTTTGCGCGATTCGATGTTCCACAAGATGAGCGATGCCGATTGGGACATGGTGATCGATGTGCATCTGAACGGCGCGTACAACGTGGCGCGCGCGTCGGTGAACCATTTCCGCGAACAGGGTGAAGGTTCTTATGTGTTGTTCGCCTCTACTTCGGGGCTGATCGGCAATATCGGGCAGGCGAACTATGCTGGGGCCAAGATGGGTGTTGTTGGCCTTTCGCGCATTCTGGCGATGGAAGGGGCAATCAAGAATGTGCGCTCCAACACCATTGCGCCGTTCGCATGGTCGCGCATGATCGCCACCATTCCTGTGAAGGATGAAGCTTCGGCGCAGCGCGTCAACCGCATGAAGAACATGATGCGGGCCGATCAGGTGGCGCAGCTTGCCGTTTCGCTGGCCTCGCCTGCCTGCAAGGATGTTTCGGGGCAGATATTCGTGGCACGCGGCAATGAGATTTTTCTGATGAGCCAGCCGCGGCCTATTCGCGGGCTTGCCAAGGTCGAAGGCTGGACGCCGCAGACTATTGCGGAACATTGCATGCCGGCGATGAAGCCGAGCTTTCATGATCTGGGCGCGACGACTAGCGTGTTTGGGTGGGACCCGGTTTGATCGGGTGAGTTTGGGGTGGGGGCTAATAATACTTCCCCCCTCCGTCCTCGCTTTGCTCGGACACCTCCCCCGCTTTGCGGGGGGGGGGGGGGGGGGGTTTTTTTTTCTCCCCAAGTGGGGTCCTTTTTCTCTCTTTGGGTTTTTTCCCAAAAAGGGGGGGGGGGGG